>Ga0315903_10005626_pt1 | contig 16264 bp, 14 predicted proteins | sample LakEriMetagenome_7_FD_203524 | JGI IMG/M metagenome (GOLD analysis project Ga0315903, IMG submission 203524) | Freshwater fungal communities from buoy surface, Lake Erie, Ohio, United States - Buoy 2 MA119 | ecosystem: Environmental > Aquatic > Freshwater > Lake | place: USA: Lake Erie, Ohio...
CAAATGCGTGGTCGGGGGTGACAGTTTTGACGTTGGGGGTGACCACTTTCTGTCATGCCCGGCCTGACCGGGTATCCATCGCCACCGAAGGCATGGACCCCCGATCAGGTCGGGGATGACAAATTCGTGGTCGGGGGTGACCGCTTTTGGATTCAGGCGCTAACTGCCTGATTTTTTGGTTCTGCGGCTTTGCAGCATGGCCACGTTCATTTCGCCGTCTAGGGCCGAGGCGTAAAAGCGTTCGATCATTTGCACCGAGGTTCGGGCGTTGCGGGCCAGGGTCAGCATGTCGATGCCTTGGCCATAAAGCAGGCGAAACATGATGGAGGTGTGGCGCAGGCAATACAGGGTGCGCAGGCGGCCCATGGCGTCTTCGGGGGCCACACCGGCCTCGCGCATGACCCATTTGAACCAGAAACCCAGCACCGCCAGGGCGTAATTGCGGTCGGTCTCGGCGGGCAAAAACACATAGTCATCGGGCTGGCCATGGCCGTCCAGCCGGGCCTGGGCCAAGGCCGCTTCGTACACCTGCACCGCCGGGCGCAGGGTGACCATGGGCGCATCGTGCCGCTTGGTTTGCGGCAAGTTCATGCGCAAATACACGCTGTCGCCCCGCACCACCTGCACGTGTTTGTGCTTGAGCTGGCGCAAATCGCCCGGCCGCACAAAGCTGTTCACCATGAAGCGGATGACCCAAGCCATGTCGGGCGGCAAGCTCAAATGTTTGGGCTGCACCCAAAACCGTTCGCGGTGCGCGGTAGAGGCCTTTATTTCAGGGGCTTGCTGGCCCTTGCGCTCCAGCCGATGCGCCATGCGCACCACGGCGGCATATTCCTTCAGGCTCAGCATAGAGCGCGGTTTATTGGCCACCTTGATGGTGGGCAACTCGGGAATTTCGCGCAAAAACCCGTGGCGAATGGCCAGTTTGAGCAACTTGCGCACCACCACCAAGTATTGCGACACGGTGGTGGAGCTGAGCTGGCTGTCGGTCAGGCGCCTGACAAACGCGTCCATCATCATGGGCGTCACTTGCGAGGGCGGGATGTATTTGAAATACGGCAACACATGCGCATCGAGGCGGTTTTTAAGGATGCCAACCGACGCCGCACTCAACTCGCCCCGCTTGACGCGCTGGTTCTCCAGATCTATCAGCTGTTCGGCCAGCGCGTCAAAGCGGTTGAAGCGCATGGGGCCCTGAGTCATGACCGAATCGGCCATGTCGCCCTGCCTGAAACCACCCGAACGGGACCGGGACCGGACCGCACGCGGGGCCACCGCTCTGGGGGCTGCTTCATAAGCTTCTGCATAAGGTTCTGTCTCAAAAGCCCCTTCGCCTCCTTCTCCGTATCCTTGTCCGTATTCCTCCCCGTATTCCTCTCTGTCTCCTTCACCGTTACCTTGACGATCTTCAAATGCCTCCGGATGCCCCGCGCTGGATACAACTGGGCGTGCATTTCTGAGCGGTTTGCCCACATGGTGCTGATGCAAGGGCTTAGGCTGGGCTTGGGCTTGGGCTTTGTCCGCCTGCGCGGTCAAGTGGGCCATTTTTCGCCAAAAGTCAGGGCTCACGACATAGAAGACCGGCTGATTGGCATCCAGAATGGCCACGGCCGAAGTTCTCGAGCCGTCCACGATGTCAAGGGGCTGCGCCAAAAAGTCATCGAGACTGGCACAAAGAGAGGCTAAAAGGGGCCGAATAGTCATGCTACAGAAGTATAGACTGATAAATTTGAAAGTAAATCTTTATTCTCAAATTAAACTAACAATGTAGCTGCTCTGGCTACATTGGCAGCCGTATCGAGCACCGCTTTCGCTCAATCTACCGTGAACTTGACCGGTGCTGTAGCTATGGGCTACGAGCAAGGCAAAACAACTGCTGGCGTTAAAAACGGCGGTTTGGGTATGGACACCGCGTCCTTCACCCTTAGCGCTGTTGAAGACTTGGGCGGTGGCATGAAAGCCATGGGCTCCATCTCTGCTGGTGGCTTGGCCCGTGGTAACTCCGTCGGTGGCGAAGACGCTTCCTTGACTTTGTCAGGCAACTTTGGAACTTTCGCCCTGCGTACCTTTGAAGCCGCTGGTTCGGGTATGACTGGCCGTGCCAGTGCTGGTGCCCCTGCTTATAACCTGCATAACCGCGTTTTCGGTGCAAACGCCAACATTGATGGCGTGTTTTACACCATGCCTAAATTTGGTGATGTCACAGTTGGCCTGAACTACGTTGACCGTGGAGAAACTTTACTTGTACCAACCGGTCTGGCAAAAGGTACAACAGGTCTTACTGGTGGACAACCTTCCATGGGCGTTTCGGTGGCTTATGCTGTCGGCGCAATCGATGCAGCCATGGACTACACCAGCTGGACACGTAAAGACGATGCCAGCGTTGCAGGCGGTGATTCAACCAAGAATAGCGTGAGCGACCGTTTCCGCATCATGGGTAATTACAACTTGGGCATTGCCAAAATTGGTGCTGGTTTTACACAAACCAATCGCACCGGCGTTTTGCCTGTCACCAAAGAAACCTTGTTCGGTTTCAGCGCACCTTTGGGTGCTGTGACAGTGGGTGCAACTTTTGGTGAGTCCAAAGGCGATGCAACCTCTGCAACGACCAAAAAGTCTGGTTACACCTTGGGCATGCAATATGACCTGAGCAAGCGCACCAACCTGGGCGTGTCTACTTTCAACTGGAAGACAGCCGGTACTGCTGGTACCAACACAGGTTCACGCATCTTGCTCGGCCACTCCTTCTAATTCACCGCTGGCGCAAGCCAGTTGAGAGTTAAAAGCTTAAAAAACCCACCGTGGCAACATGGTGGGTTTTTTTACGGCCATAAAAGTCATGGACCCCCGATCAGGTCGGGGGTGACAAATTTCTGTCATACCTGGCTCGACCGGGTATCCATCTTCATCTGTCATGCCCGGCTCGACCGGGTATCCATCGCCGCCAAAGGTATGGACCCCCGATCAGGTCGGGGGTGACAAATTAGAGGTCGGGGGTAACCATCTTCATCTGTCATGCCCGGCCAGACCGGGTAACCATCTTCATCTGTCATGCCCGGCTCGACCGGGTATCCATCGCCGCCAAAGGTATGGACCCCCGATCAGGTCGGGGGTGACAAATTAGAGGTTGGAGGTGACAAATTTCTGTCATACCTGGCTCGACCGGGTAACCATCTTCATCTGTCATACCCGGCCAGACCGGGTATCCATCGCCGCCAAAGGTATGGACCCCCGATCAGGTCGGGGGTGACAAATTAGAGGTTGGAGGTGACAAATTTCTGTCATACCTGGCTCGACCGGGTATCCATCTTCATCTGTCATACCCGGCCAGACCGGGTAACCATCTTCATCTGTCATGCCCGGCTCGACCGGGTAACCATCTTCATCTGTCATACCCGGCCAGACCGGGTAACCATCTTCATCTGTCATACCCGGCCAGACCGGGTATCCATCTTCATCTGTCATGCCCGGCTCGACCGGGTATCCATCGCCGCCAAAGGTATGGACCCCCGATCAGGTCGGGGGTGACAAATTAGAGGTTGGAGGTGACAAATTTCTGTCATACCTGGCCAGACCGGGTATCCATCTTCATCTGTCATACCTGGCTCGACCGGGTATCCATCTTCATCTGTCATACCCGGCCAGACCGGGTAACCATCTTCATCTGTCATGCCCGGCTCGACCGGGTATCCATCTTCATCTGTTATACCCGGCCAGACAGGGTATCCATCTCTGCCGAAGGCTTGAACAGGTTGGGTTACACCACACCACACCACACCACACCACACCACACCACACCACACCACACCACACCACACCACACCACACCACATCACACCACATCACATCACATCACACCACGGCGTGGCAGGCGATTTTGATGCCTTTGAAATCGCGCAGCGGGGGGCGTTCGGCGCGGCAAATGTCGGTGGCTTGTGGGCAGCGGGGGTGGAAAGTGCAGCTTGTAAATCCTTAACTTGGCTCAGCGGCTCAAGGCTTCTCGTTGATGAATCACATCCTGATGTATTTTCTGGCGTGTGGCTCGGCGTATGTCGAAAGACTCGATGAGCTTGGGCCACAGATCTACCACTTCCAGCATGGCATCCAGCCTTTTGGCTGCCCAACGTAGGTCGATACCCCCTTGCTGCGCCAATTGAATAAGATGGCTGCGGCCTATGTTTCGCCCCTCTCCACAAACGTCCATCTGGTGTTCACCGCCCGGACCTTCGCTGTATGTGAGGTCAAAGCAAGGCGCGAGTTTCCAATGCCGCTGAGAATCCATGCGGTAAGCCAGATTTTTAGCGTGATCGTCCCGGTTATGAAACAACACATTGAAGACCGCCCGTTCAAACGCTTTTTTTACCTCGCGCTCATCGCGCGTGATCATGCGCGTGGCGCGTAAAAAAGTGGTGTAGTCCACTGCCGACGGAACTCTGAAGTCGGCGTGCAGAAAACCCGCAAGCGAGTGGACGGGGACACGTAATCCCTCTGCCAGATCGAAGCGTTCAATACCCAGAGCCGCTTGTTTTGGACCCAAGTCGAACACGCGTGTGGTGGGCACTTCCAAACCACATGCGCTGGCCAGCTGGGCATAAAAGGCTTCAATGGCGCACACTTCTTTGTGCTCACCCAAGGATTGAAACTTCACCAACCAACCCATCCCTGATGTCATGGCCGAGGTGCTCAAGAGGGCCGTGGCTGGGTCGTAGAACAGTAAAACTTTGGGTCTCGCCCCCTGAGGAGAGCCCCCCAGCAGTGCCAATTTTTGGAGGGTTGGCGTGTCCTGGCCGAGCAAAACCAAGGCCGTTTCATTGGCTAAAGCAACCAAATCCACCCTATCGGTTGCCACGTCACCTTGCGTCGATGGCGCATACGTGATTGCCCCCAGACCGCGATGGCCGATGAAGCTCAAACGGTCCAGTGGAGAACACTGTTCTGGCCGCAAACCTTGCTTTCTAAACAGCCTGTCCATGAGCAGCATGCCCCAACCGTCAGGTAAAGAGTCTGCAAACAGCCCCGGCAAGCGCCAAAGATGCCTCGGAAAATCACCCATGGCCTGTTTTTGCAAAGGCAAATGCCTCGGCGATAAAGCCAAGCCTTGGGACAAGGCCTCGGCTGAATACTCAAACAGCAGTTGCTCACCATCATCGGCCAATATGCCCAGCAGCCAGTTTTCGCCCCAGCCTTCGTAACGAACTTGAAGTTGTTTCACGGCGGGGTCTTGGGAATACGGCGTACGCGCGAAACACGTTGGCGAATCGGTTTTTGGCGCTCAGCCATATCGGCAATGGACGCAATGACAGGTTTAAACAAGGGCTGTAATTGCCCTTCTTGACCCAGACACTGCACCAGTTTGATCCAAGCGATCACTGAGCCTTTGCCCGTGTTTTCAAGCGTGTTGAGCGTGCTGCGAGAAACCCCCATGCGTTCAGCCATATCGGCTTGGACAATCTCTTTTTGAATCCGTAATCGCTTTAAACGTTGCGCCAAGACTAGAGATATCTCTTCGGCCGAAGAAAAATTAAAGTCTGAAAAATCAGTCATTGTTTCATTCTATTGGAACAATGATTGAAAAATCAAACTTTATTAAATATCACACTACGGCGTGGCAGGCGATTTTGATGCCTTTGAAATCGCGCAGCGGGGGGCGTTCGGCGCGGCAAATGTCGGTGGCTTGTGGGCAGCGGGGGTGGAAAGTGCAGCCTGTGGGCGGGTTCAAGGGGTTGGGCACTTCGCCTTGCACGGGGGTGCGGGCGCGGCCGGTGTCGTGCATTTTGGGAATCGCATCGAGCAGCATGCGGGTGTAGGGGTGCTGGGGGTTGGAAAACAAACTGTGTTTGTCAGCCAGCTCCACCAAGCGGCCCAGATACATCACGCCCACTTGGTCGCTCACATGGCGCACCACCGCCAAATTGTGCGAAATGAACAAATAAGTCAGGCCCCGCTCACGTTGCAGGTCTTTCATGATGTTGAGCACTTGCGCCTGCACGCTCACATCAAGGGCTGATGTGGGCTCGTCACACACCAAAAACTCGGGGGCGGTGGCCAGTGCGCGGGCTATCGAGATGCGTTGGCGCTGGCCGCCCGAAAACTGGTGCGGGTACTTGACCATGTCTAGAGGCGACAAGCCCACGGATTGCAGCAAACCGGCCACGCGCTCGCGCAGTTCATCGGCATCGTGAATCAGGCCGTGCTCTTTCAGGGGTTCGCCAATGATGTTGTCCACCGTCCAGCGCGGGTTCAGGCTGGCATAGGGGTCTTGGAAAATCATCTGAATGCGCTGTCGCATTTGCCGCGCATCTGGCGACTTGAAAGCCGCATGCGCATCTTGCCCGTCAAAAGTCAGCCCGCCGCGTGTCGGTTCGTGCAAGCCCACCAACAAACGGGCCACCGTGCTTTTGCCGCACCCGGACTCGCCGACCAGCGCCAGCGTTTTGCCGCGTTCGATCTCAAAGCTCACGCCATCAACGGCGTTGAGCAGCAGGCGCGGTTTGCGCTCAATCATGCGGTTCAGCCAAGGGGCCGACACGTCAAAGGTTTTGGCCAAATCGTGGGCCACCACCAAAGCTTGGGGTTTGGCTTGCGGGTTCGCTTGAGAACCAGTTGAAGCATCCACTGGCGTTTGGGCTTGAGAATGTTCCGGGTGGCTCATGCGGCACCCCCGGTGTGCAGCCAGCAAGCGGCGCGGTTGGCCCCGGCGCTGAGCAAGTCGGGGCGCTCTTGGCGGCAGCGCTCAAAGGCTTGCGGGCAGCGTGGGTTAAAGGCGCAACCGGTCGGAATGGCGTTCAGGCGTGGCATGGCGCCGTCGATCTGGTTCAGCCGTTCGCGGTCACTCTCCATGTCGGGGATCGAAGCCATCAGGCCAGCCGTGTAAGGGTGCGCCGGGTGGTTGATGACCTCGTGCACAGGGCCGATTTCGGCAATGCGCCCGGCGTACATCACCGCCACGCGGTCGCAGGTTTCGGCAATCACGCCCATGTCGTGCGTGATCAACATGACCGCTGCGCCCCGGTCTTTGCAGACTTTTTTGAGCAAACTGATGATTTGCGCCTGAATCGACACATCGAGAGCAGTGGTGGGTTCGTCGGCCACAATCAATTGCGGCTCGGCGGCCAGCGCCAGTGCAATCACCACACGTTGGCGCATGCCGCCCGAAAACTGGTGCGGGTAATGGTCAATGCGTTGTTCAGCGGCCGAAATGCCAGTGTCTTTCAGCAAATCGATGGCACGCTGTCGGGCCTCTTTGGGCGTGACCGGCAGGTGCGCCAAAATGGTTTCAGTCAGTTGTTTGCCAATAGAGTACAAGGGGTTGAGCGAGGTCAGGGGGTCCTGAAAAATCGCCCCTATCTTGCGCCCCCGAATGTGGCGCATCTGGTCGGCACTCAGGTGGTCAATGCGTTGACCTTCTAACAAAATTTGCCCGCTGGCCACACGGCCCGGCGGTTCCAGCAAGCCGATGATGGACGCACCCGTGAGCGATTTACCCGCCCCCGACTCGCCCACCACACCCAAAATTTCTCCCGGCGCAATGTCAAAAGAAATATCGTCCAGCGCACGCAAGGTGCCGTGACGACTGGGAAACTCGACCACCAGGTTTTTAACTTGTAAAAGACTCATCGCAATCTCGGGTTCAGCGCGTCGCGCAACCAGTCGCCCAGCAAATTAACAGACAGGGCAATCACGACCAGCATGAGGCCGGGGAAAATCGTGATCCACCACTCGCCCGAGAACAAATAATCGTTGCCGACACGGATCAGCGTGCCCAGCGAAGGCGATGTGGGCGGCGCACCCACCCCCAAAAAGGACAGCGTGGCCTCGGTGATGATGGCCGTGGCCACCTGAATGGTGGCCAGCACCATGACCGGGCCCATGACATTGGGCAACACATGTTTGACCATGATGCGCAAAGGGGCCACCCCCGTCACGCGGGCGGCTTGCACGTATTCCTTGTTGCGTTCCACCAAGGTGGTGCCGCGCACCGTGCGGGCGTATTGCACCCAACCTGTCAAAGAAATCGACAAAATCAACACCCCAAACGCCAGTGACTCGTGCGCATTGGGGAACAAAGCTCGGCCCACGCCAGCAATCAGCAAAGCCACCAAGATGGCCGGAAAAGACAGCATCACATCGCACAGGCGCATCAGAAAGGCGTCAATCCAGCCGCCCCGAAAACCCGCCAGCAAACCCATGGCCACGCCAAACACCACCGACAACACCACCGAAGCCAGCCCCACCACCAGTGAAATACGGGAGCCGTAGATCAGGGCCGACAAAATGTCGCGCCCCTGATCGTCGGTGCCCAGCAAAAACTTGCTGCTCCCGCCCTCTAGCCAAGCCGGGGGCAAGCGGGCATCGCTCAGCTCCAGCGTGGCCAGATCAAAGGGGTTGCTTGGCGCCACCCAACCGGCAAAAACCGAACAAAAAAGGCAGACAAAAGCAATGCCAGCCGCCACCATGGCGGTGGGGGACTGGCGAAAGCTGTAGCCCACATCGCTGTTCAGCCAGCGAGACAAAGCATGGCGCATGGTTTACTTGATGGTGATTGACTTGAAGGGCATGTAGTTGTCACCGCGCTGCACCAGCGTCACCTTTTTGCTGGTGCCCCAGGCCAGCGCTTGTTGGTGCAAAGGCAGGTGGCCAATGTCGTCGCTGTGCAACTGGAAGACCTCGCGAATCATGGCGTTGCGCTTGGTCTGGTCGGTCTCGCTCTGGATCTTCACCGTCAGATCATCCACTTTGGGGTTGCAATAAGCCCCCAAGTTGAACTGGCCCGTGCCCTTGTCGTCCACACAACGCATCAGCGCATTCAAGGCGTTGTGCGCGTCATAGGTGCTGGGGGTCCAGCCCAGCAAATAGAAGCTGGTGTCGCGGCGCAAGATTTTGGGGAAATAGGTGCCCTTGGTTTCCGCCTTCAGATTGATCTTGACCCCCACGCGCGCCAAATTGGCGGCCACGGCTTCGCAAATCTGGCCGTCGTTCACATAGCGGTCGTTGGGGCAATTCATGTCCACCGAAAAGCCATTGGGGTACCCGGCCTCGGCCAGCAGCTTTTTAGAAGCCTCAGCGTCAAAAGGCAGGCGCTTGTTCAGTTCGGGGTTAAAGCCATTGATGCCTGGCCCCACCATCAGGGCCGAAGGGTTGGAAGCCCCGCGCATCACGGTGCGCTTGATGCCCTCAATGTCGATGGCCTGGTAAAAAGCCTGGCGCACCCGCTTGTCTTTGAACGGGTTTTTGCCCTTCACGCTGGAATACAGCAATTCGTCGCGCTTTTGGTCCATGCCCAAAAAGATGGTGCGCAACTCGGGGGCCACCAGCGCCACCGTGTTGGGGCTGCTGTTAATGCGTGGCACGTCTTGCACGGGCACGGGCTCCATGATGTCGATCTCGCCAGACAGCAAAGCCGCCACACGGGTCGGGTCGTTGGCAATGACCGAGAAAATCACTTCATCGACGTTGCCATCAATCTTGCCCCAGTAGCCGCCATTGCGCACAAAGGTGGTGCGCACATTGGGCTGGCGCTCTCGCAAGCGGTAAGGGCCGGTGCCATTGGCACGAAACGAGGCGGCGTTTTCAATGCCCTTGCGGCGGTCCACCGGGCGTACGGCTTGGTTGTCCTCGCACCACTTCTTGCTCATGATGTAAACGGTAGACAGCACGTTGGGCAAGATCGGGAAAGGCGCTTTGGTCTCAATTTCGATGGTGTGGCTGTCGATTTTGCGGACCTCTTTGATGTCGTTGGTGTTGCTGCGCATGTCCGAGCCTTCACCGGCAGCGCGGTTAAGCGAGAACACCACGTCATCGGCGGTAAAAGGCGTGTCGTCGTGGAAGCGCACGTTTTTGCGCAGCTCAAAACGCCACACCGTTGGGGCGGTTTGTTTCCAAGCAGTGGCCAGGCCCGGCTCAAACTTCAGGTCTTTGCTGACCCCCACCAGCGACTCATAAATGTTATTGGTCACGCTCAGTTGCAGGGATTCGTTCAGGGAGTGCGGGTCCATTGACAACGCATCCCCTTGGTTGCCAATGCGCACGGTGGCCGCGTGTGCGGTCCCCAGTGCCAGCACAGAGGCGATGGCCACAGCCACGCAAGAACGGGTCCATTTGAAAGTACGCATGAAAGTCTCCTCTAGTTGACGTTGAAAGTGAAAATAGTCAGGCCTAGCTCGCCGCAGCCAAAGGCAAGGCCTGCTCGACCAAACCGGCATGCAAAGCCGCGCCCAAAGGCAAGATTTCGTCGTTGAAGTCGTACCGGCTGTTGTGCAGCGGGTGCGGGCCGGGGCCCTGTGGCAAACCCTGACCAATGCGAATGTAAGCACCGGGCTTGGCCTGCAACATGAAAGAAAAATCCTCTCCTCCCATGCTGGGCAGCATGTCGCGCCACACCTTGTCCTCGCCCACCAGGGCGGCGGCCACATCGCCCGCAAACACGGCCTCGGGCACGGTGTTGACTGTGGCCGGGTAGGTGCGCTCATACATCAGCTCGGCCGAAGCGCCAAAACCCTGCGCAATGCCCGTGCACAGCCCGCGCAAACGGTCTTCAATCTGGTCTTGCACGGCCGCGTTGTAGGTGCGCACCGTGCCAATCAGCGTGACCTCGCCGGGGATCACGCTCATGGCCCCCGGGTTGCCACCGTGCATGGCGCAAATGCTGACCACCGCTTGGTCAAAGGCCGACAAATTGCGGGCCACCACGCTTTGCACCGCCGTGATGATGTGGCCGGCCACCAGCACCGGGTCAATGGCTTGGTGGGGGCGCGCCCCATGGCCGCCTTTGCCGCGAATGCGAATCTCGATGCGGTCTACCGCCGCCTGCATGGGGCCCGGGGTGATGCCGATCACCCCCAGCGGGGTTTCGGGTGAATTGTGTTGGGCAAACACTTTTTCGCAGGGAAAACGCTCAAACAAACCATCTTCCATCATGGCGCGCGCCCCGGCGTAACCCTCTTCGCCGGGCTGAAAAATCAGCGCCGCCGTGCCGTCAAAGCGCCGGGTTTCCGCCAGGTAACGGGCAGCCCCGAGCAGCATGGCGGTGTGGCCGTCGTGGCCACAGGCATGCATCAGGCCGGGTTTGCTGGATTTCCAGGTGCATTCGTTGAACTCGTTCAGGGGCAGCGCATCCATGTCGGCCCGCAGCCCGATCATGCGGCCGGGCTGGCTGGCCGTGCGCCCTGCACCGTGCACCAAAGCCACCAAGCCCGTTTTGCCTAAGCCCGTGTGAATGCTGTCGACACCGCAAACCTTCAGGGCTTCGGCCACACGCGCCGAGGTGTAAACCTCTTCAAAACCCAGCTCGGGGTGGGCATGCAAATCGCGCCGAAACGCCGTCAACTCGGGGTGAAAACGCGCAATGTGTGCAAAAGCCGTACCGCGCCCTAAAACAGTTTGAAATGCGGCATCCATGCTCAATGCCCCCCCACTTTGCCCACGCGCAGGCGGGGGTCGACCGCGAAGTAAAGCAAATCCACCACCAAATTGATGGCCACAAAAATCAGCGCAATCAGGCACAAATAAGCCGCCATGACGGGAATGTCGGCAAACGTGACCGCCTGAATGAACAGCAAGCCCATGCCGGGCCACTGAAACACGGTTTCGGTGATGATGGCAAACGCAATCAGCCCGCCCAGTTGCAAGCCGGTGATGGTCAGCACCGGCACCAAAGTGTTTTTAAGGGCGTGGCCAAAGTGAATGGTTCGGTTGGACAAACCCCGGGCGCGCGCAAACTTGATGTAGTCGGTGCGCAGCACCTCCAGCATTTCGGCCCGCACCAGCCGCATGATCAGGGTCAGCTGAAAAATAGCCAGGGTGATTGCGGGCAGCGTGATGTGTTGCCAACCTTTGGCGGTGAGCAGCCCGGTAGACCACCAACCCATTTGCACCACATCGCCCCGGCCAAAGCTGGGAAACCAGCCCAGCAGGACGGCAAACACCAAAATCAACAAAATCCCGATCAGGAAAGTAGGCAAAGACACGCCCAACAAAGACACCGTCATGAGCAACTGACTGGCCCAGGTGCCCCGCCGCAGCGCCGCATAAACCCCCATGGGAATGCCAATGACCAGCGCCAAAGTGGCGGCCACCAAAGCCAGCTCGAGGGTGGCGGGCAGGCGTTCGGCAATCAGCCGCGAGACCTTGGCCCCCTGGCGCAGGCTCAAGCCGAATTCACCCTGCACCGCGTTCGACAAAAAGTGCCAAAACTGCACGAAAAACGGCTGGTCTAGGCCCAAGTCGCGGCGCAACTCGTTGATTTGCGCGGGCGTGGCGTCTTGCCCCAGCAAAAACACCACCGGGTCGCCGACATACTGAAACAACAAAAAGGCAATGAAACAGACCGTGATCATGACGACCACGGCCTGAATCAGTCGTTGCAAGACAAAAGCCAGCATCAATTAACTTTGATCAAGCGCCAATCGATTCGGTTGTCGGCACGGTGAACAAGGTCAATGTTTTTCTTCATGGCCCAAGGAATCACCTGGTTGTGCAGCGGAATGTGCGACACAGTGTCGCTGGCCAGTTGCAGGCCCTCGGTCATCAGGCGGTTGCGCACCGGAAAGTCAATTTCGGTTTTGATGCGGTCCACGATGTAATCCATGCGCGTATTGGTGTAACGCCCCACGTTGTAATTGCCGTCGCCCCCCGTGCCCACAGTGCGGGTGAGGGACTGCAGGCTGTACAAAGCGTCAAAGGTGGGCACGCCCCAACCCAGCATATAAATGCTGGCTTCGTAGCGCTGAATCATGGGGAAGTAAGTCACCAGCGGCAAGGTGCGCAACTTGGCTTTGACCCCTACCTTGGCCCACATCGCCGTAATGGCCTGACAAATCTCTTCGTCATTGATGTAGCGGTTGTTGGGGCAGGCAAAGTCCACCTCAAAACCATTGGGGTAACCGGCTTGGGTCAACAACTTCTTGGCATCGTCCACAGAATAAGGGAACCGCTTGTTCACGGTTTCTGTCCATCCGTCCACCTGCGAAGCCACCAAGGCACCCGTGGGCTGCGACAGTCCGCGCATGGTCACGCGGTTGATGGTGTTGATGTCGATGGCTTGGTAAAGCGCCTTGCGCACATTCACGTCTTTTAAGGGGTTTTTACCTTTGACGTTGGAGCCCGGCAACTCTTCGCGGTGCTGGTCCATGCCCAAGAAAATGGTGCGGTTTTCCACGCCATCGATCACCCTCAAATTGTTGTTGCTGCGCAGGCGTGGCAAATCTTGCGGGCTGGGGTCAAGCACCAGGTCCACCTCGCCCGAGAGCAAGGCCGCAATGCGTGTGGCCTCGGACTTGATGGGGGTATAGACGATTTCGGTCACATTGCCCTCCATCTTGCCCCACCAGTTGGGGTTTTTGTCGAACACCATTTTTTGGTCGGGCACCCATTGCTTGAGCACAAACGGGCCCGTGCCCATGGCGTTGCGGTTGGCAAAGGTTTCTTGCGCCACGTTCTTCAGGTCTTTGGGTTCCACCGAGTTGTTTTTCTCGGCCCAAGCTTTGCTCATCATGCGCAGCTCGGTCATTTGGCGCAGCAACACTGGGTTGGGGCCTTTGGTAATGATGTCCACGGTGTGCGCATCGACTTTCACGATGCGGTCAAAGCCCACCACATAAGGTGAGAAATTGGAAGTTTTGGCCATGGCCCGGTTGAGCGAAAACACCGCATCATCGGCGGTGAAATCGGAGCCATCGTGAAACTTCACGCCTTTGCGCAAGTTGATGCGCAACTGGCTGGGCGTGACCAAGTTCCAAGAAGTGGCCAGCATGGGCTCAATCTTGAAAGTCCGGCTGTTGTAATACACCAGCGACTCGTAAACCGCCGCATGCAAACCGTTTTGCAGTGCGTTGTTTTGCGAATGAATGTCCCAGGTCGAGATTTCACCCGCGCTGGCCCATTTGAAAGTTTTGGCTTGTGCGCTGCCGGCGGCCAAGCTGCCTGCCAAAGCCAAGGACAAGGTCATGGCACTGACCAGCGCATTTTTAGGCATCCACTTGTTCATCAAAACACCTCGTTAGGCAAAGTTGGTTGAGCAAGACACTATGCAACAAGCAGGCCTGATTTGGGGAGAGGGAATTCCCCCAAATGGCGTGTCGCGCACAAGACTGGGGCGCTCAGTCCAGCACGATGTCGCCGTACCAAGCGCGGGCCGTGGTGCGGGTGTTGTCGGTGTCGGTCATGATGGCCATACCCTCCAAAGCGCCGGGGGCTTCGCCGAAGGCCTTGACGAAATCGGCCCGGATATCGCGCTCGTAATGCCGCCACTGCTTGACGTTGGCCGGGCCGGACTCTACGACCAGTTTGCGCACACGGTCACTGCGCGGGTTGACGATGACCGTGCCCACCGGGCGTTGGTTGCACCAGACATACATGAGGGTGGCATAGGGCAAGGGCTCGCCCGTCAGGGCCTCGGTCAGGTCGCTGAGCATGGCGTTTTTGGCCGAAAAGCGGCTTCGGTCTCCTTCAAAAGCCAAAATCAAGCGCACCGGAGCGTCTTCGGCATCGCGCTCGGCCATGTCGGCCCCCGTGATCAATTGCTCAATTTGCCACTGAAACTGCAAACGCCCCAGTTGCTCGGCAGGCACCTTCAGGCGCTGGCGCAGCATGCTGGCCGACGCATCGGCCTGGGCCTGCACGGCCGCCCGCTGATCGCGTTTGTCCAGTTTGAAGGCGGTGCGCAATTTGCCGGGCAACAACACCGGCTCCCATTGGGCCGTCTGGTGCGGGCCAAATTTCAATGCCCCGTCTAAGGGTTTGGTCATGACGGAGGCCGCTGGCGCGGACGACTTTGGCGGCACGCTGCAAGCACTCAGGCCCCATACCCCCAAGAGCGACCACAAAACAAGACCAGAGAATCCACCGGATACCGGTTTTGAGGGCAAAGCCGAAGACCGAGCTTCACGACGCCACCACCACAAGACCCTTTGCGAAACGTTCATCATCACGCTCCTATGGAAAACACCCTGAACAAATCCGGATTATCCGGGCATAGTCTCTTGCCATCGAGACCGCACAAACACGACACTGGCAACTTGAATTCCCCTTAATATCAATGCCGTTTGGATGACCCCTTCAAGGCCCTTCAAATCCCAATCCAACCCCCTTTTAAAGCCCCAACCCATCGCCATGCTGAACCGCCGCCAACTGATCCAAGCCACCGCCCTCGCCACTGTACCCGCCAGTCTGAGCCTGTGTTTAAGTCCGGGTTTAGTGCAGGCACAAACGCCTTTTCCCTCCAAACCCCTGCGCATTGTGGTGCCGTTTGGGGCTGGGGGTGTGGCTGACTTGACGGCCCGCGCCGTGGCCCAAAAACTCAGCGTCCCCTTGGGGCAGCCCGTGGTCATCGACAACCGACCGGGTGCGGGGGGCATTGTGGCGGCCGAACTGGTGGCCAAAGCCGAGCCCGATGGCCACACCTTGCTGCTCATGTCGAATGGCACCGCCGTGAGTGCGGGCTTGTTCAAGGCCTTGCCCTTCAACCCCCGCACCGACTTTGCGCCCGTTTCTTTGCTGGGCCTGTTTGACATCGCCATCGTGGTGCCCGAATCGTCGCCGCACAAAACCCTGGCCGAACTGGTCAACTATGGCCGAGCCAACCCGGGCAAGCTGAACATCGGCACCATCAACATTGGCAGCACCCAGCACCTGGCGGGTGAACTGCTGCGCACCCAGGCCAACCTGATCGCCCAGATCATTCCCTACAACGGCACGCCCGCCGTGATCAATGCCCTGCGCGGTGGGCAGGTCGACGTGGTGGTAGAGATTTTGGGGCCCCTCAAGCCGCAAATTACGGCCAAAGCCGTGCGATTGCTGGGGGTCATGGGTACACGCCGTCCGGCCGACATGCCTGATGTGCCCGTGGTGCGCGAGTTGCCAGGCCTCAGCAGTTTTAACGTGTCGTCTTGGAACGCGCTGGCAGCCCCCAGCAAAACCCCTGCAGCCGTGGTCAACCGCTTGCAAACCGAGGTGGCCAAGGTATTGGCCGAGCCCGACATGGTGCAACGCCTGGCCGGCTTCAATGTGCAAGCCCAAAGCAGCACCCCCACCCAACTGGCCCAACTGCTCGATGCCGACATCAAACGCTGGACCGAAGTGATTCAAAAAGCAGGCATTCCGCTGCAATAAGGCCTGTCACCCCCTACCCAGCGCTTTGTCACCTCAGCCTCAGTATTTGTCACCCCCGACCCAGCGCTTTGTCACCCCGACCCAGCGCTTTGTCACCCCGACCCAGCGCTTTGTCACCCCGACCCAGCGCTTTGTCACCCCGACCCAGCGCTTTGTC
>Ga0315903_10005627_pt1 | contig 16263 bp, 11 predicted proteins | sample LakEriMetagenome_7_FD_203524 | JGI IMG/M metagenome (GOLD analysis project Ga0315903, IMG submission 203524) | Freshwater fungal communities from buoy surface, Lake Erie, Ohio, United States - Buoy 2 MA119 | ecosystem: Environmental > Aquatic > Freshwater > Lake | place: USA: Lake Erie, Ohio...
CGCCGCCCGCCAATCCGCCGCCGACTCCCGGCGCCGGAAAAGGCTTCGTCGCGGCGCCAAGGCCCGGCCGCATCCCCGGCGCGGGTCGCGTGTTGATTCCGGGGATGCCGCCGGCCTGGCCAGGCAAAGTGCCCACGCCGGGCCGGCTCCCGCCCGGCCGAAAGCCCGGGGCAGGCCGCGTCGCAAAGCCGCCGCCCGGCAGGCTCGCGTTGCCTGGCCCCGCGCCCAGCGGCGGCCTCACCATGCCGCCGGCAGGCCCCCCGACACCGGGCCGCATGCCTCCCAACCCGGGCCGCGCCGCGGCCGGCGGCGGAGCAGGGCGGGTGACGGCCCCGGCGTTCGGAAACGACGGGCGGGCGGTGTTCGGTCGCTGCACCGCGCCCACGCTCGGCCGCTGGAACTGAGGACCCTGCGGCCGCTGCATGCCGCCTTGCGGCATCGCCGGACGGGCTTGGGGCTGGGGCATGGCCGGACGACCCTGCGGCATCGCCGGACGGCCCTGCGGCATCGCCGGGCGAGCCTGCGGCATCTGCGGGCGAGCGTGCGGCGCCGGCCGAGCCTGCGGCGCGGCGTGATGGCCGCCACCGCCACCGGCCCGCCCCATGCCCGGCCGGGCGTGGACGGTGGCCGGCGAGCCGAGACCCACCACGAGGCAAAGGATCACGACGAACCCGCGCATCACGGCATCTCCGAAAGACTGGCGACGACGACTCACTTGGCGGCCGCCGGCGCCGGCGGCTTGCGGGCGACGACGAGCTTGAAATCCGGCTCCGGCGATCCGCCCACGATCCGGTCGGTGCTCTCCACCACGAAGTGGTCCTGATCCCGCGGCGTGATCGTCACCGTGGCCGACCCGGTGGAGCCGTCGGGCATGGTGGCTTCCGACTTCACGACCCAGCCGGCGCCGTCGGCGGCCCACTCGCCCTCTGCGAAACCGCCGTCGGAATCGAACGTCCAGGACCGCAGCTCGCCCTCGACGGGATCCCAGCCGATCCGCTGCGTGCTCTTGCCGGCTGACTTGCCGCCGATCGTGAGGTTGTATTCGCCGACGATGAAGTTCCCGTCCTCGCTCCACCGGTAGGAGATCGCCGTCCGGCCCTCGTCGCTCTCGTCCACCCAGTCGCCCACGAGCCATTCGACCGCGGCCAGCATCTCGCGGGGCGTGGGCAGCGGGTCGTCGGCGAACTCCCGATAGGAGACGACCGGCCAGCGATCGCCCTGCTTCATCCGCACGGCGACGTACCGCATCTGGGCGGCCGCCGCCCCGGCGTCCGCCGTGATCCGTCGCACGCCCTCCTCGACGGCGATCACCTCGCCGACGGGACGGGCGCCCGTCACCTCCATCTCGAGCGCGGCCTGGGGAAACCGCTCGAAGAACTTCTTGAACAGTCCGGTGATCTCGGCCCGGCCCGCGTACACGTTGCCATCCTCGTCCACCAACTCGCCCGCTTCGAGGAACGTGGCCGCAAGGCCGGCGGCATCGGCGGCATTGAAGGCCTTGACGGTGGCATCGGCCTCGGCCCGCACCAGCGCCTCGATGGCCGCCGGTTGCTCAGCCGCCAGCGGCATCGCCGCCGCCCCGGCCACCGCCACTGCCACGAGCAGCCTGCCCAGTCCCCATCGCCCGCCCACGCCCGTCGTCATGGATCACTCCCTCCGCCTCGTGAAACCACGGCATCCGCCGCCGGTCGGTCAGACGACCATTTTTTCGCTTCGAACGCAAGCGGGCGGCTGGCGGAGAGAAAAAGCGAGGGGGCCGGGCGAAAGGTCGCCCGGCCCCCTCCGATTCACGACACGGAAGTGTCGCCGACTTCAGCAGCCGCAGCGACGGCAGCCCTTGCGACGGCAGCCCTTGGCCTTGCCGCCACAGCCCGCGGCGGCCGCACCGCAGGCACCCGCGTCACCGCAGGCACCGGCAGCACCGGCATCACCACAGGCACCGGCACCACCGCAGGCACCGGCGTCACCGGCCGCACCACCGCAGGCACCCGCAGCGGGCACCTCGACGGCGACCATGACGCACTTCTGCACCGGCACTTCCTTCGTCACCTGGTGCGGGACGCGGACGGTGTAGCTCTCCGTCTTCGTCTCCGGCACGTTGTCATACACCGTGACGGTGTACGACTCTTCCTTCTGCTGCGGGACCATGACCGTGTAGGAAACTTCCTTGGTCATCGTCTCCGGCACGCACTTCGTCACGGTGTACTCCCGAGTCTTGGTCTCGGCCTTGTACTTGGTGACGTTGACCGTGCGGGTCTTCGTCTCCGGCACCATCTTCGTCACGGTGTAGGTCCGGGTCCGCTCCTCCGGCACGCAGGTCGTGACGGTGTAGGTGCGGGTCCGCTCCTCCGGACGGTACTTGGTGACGCTGACCTTGCGGGTCTTCGTCTCCGGCACCATCTTCGTCACGGTGTAGGTCCGGGTCTTCTCCTCCGACCGGTACTTGGTGACGCTGACCGAACGGGTCTTCGTCTCCGGCACCATCTTCGTCACGGTGTAGGTCCGGGTCCGCTCCTCGGGGCGGCACTTCGTGACCGTGTAGGTCCGAGTCCGCTCCTCGCTGCGGTACTTCGTCACGTTCACCGTCCGGCTCCGCTGCTCCTGACGGCACTTGGTGACCGTGTAGGAGTAGGGGACCTCTTCCGTCACGCACTGGTAGGTCGTGACCGGGATTTCCTTCGTCTCACACGTCGGAACCCAGACACGCTTGCAGCACGTCTTCGGCGGGCAGGGGCAGCCGCAGGCGTCGGTGCCGCCACCGACCTCGACCTGCTGCGTGGCCCAGTGGCCGCCGCGGACCTGCACCGTCTTGGTGCCCTGCACGGCCACCCGCTTCTGCACGGTGCGGCTGCCGGACATCTCCTCGGTGTAGGGGACGTTCACCGTGTAGGTCTGCTCGACCGACTCGGTGTAGGGAACGCTCACCGAGTAGGTCGAAACCTTCTCCTCGGTGTAGGGGACCATCACCGTGTAGGTGGCGGTCTTCTCCTCCGCAACCGGCACGCTCACCGTGTAGGTCTGCTCGACCTGCTCGGTGTACGGGACCTGGACCGTGTAGGTCGAGGTCTTCTCCTCCGAAACCGGCACGCTCACCGTGTAGGTCTGCTCGACCTCCTCGGTGTACGGGACCTGGACCGTGTAGGTCGAGGTCTTCTCTTCCTGCTTCGGGACCATCACCGTGTAGGTGGCGGTCTTCTCCTCGGACACCGGAACGCTCACCGTGTAGGTCTGCTCGACCGCCTCGGTGTAGGGGACCTGGACGGTGTACTCGGCCGTCTTGGTCTCCGTCACGTTCTTGTTGACCGTGTAGTTCACGGTCTTGGTCCGAGTCTCGGGAACCTGCACGGTGACCGTGCGGGTCTTCGTCTCGGTCCGCGGCACCCGCTTGTTGACCGTATAGGTCCGCTCACGGGTCTCGGTGGTGTACTCGGTCGCCGTGACCGTCTTCATCTCGGTCACGTACTGACGCTGATACACCGTCTTGGTCCCGCCGCACGCGGCGCCGGCACCACCATTACCACAACCGTCACCACCGCTGATGACGGCGCCGCCTTCGCAGCCACCGGCACAACCGCTGCTGCAGGCACCGCAGTCGGCAGCCCACGTGCTCGTGCACATGGCGACGACGGCGAACGCCGGCAGGAGGCCAGAAAGAACTTTGCGAATCACGCAAACCTCCAGAAAAAAGGAAACAGGGGAAACAGACTCGAGCAGGTTTTTCGCACGCGCCCGAACGTCGGTCGGTCGAAGAGACCCTTCTCTTGCGACGACCGACACGCATCGGCCGCCTGATAAGCTGGATAGATTACGTTGACTAAACCGGGTTGCAAGTGGTTGGCTCGCCGATTCCAGGAAACCCGCGCCGGGCGGCCATCGGTGAGGGCCGGAACGCGACAAAACCCTAAAAAACATGGGTTTAGGGCGGCGGATGTCCGCCCGGGACACTGTCGCGGGGTGGCGACTGGCCGTCAGCCCCCGCCGCGGCCCGAGAACAGCGCCCCGGTCAGCCGCGACAGGAGCCACAGGGTGCCCAGCGGCAGGATGATCGTGGAGATCGTGAAGTAGATCGCGAGGTTCACGATCGACTCACCGACGCTGGCCAGGGTCTCGTAAACCTGCTGCGCCTTGGCGCCGATCACGTCCACCGGATTGTACCGCTCGTACCATGGCCGATCGCGGTCGTCGGCCTCCACCTGCTCGATCTTCTCCGTCGTCGCGGTGACGGCCGCCGCGGCCTCCTGGTAGTTCGATTCCAGGAACCGCGTCGCCACCCAGGAGTCGATCCATCCGGCGACCGGCAGGGCCAGCCGCGCGAACAGCGCCAGGCCGAACAGCCGCCGGCTCCAGCCGATCGCCGCCTGCCGCCCGCCCCCGCCGCTGGCCGCGGCCCAGGCCAGCGCGCCGAGCGCCGGCACGAACAGCCACCAGCCGAGCGTCTTGCCGATCTGCATCCCCAGCCGCTGCACGCCCAGGGCCGTGGTGCTCGTCAGCAGCAACGCGCCGTACTGCTCCACGAGGTCGTTGATCGGATCGAGCGCCTGCCCGATCCCCAGGCTGCCGCCGGGGCCGAAGGAGAAGCTCACCTCCGAACTCTGGGCCAGCGAGATCGCGCTGTCGAGCCCGCGTGTGGCCGCCAGCGCCGCCAGCGTGCGGGCGAAGGTCGCCTCCAGATAGGCCTCGCCGCGCGAGTCGGCCAGCGGCGCGAAGACGAGCAGCACCGCCGCGGCCGCCGCCAGTTGCAGCGCGGCGCGGGCCGCCGGCTCCCGCAGCCGCGCCGGCAGGAAGCCCAGCCAATCGCCGCGGGCGATCCGCGACAAGGCTCCGTCGAGCCCGCCACCGCCACCCGCCGCACCTGTCCGCTCCGTGGACATGCCCGTTCTCCTTCGCGTCCGTCGGTCGCCAGCGGTCCGGCCGGCGGCCGGCCGCTCATTCCGCCAGCAGTCGCTCCAATGCCGGCCGCATGATCGTCGCCCGCCGTGAATTGCCGATCGTGCTCGGATGCTGCTGATCGTCGAGGAAGCATTCCGCCGCCGGCCGGCCGTCGGGCCCGAGAAACGCCGCATTGGCGTCGATGTAGGCCAGTCCGCCCCCCCGCTCCTCGATCGCGGCCCGGATCGCCTCGTTGGCCGCCTGTTGCCGGTCGCGCTGCTCCCAGCGCCGGATGCTCGGGGCGATGGCCAGGAACGCGACCGTGGCGTCGGGCAATTCCCGTCGCAGGCCGGCGGCGAGCCGGAGGAAGTCGTCGCGGATCTGCTCGGGCGTCAGGCCGGCGGCGACGTCGTTGGTGCCCGCCGAGACCACGATCACCCGCGGACGGACCGCCGCCACCAGTCGGGGCGCGAACTCGGCCAGTTCCCCGAGCCGGCACCCGCCGACGCCGCGGTTGACCGCCTTCAGTCCCGGGAAATCGTCCGCCAGCGTCGCCCATTGGCGAACGTTCGACGACCCGATCAGGCACACCCCGCCGGTGACCGGCGGCGACTCCCGGTCGAGTCGCTCGAAGGCCGCGATCTCCTCCTCCCAATTCACCGGCGGCGGAGCGTCGGCCGGCGGCGCCGCAGGCAGCGGGGCCGACGCCGCCTCGCCCCCGCCGGCGGCCGGGATCGGAGCCGGCGCCACGGCGGCCACCGGGGCGAGGGCCGCCCGCCTGGTCAGCGGCCGGGCGAACACGGTCTTCCAGTCGCTCGCCATCTTCACCACCCGCCAGCCGTACCGCGCCGCGGCGTCGAGCGAGGCGTTCGTCGGCTCCCCGTAGGCCATCTCCCGCTCGGCGTCGTCGTGGAGCACGAGCAGTTGCAGGTTCGGCCGGTCCGCCGACTGCGACCAGCGGAGCATGGCGATGTCGCCCCCCGTGCCCACGTTTCCGACCGCGAAGATCGGGCGGCGGCCGATCCGCTCGCCGATGCTCACCGGCTTGCGGTCCTCGTCGTTGAGCACGTCGATCTCGGGCAGCACCTCCAGGTCGAGCCGCTTGTTGGGCGACTCGCCCGCGGCCAGCTCGACGCCGTCGATCTCCCGCATCGCCAGCTTGGGACGCGAGGCGATCACGTTCCCAGGGCCGATCCCGTACCACTCCTCGGCCGCCGGCCGCATGAAGTGGATCCCGCTGCCGGAGCAGATCCAGATCGAGAAGCCCTTTGCCTTGAGCAGCGCCATCAGCTCCCGCATCGGCTGGTAGGTGGTTTCGCCGAGCGGCACGTCGAACACGGGGTGCCGGGCGGTGCGGATGAACTCCCGGGCCTCCGCCTCCAGCCGCTCCTCGGGCATGCCGCCGATGGCGGTGAACGTCAGGTCGAGGAAGAACTTCTTCCCCAGCTTGCGCATGAACTCGACGTCGCCCGTGAGCAGGGTGGCGAACGGCTCCTCGTGGGCCAGTTCCGGCCGCCGCTCCACCATGTCGCGGACGCGATCGACGAGAAACATGCCGTGGGCGATCGGCCGCTCGCAGACGAGCGTGCCGTCGTGGTCGAACACGGCCACCCGCTCGGGCACGGGCACGAACGTCTCGGCGCCCTCGCGGGTCACGGTGGCGACGAAGTCGAGGATCGCCTGCTTCGTCGGCCCGTCGTTCCAACTGGGCAGCGGATCCACCCTGCTCGGCGCGACCGTCGGTGGCGGCGCCGTCTGCGGCGCTGGGGCCGGCGCCCGGGCCGTGCCGAACCAGACGGCGGCCCCGAGCAGGCCGAGGGCGACCAGCGGCACCCACACCTCGGAGGCCGCGGATCGGCCACCGCCGTCCCGGGAAGGCTGTTCGGGCGACGGGGCAGGTGCTTCGTGCATGGCATGACTCCTACAGGCGTTACAGCCGCTCCTCACCTTACCCTCCCCGGGGAAAAACGCGAGGAACGCCTCCATCCGGCTCCGGCCGCCGGCCGACACTCCGGAGAGGCGCGGTTTCGGCTCCGGCGGAGGGGCTGGCCGCCCCGGCCTTCCTTCCAGAAAGTCAGATCCTCATGGACCCCCAGATCATCAGCTGGCTGATCAGCCTGGTCGCCGGCAGCGCCGGCGGCAACATCGTCGGCGCTCTGCTGAAGAACCGCAGCCTCGGCCCGGTGCTCAATTCGATCCTCGGCCTCGTGGGCGGCGGCATCGGCGGTCAACTCCTGCCGAGCCTCCTGCCGGCCCTCGCGGGCGCCCTCGGCGGCGGCAACGTCGCCAACGGCGGCCTGTCGGCGATCATCGGCGCCCTGCTGCCGCTGATCGTGAGCTTCCTGAAGAAGCCGGCCGCCTGACCGCGGCAGCCGTTTGCCATCCGAACGCACGACCGGCCGGGGGGCCACGGGCCCTCCGGCCGGCGGCTTTTGGAGCCGCCACCGGACCGGTATCTTCTCGGGGGACCACATCCTCTCGTTCGGAGATCCGCGCCCATGCGCCGTTCGCTGCCGCTGCCGCTCTCGGCGCTCGCCCTCGCCGCTTCCTGCCTCGTCGCCAGCGGCCGGGCCGACGTGACCCTCAACAGCATGTTCGGCGACCACATGGTGCTCCAGCAGGGCATCAAGAACAAGGTCTGGGGCAAGGCCGATCCCGGCGAGGCGGTGACGGTGAAGTTCATGTCGCAATCGCATGCGACCAAGGCCGCGGCCGACGGCACCTGGTCGGTGTTGCTCGACCCCGTCGCCGAGTACGGCGGCCCCCACACGCTCACCGTGCAGGGCAAGAACACCGTCACCTTCGACGACGTGCTCATCGGCGAGGTGTGGGTCTGCTCCGGCCAGTCGAACATGCAGTGGAGTGTGAATCAGTCCAACGACGCCGACCTGGAGAAGGCGGCGGCGAAGTTCCCGCAGATCCGCTTCGTCTCCGTGCCGCCAGTGGGCAGTCAGGAGCCACAGTGGAACTTCACCGGCACGTGGCAGGCCTGCTCGCCGGCGACGGTGGGCGATTTCTCGGCCGTGGGCTACTTCTTCGGCCGGCAAGTGCACCAGACGCTGGGTGTCCCGGTGGGCCTCATCGACAACGCCTGGGGCGGCAGCGCCGCCGAGGCCTGGGTGCAGCGGAACAAGCTCGCCGCCCACCCGCGGCTCAGGGCGATCCACGAGCAGTGGCTGAAAATGGAGGCCGCGGACAAGCCCGACGAGAAGCAGCTGAAGGGCAACAAGCGGCCCGGCAACATCCACGCGGGAACGCTCTCGCCCTCGATCGGGTACGGCATCCGCGGCGTCATCTGGTACCAGGGCGAGGCCAACGTGGCCCGGGCCCACCAATACCGCGAGTTGTTCCCGTTCATGATCGCGTCGTGGCGTGAGGAGTGGGGCCTCGGCGACTTCCCCTTCTATTGGGTGCAGCTGGCCGACCACAAAGCCGCGCGCGCGGAACCCGCGGAGAGCGAATGGGCCGAACTCCGTGAGGCGCAGACCATGGCCATGCGATCCGTGCCCAACGGCGGCCAGGCCGTGATCATCGACCTCGGCGAGGGCAAGGACATCCATCCGAAGAACAAGCAGGACGTCGCGGCCCGGCTGGCCCGCTGGGCCCTGGCCGAGACCTACAAGGTGCCCGGCATCGTCTGCAGAAGCCCGCTCTACAAGGGGATGGAGCGGTCGGGCACCAAGGTTCTGCTGTCGTTCGACGACGTCCCGGGCGGCAAGGCCGGCTGGCGGCCGTTCGACATCGCCGAGCCGATCGGCTTCACGATCGCCGGGGCCGACCGGAAGTTCGTTCCGGCGCGGGCCGCGATCCTGGACGACGGCCGGATCGAGGTCTGGAGCGAGGCCGTGGCCGAGCCGGTGGCCGTCCGCTACGCCTGGGCCGACAACCCGGCGTGCAACATGTATTCCGCCGCCGGACTGCCGCTGACCCCCTTCCGCACCGACGACTTCCCCGGAGTCACCGTCGGGAAGGAGTGACCCCGCCCCTGTCCGCAGCCGGCGAAAACGGGTACCCTGCCCCTCTCGTGGAAGGGGTTCCCGTGGCCCCTCCGCGGAGGTCTTCGCGAACAGGGAGGTTCACGCCGTGCCCACGCTCCGCCCCGCCCGTCTGGCCCTGCTGCTGGCGATCGTCGCCGGCTGCTCCTCGAGCGACGTCGCCTCGCGACCGATCGGCCTCCGCCCACCCGCGGCCGACCGCGACCCGGCGATCGGGCAGCGGCTGCGGCGGCCGGTCCCGGTGGTCATCTCCAAGCCGAAGCCGTTCCGCTGGGCCGACGTCGCCGACAGGCCTTCCGTCGCCAGGCTCTTCCCCCGGGCCGAGCCGGGCATCGTCGCCGAGCAACCCGCGGCCCGCCGGCTCGGCTCGGGCGATGCGTCCCACCCGACCGTCGCCGAGGTGCGGGCGATGCTCCGCAGCTACCTGCGGGCCTTCAATCGGCACGATGCCACCGCGCTGGCCGCCCACTGGAGCGAGACCGGCGAGAACCTCGACCTGGATTCCGGCGAGGTGACGGCGGCGGGTCGCGGCCAGGTCCACGAGGTGTTCGCCACCCTGTTCGCCGCCGATGACGAGGCCACCATCGACATCGACGTGCATTCGATCCGCCCGATCCGCGACGACGTGGCCGTCGTCGATGGAACGTCGCTGATCTCCTTCGCCGACGGCACGCCGGCGAGCAGCCGCTTCTCGGCGGTCGCTGTCAAGCAGGACGGGCGGTGGGTGCTGGAGAACGTCCGCGAGGCGGCGGCGCCGGTGCCGACGGCCCCCACGGATCCGCTCGAACCGCTCGCCTGGCTCGTCGGCTCCTGGGAGGACGACGGCGCCGGCGTGACCGCGAGCACGCGGTGCGCGTGGAGCCCCGACCGCGGCTTCCTCGTCCGCAGCCATCTGATCACGCCCGACGCGGAGCCCCGCCCGCCGGCCGGCGACGCGGGCATTCCCGCCCTGCTGCCCACGACCGACACCCGTCCCCGGGAGATCACCGAGTTCATCGGCTGGGATCCCGACCAGGACGCCATCCGGTCCTGGATCTTCGCCGGCGACGGGCGGTTCGCCGAGGGCACGTGGCGCCGCGAGGGCGACCGCTGGGTCGTCCATGTCGAGGGCCGGGGCCGCGACGAGGGGGCCGTGGCGACCTGCACGCTGGAGGGAGGAGGCGACGGCCTCGTCATCCGCGGGGCCGCCGGCCGCCTGTCCCCGCTGCTGCCGCCGACCTGCGGTTTCACGCGCACGGCCCACTAGCCGGCCTCGCATGCGCCGCCTGCCCGACCTGCTGGCCGACGCGTTCCCGCTGTGGGTGCTCGGGGCCTGCACCTGGGCCGTCTTCCAGCCTGCGGCCTTCGCCTGGTTCGGGGATCGCGAGATCGTCGTCGGCCTGGCGGTGATCATGTTCGGCATGGGGATCACGCTCACCGTGGACGACTTCGCCCGCGTGGCGTCACGGCCGGCGGCCGTGGCCGCCGGCTTCGTCGGCCAGTTCCTCATCATGCCCGCCTCGGGATGGGCGGTGGCCACGGCGCTCGACCTCGAGCCGCCGCTGGCCGTGGGACTGATCCTCGTCGCCTGCTGTCCCGGCGGCACGGCCTCGAACGTGGTCACCGCGATCGCCCGCGCCGACGTGGCCCTGTCGGTCGTGATGACGGCCTGCACGACGCTCGGCGCCGTCGTCATGACGCCCCTGCTGACCAGTTTCCTGGTGGGCGAGCGGGTGCCGGTGGACGCCTGGGGCCTCTTCGCCTCGACGGTGCAGGTGGTGGTGCTGCCGGTGGCCGCCGGCGTGGCGGTGAATCGCTGGCTGCCGCGGACGGTGCGGGCCATCCAGCCGGTGGCCCCGCTGGTGAGCGTGATCACGATCGCGCTGGTGTGCGCGAGCGTCATCGGCCGCAACGCCGCGGAGGTCCGCACCAGCGGCCCGCGGCTCCTGGCGGCCGTCGTCCTCGTGCACGCGGCCGGCTTCGCGATCGGCCACGCCTTCGCCCGCCTGCTCGGCTACGACCGCACCGTGGCGCGGACGATTTCCATCGAGGTCGGCATGCAGAACTCGGGCCTGGGCGTCGTGCTCGCCCGCCGACACTTCCCCGCCGAGCCGCTCACGGCCGTGCCGTGCGCGATCTCGAGCGTGGTCCACTCCGTGATCGGCAGCCTGCTGGCGGCCGTGTGGCGGCTGCGGCCGTGAGGCCGGCTCACTTCCGCGAGCCGGGCCGCGTCGTCGCCATCTGCGGCCGCTTCACGAAGTACACCTGCGGGTCGTCGATGACCCACGGCGTGCTCCAGGTGCGGCCGTCGTCTTGCGTGCAGACGTTGAAGAAGAACGTCTTCAGCCACTCGGTGCGGTAGCCATAGGGGAACTGCGACGTGATGTGGTCGTCCATCGTCAGGTCGTCCACGCCCGGGCTGGCGAAGTAGTGCACCATGCCGTCGGGCGTGAAGGACAGGCCCAGCGTCCACCAGCCGAGTTCCTCGATCTGCGGGCCGCGGATCTCGCCTCCCCGTCGGCCGCTCCGCACGCGGATGTAGGCGGAGTCCTTCTCGATCTTCCGCTTGGGATTCGCCGGCTCGAAGCACACGAACATCCCGGGCCAGTACTCCTCCAGGCCGAACCGGCCCTCGTCCGGGTGGTCGTCGGCCGTGATGATCGCATGCGTGTAGCAGCCGGCCCGGAAGCCGAACGACGGGCCGGAACGCCGCTCCCACTGCTCGAAGGGAGGCAGGTAGACCCGCACGACCACGCTCGGACTGTCGGCCACCGACAGCCCGCGGCCGGCCGCCCGCTGCAGGTTGAAGATCAGGTCGTCCTGCTGCATCTGGTAGGTCACCCGGCTGGGAATGCCTGCATGCAGCGACGCCATGAGGAGCCCGTGCGTGCTGCCCTCCAGGCCCGGGGCGGGAAGCTCGACCCGCTTGACCACGTCGGGCGTGCCCCGCTTGGGCCCCTCGAACCAGCGGCCGTTGACGCTTTTCGCCAGCGGGCCGCGCATCCGCTTGTCCTGCTCCTCGGAGCTCTTGGGGTGGTTGTAGTACCACTTCCACTTCTCGTCCTCGAAGTCATCGGTGCCGCCCTTCACGAGCGCGCCCGTGCCCGGCACGAGCACCGGCTTCTTGGCGGGGGCGGGCTTGGGTGCGGCGACGGATTTCGCGTCGGTGGCCGGCTTGTCATCCGGGCTCGGCGTGATGTCCATGGCCGGCTTGGCGTCCGGGCTCGGCTTGACGTCCGGGGCCGGCGGCGCGGCGGCGGCCAGGCCGACGCCCAGGCAGACATGGCAGCAAACGATCGCCAGGCTCGTGCGGAGCATCATTCCCAGCCCTCCGGAAGACCTCGACTCGATTCAACGTTCCCCGTCGTCGTATCGGCGGCTCGCGTCGGCAGCGTCCACCCACGAGCCCCCGGCCCGGCGCATCGCCGGCCGCCGACCGGGAGGCCGCATCCTGCGCCGTTTCGGGCCGCTTCCGTGCTCTCCCAGCCTTCCCAGGCTGCCGTGACCTCGGCCGCGACCGGACGTCGTTCAAGGACATCTGGCGTCGCGGCAGCGGGTTCGTCACAAACCCGTGGCATCCCGGTATCTCCCCCTGGTTCCTCACACGCCATGTTGCCCACTTCGACTCGCGCCGCCCGCATGCTCTCGCGGATCGCCGTCCTCGGTCTTGCGACATGCACCTCGCTTCCCTCAGCCACGGCTGCGGATCCGCGACCCACGGCGGCCCGCGAAGCCGAAGGTTCCTCACCGCGACCCCAGCGCCGATCCCACATCCAATCCGTGGGCGAACTCGCCGCCGCGATGGATCGCGAAACGGATGATTTCGGGCTGCGGCTTTCCCGCGCCTCGACGGTGCTCCGCCAGCAACTCGACCTCGCCCGCGGCGCCGGGCTGGTCGTGGACGAGGTCGCCCCCGGCTCCCGCGCGGCGCGGGCCGGCTTCCGGCAGCACGACGTGCTGGTGATGCTCGACGACCAGTTGCTTCTCCTGCCGGAGCAGCTCGCGGTGCTGCTCGAGTCGGCGACCGAGGACACGCCCTTGCAGTGCACCGTGCTGCGCGGCGGCCGGCGGGTGAAGCTGCCGCTGGCGGCCGACGAGGGCGTGGCCGGCGCGAAGCCCGGCCTGCGGCCCGCGGCCTCGGCCTTGGCGATCGTCCGCGAAGCCGGGCCACAGACCCGTGTCACGAGCGGGCCGGACCGCGAGCCCCCGGCGGACCCGCCCGGACGGCTGGCCCGCATCTCCTCCGAAACGCTCCTCCGGCACGACGCGGACTTCCAGATTCGCCTGACCAGCGGCGAGGAAACCCGTCTGGTCGTCACCGACAACCGCGGCCGGGTGGTGTTCGACGACGCCATCGACACCCCGGAGGCCCGCAGCCGCATGCCGCTCGTGGTGCGGCAGCGGGTCGAGGAGATGGAGCGGCGGCTGGAGCGCAAGCCCGCGACACCCGTGGCCGAGATCGGCAGTCTCGACGTCGCCCCGATCGTCGTGCGGTAGGGAAGCGCGGGCCTCCGCCCGCTGGGCCCGGCGTCGCATCCTGCGACGCGACCCCTCCTACCAACCGACCTGCGCGATGTCCCTCGACCACTGCACGCGAACCCTCGCCGTCACGGCTCGGTTCGCTTGGCGGGCCTCCGCCCGCTGGGCCCGGCGTCGCATCCTGCGACGCGACCCCTCCTACCAACCGACCTGCGCGATGTCCCTCGACCATCCCCCGCCACTCGCCGTTCGCGAGGGGCTCGATGGGACGCCGACGCCACCGCCACCGCCGAGCGTCCGCCATGGATCCGGCCCGGTGAACGTGCCTCCCGGAAGCTGGATCACCCACGGACCCGAGCCCCGCGACATCCGGGAAAACGACTCCTCCATGCGCCGCCGCTGGATCTCCTGCTGACGGCGGAAGCGGCGCCGATCCGCCTCGGCGGTCGCAGCCGCATACGCGGCCCGCGCGGCCTGAGCCGCCTCGGCCGATGCCTTGATCGAGTCCTCGTATCGCATCCGCTCCAGCAGGGCCTTCGCGGTCTCCAGCGTCGCCGTCGCACCGCGGACGTCGGCCTGCACGCCCTCGGCATACCAGGCCGCCACCCGCCGCACCGCGGCGTCGGTCTCCTCGATGTCGTCCTCCGCCTGCCCCGCCAGACGGTCGTCCTCCTCGGCGAGGTGCGCGGCGCGAACGGCCGTCTCGTCGGCCGCCTCGACGAGTCGCTTCACCTGCCGCAGGTCGGGCCGGGCGGCGGCGAGGCCGCCGTCGGCGACCTCCAGCAGCCTTCCCGCCTCGCGGCACCGCTCGTTGGCACGGAGGCGATCGGTTCGCTGCCGATGGAGCCGTTGCTCGAGCGCATTGACCTGCAGCCGCACCTTGTCCCGCCGCGACGGCAGTGCCGCCCGCAGTTCGTCGAGCTCGGCGCGGCGGTCGAGGATCGCCGCCTGGCAGCCATCGACCCAGTCCTCCTGCCGCACCGCCTCCTCGAGCAGCGCCACGGCGCGGAAATAATGCTGCCGCGCGGGATCCGCCGCGGCCCGCGCCTCCTCGATCAGGGCCCGCACGCGCTCGAGTCCCTCGTCGGCCTTGGATGCGTTGTCCGCCACGTCGGACCAGCTGCTCGTGGCGTAGGCCGCCTCCAGCGCTTCCATCGCCCGCAACGACTGGCCGCGCCGGCCGGCCAGGGCCTCCAGCCGGGCCGCACAGCCGGGCAGCAGTTCCTCGACCCGCGTTCGCGCCGCCACGATGCTCTCCAGGAGGGCCGCCGCCTCGGCGTTCGCCTTCTCCGCCTTCTCCACGTGCACGAGCGCCGCCTCGATCTCGCCGGCGTCGAGCAGCTGGGCGGCCAGCGCCGCGTCGCGGCCGGCCGACTCGATCCGCTCGTCCGGGTTCGCGCCCGGCTCGGCGAGCAGCCAGCCCTCAGCCCGTCGCGCCCGCACCGCACCGGCCACCTCGGACGAATCCGCGACCGCCTTCTGCCGGCGATCGTCGGCCGACTCCAGGGCGTCGAGCCGTTCGTTGACCCGGGCGACGGCCGCCGCGATCTGCTCCAGCCGGCCACGGGCCGCGACCGGATCCCGCTCCACGTCGTGGCCGGCCAGTTCCCGGCCGCGGGCCACCTCCGCCAGCGGCGGCTGATACGGGGCGTTCGACCGGCCGCGGCGGGCCACGCCGTCGAGCCGGCCGCTCGTCGCGGCCACGGCCGCATCGACGTCCTGCACGAGTTGGCGGGCCTTCTCGTGCGCCTGCTCCAGCCCGTCGAGCGGCCCGCGACACTCCGCCGCGACGTCGGTCAGGGGCGGCCGCGCCTCCGCGGAGTCGAGCAGGCGGATCGCGTCCTCGGCGGAGGCCGTGCCCAAAAACCATTCCGCGTCCACCCGGGCCTGGGCCTTCTCCCACACGTCCATCAGGGCCAGCCAGCGCTCCCGGTAGCGGCGGATCGCCCCCTGCACGTTGTCGTAGGTGGACCGGGTCATGCCCTCCATCGGCGTCTGGAAGTCCGGATCGGTGTGCGGCAGCATCCGGTGCCGCTCCTGCTCGGCATCGAGCAGGTCGGAGAGCGCGACGACGTCGGCCTTGAAGGCCGCGAGCTTCTCGCGGGCCTGCCGTAGCCGCCGGGCGTGGCGGCCCCGCTGCAGGAGCAGACCGCCGGCGACCGACGCCGCGGCGATGCCCGCCAGGCTCAGCGGCAGCGTGCGGGTGCGAAACATGCGGCGGGCCTCGATCCGCGCCAGTTCGTCCTGCCGCACGGCGTCGATCCAGTTCTCCGTGCCGGCGACCAGATCCGCCAGCCCCTCGTCGTAGAGGCCGTCCTTGGCCTTGGGCACGAACACCTTGCGGATCAGCTGCTCGTCGATCGTCTGCTTGTCGAGGCCGCTGCCGATTTCCAGTCCCGACGGAACGTCCATCGCCAGCAACCGATCATCGACGGCCAGGAGGATGGTGACGTCGTCCTCCGGCCGGAAGCCCGGCACGTCATCCCGCACCGTCAGCGACCACTCGTCGAGGATCCGGTCGAGCAGCCCGCGGGCGTCCGCGCCGGGTCCGGCTGAATCGACGATGATCGCACGGTAGCGACGGCCGCTCTTCTCCCGCGCCCGCCGCACTGCTTCCCGGACGGCGTCGAACCGGTCAGGCACTCCGGACACGAAGACGTCGTCGGCCCCGCCACCCGACGGCGCCGGTGGCAGCGGCGGCTCGGCGACGGCGAACCCCGCGCACCCCAGGGCCACGAACAGGCCGATGACGAACCACGAACGCACGGTACGCATGACATCCCCGGAAAACAGTGTCGCGATCGAACGCCGAGCCGCCAGTTTAGTCCGCATTCCAGGCGGGTGTAGCGGCGCCGCGCGAGTCACGGACGACGAACCGTCGCGGGGGCGATCCGTCGGAAAGCGAACACTCGGCAGGCCGGCCGCCGCAGCGACCGCGGCG
>Ga0315903_10005628_pt1 | contig 16262 bp, 25 predicted proteins | sample LakEriMetagenome_7_FD_203524 | JGI IMG/M metagenome (GOLD analysis project Ga0315903, IMG submission 203524) | Freshwater fungal communities from buoy surface, Lake Erie, Ohio, United States - Buoy 2 MA119 | ecosystem: Environmental > Aquatic > Freshwater > Lake | place: USA: Lake Erie, Ohio...
AGACCTTTACTGTAGAGCAGTATGCTGAGATTGCTCAAAGACTTGAGGACGAGACAATCGACGTGTTCATCCAGAACAACTTCGAATACTCAATACCAGAGGAGGTGGCTGAGACGTTGACGGATGACGGAGAAGGCAACTACGTGTTTAAGCATTTCTCTGCCGAGGCGAGGGATGTCATCAAGCCTATGAGCGGCAATAACACATGGACATCTAGGGAGGAGGCTTCTGCTATAAGCACCGTAGGAGGTGTAGCGATGTACTATGTAGACAACACCAGAGACGTGTCTGCTAACGTGCCCCACTACGTAAAGGTTCCCAAGAACAAGGTGTACTACTTCAACGAGGACCTGATGAACTTCTACGACATCGCCCTCGAACAGTACAAGCAGAAGAACCCCAACATGAGTTCATTCCCGTCATTCAACCACCAGATGGCATGGGTGACTAAGGTGGCCAACGAACACGGGTTTGAAATGCTTGTTGGAGAATGGGGGCGTGGCGCCGCTGGACTTCGTGCCCAGACCACCATGTCGTTGGTTCCTGTGCAGGACGACTACAAGATGAACAATATCACCAGACCTGTTCCAAACTTGGTGCCTGGGGATAACGTAAAACTCGGCAATGACAAAGTGGTTATCACGAATGTGACTGGGACTGGTGCCGATAGAATTCTTACATATGTAACCAATATCGATAGCAAATGGTCTACTCCTCAGACTGTTACTCGCCCGTTGTCCTCTTTTAAGTTTGGTGATTCATACGACGTTAGACGCTCTCGCTTCCGTACATATCAGGTCAATGACGACGGAACTGTAAGCAAACTTGAGTCCCCAGGGCAGATGTACTTCCAGAACGAGAGGGCTGCTGTGGTTATGAACGGAACCACTGCCACCATCTTCGCCATCACCAACCCAGACATCACCTCACCACTCCACGAGCTGGCTCACATCTACGAGAACTTCTTGACTGACGAGGAACGTGCAGATGTACTTGAGTGGACTGGAGGCGACGAGTGGACGAGAGACACAAGCGAGGCATTTGCCATGGGCTTTGAGAAGTTCCTGTACGATGGGACTGCTCCTAGCGGAAAGGTGGCTACTCTGTTCTCTAAGTTTAAGAAGTGGATTGGTGAGGTGTACAAGGGCATCAAGGGCACTCCGCTGGAAATTGAGCTGAACGACAAGATGCGTGCTATCTACGAGCGCATGTTCGCGGCACAGGAGCCAGAGAACTCTACTCACAGCCAGCAGCCAGTAGATGGTGTCTTCTACCAAGGCCCCATGAACGAGAGGGGCGAGAGCCTGTATGAGCCTACTGAGCTTACCGACTTCCAAGCCAAGCTCTTGTGGATGAGGAGGAAGTTCCAGGATAAGTATGCTGAAGTTATGTATCTGGTTAAAGACATCAAAGCACAGGGAAGACAAGTTCGCGCAGCTTCTGACTTTGAGATGGCTGAGGAGCTTATGTCTGGGAAGACGTTTGCTGACTACAAGAGGCTTGAAGCTAGGATAGATGCAGCCAAGAAGTACATGAGGGACAAGAAGATAACGTCTGATGACTTGTCTGACTACATGTACGCCTTGCACGCCGAATCTAGAAATGAGCGCATCTTCATGGAGTACGGAAAGATTGATGGGTCTGGTATGTCAAACGAAGAGGCTGCGCAGATTATAGAAGACATGAAGGCCAAGTACGGTGAGGATGTACTTGAGACTGCCGCAGATTTCTTCAGGGATATGATGGCTGAGAACAGACAGATTATGATGGACTTTGGCCTAGAACCTCAGGAAAAAATTGACGCATGGGAGCAGGACCCAACATACGTGCCGCTATATGGCATAGCTCTGGACGAGAAGTCATCCGACACAACTGTCTATCCAACTGGAGGCGCTGGCATCCACGTGTATGGTCCAGTCAGTAAAAAGGCAAAGGGCCGTCAAAGCAAAGCCACCAATGTTCTGGCAAACATCATCTCTGCTTCTACGGCACTCAGAATCAAAGCCAGAAAGAACGAGGCTTTGCAGGCGCTGCTAAACTTAGTTCAGGAGAATCCTTCAGACATCTGGGAGATAAAGACAGGGGCAGAGTTTGGGGACGAAAGAAGTGTAGGCGTACGAGTTAATGGTCAGCAAGTGTTCATTCGATTTGCAGATGCAAATAAGGCTAAGCAGTTGAAGAACATGGGGGTGGGCAAATCCAACCTGTTCATCAAGGTTCTTAAGCTGTTGCCAACTAGCTGGCTTAGAAAATCGCTCACTACTCTCGACCCAGAGTTTTTTATTCCAAACTTTACTAGGGATTTTCAGGCCGCATTGTTTAACGCTATGATGGAGAGCGAGGAAGGTGGAATTGTAGAGGGCATTGACATAGACAGAGAAATCATTAAGCTAAAGAAAAAGATATGGCCTGTCATGAAGACCCTCATGAAGGTTCAGTATGGGAGAACAGGCGACCCTATAATTACTCAGTATTACAACGAGATGATTGAAGACGGTGGCCTTACTGGGTGGGTCTATTCTAGGCCTTTATCTGAAATTGCTCAAGACCTTCAAAAAGAACTGTCGCCAAACAAACTGCAATTAGGAAAGGAAGCGGCTGGCAAAGTGTTTGAATATATTGAAAAGGGTAATGACGCTATGGAGCAGACAGTTAGGCTGGCTGCTTACATTGCGGCAAGAGAGCGCGGAGTTGCTAGGAGCAAAGCGGCACAGCTAGCTAAGAATATCACCGTAAACTTCAACAAGTACGGTGAGTATGGTTTGGAGCTGAATGCGTTTAAAATGTTTTTTGGCGCCAGCATTCAAGGGTCTTACAGATTCCTAAGAACTATGGGCACCCGCAAGACCGTTATCAGGCCAGATGGCACAAAGGTAAAAGCCTTGAGAAGGTCTCAGAAGTTAGGGCTGGCTTTGTTCGCGGCCAACAGTATACTTACAGCCATCAACATTGCAATTAGTGATGACGATGAGGATGGAGAGTCATTCTACAGCAAGGTTTCTGACAGCGACAAAAGTAGAAACCTAATTATTATGTACGATGGGGACAAGCATTTCAAGCTGCCGTTTGCATATGGTTATAGCATGATTTCTTCTATTGCAGAGGCCATTACGTCTACTGCCCTTGGCGAGAGAAAGGCTGATGATGCATTCTTCTTCTCAATGAGTTCAATCATCAACTCGTTCTCTCCTGTGCAGTTTGGTAACTACAGCACCTGGGAAGCTGGACTTGCATCGGTCCTAATGCCGTCTGGACTTGCGCCAGTTAGTGACGTTGCACTTAATGAGACGTTCTTTGGAACTGAAGCATATAGAGAACAGCTTCCATTTGGAAAGCCTGTGCCAGAGTATCAACTTTCTTACAAGTCACCACAATGGCTTAAAGAAGCTGCTGGATGGATGAATGAAGCTACAGGCGGAAGCGATTACAGGCCTGGTGCAGTAGACTTTAACCCAGACAGAATCCACTACTACTACAACTTCTACATTGGAGGCTTTGGCAGATTCATTGACAGGTCTGGAACACTTATCTATTCTGCCGCGCAGATGGCTAAAGAGGGTGAGAAAATTAGGATGACCACCAGCGATTTGCCTCTCGCAAGAAAGATATACGGAGAGTCGTCTAAGTTCTACGACTACAATAAGTTCAAGGAGAATCTGATAAACGTACAGCAACTGGTTGCTGAGTACGAAGACCCAAAGACTAGGTCGTCAGACAAAGACAGGTACGGTAAAATCTTCCTGCTTCGCAACCAGCTCAAAGTTGTCGAAAAGAAACTTGAGCGTAACAGGAAGGCCATCAACGAGGCCAGGAAGATAGACAACTACGTAGACAAGCAAAACAGAATCTTCGAACTCTATGAGGAGCAGAGGGAGATTATGATGATGTTCAACAAACTATACGATGAGAAAGGACCGAAAGAAGATTAAGGACACCAAGGTCGGAATCTGGCTGAAGGACAAAGCCCCGCAGGTGCTAGACACCGTAGGGGACCTTCTCCCAGACAACGGCGCTTTGGGCGTAGTCAAGCGACTCATAGACCTTGAGCCAAATATGACCGCTCAGGATAAGATGGAGTTTGAGAAAATGCTGCTTGAGTACGAGTCTAACGCACAGGACAATGTCACTGAACGCTGGAAAGCAGACATGATGTCTGACTCATGGCTATCTAAAAACATAAGACCTATGATTATGCTTTATTTGTTGCTTTCTTTTACTATATTTGTAGTGATGGACAGCATTGATAATCTGGCATTTAACATAAAAAATTCTTATGTAGACGTATTCAGTATACTTATGACAACTGCATTTACAGCCTACTTTGCTGGGCGCTCATATGAAAAGATAAGACTCAACAAACGATGAATAATTCAATCTCCCTTCGTCAGCTATGGCCGCTTCTGTGGTTCGTCCTTGTATCTGTAATGCTTTTCTCGTGTCCAGCCCCCGCCCCAGCCCAAGAGGAATGCATGGTAATGGGTCCTCAAGAAGACATCCTTCCCAAGAGTTACACAAAAAGCAGGACCGCGTATAGCCCGAAGGAGATTAAGTGCGTTGTTCATGTTTTATGGGACACTGCTTTTGCAAACAGTCAAATCCCAGAGGCAGTTATAGTTGATGCAATGGACCAGCTCAACGTGGACTTTGATGGCACAGACATCTCGTTTACTCTTGAAGACATCGACTACACGAACCTTAACAGCTTTGCTTGGGCTTCTTCATACAGAACTGGCACTGGAGTTTGCTTCCCAAACTTCGGCACACAGATGGCTCAGTGGACCAACATGGTTAAATGGAATACGGCAGAATACTGCAATATCTATGTAGCCCCAAACTTCTGCTCATCGATTCTTGGGTTTGCTTGGGTCACGTATGTTCCGTACAGCGTGCTAGATGGGGTGTGGATAGAGACAGAAGTGATGGGCACATATGGCCCTCACCTCACGTTTAGATTCGAGAACGAAACACTGACTCATGAGATGGGCCACTACTGCGGACTGCATCACGTGTTTAAGAACGGAGGAGGCTATGTCTCTAACTGTGGCCAGTACCTAGGCCCTTGTGAGCACAGTGGAGACTACGTGTGTGACACTCCCCCCACAAAGGTGAGTCAAGGATGCCCAGATGAACCTGGGTACTACTGTCCAGCCAGCGTGTATGGCGGGGTAGAGTTCCACCCCAACAACCACATGGACTACTGCCCAGAAGAATGCAGAGATGTGTTTACTGACGGACAGATAGAACGTATGCACGCTATGCTTGAGTATCAAAGGTCTGAGTTGTTTTCTGATGAGGTGTTCTGCTTTGGTGACTTGGACGGAGACTGTATGGTGGGCACTTCTGACTTGCTGATTGTGCTTTCAAACTTTAATTGCGAATTTTGCACTGAAGGAGATATAGACTTAGACCATGCAGTCACAACCAACGACCTCTTGTACTTGCTTAACGTATATGGCCAGCAGTGCAACTGCGAAGGAATCCAGATACCAGTTCAACATATACAGAAGCCCGAAGACTTACACGAAATAATTAGAAGAATAAATCAGCAGTAACATGGCAAAACAAGCAGCAGGTAAGATTACTTTCAACGCGAAAAAATCTATCGGAGGTCATGCTAAAAGCGATTCGAAAAACAAAAGCAGCAGGAAGTACAAAAAACCCTATAAAGGCCAAGGCAGATGAAACTTTTGAAGAGGAAAGATGGTTCCTATTCGCCGAGAGGCCTATGGGACAACATAAGGGCCAACCGTGGCTCTGGGAAGAAGCCTACAGCAGAGATGCTCAAGCAAGAAGCGAAAATCAAGAAAGCAGAGAAGGGCAAGTAATGTAACCCCTCCTTCCTGTCATTGGATGTGTTTAAAGAAAGAGGGGGGCCATGTGCCCCCATCAGTGGTGTTAAAGTAATACAGCTGGCTTATCCAGCATTCAGAGATTGGTTTCATCTCACTGGACATGCACCTGAATCACAATCTGTGATGTCAAGTTCATCGAATTTGATACCATCGATTGATACCAGCGGCTTCACCATTGCAGACATCTCGTTGTATTTCTCTTCTGTGATTTCTTCCAGAGGCGCTTGGTCAAAGCCGTGGTCATTGTGCAGCAAGAAGGAAACTGTCTTGACGTTGTAGTAGTTCTCGTTGAGCCACGCCTTGATTTCATCCAGCTCCTCCAGCCTGTAATAGATGGTTACAGATACCGCGTTGTCAGACCATTCAGTTTGTAGGCGCTTGATTACGTTCAGCTGGTCCACAGCAGTCATGTCCTTGGCCAGCTTCGTCCCTTCTGGGAATCTGCACGGAAAGCTAACCACCTCGGTGCTGTGGTCTTCAGTGCCGTCGAAGTTGCGTACAAACTCTACTGGATAACCAGCTTCTTTTGCTGCTCTAACAAGAGGGCTATTTGAGGCCATCCGAACTCTCCTGATGTAGAATTGGCTATAGGCAGGATGTGCTCCTGGTGTAACGCCAGCGAGAAGACTAAGTGTTCCAGATGGCTTAACCGTGGTGAGCTTAATGCTTCTATTGATTCCAGTAATGTTAGAGTACTCCTCGTCATATGCTCTGATGTATACGTAGCAGTCGCTCAACCACGAACGCTGCTCTTCTGTGGCCTGAAGATAACCAGTAACCCCGATACCCATGCGCATATTCTCATGCACAATCTGCTCTGTTTCTTCTACAGCACATTTGATTGCCAAGCTGTGCTTGTTGATACGGTACAGGTATCTGACTACCTTCTTCAGTTCTGCGTATGACTCGATGTTCGGGAGGTATACCTCTGCGAGGCAGCACGTCTCAAAGTTTGCAAGGCTCTGCTCAGCACATGGGTTGAATCCTTGAACGTCAGGGTCAGGATATTGGGTCTCTCCCGTACGCCCCATCCGACGAGCTGCGTCCAGATTAATCAGTCCGTATGGCTCTCCGTTGCCTTTGTATCCTTCCCAGAACTCTTCTGGCAGGTCATTGATGTTGGAGCACACTACGCTGTTGTTAGACATGGCCCTCCAGTTCGGGATGTTTCCAAGGTCCCAACGCTTTGCACGCAGGTACTCGATGTCGTCAGCATCTCCGATAGCAATCTGTGCCGAGCGTCTTACGTTACCAGCCACCACGATTCTGCCGATGATGTTCATGATGTCTAGGCAGTCTGTGGGAGTCAGGTACTCACCATTCTTTCCGTTCAGCAGCTTGTTAATCTCCATCATGCCCCATACGAGGTCTTCTGGGCCACTAGCCACACCCCCGAATCCTTTGATAGGAGAGCCCTTGGAGCGAATCAGATGCGTGGCGAATGTAAACCCCTTGCCAGTGACAAACGAAGCCTCTAGCACCTTCTTAAGCAGCTGAACCCACCCTTCTCTGCTGTCTGGTACAATGAAGTCAGCATCGTTTTGGTCCAGCCGCTTAATCTCTACGTTTTTGTATGGGCTTGCCAAGTAGTCTACGTTGTGCTTTTGGATATTGAATCCAACCCCGCTACCAAGCATAAGCATCTCAAAGGCCCAGGTGAACGGGCGAATCTCTTCGTCTACAACTACGAAGGCGCAGTTCTGCAAAGACGGCAGCCCAAGTTTGTCTACTGTCTCTGTGCCAAGCTGCCAAAGGAACCTGCCAGCCACTGTGCCTTTGAGGTTCAACATGATGTCGCGCACGTCCTGCTGTTCAGCCTCGTTGAAGTCGCAACCAAGCTGCTCGTTGCATGCTTTGATGACTCGTTCGACGGTTTCTGGCCACTCTTCAGTGCGCTCTCCGACTGGTCTTGCGTAGGTCCGTTTGAAGACGGGGTAGCCTACTTCACCCCATGGAATGGAGTGAGAATCTGTGTTTAACATGGTTTGTTTTTTAGAAGGAAACGGCTTGCAAGATACTACAAAATGACAGACTTCAGGTATCCTGAGTCAGGCGAATTTGTTATCTCATGTATAGGAACGAGCCATCCTAGCGCGTTATTGTCCCCCGTAGCACTATTGTCTCTAGATTTATACTCAGTTTTGATTAGGTGCTCCTTCATTGGCTCATAATCAAACACATACGCCATAAAGCACTTATCCAACTGCTTCACTATATAGACAAAATAGTTGACCTCAAGTACCATAACTCCGCAGGCCTCGTTCCTTTTCGTGCTCCAGTACTCCATGAACATATTCGGTGGTCTGTTCTGCTTCCTTGCGTAGTACAGGGCTTTCTCATCCAGCTTCACCTCATAATAGTTCCCAAGCGAATCTTTGATGTCCCAGTATACCATTTTTGGCTCAGAGAAAACTACCTCATGTCCTTTGGACGCAAGATGTTCTGCCCACATAAGTTCCCCTTGTGCTCCTACGCTATTAGCGGCTAGGAACTTATTTCGTCCTGAACTCAAGAGAGGACTGTTTGATGAGGTCTAGCTCAATCATCACCTCTTTCTGATAGCTAGAAATCCTGTCCGCTATCTGTCCCTTCATCGTTAAAGGCTCTCCCTTTTCGTTGTGAAGGCTTTCGTACAGAGCTGTGGTTGCCTCGGCCACTCTTGTGGTGGCTATGGCGTACATCTCCGATAGTTTCAATTTGTCCATCTGCAATTAAATCTAGAATTATGTTTATCGTCTCATCCACCTGCTGCTTGTTCTTTGGCAGAAACAGCGCAGGGAGAGGCTCTCCACTCTTGCAAAGGTAGTCTAAATACATCTTCCATCTGAGCTGGAAAGTGTGTTGTTCATGTATAAATCCCTTTGTTTCTATAACAAAGTTGTAGTTTATACCAACGAAGTCTGGCGTGTACTTGATGGGGAGGACGTGGGAGTTGGACTTCTTGATGAGGTCCTTACTCCCCTTCGTCATCTTATAGTAAACTCCATTGTAGTGAAACGACTCCTGAAGGATGTACTCCTTGCCCTCGTAGGCGAACTCTAGGTTTTCTTGCTGAAGTCTCTCAGCACAATACTTCTCTAGTAGAGACTTGTACTTGCCGAGGTTTTTCTTCCTTGCGCCTGCACGAGGGGCGGTTCCCGACCCTTTTCTTCTGTACATAGCACGTAAAGATATGCAATACTTTTACTCATTGAACACCTGATACCTAGTAAAATCAAGGCCTATAGGCTCAAACAACTCATTACCAGTCCTTACTGAACGAAACCCAGTCATAGTTGGATTCATTACGTAGTTGACTGGCTCGTCGAGTCCTGTGGGCTGTCCTCCCGTCTTTACCTCCCTGACCTTTCGTACGTGAATCTCCGTAAGCCTGCGTGTCTGTAAATCAGGTGCCTGCACCTTCCTGTGGATGGTAATGAAGCAGTCTGCCCTGTTTACGAACTTACCTCCGCCCTCGGTGTCCTCTGCGTATGGGGCGATGGGCAATCCATCATCACCTTTCCTGCGCTGCGCTTCGGTTACAGCGTGCATATTGAGCCATACGGCTACGTTGTTTGCTGTGCTGTATGTGAGGAACTCAGAAGCTGCTTCGTAGTGGTAGTCATGCACCCCGATGTTAGAGTTCTTCAGGTCAATCTTGAGGCTGTTGTAGGGGTCTACAAAGATGGCGTCGATGTTCTGGATTCGCTTGACTTTCTCCATGAACAGGATGATGTCAGAATAGCTGTAGACTTGGTTGTTGTTGATGATAGTGAAGTGCTCGTTGACCCAGCGGTACGCCTCCTTGCGCTGCATGAAGTTCTGCGTCTTGATGGGCATAGACGTGGCAAACTCCATCAGGGTCATCTTCAGCGACCATGTGCTGTTCTCAGACGAATACACCACCCACTTCCATCCGTGCCTGCGGCTGGAGTTTACCATCAGGTACAGCGCCATCGTGGTCTTGCCTACGTTGCTGTGCCCGTTGATAATAACGAACTCACGCTTGTAGCGAAAGAACTTGTCCAACTCTTCGTCCCCTGTGTCCAGTCCAACCTGAATCTTCCCGTTTACGAAGTCGTCAATCATCCGATAGTCAGAGTCGTCTGAGGAGATGAACGACATGTCTCCGTCATTGATGAGCAGCTCCCGTGTGGCTGACCGCTCGTCGCTGATGATGTCGCGCAGTGGAGAGTTCTTCCCGTCTTCCATTCCAGACCTGATGGTGGACATGGCATGTTCCTCGGAGTCGATGTCTCGCTTGCATATCTCCCTAAAGAGCACACGAACTGCCTCCTCTTCCTCCATGCGTCCAGCAGAGACGTATCCACCGCAGAGGCGTGCAGCCTTGAGCAGCGTGGCGTGCTTCTCCCCGTCCTGCGCCTGACGAATCATACGCGCAGCGAGGTTGAGCTTCATGTAGTCTGTGAACAGGTACTGCTGCACAGGAGCCTGTTCCTCGCTCTTCTTGGTGATAAGGCCGCCAAAAGAGTCGCTCGTGTCCTTGATGATGATGTCTGGGTCGTACGACTCAAAGCAGGCCCTTGACTCGTTGATTCCTGTCTCATCGACTTCCAGGCCATAGGTCTTGCTGAAGTAGGCCTTTATAGCGCGGAAATGGTCTCTGTGGCGTTCTGGGTTGCTGACCTTTACAAGCGCCTTGAGTCCGTCTCCAGAAGGCGACACCCAGCACGCCCTGACGTATTGGTCTGAACCAACCTGGGTTTTGCCCTGTTCGATGTCGATGTGGTCGAAGTCAAGAACTATAAACCCGCTATGCTCCACCAGTTCGCTGTCGGCACGCTTGTTAAACGTGCCACTCCACAGCACGATGGGCAGAGACATCTTGTCCTCCCTCTCCCGTGTGTCCCTAAACCGCTCGATGGTATCCTTGGACTTGCCATTCTGGATTCTGTCGAGCGCCTGCTCCATCCCAATGTGGTACGGCTTATCCGTTTCGTGGATAGACCTGTATAGGGTTACTTTCATTTCCTGTACTCTTTGGCCTTCTTGAGATACCAATCCGCCTTCTGCAAGTCCCTTGTGATGCTTTCGTTGGGCTTGGTTCCTGCCCGCATCTTGTACTTGAAGGCATTCATCTCACAGAAAGCGACGAACTTCTCCTCGCCCCAAATGTCAATCATCATCTCCCACGTCTCTTTCTCAAAAGAGTTGTAGTGAGCGGGGCTGTTTACGAGTTCAACCCCCTGTTCTGCATCCCCATAAATTTGCATAGGTGTATTTTTTTGATTGTTACTTTTCGCTCTGTCTTTGAACCAGCGGCATACAACTGCCTCTCTATGGTGCTCATTGCGTGTCTATCGTCCATGATGTCCATCACGTCATCTGAGTTGCTAATGCACCACACGTCTTTCTCTCTTTTAGATTTCCCGTGATTGTACATCACAGTCATCTCAAGATAGTATATCGGAAGGGGTTGCTGTGACATGGAACTTCTTTTTGATTCGCGGAGCCAACCAGTGAAAGTCTACAGACGTTCCCTTTACATCTACACAATCGTTTTGTGTAAGCAGTATGAGGTTGTCCCCCTCTTTGTTGTCGATTAGCATCACCAAGAACTCTTCGTCAAACTGAGGTATGTCAACCATAGTGTTGTAATGCGACTGGATTATTGCATGGAATGTGTGCTTCCTGTCCTTGCCCTTGGCTTTGAAAGAAGAGGGGCTGAGGAACTCAATGTCCCCCAACCCCCATTCAATCACACACACAAGGCCGAGTGCCTTAGAATGGCAGGTCGTTTTCCACCTGTGTTGATTCATTCTTAGGCGGATTCTTTTCTCGGTACTCCTTTGCGGACTCGCTGTTGGGGTTGTACACCCGTGCGAACGGCTTGCCTCCCTTGCTCATAAAGAGCGTGATGTAGGCCTGCCCTTTCCCGTCTTTGCTTTTCGCAAGGTAGCGGTCGAGGATTTCTTTGATTTCAAAGTCGCGGAGCTTTACGCGCCAGCTTTGAAGTTGACCGTTGTCAAACTTCGGTTCGTCAGCGAATCCCATCAGGACGCTGTCGTAATTCTTCTCATTGCTCATGAGTAAAGGAAATTGGTGATTAAGATGTGGACAGTTGCGAGGACTGCTACGATGAGCAAGTTCTCAAAAATATCTTTTGCCTTAGACTTCATAGTACAGGAAATCTGATTTAGGGTCTGTGTCTTTTGTGACAAACTGCTTGATGCGTGAGAGGGCGGACTTGAACTTCATCTCGCCCTTGAACAGCGTTTCTTCAGAGCATTTAACTACAGCGGGAAGGTACGGATATTCTTTCTCCTGTGCAACCCAGTAGAAGGTTTTAATTCCAGTGGCCTTCGTGTACAGGTACGCTTGGATGTCGTAGCTCAGCTTGTTGACATCGTAACGAAACCCGTCTACACTGCGAGTAGACTTGCTGTCAACCACCATATCTGACGAGAGGCAGTCGATGAATCCTTTGATGAGTACTCCGTCAATCTCTTGGTAGATGGGGACTTGGTAGTCTCCGTTGAAGTAGCTGTCGAGAATCTTGCAGGAGTCAAGGCGCTCAATCATCTCGTTTGCCTTCTTCCAGTCATCAGGATTGCAAATCGTCTTGCCTTTCAGAGCATACTCCTCAACCATAGCTGCCTTCACCTCCTTGTATTCGTTGGTGGCTGAAGGGCTCTTGGTCTCTTGAGTTTTAGATGAACACCGCTCAAGAACTGCCTCGTGGTCAAGGATGACGTAGGTATTCATCGCCTTCTCACGCTCAAATAACAGCATGTCGTACATGGTTCCGAAGTCAAGGGCATCAGACTTGTAGACAATCTCGTTCTTCATGTAAGAGTCGAAGCGAGCGATGTCATCAAGTGCCTGCTTGATGCTTGAGTAGGAGAGGTGCGGTTTGCCGTACCTGTCTTGCAGTTGCTGTGAGATGTTCATCGTACGAACTTCTTAAGGGCGCTCTTCTGCGCCTCAGTAAGCTGCTGTCCGTAGTGCTTCATTACAGAGTCGTATGCCTCGGTGCGGTTGCGTGCTGCCTTCAGGTAAGCTACAGCCTTGTCCATGATGGACAGCCCTGACTCTGACTCTTCTTCTGCGATGGCATCACGGGCTGCCGCTCCGCCTACTGGGACACGACCTGGGGTGGTGGTGGTCTCTTTCCCGTGCATGTTGGTGGAGTCGCTGTCCTTGGTGTCGTCGATGAGGAACATGCCGTTGAGTGCGTACTTACGGGCATAGGAAGACGTAGCACCAGTAACCTGTGAAGCATCCATGCCCTTCTTGGAGTCCTCCTCACGGGCCTGAGCTTGCACGCTGACTATGTTGCCATCGAAGTCAAATACCTCTACCTCTGCACGAACATACACACGGCCTTCGTGAGACATGATGTAATCGCTAATCGTCATGCCAAGTTCGTGCTTGGCGAGCAGCGGCTTCACTGCTTCGAGGATGTCTTCGCATGAGCGGTAGTTGTACTTCCCGAAGCTGTTGAACTGACCCTTGGGGGCTTTCAACTCTGCCTGTACAGCAGCAAGTTTCTTGTGGATGGACATTGAATTTAATTTTTGAACCTGTGGTTCGTTAGTTTCTTGTGTTGCCTGTTTCTTCCTTAACGTAGGTTTCGATGGCGTAGTATGTTTCTCCCCTCCATTGTGCAACTCTGTAGGATGGGGTGATGTACCAGTTGTCTCCTCTGGTGTAGACGTAGTTGATTTCAAGGTCAGTCATTTTTGATGAATACTCCGTTGACGGTTTTACCTCCTCGGTCTTTGATTTCGTCATATGCAAGGCGCAGGCAGTCGATGGGGCGAACTCCCAGCTGGTTTGCAAGGATGATGATAGTGACAAGTACATCGCCGACAGCATCCTTTACTTCGCCCATGTTCTTCTGCTTTGCGATGGCAGAGGAGAGTTCACCTACCTCCTCCATGACCTTCAGCATCTGTCCTTGTGCGTTCTCTTGGTGCAGCAGGTTACGAACATAAGCCCAGTCCCTGATGCCTGTCTCCAACTCACCCCATGTGTAGGAGTGCTTGGTATTCTCTGTGATGGTTTCGTCCTTCATTAAAGTGTTTTTTGTGGGTTAATGATGCCTGTCCCTGACATCAGAAGGTCATGTGAAACCAAGCGTGGTTGTTGATGGCTTGAACGATAGCCATCCAGTAAACGTGCAAAATCATGGGATATTGTTTGGGGTGAAAAAAAATCAGACGACGAAGATAGGTGGCGAACTTGTGTCAGTCAAGCCCATAATGAATCCATAAACGTAATAATCGTAATGCTTACCAAACTTCTCTTTGTGCTCCTTTGCTGACTCTATAGCTGTGTCCTTGTCGTTGTAGATTCCGATTGGGAAGGTGATGACATCCATCCTGCTGTTGCGAGTGGCTGTGACCGTATAAGTCAGTCCCTCTTTGTCTTCTGCCAAACAACTCATAGTGAACGGAGTTTGAAGAACATAAAGTCAACTACGTAAATCTTTCGGTCTTTGTGTGTGACATAGCCCCATGAGAACAAACTGGACACACCATTTCTGTAGTCAGTTATCTCAAACATGGAGAACTTGAAGGAGTCGTCTGCTACCTCGATGAGCAGAGGGACGAAGGAGAAATAGAAGGACTTCATTGTGTGAATCCGTAGTTGATGGCGTCTTCGATGGTTTTCTTTGCTGCCTCCGTGATGTCTTTTCCTTCACGGATTTCCTTGAGCATTGCGTCAAGCAGATTGGCCTTGTCCTTGACATCCTGCTCGTCTACGAAGTTAGCCATGTCCTCGATGCGTTGGCTCGTCCGCAAGTTGTTTGCGAACATCTTCCTGCGTTCTGCTAGGAGGAACTCCTGCCATTCGTTGAACGATTTGGCTGGGTTGGATGGGGGGCAGGTGGACTTGATGTAAGGCATGGATTCAATGATTTGAAGTGAGATTTCGAACAACTGCTTGTAACCTTGCCAGTGCTCCATGTTCCCTTCGTGCTTGCGGCGATGGTAGATGAGCGTGGTGTGGTTTTGATTAAACGCTGTTGAGATGCTTGTTATTGTGAAGTGGCAGGACAAAGCGCAGGTGAGTGCTGCTCGTGGCTTGACAACCTCTTGCTCCCTTGACTCTGAATCAAGGTGGCCTGTTATCTGATAAAACTTTTCTCGGATTGACTGGATTCTATTCGAGGTAACTCGGCGAATCATCAGCTTCTGATAATCGTCCATCGCACCTGAAATAATCGGGAGCAAATCGTTTGTCAATGTCGAGTCTGTCGTCGTCGTATGCGAAGTGGATGTCGCATTGCATTCCTTGTTCTCCATGAAAGATGTGTATTGCGTATGACTGGTTGTCTATTGTAGACCTAACGAACTCCCAGTTGTCTATATTGTTCAGGTTGTACAGCGTCAGGACAACTTCTGTCCCGTATGCGTTCCTAAATACCACATCTGCAATCATGTGGCGAATATAGTCATCTGTGATTTTATTCTGTCTTATTCCATGTCGAATAGGTGCCACAGGCCTTTTTCTTCGAGCAGTTCTCCGAGCATGGTTCGGCAGTTGTGCAACTCTTCTTCCTGCTCTTCTGTAAGGTCTTGGTACTTGTGGCGCTGACGCATGCGTTCGATGTAGTCAGAGATGGCCAACTTCATTCGCGCACCATCGATGGCATGGCGGAACTGGTAGTTGTCTTCAGGCAACTCAAATTCAAGAACTACTTTCATGGTCGATTTAATTACTTCTGTTTTCATTTTGCTTTAATTCAATTAATTGCTCCCTCAACTCAATGTTGTTGGTGATTGTTATGGCCCATCCGAGGATGACGATTAACCATAACGATGTTTCATAAAATGGGTCTATCATTCGTTTTCAGTTTCGTTACTCATTGTTATTCAGTTTGTTGCGTTCACAGAAGGAAACGCATTTCCCTCTGTCGAATAGTCACCAGCCATAGTTCAGCCATAGTCACCAGCCAGAGTTAATAGTCACCAGCCTCTTTCTTTGAGTACACAATATCGGCCCTGCCTTCGAGCCAGCCGTTGTAGAAAGAAATCCAGTCAAGGTCCTCGTGGTCTATTTCGTTCCAGCGTTCCCGCGCTCGTCCGATTAATTCAGTGCTATTCATTTCTCGTTTGTCTTAAAGAATTTATTCAGTAGCTCGACCAATCCGTTGACATCGTCGTCTACGATGGAGCCAATGATTTTCCCATCCACAAAGACATTGTAACCATAGGTATCGCAGCAACCATCGGCGCAAGTGTGGTAGTAGTCCTCAATGGTTATTTTCATTTCTCGTTTTGTTGTTACAGCAATCTTTCTCTTTTACCACAAGGTAATCGCAGTCAGCGCACCATACATAGGTAGGGTCGTAATCCTTGCGTAGGATAGCCATAGCTTCGTTGGCTTCCTCGTTGTTGCCTGTTTCGGCAAGCGAAATCAGTTCCTGTTCGTTCATTGTTGTTAGGTTTTACTTGGGTTTCA
>Ga0315903_10005630_pt1 | contig 16257 bp, 17 predicted proteins | sample LakEriMetagenome_7_FD_203524 | JGI IMG/M metagenome (GOLD analysis project Ga0315903, IMG submission 203524) | Freshwater fungal communities from buoy surface, Lake Erie, Ohio, United States - Buoy 2 MA119 | ecosystem: Environmental > Aquatic > Freshwater > Lake | place: USA: Lake Erie, Ohio...
TGGATGTTGCGAGAATATCAAGACGGAGACAAATTCTTTCATTACAGTTCTGGTCATGAAAATTTAGACCCAAATAGACCGATGAGGAATGGTTACTGTATGGTGAGGCGTAACAAGATAATGATTGTCTTAACTACCATGCGATCTTAGGATGGTTCAGAATCAATAATCTTTATCGATTCCCCAACGGTCAGCGAGTTGCGAAAGCAAATTCCGATGATAATACCCACGCCCTGTCATATCTGAAACAATAGGTTCATCAAAATTGCAAGCATCAATTACTGAGGCAAGAATATTAGGTGCATATACGCCTGGTGTGCCCCATTCTCCCTGCGATTTTGCAATTTCTACCTTCTCAATCAATAGCGTTTCAGAGGGACTGAGATCTGTATCAATACCGATGTTTTTCAATCTTTCCAGAACAACCGGTGCCTTCCATATCGTATGTGCTCCGAGTTCATTCATTAAATCCAGAAAGTCGGTTTTAGTTTGAATAGACCAGACAGTTGGGTCTAAAGTTTTCATGAACTCTTATAACCTTAGGTTCAGTAGATAGATGGACCAAAACTTCAAACAGGAATTTCTAAAAACATTACAGTCGATTGGCGAAGATGTAATTCTATCTGAGTGCTTAGACTACTTTCAATACGAACTGAAGTATTTAAACAATAAAATTGATGACTCGACTGTTCCTCATCTTTTTAATCGATCGGCACTCAATGTTCATCTTGCAGACCAAGAAGGACAAGATAAAAAAACTGCAAGAATAACCATCGATACAAGGTTTCCGAAGTCGTCATTTTTTTACGATCATTTTTACGAAAAAAAGGAACCATTCAATAATAGATTCTACGAAATTGACCTCTACGATTTAAATTTCGAAACTATCGAGTTAGTCATTAGTTACCGATTTGGAAAACAATTCGGGCATTCACATTGCGAAACAATTAGGATTGATGCTAAGGAAAACATTGCGACACTAGCATCTTTTCTAGTTCAGATAAATTTTGAAGTCTCCACTCATCTAGGTTTTCTTTACTGCTTGGATAAGGTTTCAAAAGAATCATTGCTACACAAGTTCACAAGGGTCGAGTTGCTCGAAACTCACACCAAAGATGCGACAGAAAACCTTCACGATGAAATGTTTGAGAAATCAATTGAATTCATTTATTGGTGTACACGATTCTTGACTGAGGAACAAAAAGATAAACGAGAAAAGGCATTTAGGTTATGGAGACAATGGTTTCATCAAAGTCAGGATCAAATTGTGCTTGAAGCGCAGTTGAATCGCTTCTTTAGATCAGGTTAGTAGAATAGCGGGTTCCTCAACCTAATCTCTGACCACCGCCACTACAGTCACAAACCTTGCCTTATCTTTCTTTGCTGTATCTGATACCGACTTTAACCACTTCTGACCGTCTTTAAAAGTGTTGGAAGCCGAGCAAGCCAAGTGCTTTTTGATCAATAGAAATGTGTGAGATAAGAAGCTCGGGGCACATAGTCAGACGTTTGTCGCGCGCCTTCCGTTTTTTGTAAATTGAGAACACGCTTTCAGGTCCAAGAGAGAGCCCTCTTGGACTCTTCCATCCCTTTGAAATGAGCAGTCGAGCTATGTCCTTGAAGGTCATTTTTTCAGCGTCTCTGAGCCTCAGTATTTCATTTGAAAGCGCTGTCTGATATTCTGTGTACGCGCCGAGCCTTAAACCCGTGTGTCTGAGCCTTACAACGTAACTAACCACGGGGGGATTGGAAAACTGAACGGGTTTCGAATTACCCCCCAGCCAGCCCACTCCGTTACCGTCGAGTAAGCTGGCTAGGGGGTAATCTACTTTCCCCTGCCGTCCCTCTTTTCCACCCGTATCTGGGTCGTTTTAGAGCCTTCTAAGAGCGTGTAGCCCTTGGCTTTCACCTTGGGGTCTTTGTACTTGATCCCGTCCCCTATGATGGGGTGTTTGAAGTGGATCTCTAGCTCGTGGTCTCGGGTCTTAGGAAGGAACCGACATTCGATTCTTTCGATCAAGCCTTGAAGGTAAAGCTGACGCTGTTTGTCGGTCAATTTAGCCGTCTCATTGATCTCCTTGCCGAACAGATCTACCCAATTCACCCATTCCTTCTTTTCAGCTTCACCTCGAAGTTTTAGACGTAGGTTCGTGATATCAGTTTTGTAGAGATCAGCTTGTTGGTTTAAGCGATCCATAGCCGAATTGAAGGCTTTATCGTCCATTCGCTTCAAGATACGGTTAGCCTCGAGATGACCGATTGACTCTTGAAGGTTGGATAGCTCTCTTTGAAGGATTCGATGTTGTTTTTCGTAGCCCTTCATCTCGGCTTCGGAAGAGATCTGTTTGATCCCCTTCTCAGCGAAGATTCGCTTTCTCAGTTCATCCTTAAGGATGCTTGAATCCTTGTGGAGCTGAACCACAGTGTCGAAAACTAGCTTGTCCGTAATTTGAATATTCATGGCTCGCTCAAAGCCACAGCCAGTGCCGCGTTGATAGTGGGTTTTGCTTTCACCGTTTTTCGCCCAAGCCCGTTCCTTATTGGGACAGTAGTACATATGCTCGGACTTGGAGGGTTTGATTCGACCAGCCATCTTCCGACCACAGTGACCACAGACCATGAAGTCACGTAATAGGTAGAAGTTCTTCACCGTTGCATTCTGTTGATCTTTACGGCTTGCCTTACGCTTTCTAGCTAGGTTGATGGAGTTCCATGTGACCTCGTCAACAAGCACTGGACACTTTACCTCAACAGATTCACCCGAAACGCTATCTGTAAAAACATATCTACCAAGGTAGTGGGTGTTTGTCATGAGTGATTCGATTGAACCGAGAGCCCATAGTCCTCCACGTCTAGCGAGTACACCGTTCGAATCTAGTTCCCTTTTAATTTGGGCTACAGGGATTCCTTTTAGAGCTTGTTTGAAAATGAGCTTTACCCACTTGCTTTCGTCTTTTTTTTCAACGAGCTTTCCATGAATAAGGTCATAGCCGAAGGGGGGTGGACCGCCATGCCAAAAACCTGCTTTCACTTTCATCAGCTTACCGATACGTGATCTCTCGGCTCTCACAGAGTTTTCAAACTCAGCCACAGCATCCAACATTTGTTTAAGGAGTTTGTCGGATGGGCTAGAAAGGTCAAACTTCCCGTCTTTCGTGTAAAGCGTGACACCTTGCTTGTTGAATTCGTAACGAAGAATGGAAGCTACTTGATCGTTACGGGAGAGACGGGACTGGTCGTAAACCCAAATGTGTTTTACATCCCCCGCTTTGATTGCTTGGAAGAGCTCATAGAGTTTGGGTCGACCTTGAATGTCGTCATGATGGGAGCTTTTCCCTCCCTCATTCCAAATCTCGTGGTCGAACTTGAGCTCCTTAGCCTTTTTAAGCCCGAGCTGTTGTTGGCTATCGAGCGAAGTACCCTTGTCAGCTTGTGTGACTGTGGAAACCCTTGTGTAAATGTGGAGAGTCTTATTTGGGTTTCTCACCTTCTTAATTCCAAGACTCACAATCTAATAACTCCAAGATGTTTAAAAATGAAACTAGCCTTACACAAATGTTGACACGGTTGAATGGGACATTGTTACCCCGTGGGTCCGATTCAGCCATTTAGAGATTCGCCTGAGACTCATACCCCTTCGTCTCATAACTTTCATCTCTTTAATGATTCTCTGCTTTTCGCTATCTGGCACAACCTTTTCATTTTCGATCCTGTATCCGAACTTTGCTGTGCCGCCTAAGAACCTGCCCTCTCGCTTTTGAAGCTGCTTGACTTCTCTAATCCTTGTTGCGATGCGGTCACGCTCAAAGGTCGCAAAAGCCGAGAGAATCGTGAACATGACGCTTCCTAATCCGTCGCCAGTAACGTCGCCGCCCAGATCTATGAAGTGAACAGAGACGCCTCTTTCCTTCAGGCAGTGGAGGGTATTCAGGGCATTTCTTGTATTGCGGAAGGCGCGGTCTAGTTTTGAAAAGATCAGAATATCGCCCCGTGTCAGGCGCTCAAAGAGCTTTCCACCCTCAGGGCGTTTTTCAAACTCTAGACTACCGCTCACACCTCTTTCGGTTATAAAGTCTTGAGGCGCGATGGAGAAGCCTTTGAGTACGGCGTAGGACTGGATCTGTTTTAATTGGGCTTCCAGACTGTCGCCCTCGGATGCTTGCTGAACCGTACTGACCCTGAGATAGCCAAAGGTAGCCATAATGAACCTCCAAAGTCTTTGAAATTACTAATAATTATACCTATTTTTATCAATAAAATCAAGCACTTAAGATCGTTTTCGTAAAGTTCGTCTTGAAACGACTCGAACGGTCGTTCGGCTCGCTACAGCGGTCCTTACGACCGAAATAACGAAAGTAAGAAGGCGAAGTCATGCGCTGGATTACACCCCCAGAAAAAGACCAGGCATCAAACGCTCTTGCGAGGAGCCCGTGGGAAGCTGCTGACCACCTGCGCGCAAACTCGGGACTTACGCCTCAGCAATACGCCTTAACGACCTTCGAATTAATTTCTCGCGTTTTGTGGAAGCAAGATTCAGTGACTTACGTACCAAGCTAGAGTCAAAGGGTGGCACTTAAAGGCATGGTTCTAGGGCTTATGATCCAACCGCCTACCAAGCACAAGGGACCATCAACTTAAATCTCATGTCGCTCTCTGGTGTCCTGGTCCACCTGCGAGTAGGGGAAGAGCCTTTCATAAAGACGATCAACCTCGATTGGGTAGCAGTCCTCTCTGACTGCCCCATTTATTAGTTGCTCAAGCGTCACGCTCAGGTCCGCTAACTGCAGAACTCGGTATGGCTTATCTTCAGAGACCGTTAGATCTTTGAACTCACAACGATCAGAGAACACGATGATCGACCAGATCGGCGCAGTGACATCTAGAATACGCTGCAGATTGACGATGTGCTTTGCGTTCTGCCTAATTGGATTATAAAAACGCTCCTTATGCGCAGCCAATCCACGTACGGAGGGTAGCGTTTGTGTCCAGTATTCGTGAGACTCGTTTCCAAAGATCCAACCGCTGAAATTTTTACTTTCAAAGACGAACACCCCTTTGGGGTGGATCAGAACCACATCAATCTCAGTGGTTCCGCCACCAAGCTTAGGAATGTAGAGATTGAATAAAAACCTCCCGCCACTCTTCTCAAGATCTTTGAGTCGGAGGTAGATCAGGTATTCGCCATATGCGCCCAGATCGAGCCCCCAGTAGGACTTTTTTGTAACTGAGAAATAAGCCGATCGTCGGTAACGAATAAGCTGCAATAGCCGATGCAGCCCATATAGCCCTAACGGCAGCAGAAGCGCAAAGACTAGCTGACGCATCGCTCTCTACTGCAACAGCAGCCAAACAAATGCACCTAGCCCGAGCAGTCCCACAAGGAACAAGATTACGAACTTCGCGATCATGGTGAGTGACTTAATTGGATTAAGGATGAAATAGCCGATGAGCACTATGATGAAGACAAAAATCAGTAGTTCCATGAGCCACCCACCCCCTCGATGTTCACTTCCACTCCAGCTCCAGAATCACAAAGTCCTGCTAGGTGCCTTCATATAGCTTTCTTAGTTGCGCCATCGCCGCAGACTCAGACTTGCCATAGACCTGTGTTAAGACCTAACTATTCACTCGATAGTCTAGCTTACCCAGCGGACTGTACTGAAGCTTTATGTAGGTTCAAATGAAACGCCCCGTGGAGGTCGAAGCAATCAGCTCTTTGGCTCTTTTCTTGTAACGTCCCACCGTAGCAGACATCACGGCACGTTTTAGCTCTGCCTCATAAGCAGGGTCGGTTGGGGGCGGCACTTTGTCCTCCGCTACAAGTCGGAGCGGCAAAAAATTGCTTTGTATCAGACAATAAGAATGCGATGCTCGTGTAAAAACCGTAATGAAAATGAGTGGCGCTTTTTCTGATACTTGAAGTTTCTTAACTTCTTAAGAAACAAGTCAGAGCATCAACACTATTACCCGCCAAGGATTGTTGGGTCATCAAATACACCAATTGCCACAAGTGTTGATTTACTTGTGTCAGGGTCCACCTCACGTTTCACTACCAACAGCATCAGGTCATTGTGAAAAGCCAGTTCAGGTTTATCGGTAGGAAGATCTTTTAAAGAGATGCCAAGCGGAATTCCCTTGTTGCTATGTTTCCATTTCTTGCTTGGAACTGAACGCTTTGCTACTACGGATTTCTTTTGAATGAGAGGCTTTCTTTTACCCTTTGCTCTGAGGCTATTGATTTCTTGAACTGTACTTAGAGGTGTAATTTGCTTTTTCTTTACCCAAGCAGAAACATTCTCATCCTGCTTGAGGGCTCGAGCTGTTTCATAAAGAGCATCTCGGGTTGCTGGTAGGGAAGTGTGTAGCTTTAGCAAAGCAGGCGCTTGTGACGCAATAGTATTCCAACGACTTCTTATGGGTGCTGATAAGCCTAACGCTCGGTAAGACAACTGTTTTTCAAATTCTTCTAGATGAACTTTAGTTTTGTTGGCTTTGTCCAACCGCCTTGCTTCTTCCTCTAGGTCAGTAAGCGAAGACGCAAACCGAATCATTCGCTCGGTTAGTTCAGCAGTTGCGTCGACAAGCTGATTCTTAGTTTTTACTAGGGAGTCGAGTTTGCGAATAAAGTCTCGCCCTAGGATTTCAAGTCCCGAATTCGATTTTGTGGTCAAGGTTCTGTTCATAAGGGCTCATCAAAATTTAAATGCATTTAAATTTTTACCATTAAAGATTATCATGCCTTTAGTCTCGAGCGGTGCAAAATCTGACCATTTGATATGGGGCTACCGCTAGGGTTCACGTTTTCGGAGTTGCTAATGAAGTGGTTTTCTACCAAATCGAACCCAGCCGCACGTTACCTACCAAGCGTATTCTCAAAGGAGGAGCAAGACTTCGTCTATCGATTGCTGAATACAGCCGCAACCAAAACCGACAATCGAGCAACTTCAACGGGCGCAATCGTTATTGGGGGCAAGACAGCATTCGTGTCTCCAGAGCAAGAAGCAATCTTAGACACCCTTAGATCTTTACCCGATGAACTAACGATTAAGCAAAGGTTAAGTGCGCTCCACATAGCAATAGAGAACAACCGAGGTCTTAAACCAAACAAAGCCTTTAAATGGATTGACGGCAAGGGGCTAAGTCAAAAGGAATTCGATAATTGGTGGCTAAGTACAGCGAAGCTATCTCTTAGAAAACGCATTTTGGCGGTCAGCAAATTTCATCAGGAGCACCTCTCCTCACGGAAATATGGGATGGCAGCGCTCTCTGGGACCATAGGTTTTTTCGGGCGTGACCCAAACAACAACTGGGCTCGTGAATGCTCTTGGAACAAGAACAATCCTTTCCTATTTCAAAGGGTCTTACCTTTAATCAGACGCATTGATGCTGCTTTTAAGGAAGCGCTACCTGATCGCTATCGTTTACAAAAAGAGTTCGTTGAAAAGTTAGATCCACGTTTCGTTGTGACAGGTACTTGTTTCACAACCATTACCGTAAACAAAAACTATCGCACAGCAGCACATAGAGACGCTGGTGATTTAAGCCAAGGTTTTTCAAACATTTCGGTTTTTTCAAATGGGCGTAAGTTTTCTGGAGGGCATTTGGTTCTCCCTGAATTCAATATTGAAATTTGTCTCAAGCCAGGTGATTTGTTGTTTGTTGCTAACCATGAGTACATTCACCAAAACACAGCGATTCAGAATGATGACCCTGAATCTGAGCGACTGTCATTAGTTTGTTACGCGCGCGAGGATTTAGCTTTCGCTGGAACATTGGAGTTCGAACAATTACGCAGTGAGTTTGTCATCAAACATAAAAAATTCTCACGTATGTGGGAATCAAAAAAATGGTTTGAATTTCTCAGGTCAAAGTTGGGTAATGGTGCGACGTTAGTAGAGCAGTCACGTTTAGCTGGTTGTCTCAACAATGAGATATTGCTTCTTTCTAACAGGCATGAGAAAGACTCCTTGTTCGACTGTGAAAAGTGGGAATTTATCGGTCAAGCTGTGTTGTCGGATCAATCGGATTATGAAACTTTAAAAGCGTTATTCAGCACAGTTCACTTCAAATCACCAAGACAAGATCGCTGGATTCGTGATAACGATGAAGACGGACCCACCGAGGTTGACTGTGTCTATATAGGGGTAGATGGCTGGTGCTTATCGTTCTGTGAAAGTGAGAGCGGCGCTGTGAAGTTTTCCAACAATCGATTCAACGTTAACTCGGTAGGTAGATTATCAAGCTTTAAACTTCCGAAACTTAATCGCTTATCAAGAGCCGTTTTCAACTGGTTAAGCAAGCAATGGGAGAAGTCCAATTTCGATCAACCAGTCGTGGTGCGCTTAGTACGCGTTCCCACAAATATTCCTGAATCACCCTACAGAGTCGCTCTCACAACGTTGTCTCAGAAAGAAGCTCAATTATCAAGCAAAGCGACTAAAAGTCTATCGAAAAATGTTTCCGAGTTGCGTAGACTACGAAGTAGTGCAAGGTATCGGTCTGAGTTTTATGAGGGTGGGGGTGGAGTTGCTCTTCGCGATTCCTATAAAAATTTGCCTCAAACGGATTGGTTGTGTGATTTAGGATTTGAGCAAGTTGAAAAGCGACAAGGGAAACTTTCTAATGAGAAAAAAAATCAACATATAGTCTGCGAGTCGATCACTGTTACATCGGCTAGTGAAAAAATATATTTAGACACTCAGCTCACCCACTGGCGTAAACGAGCCCTGAATTTTGGCTCTGCTGATTATAAGTCTCGATATGAACGTGTTGGCACTTACCAACCGCCAGTTAAACCAATCGATCGCTCGTTAGCGGGAAAGCCGCACCATTGGTCTGTTACACCTAATCAAATTCACCTTCGTCTTTATGGATGGACTGGGAATAAACTTAATACGGATAAACAAGTTAGAGCAAAAACAATCAATCATTTCATGCTGAGCAAGGCTGGCATTACCAATTTATCTTGGAAAAGTAAATTTCAGTCAGCAGTAATCTGCTCAGCGCAAGTGCCTGATACAGCATCCTTGAGTATTTGGAAACATAAAGTGACAGCAGCCGACACAGGACAGGCAGTTTTAACCAACGGTGAGAGTTTTTGGCTTTTTCAAAGTCTTTCAACATCGACGCCCATTAGATCAAGCGATCGAGTTCAGAAAAATACGATCAAAATAACTAAGCCTTCGGTATTGGGTCACCTTCAGCGTTCAGTTCTTCATCATGTGGAAGACACTAGTTCTCTGACAAAAAAGCTACGAGCTCGTGCTGAATTTATTCCAACACCTTTTAGCGAGATGTCCCCAATCAGGCTAAAAACTTATAACTCTCCAAATCGACGAGGCAGAGCCAATGTTTTAGCAATCGGTGGTCCTCCAGCGAGTGGTAAGACTTCTTTAATGAAACGAATTTTTTCACTTTCAAATGACTGGTCTGAGCTCACTCAGCCTGTCAAGCTACTTAATGGTTATTACAGCAAGCGGCTCAACACTTGGGTTTTCGGCGTGTATGAAGACTCTGTAGGTACTTTCCAAGGCACCGATAAACTCAGTAAAGCGGTCCCTCCCAAATTAGTGAGATTTATTCGTGAAAATGCAGATAAGCCAGTCAATATCCTGTTTGAAGGAGCAAATGTTGTAACAACTAAAACGTTGGTTGAAATTATCGACTGCGATGTCAATTTCGCTTTGATGAGACTAATGGTGTCTAAGTCACTGAAACAGTCTAGACATAGGCAAAGAGGCGACAGACAAAAAGAGCAGTTCATCAGGTCTAAGGAGACGCAGATCGAGAACGTGGCTAGTCATCCGAAGATTTTCGACCTAGTTGTAGAGGTCCCAAACGATAGCGTTTCAGATCAGTCGACTATCGTAAAAATGGTCCACTGGTTTTTGCGACGCCCTATAAAACGAGGTTCTAGCTCTTCTCGTCAACACTGAATTTCAAAATATTTTGGAATATTCCCGAAATATTCCAGAAATTTCTACTTATGGCGTCGTATTTCTTATAAATAGTTTTACGAACCGCTTACGCATCTACCCAAGACCGTACCGTTCCCGTAGAGGTCGCCTTGTTTGCGCCCATCCTGCTTTGTTAACGAGGTTGATAAGCCTTGCTACACCTAAAAGAAAGTGAAATGCCAATGATTACAAAACTAGAAGATTTACCTGACTCTGAACATAACAGACTCTACGGCTCAGAAATTGTTAGAAAGTCTTTGTCCAGCGCAAAGAGTCAATATGAACTAGAGTTGAGTTGGATAATTGATGAGCAGCAGTGGACCCCGTTTACTGTCACGATTACTTTTAAAAACCTAGTAGCGTTCGAAGCAACCAATGGGATCAGAAAAGCCACTGAGTACGAATATCAGAAGCGAGTGCTCAACAAGGTCAAGAAGAGGCTGTGTCGCTCCAGTTCAAAATGGAACCATGTTTTACCAATCGATTACTTCTTTCAGTACGAGTTTGAACAAGGTAGCCACTTCAAGCCTGTTCCTAGATCAAACAGTCCGCATCATATTCACGGTTTATTTCCTGTTCAAAAAGAAGTCGCAGAAAGAATTTACAATTTTCAGACCAAAGAAATGGACGCTCGACTAGTTAAGGATCTGAAATCGATGAATAGGGTCTCTACTTTCCTGATTGAGCCTCTTAGAGCTGAAGAGTCGATTGCTTGGTTAGCTTACATGCTGAAAGGGAAGTCTAGATCAGAGCTAACTCATTAACGCCCTTGGTAAAACAGAAGTAAAAAAACACCTAAATAAAAAAACCACTAAAAAGGAGCGTTTACGTGAGCAACAAGATCGGTCGCAATCAGATTCTAGGAGTCAGAGCAACCCAAGACTTCGTGAATAAATTTGATGGATTATGCGAACGCCTCGGATACAACAGGTCTGAGGTCATTCGTTATTGTTTAAAGAAGTTCTTCAATGAGCACTTCAATAACCCAGAGGGCTTTCGACGGGTTCGATCAGAGCTTTTTTAAGGAGCCAATATGCTTAGCTTTAAAGAGTGGGTTGAATTCAATCGTAAGAAAAAGAATAAGGAGTCAGGAAATGAGCCAGCAGTTAGTAAAAGCCACCGAGAAGGCAGGAACGAAAATCAGCAAGGAGAAGCTGATAGAGGCAATCAAGCGGTCGCCCCAGAAGGAGTATTCGTTTTCAGGGAGCCTTAATTCAACGACGGTCGTGGTGGTCGTACAACTTGTTTGATATATGACGTTTAGAACTCTGGTGCTATTAAGATCGTAAGAGGAACGGACCGACGCGATGCCTCCTCAAGTAACAAGTGAAATCCCTCTGAGTTTTCGCCACTTTGGATGAAAACCGCAAAGGTTGAACTTAATACATGTTGATACTCAGTATCGCGAGCAATCTTTGTGGCGAAGGTGTTAACTGAACGATTGAGCTCGAGGATTCGTTGTTTATCTGGAGTTTCAGAGTTCCAAAACCCTCGCCTTACGACAGCTCCAATTATCGATAATCTTTCCAGGTGTTGGTCGGTGTCAAATTCCCCGTAAATCCCTTTCAGTTCAAATATGGCAGCAGTGACTATTCCCGACATTAGAAGGATTTGACATTGCTCGGTGTATCGAGACCTAGCCTCGGTGTCAATATCCCATTTTTTAATACCATCGAGGACGGCAGGATGAGGTTGGTTAGCGTTGAACCATCGGACCAGCGTGTTACACAATACAGTACCGAAACGTTCCCTCAGATCTCCTGAAAGAGTTGTCGTTTTTTCAAATAATTGATAGGCGGCTAGGTAAGGATTATTGTTATTTTCGAGCCCAAGGATACCTGTATGAAGCAATAGTTCGCGATTTAGATAGGCTAGCTCGAGAGGCTTTACCTCTGTTGTGCATGAATTAATCAGCTCTTTTAAGGACTGTGTGTAGGACACGTCTTAATCACCTAAACGCCTCTGAAACATCAAACCATATTTCCCCCTGAATAAGTTGATCATCACTATCGAAAGCGCGTATTTTTAGGACCGCCATTGTTTGCCCCTTTCTTGGCGTCAAAAGCCGTGATTCCACCAAGAACCAATTGCCCTCGCCCATCCAAATATCAACCATCTTGTGCTCTGCTAATGCTGCGAGGGAGGGGTTACCTTTGACGCCTTGCACAATAAAGGGGTCATCTTCGGCACCAGCACCCGATATGTCGATTAAGACCCCCATCAACTCAAAGCTTGGCATTTATTGTTTTCCTTACCGTAATCGGACGTGCACTTATAAACCTTTAGGCGCAGGAGTCAAGAACTTTTCGCATAGTAAAAACGTCGAGATCACCGAGCACATGAAACTCGTAGCGCGTGACGATCTACGACTTTATTGTCAGGAGCAGCGGACCTCATCTCTCGTGAGTCTTATTTGGACTGATTGGGCAGTGCCCCACTGATCCTGAACCGCACCAAATACACTTATTGCTGCCGTGTCCGTGCCGATGTTTCGCGAAAGGGCTCTGTGGGCAGTGCCCGTATGAGCCCGAACCACAAAACTCACAATGCTTATCATCGCTGATGTGTTCATGCTTCTTGGATGGGCTGATCGCGCAATGCCCATAGGAGCCCGAATTACAGTAACGACACTTACCCATGATTTAACTCACTTTGTATCCCTTAATAGCCTCACTCATGGAATGCTAGCGATCCAGTGATTAAGATTAAGGGGCTAAAACTTTCGACTCTTAGACACTTCACAGACCCCCTCAAAGTTGCGGAGAGCCACGTTAAGGTTATCACCGAACATATCTATTTGAACGTCCGTTTGTCGAATACGACCAGAGTATCTGTCAACCTTTAGACTCCATATCGGAATCCTCAAAGTAGGTGAAAGGTCAAGAAACTGGCTCGACTCAAAAAGTAACTCAGAATCACTAAACACAACTGATTGAGCGTCCTTAAATTTATTATTAAGAATCTCAACAGTACGTACCTCCCTGTACGGCTGAAACTGCGAACCACCGCCCTGACTAATAATCGATCCACTAACTTCCCCACTACAAATCAACCTGAGATCGGTGGCGCACACAGGTGAGACAAAAAAGAAAAGGCAGGTAATGAGCGGTAAGCCATTCTTTGACGCATTAATCTTGATCATACCGTCTCGCAATTGATTATTAGTGAAGATTGCTCGCTAACTCGGGATTTAATATCTGCTTACAATGAGGTGATGACTTAGAAAGCTCTTTTTGCGGGTGAGCATTTTCCTTCGTCGATTTGATAGCGATAGTCTCCTACGATATTCTTCAATGCTTTATTTTTGAAGGTCCAAAGTTGTTTAATTGCTCCCGACAACCGATTGATTTCAACTTTTAATTCGATACTTTCGTACAAAATCGCATAATCAGGATCCTGCGGCTTAACGGGCGCCCTGCTGTACCTGAGGTGTGTGTCCGATACCTCCCAGACGGTACTCCCACCTCCGCTTACTCCATTCTTAATCGAATAAGTCTTTGACCAGGGCTCTTTAGCCCCTTTTTCGTTATTCAGAACGATGACTGTAAAACCATCGCAGACAAGATCTACAGTAATAGATGCAGAAACTGGATAACAAAGCGTGATTAAAAAAATTCCCGCACAGAAGCTTTTCCTCATTTCGCTGGCATCCGCCCACCTGCCTTCAAGCATTCATCTAAGGTGTTGTAGGCGGTAAATTTCTTGGTCTGTGCGTAATAAGAACTTTTGCCCTTTTGATGGCAAATCCCACTCGAGGACATCTTCACGGGTGGGTCTGACTGAGCGAATGCAGTGACAGACGAAAAAACGAGCGAAATCAATGAGATAAATTTTTTCATTGTTCTTCCAAAGAACATTCGTTAGAGTTAACTGTACCCGCTATCGATATCTTGGAGCAAGACCCCCATGATCAATATCCTGTTTGCCCCCCGAGCACCCCATCCTACGGAAATTATGATGGGTCATTACATCTTCTTTCGACCTATACAAGAGGCGGACACGATTTCGGTAAGTGCAAATATGGGCGGATTCACACCGATGCATCAGGTGATTTCAGCGATTGGTCTGGATCGGAACGAAATGACTCAATTTGCAGAGAGTGTTAACGAAAAATGGGAGGTAGGGGTCGTAAAACATGGGCAGCGGCGATTGATGGTGATACCAAAGACGAGGGGCGACTCTTATGTTTACCCCCAGCGCTGCCTAGCGACCGACCTACTGCTCGCCTGCAAGGCAGAAGATGTTCATACCCTTCACTTCTGTCACTACGGATTCATACAAAACAAACTTATCGAGACGGAAGTCAATCGCCTCTTTAGCATTATCCTAAATCCACTTATTGATAAGCAGTTTCATATGGATTTCATCATCGAGGCAGATGTACGGATCGTTAATAAGATGAAAGCAATTCACAATATGTATGTGGACCGTTTTTATGTTCTTGACCGATCAAAGCGGAAGGATCTGAAAAGTTATGTCTAAGTCTAGCGTCTTGGCGGTATTACTTCAGTTTTCACTCTTTGCGCCTGCATACGCAAAAGACTACTCACTCAACATGGCAATCTGTGAGGCAAACACATCCTGCAAACTATGCATCGAAGAGATCAAGACTAACCTGACGGTAAACGCTCCTGCAAAGTCCGTCATAATCAGCGGGACTTCAATAACAGGAGGATCTGTAACCGAACCGCTACCCAACTGCTCCGTGCAATCTGACTCAGATTGGAGATGTGAGGGTTTGAGGGGTGTGATACAGGCAAAGAGTGGGAAATTATACTATGCGCCGACTAACCAACAGATTTCTGTTGACGGAAAAAAGTATGTGGTGTGCTTAAGATAGTTCTATTTTACTGATACTTGAAATGTCAAAATCCACGGAAAACACATTTGATTTTGAGTACTGGAAACGAGCATTTTCTAACAATGAGTGCGAATGGATTTCATTTGCTATCAGAAAGATTGGCGTAAGATTTGAAGAGATCGATAGAACACTCTCTGAAGTCCTAGACCTTCACTGTGTTTCACAATTGAAATGGATCCCAACCGCAACCGCCTTGCCCGTTGATCTTGAATGCCGAATATCAGTAAGAGCAGTTACAGAAGATAGGCTGCGATTGATGGAAAAAAAATGTTTATCTCAATACGATAATTTCAGTGACGATATAACATCGGTATCTTGGTTTGACTTTAAATTTTCGGAAGACCCAGTTTGGCGTTTTTTGGGAAACAAGATATCAGGTTCAATCGAAATGGAGCAATTAAACTACTCTCAACTAAAGGAAATATCTTTAAACGCAAATAAACCTATTCTTGAGTTGTTACTGCCATTTTTCGAGTCGATCGAATCGCATTCCTTAAGAATCAGAAGAGAGTTGTCACAATTAGAGCGGTTTAGTTATCGTCAAAGGCACTCAAATGCATTCAAGCTTTCTGGAACGTTAAGAGTTGTGCAGTTTGATTAATTTTCTGGAGGATTTCAACCGTGCTGACAGACGACCTGCTTCTTGACCTTCATTATTTGTCTATCGTTCTTGCCATCGTCATACCTCTCTACTATTGGTATGGGCGCAAGGATCGTCAATCGGTGGTTTTAAAGGTGGCAAGGGGGGTAAGGGTACTAAATGGACTCTTCTACCTTGCAGCATTCTTCTATTGCGTAGAGTTGTTCTGGGGTGAGAATTTGGTACCTTCAATTCCGTTTTTACTGGCGTTACTCACTATTTCCTACTTGTTGATAAGGCGATGGGCGCCGAAGCAGGCAGGGGTAAAAGCAGAGGTAATAACTGCATGATTTCTAGGTCGGTCTACGATCTACTGCAAACAATTGCCAGGCAAAAATCGGATCTTATTAGTCCGGAAAGTAATTTCAATATTTTTCTAAAAAACGAAATTTATGAGTATGAAACCAAAGGGGCGGATCCAATGGTTTTCCGCACAATGCTGCTCGCCCAGAAGATATTCAATGATTGCAATAGCGTGGCAGATACAATTGAACGACTATCAAACTCTCTTGAACCTCACGGCATTGATTGGACTATGCTAGGTCAGGAATTACCGATGGACCGTATGCAAGAAATTGCAAATGACTTTGTCGAGAATGCCGAACGCATGAACAAAGAATTGGGTCTAAAAATACCTGCTGTCCCATTTGGTCATAAGAACTCTACATGGGAATGGATGTTGCGAGAATATCAAGACGGAGACAAATTCTTTCATTACAGTTCTGGTCATGAAAATTTAGACCCAAATAGACCGATGAGGAATGGTTACTGTATGGTGAGGCGTAACAAGATAATGATTG
>Ga0315903_10005631_pt1 | contig 16254 bp, 9 predicted proteins | sample LakEriMetagenome_7_FD_203524 | JGI IMG/M metagenome (GOLD analysis project Ga0315903, IMG submission 203524) | Freshwater fungal communities from buoy surface, Lake Erie, Ohio, United States - Buoy 2 MA119 | ecosystem: Environmental > Aquatic > Freshwater > Lake | place: USA: Lake Erie, Ohio...
TGTATTTGTTGTTGTATTAGATTTAAGCCCAAGTTTAGTTATTCTACTTTGTGGAAGACCTGAAGGTCCATACTTGTTATATCTCTTTTTAAACTCAGCATCAGTAAGCATATTTGCTGGTTTAACTGCAATTGGATCATAGTATGGTAACTCAGTGGAAAAACCTCTAAGCGCCTCCGCTTGTTTGCTTTCTAATCCTTTTTTATAAATCAAGCTCTTCATAGCATTTTCGCTAAGCCCTCTTGATTTAACCCATTTATATAGTTGATTTTTTTCTTCGGGTGTAGTCAATTGACCATAGGTATCATAAATGTTAGCTAGCTTATTATTCTTTGTCTTTCGAATTTCATCAAATATTGCTATTTCATCTTTAGATAATTTAGCAGTTTTAACAAAATAGTCTCTATCACTTTTTGATGTTGATGCTCTCATATAATGAGACATGTTTGTAGTATATAATTTTGGGTTATAATAAATTGAACCTTGAGGAGTTATCCGTCTATCATACGCTAATGGTGGAGCATTTGGATCAAGTGCTCCTGTTATTATATCTAAAATGTAACTCTTGTTTGGATCTGGATTATTTTTTATTTGTGTTTTTAGTTTATTAAACTTAGCTTTTTCTTGTGCTGTCCAAGAAATTGGCTCAGGATGTCTTAAATGCCTCTCTTCTTTTTCTTTTATATAAGCGTCTGTATATGACCAAGGAAATATTTCAGGTTCTCTATAATATGGTTTAAGTTTATCATAATATGCTTTTTGTTGTAAAGCATTATTATAGATAAATAAACTATCTGATGCAGTGGCACCCTTTTGTGCTTTTGGTAATGCCGCTATTTTAAATTTTTTTGCCATGTTCAAAGTTATTCAAATTTGTAACCCAATGCTTTTAATTTAAGCATTGTTTCTTCATCTACTTCATCTCCTATATCATAGGTACCACCATCTTGTTCCTGAGTTAATCCTAGGTCAGTAGCATATGTCCAATCTCTAATTAGATTATGACGCTTATCTATATCATCTTGAAAACCACCTTTCTGATAGGATCCAGTACCTGGATTATAAGTAGGAGATAATCTAGGATCAACTGGTCTTTCAATTCTATACCAAGTTCCTGTAGCTGGATTCTGTTTCCATTGTTCTCTAGAATCTGGAAGTACAACACCTTCTTTCTTTGTTTTACTATATTTTTGTTGCGGAAGTATTTCAGCTGTACCTCTGTTTGTATCTAATGTTTTAAGTGGTAATGTTTTTAATACAGGTATAGAAGGTTCTTTTTTAAAGAAGACTGGTTGTACTGGTTTTTTGTACATGTAAGATACTACATCTTCATTATCAGAATTTCTAGTAGAATAGTTTACACCAACAGGTTTTATTTTTCCTTTTACAGTATTACCTAAGTCATCTTTTTTAATATTTATGTATCCTTGACTCCATCCCGCTTGCGGTGTTTCATTTGTATATTTACCAGCTTTTATAAATTTTGTATTAGACATACCCTTTAAGTCATCTATACTTTTATTATATAACTTTAAACTATCATCATACATAGCTTTTCTATACTTGTATTCTTTAGGATCAGCTATGGTTATTCCTTTTTGAGCTTGTGTAAGTCCACCATCTTTAGGTAGTTCTTCTACTACATAACCACCTTTCTTATACTCTTCTATTTCTTCTGGTGTAAGTTCTAATTCTATATAACCACCGTCTGGTTCATTTGGTATACCACCTACTTGAAATGTATAGCCTTTATTTTTTAAATAATTTAGATGCTTATAATATTTATAAGCATCTATAGCTGACACATTAGAAGGTAGATTTTTAATTATAGTAGACATTTTACCACTTGACCAATCTGTATTCATAAGTTTAGACAACTCTTTGTCAGATAAAGAAAGAATTTTTTGTTGTATTTCTTTTATTACAGGTGTTTGAGGTGGTATATTTCTGCTTTTGTCAGGACCTATAAGCAAGGCAGCTACAAAGTCAGTATTTGCTGTAGGATAAGTATCCCAGTAATTTGTAATATAATCTGATCCTAAAATTTTTTCTTCTAGCGGGGTATATATTTGTTCATATCTAACATTTTGATTATACTCATTATATTTTTGAGTATTCCCTGCACCACCTACTTGAAAGTACTTAGCATAAGGATCATAGATCTTTTTCTTCTTAGATTTCTGTTTCTTAGTTAATTTACTTTCATGAAACAGTTTATTAGTTGCTTCTATACTTCTAGAATACTTACGTGACTTAGTTGAGCCTCCTTTTTTATTCTTATATGAACCAGTATTTATATCATACTCTTTAGCTTCCGCAGCTCTCTCATCCGTCCAAGGAACCTCCTCGTATGTAGTTACTGGTCTCTGTCTTGGAACTTGAGGTCCGCCAGGATATGCTTGTACATAATATGTTTCTGTAGACTGTACTGGAACACGCGTTGTTCTAGGGACATCTTTTGTTTGTGGAATTTTTAAACCTTCCGGTTCTATTTCTTCTGGTGCTCCAACTCTTACTTGATATTCAGGTTCAGGATAATCATATGCTATGAATCTTAAATTATCCTTTTGTTCAGGAGAAATTTCATAATCAAAAAAGTAGTCTCTAACTTTACCCTTGTATTTTTTTGCTAATTCAAGCTCATCCGTTACACCATATGGATCTTTTATAACTGCAAAACTATAACCAGGAATTGTTTTTAAAAAATCATCTGCATTAGTTAAATTAAAACCATTATAATAGTCTGGTCCTGAAAAATTACTTTTAAACATGTAGTCATCTTGAACAAGTGGCTTTGCTCCGGTACATCCTGGACAGGACTCTGCAAGTTCCTGCATAGTTTTATACTTCCCTTCTTTTTTATGTGCTATAGATTCAACTGGTCCAAAATCAAACTCATCAGGTTCTAAAACCCCTGTTTCATAATTTCTATAATAATGCTCTGCTTCATTCCATCGTTGAATTAGATTTTCTTCCGGGTTAATCCAGCCTCTTCTTATAGCTTCTTTTTCCCATTCAGTATCTTTTACAGATCTGTCATATAAAGCTTTTCTAATTAGATATTCTTTATACATAGGGTCATTTGGATCTTGAACATAACGCACATTACCTGTATTATTAGGCCTACATTTCTTTGTTGCTGGATTGTAAGTATATCCTTCAGGACAACCTGGTTCACCTCCAGTTGCTTTTTTATATGATCCTGTTGCAGGACTATACTCTGGAGCGTACTCTGGATTTACAGGTCTTTCAATTTGATACCAAGTACCTGTTGCTGGATTTTGTCTCCACTGTGTTGCTGAAGCAGGTGAAACTATTGTTCCTTGTGGTTTCTTTTTCTCAGTAGGGATAATTTCAGGACTGGGTCTCTCCATAGTTACAAGAGGCCTGATAGGCATAGATATTATATCTAACTGAGGATTTGTTTTTGGTGCAACGGGCTTATATAAATATTGATTACCCGCCTCGGTATAGCTACCTATTCTAGGATCATTTGGATCTGTTACAAAAATAGGAGGATGCTTTTTTTCATAACTGCTTTTGCTCCAATCCGCTTTAGATTCTTCTTCAGTTTCTGTTTTAGCATTTGGATCTTTAAAGTAAACCGGTTGTACAGGTTTTTTCCAAATACCTCTATGCTGATAAACTTTTTTATAATCTTCACCTGGCAATATATAACCTTTACCCATAGGATTTGCATTGTTGTATTGATAATGTGGATAATAGAACGCTGTTTGTTCTTCTATCCACATGGGTAAGTTCATAGGTAAAAGTTTTCCAGTTTTTTTCTCATAGTTTTGAAAAGCGGGAGACTCACCAGGAAAAACTTTAGAAAAATATAAAGCTGTTTTTAACTCATTTTCAGTTTTAATTTTTCTTATTGGATCCTTTGCCACTTTAACAGGTCCTCTTCGAATTCCTTTTGGAAATTGTGGAGTTGGTGAATAGAGTAGTTTAGGCGCAGATGGTAATTTTATAGAGTTATTTTGTTGATACATATATAAGCTATCATCATACGCTGCTTTTCTATAGTTATATAAATCTCTGTCAGAAGTAAGATAAGGTTTTACTCCACCTTTTTGCAGCATTGGATATTCATCTACATAGTCTCCAGGAAATGTATAATCTTGACCAGGGTACATCATTTGTGCAAAACCTGTATTGTCTATTCCATATACAGGATATGGTACACCTTGCATAGTAATATCATTACCAGGTATTCTAGTAACTTCTCCGGGATGTTTCCACTGTCCTTTTGGATCTACAATAATATCTTTCTTTTTAGCGGGTGCCTTAGCTTTATTAAGTGCAGCCGTGGCCATTGCAAGTACCTTCTTATTAAACATTACCTAGGTGAAATTATGTTTTTAGTATTAACTATCTTGAGAATCATGTTGACATCTCCAGATACCTTTCTTGTTAAATTTAAGAAATTAATATAATGTCTGAACTTCTTTCTTTGTAACTCAGGTTTTTGGTAATTTAAGTTCTGTAAGTTTAATGCCTTAATATAACCATTAGGTTCAGTCAACCACAGTAACTGTTGATCATATGCACCTTGCAAGATAGTTGTACCAGGAATAACTGGTCCGGTTGGTGGATAATCTGATCCAATAGGGAATTCACCACGGTCTCTGGTTATATCCCAAAACTGATTGAACCTGTATTTGTTCTCCTCTTTAGAAAATAATATATCTATGCTATTTATATTTATTTGTGGATACTGAAGACTCAGTGTTATATTGTTCTTAGGAAACACATTTAGATTTAGATACCCTGACACTTGTTCTGTGTTATATACTACAGCCTGATCAAAATTATAATCTAATACATGGAACTGATCCTGGCAGTTAAACTGGGAACGTCTATAACATTCTAGTATATACTCCATACTACGCATAGTAGAAACAGTCTGACCACCAATAATAGGAAACTCTACTTCAAACGGATACTCTGTTCCATAATACTCACAGAATAGGTTACACGTATCATTATGTCTCCAAAGCTCATTGTACTTAGATGTTAAGAATGTATTCTTAGTTGGTATATATAACTCCGGATGCCAGTCATGATAAGAAATCCAGAACTGATTCTTAGGGTCATAACTAATTGTCCAAGATGCATCATCAAAGAATCTAGGGTCACCCAATGTAATTATTGTTTTTCTATTATCGTAATAGAAGTAATCATCAGACTGACTATAGTTTATTATACCTTTATATTTAGGTTTAATCTTAAAGTCTTTCTTAGAGAAATAGACAATAGAGTTTTGATTATCATATACCGCATGACATCCAACACCTGCTACTGGATTATCAGTATGCGGATAGTTTGGAAAGTCTTCAAGTAACTTAAACGGTAAGAATTCTGCAAACCACCATTTTAATCCACTTTGAGAAATCTCAGTAAGACCATTTACATAAGTAAGTATCTTACCTTGATTTTGAGACATGTAATACAAACCAGCCGGAGTAGAAATAATACTGCGTAAGCTTTGTGATGAACCATATTCATATGGCCTATCTGCAATTACTACTGACTGCGGGGTTTGTGCAAACAGTCCACCATCTCCAATAGTTATTTTTGTTCCTGAAGTTGTTTCTAATTGATCAACACCTTGATATACCAGAGGACTAGAATTCTTAAATGTTATAAAGAGACCGGTCTTTGCAAAATTCTTAACTCCAGAGATCTGATCTTTAAACTGAACATAGTTGTTTGCTAGATATATAAACCAAGAATCTTTAAGTGATTCTTGTATTTGAGGTAATGAGTAAATAATCCTATCAGGATAATATGAATAACAAAGTTTAGCTACAGTAGGATCATAATATCTAGACTGTAAGTTACCTTGTGAAAAGTACTGAGTAAATAGTTTTGATATACTAAGTGAGTAATCATATCTATACCAGTTACCTCTTGTTATAATATCTGGATTCATATCAAACATAGTTGATAGATCTGTAAACCCATATGGATTATATGATTTTTCCCAAGCTGCCTCTCCCGGTTCTCTAAAGTCTACTAGTACGTCACTCTCTACAAAGAAATCTCTTACAGCTGAAGTAGCTAGATACATATAAGATCTTCTTACACCAAAGATACCTGGGTAACCATCAGCAAGAGGATAAGCAAAAGGAAGAACTGAACTAGGAACTTCATCAATTAAATAATCATAGTTTGTATTATCAAGTATGTAAGAGCTATTTGGTAGATTACCTGAACCTGGAGATATTGTTGGATTTAATAATGTGTCTAAGCTCCATAGATTACTAGCTTCATACTTTTCAGTATTCATCATAAATCTTGGTTCTGGTAGCATTTGTCTAGTATAGTAATTAAACTCATAACCATTAGGCTGACCATACATCCAATCATAAAAGAAGAACATAGAATTCTTTTCTGTATATCTGTTTATGTAGATATCCCCATTAAACAGTGGGCCAGTTGACGGAACTAACTTTTGTAGTATTCCAGGATTACCACAAACAGGACCTTCTACAGGTAATGTATCAGGATTAAACTTAAACTCACATTCAGTGATAGGTATTTGTTTTATTGCATCTAGTTGACCATATTGATTTGCAATGCGGAATTTAATTCCGGCATAGTGGCTTTCTATCTGTGCATTGTATTCAGTTGTTTTGTTATCTTCAAAATCTACTAATGCAGCAGTACCACCCGGTACTAAAATATTTTGTGTTGCTGTACCTATTGTTGTTAATGATGTATCTGCATAACCAGTTATTGTAGTTGGGTCAGTAATAAAATTAGGACCAATGTTAGCACCTGCACCAGAAGTAGTTCGTATAACTACTGTAGTTTGTCTTTTAAGATTATTGACTTTATACTTAACAGTTAGTGCACCATCTTGATATGGTTTTAAATTCTGTACACTGTCTTTTAAATAAAAAGAATCATTGATCCTAAATCTCCTAGGCGCATTGTTTTGACACATGCCTGGTCTAAATAGATCATAAAAACCATGTGCCTGCATTTGTAGAGCAAACTGACGAAAAGGTAATAATGCATAAATGAATCTAAGAGATACATCCGCACCCTCTGAGAAATAAAATAGTTTATTTGTAAGGTTCATTGGAATTGAAAGACCACTTAACCAACCACTTCCTTCTACATATTGTTGTCTACTCAGTTCTGTATTAAAGTTAGATCCTGTATAAGTACCTCCTTCTAATAAACCGCTGTCTACATTAAAATTATCATATAGTTCTTGTAGTGTAGTACCACTAGCTAATGCTTCATCAAAAGCTCCACCTTGTAAATAAGCAAGGAAGTCAGCATTAAACTGTGTTGCATTAGAATCCATAGTGTTATAGTCTGGATCTGTAACTTCTAATACTGTAGTATCTCCACTATTACCGTTTAGTGGATTAATTGACCCTGCCCCATTAACCCAAGGAATAGTGGTTCCTCCGCCACCTATTGCATTTTGCTCATATCTAGGGATGAACTTTCTAGTATAACTTGCTCCAGGTTGATTAATCTCTCTTTTACCAAGTTTAGAAATAATAACTTCTACCACCCCGGTAACAATCATCATCCATATTGCTAAGTTAGACACTAGCTTATTTTGAGGATGAAGATTTGGTTCTACAAACTGTTGCTCACTAATACCTCTTAAGCTACCATATAGTTTTAATTCTACTGTAGATAAAAAGGGATTTCTAAAGTTTGTATCAGGTGAATGAAATGTAACTATGTTGCTTGGTATATCTGCAGTAGTCACATTTACTCTATCACCTTTTTTATCAGTTACTTTTATATAAGGGTCATTTGCTTGAGCTCCTATATTTAAAGGATTACCAGATACCGGGTTGACCGGTAGAATAGTATTAAACGGATGGTTAGGATAAAGTCCTTTATAATTTTGTGTACCAGCATTTCCTTTAATATTAAAAGGACGCATGTTATTCAACATACCTTTAGCTACAACACTTTTGTTACCTTCTCTTGATCCACGGAGTACTTCATACCCTACAATGTTTGGTATGTCATTACCATCCTGGTCTTTTGGGTAGATAATATTATTGAACTCTACACCCATCAATCTAATATACATTTGATTAGTTGTAGGATCTTTTCTATAGTGTTGGACAAGACTTGTAAATCCTGGATTATTTAATCCATGATCTGGAAACTTGTGATGTCTGATTGCTTTACCACATAGATCATATGCAGGATCAGTTACACCTGTCCAACAATATGCGGATGAGTTCCATATATCAGCACGATTATCCGGATATATTTCAGTTGATTCCCAATAACCCATTTGACCACGGGCTACTATTTTACCACCGTCATCAAGTGTATTACCTGGTAGTGCTGGGTTTACTGCTACACCAGTGGCAGTATTATAAACCTCAAATACTTTTTCAGGACCAAACAAAACATTTTGATCCCCTCCTACAACAAATGATGTTTCTGAAGGATAAGTTACTTCTGTGCACGTAGTGTATGGACCAGATGCTCTACCTGGTATATGATATGCAGATGACTTATCTCCTGTGTCATATACCCAACGGATAAAGAAAGAATAAACTTCATCACGCATGTAACTAGGTTTATAACCACCTTGCACATAATACTCTGCTGGATACTCAACAGATACCCAACTGGTTTGTATAAGATTAGCTAAAGGTTGATAGTTAAAATCAAACTTAGATGTTGGTCCTACTCTAAGTAAGTAATTGTTAACTTCTGATATTTGATCTGAAGTTTCATATACAGGCGTTTGAATAGGAAGTTGCTCAATTGGTACAGAAGTTAGATCTTCTTTTATCTGATCTAGATATATCTTAGTTGTATTGGTAGAGTATATACCTATTTGTTTTGCTACAGGACTTTGATTAATGTTCTGTACAACAACTAATATAAACTCTGAAAAGTTTTCAGAGTCAGCCTGAACATCAATTTCTAATGCACCTTGTGGCTCATTATCAAACCAAAGAGGTTGAACATTACTTGCAGAAAACCAGTCAGTAACCTTCTGTCCTTTTATACTATATGCAATTACAGCAAAGTAAGAACCATTACGCAATGATCCTCCTGATATACCGGCTGCTACATGTAAGCATGGAGTTGCCATAAGTCTGGCTAACCTGATTTTATCACAATTTAAAGTTTGTAAGTCAACACATGTAATACAACCATTAGGATCATATCCCGGAGGTCCTGGAATAACTTGACCTGACTCATCAGTACATTCTTGATTCCATGTAACCCCTGGCCATTGCATTGTATCACCAGATGGATTTGCATATGTATTGTTTCCTATCCATATATAATCATCAGGCGGCCATGTTTCAGGATCTCCTATATTTAAAAATCTATCTGGGTTATTACTATCTGCCCAATATATCTGCCATGTACAATCTTCTTTTTCTCTTGATGCACCGGTAATTAGATTCCATTTACTTAGATTTAAACATGTATCTTGTACAATAGGTCTGTATCTGCACAGGTCATCTTCAAACAATCCTATCTCAGATCCTATGGAGATATTTGTATTTAATGGACCATGAGCTGCTGTAAAGATTATCCATTTATCAGAATAAAGATGTATTGCACCAACAATATACTTTACTCCGTTAGGTAATGTTTCACCAGAACGTACACAAAACTGATTTGCGGGTTCATTTGCTAATGCACCCACATCACCTTGCTTAGTATTATTTACAGCATTACGTGCATGTACCCACATTCCTTCATTAACAAATGAAGGCTCAGAGTCTTTGTTAAGACCCTTGAGAAATGTGTTTATTTTATTCTGGTCAATATTTTGAGGCCCTGTTTTCTTTGCCATCTTTAATATACTCTAGACTGATTATAATACCTATAGAAGTTAGGATCAATAGGATAACTCTTAAACATGTTATAGTACTTACCGTACATAGCTGTTCTATTAGCCCACCAAAGTTTTTTCATCTCTTCAAAGTTTGGTGTGTTTACCAAACTCATTGCATCATTCTTAGCCGCTCTAAGTTTAGTTGCAATAAGTTGATATTTCTGACCAACATCTTCACCATTATTAAAAAGATTCTCATAAACTCTTTCTTTTAAAGCATACTCATAATAGTCATTGAGCAAAGGATGATCTGGTACAAGTATGTTACCATCATCATCTGTTAAGTCTCCTTGATAATTAAGGTATACTTTACCGGATTCAAAAGTTGTATTAAGAAAGCCATATTTTATCCAACCTTCATTAGCTGTATTCCAATAAAGATTTGGACACTGACAATCTATGTTTTCACTTGCTCTCATTCTTAAAGGTACAAGAGCAGTATAGACTCTCTGTTGACCAGTAGGAAGTATTTGTATCAGCTCATACTTATCTCCCTTACAGTTCATAAATACGCGCGGGCGTATACAGGTATCACCATATGGGTTATTAGGATCATACTCTGTAGGTATGTAGTTAGTAGGTAATGTGTTATCTCCACAAGCTGCTGTATGATTACAAGGATTAGAATTACATACTGCACAGTTTACAGTTGGTGGTGCGCACTGCTGTACTGTAGAAGGAGTTTCTACATATGGTACTTCTTGTATATTAGTACCGCCTATATCATACCCAGCATTAACTGCAAATTCACCGCATATAAAAGCATAGTTAAATGTGTAAAAATCATCAGGTAGTTTTACTCTATGATTAGTTACATCTAACACAACTTCTTTAGTTTGATTAATTCTTAGCCCAAGTAAGTAATTTGCCTTTCTTGCTACTTTGATCAGCGTCTGTGGCTCAATCATATTTTCAAGCGCATAAACTTGCAAGTCAACCATGACATCTTCTAATAAAGAATCAAAGGTTCTATATTTTAATGTATAATTAAAATCCATTATCTAAGTACATTTTGACTATCATCAGGCCCATCTGTTGGGATCTGCATAGTTGTGGTTAATTCTTTTATAACGTATTGCTCAATTTCTGAGAATAAATATTCAGGAAAGACTAGTTGTTGTTCTTGTTTAGGTAAACATTGGTTTTCTATATCACATTGAAAGTCACCAGTGTCTCCCTCAAACATAGCTTCAATTTTAATTGCATCCCACTCTACGTTTGGTAGATATAAATACCCGTTATGAAACCAGAAGTATTTTTGTTTATTATACTTATATGTTGATGTCTTAGTCATTGATACAAATGTTCCAGGTTCAGTCCTGAACACTTTAATAGAACTATCAATAGAAGATACAGTACGGAAGATAGGGCCAAAAGATCCTGTAAAGACATTAGGTAATTTATCTTTAGTTCTTTTAAAGTAGCACTCAGAATATACCCCGGTACAATCTGCTTCTACTCTATCTACATCTATAAGTTCCATATATGGTAAATACGTAAACAATGAGCTCATCTTCATAAGCTTGTTCATGTTGTCTTCTCTCTTAAGAAGAGTTTTACCATATTTAATTATCAGGTAATAGATACTCCTGTCAGTTAAAAAAGGATCTTCCTTAACTGCTTTTAAAGTATTTCTTACTCTTGATACTGCTTCACCTATTGTTGTCATAGATCAAATTCATTATAGTTAGTGAGCTCACCTTTAAGCTCATTTGCTTGTTTATGTTTTAAACTAATTGCTGTATACATCTTACGCAATTTCTTATGCGGGTCTACTTGTATATACATAGTCCAGTTTTCGGGATATGTTTTAGCAACTGCTCTTTTAAAGTTTCTGCATGCTACAAAGCTCCAGCATTCTCTAAATGCATATTTGTATTTACTAGAATAACTTGTATAGAATATTTTAGCTAGTTTACCATCTGTGTCCCAGTTTTTATTAGTCACCCTAACACCATATTTTTTAGACTTTGCAAAATCTACATTATTTACTTTTGATGTTTCACAAGTCCCAATAAAAATGCAACCTAAGCTTTCTGGCAACTGTACACCATCTCTTGTTTCAATTACAGTATTCCAAAAAACTTCATTAAACATTTTAATGATTTTCTTTATCTGAGAGTCAGTTAACTTTTTATACTTTGGGAACTTTTCCCTAAACTTTTCAAAGAACACTTTATCTACAATGTCAATAGCTTCTTGTCTAAATCTTGGAGCTTTAACATTAGGGGATTTAAAATCTTTATTCATCCTGTTATTTAATATACGAAAAATTATGCATTTTAGCAAATATAGTAAAAATAGAAAACCCCAGGCTCACTTGCCCGGGGTCTCCACTTGTTAGCCACAGAAACCAACAAACTGCGACATTCTTTAGCCAATCACAGTAACTGTAATTGCTGCCATACCTGTATTATCTGTAATAGTAACTGAATTTGCATCAGTTATAACATATGTATAATCTTGACCTGCTCCTTGTGTATAGACTCCAAACGGAACACCGTTCTGTCTAATTGACATTACAACATCTAGTGTGTTTAAGTTATGCGTAATAACTGTTGTTCCTACTGCAGAGTTATAATTACCAGTATACTTTTTTACACCTGCATAATTAATTGTTAATGTATCCCCAATTATTTCTGTTTTTATTTCATTACCATTACCTTGAATAGTTAAAATATCAGTTGGCGTATTTGCTGAAGTAGATCCTGTGTCTGCTTCTATAGTATACCAAATGTTTAAACTAGTCAGTCTTTCACAGAAGTATTCTACTACAGTTTCAATAGCATCATTAACTAGAGCACCTTCCTGAACTACTAGCACATTTACTTGAGGACTCTCTTGACAGAAAATATCAGCCGTAATTATTGTAGCTGAAGCACTAGTACAGAAGTAAGTGATTATATCTTCTAAGGCTGCACTTACTGATGAGTTTTGACTTACCACTACATCAGTGCCACATTCTAAATCAGGACCTGTGTACACAATACACTGTGCATCAAATACTTCAGAGCATGGTTGTGGATCTGGACAATCAGCAGGAGTTGGACAAGGAGGTGGAGTTGTAAGATATGTATCCTTACATCCACAACTTATTTTACTACATCCGCAATTTTGACAATGTGCCATATCTTATAATTATAATTCTTGAACAAATAATTGTGCTTTAAGTAAGTTTCCAGGTACACCTGTTGTACCTTTAAACATTACTGTAATAGTCTGACCAGCAGTAAGTGTTACTTTCTTAAAGAAAGATACATTATTTGGCCATAGTGTTTTATCAGCAATACCTGTAGTAACAGGATTTAAACTTGGCGTTGTAACAACTGTTTCACCAGTAGTGCCGTCAATTGGTAAGTTTGTTACTGTATCCCATAATTTATAATCTAAATTTGGTCTCCATCTTGATTCATATAGAAGTACTCCCGGACTAAGAATTAATCCTGTATCCATCCATGAAGATATATATGCATCTGGCCCACCTGTATTTAGATAGAACTGCATGTCAGCAGAAACAGTTATCATAAAGTCTTTTGATACTCCTGATGTATTAGTATATGTTAATACATTATATCCTGAAGGAGAAAAGTAAACAAGATCAATAAAGCCTGGATCTGATGGTAAATTAATAGAAGCAATTACTTCATTGTAGAAATTAATCTTTGGTGTTCTAGCTACAGTATATGTAGTATCATTACCTACTGTTACTGGAGTGACTGTTATATCTCCAGAACCAACTACTATTGCTTCTTTACCATTTACAGTATATGTAGTTACATCTGTTGGACTTGTTACTGAAGTAACTGTAATATTATCACCGGCAGCAACAATTGTATCTTTAGCGTTAATCTCATAGTCTGTAACTTGATTATTACCTACAACACTTACTGTAGTGTTTATTGTAACATTATCACCAGCTGTTACTGTTGTAAGTTCTTTACCGGCATTTCTAAGGTCACATAGGGAAATCCAAATATTTCCAATTGCTTCTGCTAAAGTAGTTGGTGTTCCTACAAATGAAGGATATGCTACCTGCATTATTGCACCAGTAGTATACTGATCTTGTAATGATATTACTGTTCCATCATAGCATGGTGATTGAGATGCTATTGCATTAGAAAGATCTGTAAAGGTTCCAAATACAGCTTTATATGGACACCACTCTTCATTAATAAATCTACGAAGTACAGTATCAATTTGTTGACTAGAACCTGATGCTAATACTGGTATAATTGTACCTATATCACATTGTAAAGTAAAACTAGGTATTATAAAAGTTGGAGGAACTGCATTTTCTAAAGCTGTAACTCTAATGTCAAGACTATCAATCTCTAATTGTAATACTGCAATTTGATCTACAAGATCACAGATCTTAGTTGCAATAGTCTGTACATAATTAGTTAAAGTATCAGTACCACCACCTAAACAATCTGCTACAGTTACAATACAGTTATCAGGACAACCTACTCCAGTAAATCTATCTGTAACTACTGTAACATTTTGAAGCTCACAGATCTGCTGAATTAAAAAGTTAATCAGTGCTTGAAAGTCTCCAGGCGCACATGAAGTAAGATTAAAACAAGAAAGATCATAATTAGATATATTCAATGTATCAATTATGGTGCAAAGTTCTGTAGCCAAGCTATGTACTACATCTGAAACTGTATCACCCGTACATAGTTTAATACAAGCAAGATCGGGACCCTGCCATATCACGCAGTTGCTTGATATAGGTGAGCAAGGGGAGTTATCTAAATTTAAAGGCTTCATATATATAATATAACAATTTTTACTTAGTTATCCTAATTAGTCTGTGAATTACAAGTTGATGATGACACTGTATGACTTAAGTAACCACAGTCACAGGGTTGAGGGCATCCGCAAGTATTGCTAACAGCACAGGTATAATCAGGATTAATTAGAACATCTAACATTAACATTTCATGTTTGATCTCCCACTTCATTAAATCTTCTGGACAGCAATTAGATATACCATATCTTCTTTCTAGTACATCCTTATACATCCATTCTGAGAAGCTGCATTCTACTCTCTCATAGTATTCTGTTGAACATGCTGGTGTATCATATCCCGGTGTTACTCTTCTTTTTGGTTGTGGTATAGGAGGACATTCTCCGTTTATACAATTTCCAAATTCTGTTACGGCAATAGCTAAATTAGCATCCCAATCTAAAGCACAGACTTTTTCTATTGATCCTTTGCCTGCTATTGTTTCTTTTTGTATATTACCTAGATAATCTGTGTACTCAAAGCCTGTTGCAAAGTTTAAGGTGTTAGTAAATGTTACACATTTAGCAGGGAGTATTGCTACAATACAATCAGTACAGTCTTCATAAGATTCAAGAAATATAACTTCTTGAGCATTACTGTTTAACTCTGTTTCACTAACTTCCCAACATATATCGGGACATGTTTCTAATGTTATTACACTTCCAACATAATCGAAAAGATCAGTATATGTAACTATAGATGCTATATCATCATTAGGTGGACATGCCTTTAATAAGTAGTAGTCTGATCCACATAACTCACATGATAAAAATTCACCTGTTACAGTAACAGGAGTACCCGGAGGAGTATTCTCTTCTACTCTTACTTGAAAACAATCATCACTACCATTAATAGTTATAGCTTGCTCAGGAGGATTAACGTATGCAGAAAGATCAGTACTTGTATAAGTTATATCTCCTGTATCACAATTAATCAATGCATAGTTAACTTGCGGGAGTGCTTGTTTACAACTCTCACAATCTTTATAATACAATCCAGTAGAATATGTAATTGGTATAGTAGCACTACAAGATGGTACTTCTTTTACTTCATAACACTTTCCATTATACTGGACCCATGTTCCTAAAGCAAGTGTATTTTGAAGACAAATGATGTCTAATGAATTATCACAGTTTTCTAGTATCTGAACTTTATCCGGTTGTTTACATGCATCACAACCACCAAAAACGTCATAGTCAGCTGTGGTCCAATCAATATTTGCTATGTTTGTAGGTGGGTTTGGCTGATTAATAGGAGCTATATGAAAGCATACTCCTAAAAAATCAGGATCAGGCAATCCACTTTGAAACTTTATATAAGCTCCGGGAAAAGTATTATCAGGTAAGGACCAAAAAGCTACTCCCCCACCATCACAATTATAAAATCTATAGTAAAGTGCCATTGTTTACTTTTTAAAGTTATCTATTCCTACGTGGTGTAGGATTAGATGTTGTTTGTTTTTGTAACGGTGACTTTGGTGCACATGATGCACATCCTATTTTACCATCACTTAATTTTTTCTTTTGACATCCACAAGAGAGTGTCTTTCCGCAGTTTGGACATGTTGCCATTGTTGTTGGTTTATTAGTTTAACAATTTA
>Ga0315903_10005633_pt1 | contig 16253 bp, 16 predicted proteins | sample LakEriMetagenome_7_FD_203524 | JGI IMG/M metagenome (GOLD analysis project Ga0315903, IMG submission 203524) | Freshwater fungal communities from buoy surface, Lake Erie, Ohio, United States - Buoy 2 MA119 | ecosystem: Environmental > Aquatic > Freshwater > Lake | place: USA: Lake Erie, Ohio...
CTGAACGTAGAATTCATCGTATGTTGATTTTAAAGTGAAGTCAACTCGGCAAGCGAACTGTTTGACAAACGGGTCTTGAATAGTAGGACTTGGTCTGTTGAATACTTACCTACAAAGTTTTGATAGTCAAAGTATAATCCAGAACAGGCTACAACGCTACCGCTTGTATCAGTTCCAATTTGAACTCCATCAATGTAAAGCGCAAAGTCGTTGGCTTTGTATACGGCCGCTAACTTAATAGTTGTACCATAGGTGTAGAAACCAGCTGAAGTTATTATTGAAGCTTGTACGGTAGTACCATCATAAACAACAAAACGAATTGAGCGATTTGATAATAAAACTATGTAAATTTGAGCCCCGTTTATATCTCCACCAGTTGGAAACAATGCAATTGGCAACGCTTCATTACTGGCATTAAGGCCATCAATTTTACCTTCCCAGTAGATAGTCCCCTCCGTCTGCCCAATCAAAGAGCTGATACCCGTTTTAGAAGCAGCATCCGCAACCCTTGTAACGCTCGTTCCCAATGTGGGGATGTACGAGGTGGCGTAGGCTCCTGCTTCCATTTGTGCGCCCCATAGGTAAGCGTAAGAACCAGTACCAACATATTCGGTAGTATTAGTTCCCGTAAACAAACCAATAGCAAAGGTTTGAGATGATGCTGCCGTATGAGTTGCCGTAATGCGATACCATCCGTTACCAACGCTTGTAATCGTTCCCGTAAATCCTGCGCTTACCGAAATAGTACCAGAAGAAAGATTAGCAAATACTCCTGCGTTAGTCGTTGCATTAAGAATGCACACCCGTGAAGATGTTCCTGCTTTGGCATAAACCGATGCCGTGCGCTGCGTAGTATCCCAAGTAGAAAAGCGGTAAACAAAGTGAGCGCCATTAGTGCTATTGTCGGTAATCTTATCAGCACCATTGTATCCAGCAGGGTCAAGGGTATCGGAAGTATTAGCCGCAATAGTTGAGTTTAATTTGAGCCAATCAGCATTGTCTATTTGCTCCGAGTAGGTGAGTACGTTTGTCCGCTGCGGCTCAAGCAACAGGCGAGGACAAGTACTATTCAAGTAGTCCAAACGGGGTAACCCACTAACAGGGCCAACGCTTACTGCTGCGCTGGTGGTGGCGATGTAGGCTGTTGCGATGTCGCCAAGTTCCGCTTGGGAGTTTTGAATAAAAACACTACCAGCAGTTGCAACATTAAAATCAACATAAATACCTAAAACGGTAGTGGCAGTGCCAACTGTTACTGAACACCTATACCAACCCCCACCAACTGAATTAATAGACGCTGACAAAGCATTTGTTGCAGAGATGGTTCCAGTTGTTAAATTAAAGGTTGCCCCAACGCTATTTATAAGGTCACGAAGCGCAATATTATTTGCAGTGTTCGCCTTTGCGTAAACGCTAAATGTGTAGATTCCGCCAATAGTTACCGATTGTTCAATAGCCCTAAAAGCATTTGCGTCTTTAGTAAGTAACCAAGCGTTTGAAGACCCATCGTACCCGCTTTGACCACCCGTTGCCGTAATAACGCCCAAGTCCCAAGTTACATTAAATGTATTGCTTTGGAGCAACAGGTTAGTGCGTACCTTCTCAATAAGGCCATTACTTGCAACACGGGTTGCACTTGAGGCACGGCTGAACGTAAGGTCTCCCGACCCATCCAAAGGCTTCACCGAGTAGACCTTTTGGTCTTTGTATCCGCTTGGAATCATTACCAAGCTGGCATCGTCAAAATAGCTCATCAGTTCAAAATAAATAGTTGGTCAATCAAGCATTCTTCTCCCTCCAATGTTGCTCCGTCATCGGTCATACGCTGGATGTAAGTATCAAAAATATCGTAGTAGGTGTCCTCGTTCAAATCCTGAATAGCAGCCACCAAGCAATCGTAGCCTTCTACAACACCACCATCAGCAGTAACTCGGTCAACAAACTCATCAGCGATTTCGTTAACTGGAGCAAAGCAGGGGGGAGCTGATTCGTTTTGTATAGATAAAGTCGTTTCATCCACTTGGCCGAACCAAGAAGAACAATAGACAATACCCCAGCTGATAAGGTTCATTTCTTTTTCGCTTTACTTAAAAACAACTTCAGCTTCTGGATATTCTCCCGCTTTACTCCGTACTTCATAGGTACCATCCGTGAAATGATTGTCCGTCTGTTGGGTACATCTCGCCATTCTGATTGGCGTAGTACTCTGGGGTTAAACTTCCGTAGAAGGTCAAGTAGCTGACCAAACGTCTTCCGTAGTGTTCTGCCGTATCTCGCTCCTTTTGGATGAGGTACTCCAGCTCACTTTTGTCAATGCCTTCCGAGTTCTCGCTCTGCTTCTTGAATACACCCCCGTTGCTTAACTTGTAAGCCAAGAAAGGCATCAGCTCTACCATCGTGTAGTGAACCAGCACGTCCTGTACGTACTCGGTCATCAAGGTAAGGTAGTTGCCCGTGAGGGTGTTTGCCAGCACATCGTTCTTCAGCTTGTCGTACAGGGCAGTGCCCAGCAGGGCTTGGATGTGGATGTCCTGTGCGGTCTTAATAAACTGCACCATCTGGTCACGGTCTACGTTGCCGGAAATACCCGTGCGCTTTACGATGTCGTCTGGTGATACAAAAAGGGCGTATGCCATAACTAATAAACCTTAACTACCGGATGTTGCGAGATTTTGGAATGCCATGCTCTTGAGCGTATTCGGCAGTATAGCCTCCGTAGTCCGAAGCAATGGGTGCAACGGCTACCTCTTTGGCGTTCTTGGGCAGCTTGAATCCCTTCCGCACGGCCTCATTTACGTTGATGATGTCGGTTCCGTTTAGCGTTCCGCCTCCCCAAATCTTGCCATCCTTCGTTAGCTTCTTGCGGTATACCCTGCGCTCCCAGCGATGGTAGCAGTTGGCTCCGCCCTTGTACAACCATACGCTGTATGACTTGCCTTGCGCTTCTGCGCCTCCGTTAGAGCTTAACGCCTCAATGTCCTCCTTGCGGTACACACGGGCTGCGTTCATCAGCGTAGAGCAAAGAACACGGCTTGTGCCTTTGGGGCTGGCCTTAACGCCCTTTGTGTAGAAGTAACGCACCTTGTAACGCTCCGTATCTTGCTCGCTCTTGTCCTGTGCAGCCAGTTCAATTCGTGAGTTCAGGTACGCTTCAACATCGTATTCCGCCTCCTCATCATCAACCAGCTCCGCATCAACAAGCTCAAAGTCCTTGAGCAAGTCCTCCTCCGATTCTCCAATCTCTTGGAGCTTGGCTACGATTTCAGCAGCAAGCTCCTCCTTGAGAAAAGGGCGGCTATCCCCTCCTCCTTTCTGCGACTTCATCTGCGTAATTACAGATGATGAGTTACCAGCAAACAATGCCCGTGCGACCTCTGGGTCAAACTGAAGCATCTGCACAAGGAACGTGATGGCTTGGTCTTGCGACAACACGCCCTCCGTTACGGCACGCATGATGTCCAGCGAGCTGGCAATCTGCGCACCATTGTACGATGCCTCCTTCTGGATGAGTTCCTCCTGTGCCTGTGGCGTTACCGCTTCGGCTACGTCAACTCCCGTTTCCTCTTGGACTGTTGCTGCGTCAACAACGTCAATATCCGTGAACTCAATTGGCGTAAGCGTTTCAAAGTAGAGGTCAAGGTTCACCTTGTTGTAGGCAAGCATCTTGTCAACGCCCTTGAGGATTTCCTCCTGCTTGGGTCGCACCACTACGTTGTCCATCAACTGAAACGCATTCTTGATTTCTTCAGCGTTGTTGCCCAAGCCGGTGTTATCCTTGATGCCGAAAAGCATGGGCGAGGTAACACGATGCGCAACCATAATCTTCTGCGAAGACTCACGGCTCAAGAACTCATACTGCAGGTGGGCTTCCGATAGCGTTACTGGCTCAATCGTGGCTGCCTTCTGCGAATCATCGTTGAACGCAAGGATGTACTTGCCTGCGTTGTTACTGCCACTCCACTTCTGCTTGATGGCAAAGTCAATGTTATCCTGCTCCTCCTGTGGCGGAATGCCGTTGTTGAAGTTAATAATCATTGACGGAGCAAGTCCGTTCTTGATGTTGTTGATATGGTAGTTGGCAATCTCCTCCTCCATCTCCGCATAAGGCAAACCGCCTTGATAGTCAACTGGTGAGTAGTAGTACGAGCCACTACGATATGGGCGGATGTAAAGGATTTCAATCTTCTCGCCTGCTGCTCCGTAGCCGAACGCAGGGATGCGCTCTGCTTGGCTCTTGTTGCGCACCTTGCTCCAGTCGTAGGCGTAGTAGTAGGCTTCAATTTCGCCTTCATCGTTGCACTTCTCCGCACGCAGGGTTTCAACAGGCATGTGGTATACCTCTGCAATCTTGCTCTTGTCAGCCGTGTACACCACCTGAAAGGCAGCATTGCCCAGCATGTAGAAGTCATTGACCACACGCTTCAGCTGCTCTGGGGTGATGAGCCTGCGCAGCTCCATAAAGCCGGCTGGGTTGTCTGCCGCATTGCTTGCAGTTACGCCCTTTCCGTAAATCATATCCACCACGCCAGCGATTACTGCGTTGTTAGTGGGGCTGCCGTTGAAGCGGTCAATCAAATACTCAAAGTAGTTGTTGTCATCGCCATACTCCACCCAGCTTAAGCGTGGGCTTTCGCTGATTTTCGGGCTCGTGTACGAAGCCAGATTGATGAGTTTGATGTTACTCGCCATATATAACAAAATCGTTATTCATTGTTTTTTCGGTGGTGTCAAGCACGGGCTGGTATGTGCTGATGGTATCACCACTCGGCAGCATATAAATCTTGTCAATCGCCAGCACCTTTGCATCATCTGCACCCAATTCGGTGAGCGCAGTTGTTACGCAAGATAGTGATTCTATCGTTCCTGCATCTGCAATAACTCGGTCTTCGTATTCGTTTGCGACTCCTGCTGCGTAGCGTTGGTCTTCAAGGCGCATAACGTATGGCACTTCCGCATCAAGGTTGGCGGAGTTGTAGGTGAATGTAAGCTCACGGGTGTCCTCATCAAACGTAGGCGCAACAAGCGTGTATGTGATGACCTCACGGGTGTCTTTGTTGATGAACTTGGCTTGGATTCGCCAGTAGTCACCGTAGTTTGTTAGGTCATCATTGCCGTACTTCCAGTTGCGGATGGGCAAAGTGATGCTCTGTTGGGCGTTGTATGACAGGAATATCATATCTAAATAACCCCAAGTGACCACAAAGTGGGGTAAGTGTCAAAAGAAAAGGGAGGCCGAAGCCCCCCTTATCCCATCCATTTGTCCTACTCCGTTCAGCAGTACGCTACAAATATAGGTTACGAACCACGAACAATCGTAGGCTTCGTACCAAGAAGTCCAGCGAATGGATTATTTGCAACTGCACCCAGCAAGAAGTTTGCAGGCACACGCTCTTGACCAGTCAACGTGATGTTGTAGCCAGTCAAGTCACCAAAGGCAGCACCCGTTACGATAGAGCCTCCAGTAACTTCAGAGCCATGCTCCAATCCCATTACCCATGAGTTTCCGTTGTTGTCCTCAACGACAACCACCGGCTTCGCCCAAGACAGAAGCTTCACTTCCTTGTGCGTATCGGCATCTTGCTTCTTCAGCACGATGTTCAGCACCTGCTCAAAGAAGGTCGTGCCGTTATCACGGCTTGAGTTGATAGCCTGCTCAAAGTTTGACGTACCCTTGAGGTCGTAGCAGTAAGCAGAAACAGCTGCCGTAGCAAGCTGGTCAATGACATCGGTGTCAGCCGTATCGTAGCTAACCGCAGCGAGGTCAAGTGAGTTGATGAAGTAGACGGCATTCAATCCTCCTACTTGGTCTTTACAGGGCTCAATGCGACCCAGAGTTAAAGTACAAGCCATTTTGTGTTTTAGAATTAAAAAAGGGGATGGGGCTTTGAAACCACCACCCCCCTATGGTTAATCAGTCAGCGGATTAAGCGTAGTAAACTACGTCAGCACCGAAGCCTACCTGTACACCAGCCGTGAAGCGCATTACGAAACGCACGTTCTTTGAGCCGTCAAGGTCAGCCATGTCAAGAACCTTCACCTCGTTGTGGTCCGAAAGGAGTCCAGTTCCGAAGTACAGGTTGCTCTTTTGGGCAAGTACCATTTTGTTGCTACCCAAGCCCGGAGCGTGGAATACACGAACTCCGTCAAAGAACAGGTCTTGACCACCGTACCACAAAGTACCACGATTGTCTACACCATTAGCTCCTTGACCTGAAGCAGCGAATCCACCAAGCGCACGAACGTAAGCCTTGTAAACATTGGTAGGAACGTACAGGTACAGGTCATCCTTGCCGTATACTGCGTTAGGGGCAGCGTCAAGAACCTTGCCCATTTCCGTGATGACGTTAGAAGCCGTCACGCCACCGGTAGCAGCAGTCACGTCAATAACAGTCGTGTCAGCAGCGAGGAGGGTTTGGAATCCGTTGAACTCACCAGCGTTGGCAGTAGCACCAGTCCAGATTTTGCTTTCAACCCACTCGGCAACTTTACCAGCGTTGTAGCCGATGAAGTAGTCAACGAATGAAGTAGGCAGTTGGTCGAATGCAGAGTAGCCCATTTGGATGGCTTCCCAATCTGATTCGAAGTCGCTTTTGCAAAGCTCAAGGTTTACCTGCAGGAACTCTGGCTGAAGGATAGCCTCGGTCATGGTCAAGGTAGACGTATCGGTAAAGTCACAAGTTTGGTCTTTAACGATGTCGTTAAGGTTTACCTTCTTAAGTACTTGCTTGTACTTTACGTTAGGTACAACCTCAATGCCGCCTTTGGCGATGGTGTCACCTGACAAGAGGGCTGCAGAAATGTATTTCCCTGCAAACTCACCTGCGTAGGTAGTAGTGATTGAAGTGGTCGTTGCCATTTTTTATTGGAAAAGTTTAGAAAATACTCGGTCTTTGGTTGTTGCAACACGCTCTGCACCGATGTGAAATTTCAGTTCGTGTTTCTTTTCTACTGGAGCAGCAACGATTGGCTTCTGTGCTGCCATCGCTACTTCAGCTACGGGTGCTTCTTCAGCAACGGCTTCTTCAGCCATTTCCTGTTTTTTACCCATCTCTTGCTTCATCATCTCAACTTCCTCACGGAGTGAGTTTACCATTGCCACGAGGTCACCGATAGACATTTCGGGTTCTTCAGCAGCAGCTTCAATCTCAACCTCAACGGCAGGTTCTTCCTCCATTGCGGCTTCTTTGATTTCCTTGATGATGCCTTCTTCCTCAACAATGAGGATTTTGCCATCTTCAAGTTTATGCTCGCCAACAGGTACGGCAACTCGGTTGCCCTCACCATCAACGAGGAATGCGTTTGCGCCAGCTTCAAATACTTCGGCTTCCACCATCGTACCATCAGCCAACGTCATAGAGGCAAGCTCCACCTTTTCTGGTGTAAGAGCCAGCTCAATTTTCTTGAATACGTCTTGCAGATTCATAACTAAAAAATAAATAGATTGATATTTGGGGATTTTACTATTGGCCTTTGCCCCCGATAAAGCCAATTCCTTGAGTCCACATGTCGCCCTTGTCGCAGCACTTGGTAGAGTAGGTCACCTTGTCTTTGCATAGGCAGCCTCGCTTGTTGTTCTGTGGCACGGGTGGCTTTGGGCCTTGATTAAATCCTTTCATCGTGATTGCGTGCGTTGGATAAAGAAGATGATGTCCCAAACGAGGATAGCCCCACCGACTGCCGTGAGCTGCCAGTAGTTTCCGTTGGTTACGAAGTCCTCATCCACGTAGTATTGGAATACGTTGTGAAATGGATGCTCAACTGCGTTACCACGTGGGAATGAAATTGTAGATGCTAAACGCTCGTATGGCGTTCCGTTGCCGCCTTCAAGGCGCAGTTCACCGTATGTGCTATTGGCATTTGCTGCACTTGCTTTGAATACGATTGTTGCGATGTAGGTGTCGTTTTCTGCAATGCCATATACACGGCCTGTTGTGGGGTTGTACAGGTCGCTTGGTGTGTTTAGGTATGAGTTGATTGTTGCTCCGTTATTGGGCAGCAGAGCAGGCACACCATCAGCGAAGGTCAGCTTGTTGCTGGAGGTGTATTGGTTGTCATTCCAACGTACCCAGCCAAGCTCCTGTGCATTGCTTATGTTGAGGTTCACCCATGCACCATTGCGCACAATCCAGTACCCAGTTTCGGTAGATACGATTGCGCCTTCTTCAATGGCGTAGGTCAGGCGTTCAGCATCCGTTACCTTGTCGGTATGGACTTTGTACGATGTGTTGAGGATGGTACTCATATACGGCCTAATTCTTTGAGTTTAGATTCTGCCCAACGCTTGGCAGCAAGGCCACCCCACAAGAGGTAGCTGATAGTGCCGCAGGCTTGGGTGTCGTTTTCATCGTAGTATTCTTCGGCTCTTGACAGGTACGAGTACATACGGGTGATGGTTTCTACAGACACCGGCTTGCCGTCAGCAAGCTGCTGCCCACGAATCTTGCCCACATCGGTAGCACATTTGTTGCCGTTCTTTTCGTTCAGCTCTACGCCACGCTTGGCGTTGTTACGCACGGCCTGTGGGTAGTCCGAGTATGATTCCATCTCAAGGCGTTTGCCAGCCTTTCTGCGCCCATCTTTTTTGATGATAGCACGCACCGAACCGAAGATGTACTGCTCAAGGATATGCTCGGCCTCTGCCATTTCAATCTGGTTCAACACATCCTGCAGGTTCTCGCCACGCATCTTTTCACGCTGGGCAAACCAGCCCTCAATGCTGAAGCCTTTGACCTTGCCCTCCTTGACGTACTCTGTCCAGATGGCTTCGTTGTTGACCTTCATCATCACAACCCAAGTGCCGATGGGGTAGTCCAATCCGTAGGCACGGGTCTTGTCCTTGTCCTCATCCTCAATAATCCACGACTCCACAACAGACAGTCCGTTCAGTTCCTCTGCATGCTCAAGGGTGGCGTTGTTTTGGTTGCCCTTAATCATATACAATTCGGCTGCTGCACGGATGGTAGCCTCGCTGAAGTAGACGTAGTACTCCTCGCCTGTCTTTTCATCAATGCGGTAGATGGGCTTGTTGGGCACGAGGGCTGCGCCAATCAAGATGCGCTTGTCCTCGTTCTGCACTTTGAACTGCACCTGCTGCTTTGACAAAGCAATGAACTGCTCCTCTATGGCTGGGCTTTCAACGATGCTGATAGCATCAACGCCCATCAGCTTGTCATCTTCTAAAATCAGTTCGTAGATTTTCATCCTCCGATTGTTGCGCTGGAGCGAATCTTGCGCTCAAGCTGGTTAGCACTTTGTATGTCTTGGTTCACCACGTAGGCACGCATGGGCTGACCAAGCATTCCTGCAAGTTGGTTTTCTGTGTTGCCGAACTGGATGTTGGGCGTAAGTGGGGTTGCCGTAGGTGATGACGTAGGGATGCTGGGCTGCGATACACGACCACCCGATGCACCACCTTTTTGGAATCTGGTGTTGGCGATTGTTGCAATCTGTGCTGCACCGGTCACGGCAACGATACCAGCCTTCACGAAGTTGGCTCCCGTCAGGGCATCCTGCGGAACGGCAAGCTGCGTCATGATGGCTGCAGCGGTACTTGCAACGGCTTCGGCTATGCGCAGGGCTTTGGTGATTTTAAAGTTCTTCTCTGCGTTGCGTTCGTTGCCCTTGCCAAGTGCATCCACAAGGCCAGCAATAGCACCAAGTGACTGCGACACCAGCTCCACCGATTGGGCTGCTGCTGCGATTTCTCTGGCACGCTCCTCATCAGCGTACTTCTTCTTGATTTGTTTCTTCTTCTCCTCGTACTCGGCAGTTACGGCAGTAGTGTCCTTGCCGGCTTTGATGGCGAGGGTAGTCAATGCAAGGTATTGCTGCTCCGCTGCTGCCAGCTCCTGCTGCTCGGCATTCATATTGGAAGCACGGAACTGCGCTAACGCATCGTTGTAGTTGTTTGTGGCCTGTGATTGCTGCAGCTTCTTTTCATCAGCCACCTTCTTTTGGATTTCAGCAACCTCACGCTCTACCTTTTTGCGCTCCTCGCCTGCTTCAATTTCCTTCTTGGTGCGTTCCTCAAGAGCCTTTGCTTCTTCATCTGCTGCGGTCTTGGCCTCGGTGCGGAGGCCTTTGAGTTCAACCTCAAGCTTTTTGTTCCTGCGTAGGTTCTCGGTTTGCAGTTCGCTGACCCGTGCCTGTGCTTCTGCCAGCGCACGCAAGTCCTCATCCGTAGATTCGCTTAAGGCAATCTGTTCCTTTAGGTAGTTGACGTATGCTTGGGCATTGGCTTGCTCGGCTTTTGCTACCTTGTTCTCAAGTTCAAATGCCCTGCGTACTGCCTTCTCACGCTCCTCTATGGACTTGGTTTGGTCATCGGCAATGAGGCGTGCCTTTGCGATTTCTTTGTTTGCCGTAGCACGCAGCTTGATGAGGTCACGCTCCCTGTCTTCAATGTTGTCAAGCTGCTCGGCAAGGCGTGCGCCTTCTTTGGTTTCACGGGCTATCTCATCACCCAGTCCCTTGAATGCGTTTTTAACGCCCTCTACTGCACCTTTGAAGTCACCGCTGAACAACTTGACCAGCGATTCACCAAGTCCAATCACACGGTCTAAAACGACCTTGACGGCTGCGCTTACTCCGCCCATAATCTTGGCGAACTGGTCAGCACCCCGTGAGGTCTGCGTGAAGTAGGTAAACAATGAACCAAGCGCAACCACCAACGCACCCAAGCCGGTGGCAATGAGTGCGCCCTTGAGCGTGGTGAGCGAACCTAAAAATGTTTTAACGCCACCAACCACGGCCTTGAAGCCAGAGGCAGCACCACCCGTAAACTTATCAATGGCCTCCGTAGCAGAGGACATGGTTTCGTTTAGGTTGTCTGTTTGCTTGTTGGTGTCGGCAAGGGCTTTGTTGACCTCCTCAATGTTGAGCAAGGCCTCGCCATTTTCAACCTTTAGCTTGATTACTTTCTCAACCGCCATTGCCTTTTTATTTGCTCTTTTGCTTCTGCCCAGCTTTCAATGATTTCCCACTTGCCCTTTGCGATTTCAATCTCCTCGCAGATTCCGTAGTGGTCACCCTTCAAAGCGTTAATTAAAGAACCTATATTCATAGCAGTTGTTGTCTTTCAGCCATTATGCTCCACGTTTCTGCGACTGCCGTACCACCCACATAGTCCAGTTGTAGGTACGATGCAAAGCCGTTTGCCGTTTGGATTGATACGTTGTAGCGGTCACCGATGCTTGGGTTGATGGCCGTGATGGTATCGCCTGCTGCGCCACGCTCAATGGAGTAGTCCAGTTGGTACGAGTAGGTCGTGCAGACGGCACTTATGCGCACAAGCTGGCGTTCGCCTTCCTCCATTGCGAACAGGGGGGTGGCGTAGTTGTGCAAGGCCACGCAGCGGAACTCTGTTGCTTCCTCATCGCTTGTTACTTCGTACCAGTATTTGGTATCGGTAGGTCTGCTGGTCGTGGTCTTGACGTTGGCAACAGGTGCTTTCTCCAAGCCTACCAACCCAGCATTCGCTGCCTTGACGTACTTGCTGGTGCGCCAGTAGCAGGAGTTGTCCACCCAGCGGTAGCCGTAGAACTCGCAGCACTCCTGCGTGGCGGTGCCGCTAAAGGTGATTGTGCCGTTGTTGTTCAGCGAGGTGATGGTATTGGCACACAACGATGAGTTCACAAACGAGGCACGGAACAACTCAACCTTTGCAGTCATGGTGTCGGGGTTGTAGCCCGTCATTTTGTTGATGCGCCAGTACTCGCCATCGTAGTACACTTGGTCGTTTAGGTTCAAGCCAAACACCTCAATCGGTTCAAGCACCACGCTCACCTCCATCATTACTGCATCCGTAGCGTAAAGCTCAAGCAGGTAGGTGGAGTAGTACTCGGTGAGGAGGTTGTTCTTCGGGGGCTTTACGCCTTCCAGTTGTGGTATGCCGTATGTTGCCGTGAACGTGCCGCTGCTGACCGAAAAAATTGGATATTCAGTTTGCGTTTGGAACGTGCCATCCGAAGCCCTGAAGATGTAGTACTGCGTGGTGTCGTTTACCCCCTGATAGTAGAGCATGCGTGGCGGTGAATCCACAGGCTTGCCTTCCCCATCAAACATCTGAATGACCTCAAACGTGGTGTTGGAGTTGATGCGGTTTGTGATGGTAGCAGCAAACGGGGCTTCAATGACAATCTCGCCATCGGCAAACTCGTTGTTTGTGTCGTTCACCTCTACGCTTCCGTGAGGGTATTTGTATGCTGATTCGTAGGCCACATCCAAAAGGGAGTTGCCTTGCGCCATACGCATCTTGATGCTCTTTCCCTGCAGCTCCGTAGTGGGCTTGATGGTGATGGGCTGGCTGATGTCAACGACCTCATTCCAGTTCTTTACCTGTCCATCAGCAATCCATTCGTTATACGAGTAAACGGCAATTTCGTTTGGTATTTCCTTGCTTGGCACAAACACCAAGTTGAACATCTTTGCCACCCCAGCGAGGAAGTCCTTTTGCTTCATCTTCGGCAGGAACATAGAAGGCGTGATGTCAAAGTTGGATGGGAAGTCCGGTGCTGATATCACCGTCATCTGGCAGCCCGATGTCAGCGTGCCTCCAGATTCCACACCACCTATGCGGAATGTTACTTGGTTGCTGCTTGATGTGTTGGTAAACGTATGCGCAAAGTCAATGGAGAATACGCTGCTGGTGATTACATCCTTGCTCTGGATAGCTACGCTGCCCAAGTACATCGTGATTTGGTACATGCGCAAGCCAGTAGGCGAGCTGATTGTTCCCTGTATGTTGAACTTATACTCACCAACAATCGGCAACTCGTAGGCGTTTGTCGTGGTATTGAAGTTACCACCATTGTCGTACACCTCCGTATTGAGTACAATCTTGCTCGGGTTGGTGGTGGTAAGGTCGGGTATTGACAACGTGCCACTTGAGTACACCTGTGCAAGGCGGTCATTGAATGTTTCCTCCAAAGGCACAAGGCTATCCTTTGAGTAGCACAGGGTGTAGAGGTCGGTGAAGTTGGCATCATCCATAATGCCCTCACCTGCCGTCAGCGTGTAGCCGGCATCCTCAAAGATTTGGTTGAATAGGATGCTGGTCTTTATGGCTGGGTAGAAGTCCGATTCCCACATTGGGGTGAACAACTGCTGCGGACCAAAGAGCGTATCGGATGCAAAGACACGGGTGTCAACAGGCGCATAAACGATATCGCCATCAAACAAACCAAGATTCCAGCTATCGGTGATGTTCTCGTAGGATATCAAGTGCTGGTATGAATCAAGGGCAAGGTCACGCAGTTCCTTTTCACCCACCTCACGGGCGAAGCGTGCGTTCTCCCCAGCTACCAAGATTTGGTACTGCGTTGGCACGCCTTCTTCCATAGCCACATCAAGCAGCTGCAGGTACCCGTCAATGACAATAACGTCATCCGAGTACAACGTGACATCCTGCTTGGCGTAGGGGTTGAAGCCCCCTGCTATGCTGACATCATAGTAGTGCTTGAAGAACTGGTTGTTTGCGTCTGTTGCTGGTACGCTGAAGCTCTTGGATATGGGGCTGAAGATGACTGCTGGGTCACGCAGGTCAGCGAGGTTGTAGTCCACGCTGATGCCCTCATCCTCAAACAGGTCAAGGTAGCCAGTAGATGTTTGAAGCGTTAGAGCCATACTCGGTTTTTGACTTGTGCTGCGTAGGTCATATTGAAGGTGTACTGCACCAGATTATCGTTCAGGCTGGTCTTGTACTCCACCTGCGTGTCGTTCAAGATAACGTAGCGTTCTTCCTCCACCAAATATACGGAATTGGATAGCAGCATTTCTTTGACCATTTGGTTGTAGCCATCGTTCAAGAAGCCCGTGTTGAGCGTGATGCTATCCGTCCCGAAGTTGTTGTAGGTCTTGTTTGGTGAAGCCGTGGTGGGGTCGTACGTCCAAGTGCTGCTGCCTATGGTTCCGATGTTGGTGGTGTAACGCTTCTTGTCGGTACGGGTTGATTCCACAGATTTCTTGAAGGCCACAATGTAGTCCCAAGCCCCGTACTTATTTTGGTAAGCTATGGTGATTGGGGTGTAGCGTGGTTCGCACGTTGGGTAGAAGCGAGTGGTGTATGCTGCATCATCATTACCCAGCTCTTGGATTGCGTTCTCAAGGCACGTTAGAGCCTCGCAAGTACCACCATCGGTTACTACCCTACGGGCATAGTCAATGCTCGTGTAATCGCCAAGCGAAAGGTCGTAGTACTGCAGGTCGGTAACATCCGAAGGCTTGGGGTCAATGACCGAATCGTTAAGGTTCGCTACGCCTGCTGGCACGAACCATAGCTTATCGGTAGAATCCGTTGAATCCGTAGCACCAAACGAGGCCACATCAGTCATAGCCGATTGCCCATCCGAATACTCCACGAACATACCATTGACCAGAGAAGGCACGATGCCGATGGTCATGGCCTGCTCAAGCTGAATGTACTGCTGGTTGCTGCCGCTTGTCATCACGCCTGTGGTGGTCGTGTAGTTTACTCCATCCACAAATTCGGAGTACCCATCGTAGGCTTGGATGGTGTTGCTTGTTGCGCTTACCGCACCGGTTCCGCCTGCCGTTGTGAACTCACGGAACTTGACCACCACGTTGCAGACCGTCTGGTCGTTGTCGGTAGCCGTGCCTGCCGCATGGTCAATGTTCGTTTGCGACAGGTACGAGCTTACGATGTTGCTCACGTCAAAGTACCCGTACAGGTTGCTGACAGATTCCTTGCGCTTGATGAGGCGGTAGGTGTAGCTGACTGGCACGCTTGCGCTATTGCCAAACCAAATGAATACATCAGCAACGTACTTGAAGCCTGCGTTGCCGGAGTTGTTGGAGCTTACGGCATACACCATAGGGCTGCCTGCGAACACCCCCGATATCGGCTGCTGGTTAATCGTAATAGCCATTACTTATATTTTTTGTTCAATTCGTTTATCGTAAACTCAAGGAAGTCCTCCACGTCAAGTCCGTATGCCTCCTGTATTTCGGTGGGCAGTTTGTCAAAGCCAAGCTGAAAAGGTCGTGAGTAAAAGTCCGTTGGCTTGATTCCCTTGTTCTTAATCTTAAACCAAATGCTTTTAGCGGTTTCTTCGTATGATTTAAACTGGCCTTTATTTTTCCCCTCTAACTGACTGAACTGAAACCTTCTTGATTTTACCCAGTTCAATATGCTTTGAAAAGGTGGGAACTTACCAGCCTTGCGGCCTTTGTCAACCCATTCACCATATTCCACCATCAGGAAGTCAAAGCTCAAGCTATTAGGACCTGTGCCAACTTCATACTTGAGCGAGTTGTACAGGGTCTTTGTATTGTTGATTGACCTTCCGTATGGTGGCCTTCTGCGTGTTAGGTTCTTGCGGCTTTCAGCAACCAAGTACTTGCCGAACTTGTCCAATGCAAGTCGGGTGTTCTCTGCCCTCTTTAGGTTGGGGTTGCCTGTCTGCCGTGCCATTAGCAGATGATGGTTGGGTTGGGTGTTTCAATCTGCAGCGTACACTTCCATCCGCACAGGGTGTTCTCAAAGTCCTCATCAAAAGGCTCGCACACGGGGTCGTTGACCAAGCGGTAGCCATCGGTGTACAGGTCACCCCTGCGCATTGAGGCAATCATTTCCTGCAGGGTGAACAGGCTGCGGTGATAGATGTCTTGCTTCTGGGCTACGCCTTGAAACGAGTACGGCTCTACGTTCGGGTCTTGCTTGGAGTAGTCCATCACGTCCATGACCAGTATGTCAATGGAGTAGGTGACAGTCCGCTCTTGGATTTCAGCCGTGCCGGTTAAGATATGGCATAGGGGGAACAGGGTCATCTTGCGCATGTCAACGTCAAAGATGTTGCCCCACGTTACCGAGTTGACGTATGATGCGGATTCGGCTGCTGATTGCAGAGCCTCACACACTTGATAGTAGCCGTACTTCATAAATAGAAAACCACTTATCGGGTACGTTGTCGTGATATGGTCTGCTCAAGTCTTGCCCTATCCGCCTCGTAGGTTATCCACGTCAGGCATTGGTACAGGGGTAGCTCGGTTACTTTGTCAAGATTTTGTATAGCCCCTGCAGCAAGCTGATGGAGGACTGCGTACCATCCCCATCGTTTTCCAAAGGCACTTCGTGCGTCAAGGACTTCTCTTGTTCCGCCTGTTGTTTCAAATAAGTCAGAGAAGATATCTGCAGTCCTATCTCTAAACGATAAAAAAAAAGCAGCGCCCCTTGCACTACATCCATCGTGATGTCCTCAAACGCAGAGCCATCGTGCTTATCGGGGTGGTACGGC
>Ga0315903_10005634_pt1 | contig 16250 bp, 27 predicted proteins | sample LakEriMetagenome_7_FD_203524 | JGI IMG/M metagenome (GOLD analysis project Ga0315903, IMG submission 203524) | Freshwater fungal communities from buoy surface, Lake Erie, Ohio, United States - Buoy 2 MA119 | ecosystem: Environmental > Aquatic > Freshwater > Lake | place: USA: Lake Erie, Ohio...
CGTCAACCCATTGGATGTACTGCAAAGGGCAGGTGACCAAATCTGGTTTTCGTTTCTTCGTATCCATAACAATTGTCCATTCTCCAAGACTCTAGTTTCATCGTTGTCGTATGCTTCTAATACTGCTTTGTACATATCGGCTTCGGTAATACAGTCCTCTAGAATCTTTGCTGCCTTCTTTGGACCTATGCCTTTTAGACCAACAATATTATCAACCCTATCGCCAGTAAGTATCTGCGTATAAAAATGTTTGATAGCTTCTTGGTCATCAATCAAATACTTCTTATCCTTAATAAAGTTATAGTGCCAACCACGAATCATATCAAGGTCCTTATCTATAGACATGATGATATATTCTTCGATGTCTCCAATCTCATAAGCCTTGATACCAATAGCGTCATCAGCTTCCTGTCCTTCTACAACCTCACACGCCCATGCTTTATGTAAGTACTCTCGAATAAGCTCATAGTGTTTTGGTTTGGCTGATACTCGATTTCCTTTGTATGGTGCTGTTACTGCTATGTCTTTTCTGTAGTTGTTGGAACCAGTGAGATAACCTTGATAATCCCTCACCCAAGGTTTCATCACTAGCTCCTCCATAAACTCAGCACACCGTGCCAAGCATAGCTTGTCGTTAACATCTTCGGAAGCGAATCCAATTCTGTAACAGACGATGTCGGCATCGATGAGTGCTAACATTACTTCTTCAGAAACGTAGCCATAGCTTCGAGTGCCTGTGCTGCCTGCTTCTTACTAGAGAACTCGTTGTCATTGATAGTAACAGAACCATCTGAGGACACAGAGAATTTGAAGCATTCTCCTCCCCAGAATGAGGCAGGCAATCCATCAACCTCTACTTCAAACACAGACTCTACTGGTGATACCTTCACATTAAACTTAGGTGTTGGCGCTGTTAATTTCTTTGTTGTCATCTTCTTTCCTTTAGCTAATTATCTATTTACAGAACGTCATCATCAGCAGTAACGCCATCAGCACCTACGTATTCAATAAGCTTTGTTACTGTGAGCTTGTTGATACCAGCACTAACACCGCTCTTACCATTCTTGTTGTAAGCATAGGGCTTAATCAAAGCAACGCCTCGTGAACCGTTGGCTACCTTGCACGTCACTCGATTACCTTCTGAATCAACAGTGGTGATAGGATAGTTCTTAGACTTAGCAGTAATGAAAAAACCTTTTTCTTCTTTATTGCGAACTGATATACCAATCTCTTCTAGTGCCTTAATTGCTGGCTTGGAGAGATTGCAAAGATCTACTTGATACTTACCCGACATCTGATTTGGGGTATCAAGAAATGCCCACATGATATCAGCTTCAATCTTAAGAGGTTTCAAATCCATAATAATGTTCTCCTGAACAAGTTAAGTTAAAAAATACAGCTACCATAATAGTATACCACATCAGTGTAGTTTGTCAATATCCTCCTGTTTCACCTTATGAAATGTTGCCATCATTAGGGCAGTGCTAAAGATGGACTGAAGTTCGTCCATGTCTCTGACAGATGTCTTCATGTTAATTCTTTTGTCTTTCTTAACACAAATGAACACAACATCTTCCATATCCTCCCAAAACTCATCGTCCTTATCTAGTGGGTGTGTGCCCATGATTGTCCTTTCTTGTATTCCCCATCAAGTGGGCAACGTAACTTCAACACTGTACCTGCTTCCCTAATACTCTCTACTGCTAGAGTTCCTACCTTGTCAGCTTGATCAGCTAAACATTCTATCTGCCACTCGTCATGCACGTTAGCTACAAACTTAGCTGACAGCTTAGCCTTTCGTAGCTTGTCGTACAATAAGACAAGAGCCTGCTTCATTACTATTGCACCAGCACTTTGAAGCAATGTGTTGAGTGCGCTGTGCTGGGAACGTATCTGTAGCTTGCGTCCATCAAGACCCTCAAGCGTCCCTCCCTCTGATAACCTTTCAACCTTTGCCCTAAGCTTTTGTAAGCTAGGAGTGTTCCGAAGAAAAGCACTCGTGAGTTCCTTGCCTTCTTTTGCTCCACCACCAACAATCGTCCCGATCTTGGCAGGTCCTGCGCCATATAGTAGGGCATAGATAAACGTCTTGGCCTGCGCCCTTGTAGCAAGTCCTGCAGCTCTCTGGTTCTTCGTGTGGACATCAGTTCCCAACTCTTGCGATCCCTCTGTGACTGTCTTGACATAGTCTTGATCCTTCATATAGTGAGCAAGCATCCTAAGTTCTAGGGCACTAGCGTCTGCACCTACCAATAGATAGTTATCTATTACTGTCCAGCAATCCCTACACTCATGTCCCCAAGGACTACTACTGCTAGGAACCTGAGCCATGTTAGGGCTGTGGTGTGTCATCCGTCCCGTGACTGCTCCGTTGGTGATGACCTTACCGTGAACCCGTCCGTCCTCAGATACAGCAGTAAGCCATGACTTAACTTGAGCCACCCGTTTCTGAATGAGTAGGTATTCGGCAATGAGTTTTGCTTCTGGTATATCAACTCCATCCAAGACTGATTCATCTACTATCACTGCTCCCTTGTCAGTATGCTTAGTTGGTTTCCAGCCCTTACTCATCAGACGCTTAGCTATCTGCTGACGAGATCCGGGATTGAATACTTCAACGTCATCCTTTAACTGCTTGCCTGTCTTATCACTAACTCGTTGGGTGACAATGGGCGGGAAGATGGTTTGGAGTTCGTGTTCAATCTCGCAAAGCCTATGCTCCCACTGCCCTACTAAACCCATTGCTTTAGGTATATCTAGTTTAAAACCATTGCGTTCCTGCTCAGAAATAATACGCTGAACCTTGTGCTCAAGTTCGATGGATTGCTCAGAGAACCCCTGCAATTCTTTAGTCAAATACAAATATAACTCACCACATATACGTACATCTTCTTTACAGTACTCCAGCATTTCGTCTGTCAACCCGCTGTCGAAGTTGTCGTATTCTTTTTTCTCCTTTCCCACCAGCATTGCTAGTCTTTTTAGGCTGTGTCCGTTCTCTCTTTGAGGATTTGATAGTCTTGACATAACCAGTGTGTCCCGAACTTGGTTCATACGAATAGAAGTATTCCAAACCTTGTTTAGTACTGGAAAGTCGAAAGCTATCCCGTTGTGAGCTACTATCAGACTGGCTTTCTGAATAAACTGGTTGAAACTTTCTGCCTCTGTCCATGCTACCACTTCCTTAGTATCCAGATTGTAAGTGCAACAACACCAAATAGTATTGTGGCTAAGATTAGTTTCGATATCAAGTGCGATTCTCATCCTAATATTATATCACAGTTCTTTGTCTTCGTGTGTCTCTGTCATACGCCCAGTGATGCGGTCATAGTACAAAGCACAGGCAGGACCAGTCAGACCACTGAATCGATTCTTAAGAACCCTGACTCGTGTGGTGTGTCGCTCCTTCAGATCCTCTGACTGTCCATTGCGCTCCAAGCCTAGCACCATGTCAGACAGTTGACCAATAGAACCTGACCCACGCAAGGCAGACAAGGACGTGGCTGCTCCTTCCTCGTGACCCTTGCCATCAGGACGCTTAAGGTGGGAGACACAGAATAAACTAATACCAGTCTCTTGTACAATCATACGAAGCTTGGTCATGATTTCGTCTAGAGCTTTACGTTCATCTCCATTGTCTTGTGCAGATACCACAATAGACACGTGGTCAAGGAAAATAAACCTGCACTCAAGAGCCTTAGCCATAAAGCGGACTCTGTTGATAATGTTGTCGATTGCAGTAGACCCAAAGTGATCAAAAAGAAACACACGTCCAGTACCCAAAGTGCTGTCAAAAGCAGACTTAAGTTCATCATCTGTTGCCTCAGTATCAGGTAGGTGCAATGGTTTATTGGCCGCTAAACTCATGATGCTCTTAGCAGTACGCTTCACAGACTCTTCAAGGAACAACAACCCAATATTATCCTCAGTGTTTTGTAGGATGTGGTACACAATCTCTCGTAGAAACTGAGACTTACCTAGTCCAGACCCTGCAGTGATTGTAACTAGCTCTCCCTCACGTACACCATAGGTCAGGTCATTCAGACCAGAGAAAGGATACTGAACCTTAGCACGCTCGACTGGCTGGTTAACCAAGTCCCACAACCCAGCACCATCGATGATACCGTCAGGCGTGAAACGCTCAGCCTTCCACCACAGGTCTACGAATTCCTTCCCTTGTCCTTGCCCATTGTATTCGCAGGCATCCTTAACATCTTTGGTTCCTTTAAATATCTTGGCTTTAGTTCCAAGGATCTCAGCAACTTGTGCAGCAGCAGTTCTGCCTGCATCATCATTGTCAAAACATATGACGATGTTCTCGAATGAGTCAAGCCATTCGTAGTTCGTCTTGATATCCTGTACTGCATTACCTGCACCATTCCTAACAGAAACCACAGGGTACTTAGAACCCAGCATCTGATACGCTGCCGCAGCGTCAAACTCCCCTTCGCAAATAGTGACATACTTCCCTCCTTTGGTAAATAACTGCTGCCCAAAGAGAGTTCCTTGCTGCCATGTCCCTTCGATGCTAAATCGTTTATCGTCTGTGTTGCGCTTCTTGTATGCTACTAAGTTATCCCCGTTGTAGTAGGGAAAGTAATAGTAGTTATCCTTTACACCAATACCATAGGTCAGGCAGGTATCACGAGTCAGTCCTCGATCAACCACAGAGCCATAGATTAGGTCATGTACGTTAGTCATCTTTGATTGAACCTTGGTTAGGTTTGGTTTCATATCGCCCTTGGTTGACTTCTTCTCACCACACTTGAAGCAAAGACTGCCCCAGTCATAGTAGGTCAGTGCGTCACTACTACCACAGTCAGGACAAGGCTGATGTGCCTTCAGTTGTTCAGCCACTGGTCTTCTCCTGATAGGGACGTACAAACCACAGAGGGCAGGCAGTGACAGTACAATTCTTCACCTCGTCAGTGTCTCCATGACAGCAGTCATAGCACTTGGCATTGATGCTTTTGCGTAGGCTAGTCTTGTCTTCCTCCCAGTGTTGGACTGGTGTCCTATGCTTGTACCCAGCCTTCTTTGCAGCGTTAGCTTTTGCTAGGTTTAAAATCAGTTTCTCTTGCAATTTGAACTCCAAATAGATAGTTATCTATGGTTAGGTATTCGGATAAAAAGGGACAGCACATGAAATGCAAGCCAAGGTGCAATTCAAAAGGCTACATCGCCTAATTGACTGAAGTCATTGACCCGCTTATCCATCTCCTTGCGTTGCTCTAACAGGACAGCCACATCTTTTATGACTTGGTTTGTCCCTAATAACTCTACATAGTCTGCCACGTCATTGAGACAGAACCAGTAGTGTGCTTCTTCTTGGATCTGTTGTTGCTCTTCAGAGTTCATACTTAGTATCCTTATTAAGATTATTATTAATAGTAGTTCTTAGTATTAAAGAGTTACTTAATAGATAGTATAGCATAGTCAGTTATCCATGTCAACATCAATATCCACACCATCACTGCTAGTATCATCATCACCGTATCCCAAGTCCTCTTCTTCAAGGTCACTCCTGTCTATCGTTAAAACATCATCCTTAATAGTATAAAAGCAAGAGTTACATAAGTCAAGGAATTCCTGTGTGTTAAGACCTTTCCTCGTTGCTTCAAAGTCTGTCAATGCTACGTTACAACTTAGGCATCTCATTTAGCCACCCACTCTTTAGAGTCCCAAACATAGAAGAACAAACTACCTTGCTTGTCAATACCATACAAGTTATTATTCTTGTCAAAAGCAATTGACGCAAACTCAGTACAGTCAGCTACTGTAATGTTAGTAACTACTTCTTCTGTCTCTACTTTCTTTACTGGTTTCTTAGTCTTCGTACTTACCATAATAGTCCTCTCGTTCTTTAAGTGTTTCTAACAATTGTAGCTTATCTTTCCTGCTCATGTGGAACCAATTCTCTATCTCCATCCTTGATCTGTGACAACCATAACATAGCTTAGTATCAAAGTCAATCTCACATACCTCAATACAAGGTGACTTAATTTCAGGTTCGCTTGGCAGGTCTACCTCATATGGCACACCTGAGACCCTATGCTTGACCATTTACTTCTCCTTAAATCCTATCCAAAAAGCGAAGATAACTACAATTAACATCAGAAGCAGGAAGTTAATCACTTCATAGCCTCCAGTGTCAAGCCCACGTTCCCGATAGCGTAACCTATAAAGGCTATGCCCAGTCCAGTGTTGCCTTTAGTAAGTAAGTCAACGCTCACCACTGCGTACACAACACCCATTGCTGCAATAAGCCATGCGCTCATAGAGGACCCGCCATGTTTTCTTTGTCTTTATTTAACAACTGCCTAGCCTTGACAAACACAGTTGCTGAGTGTAAGCCAATGATATACTCTAGCTTACCAACAACAGCCCAAGCCTTTGCTTCAATCGCAGTGTCTTGTAGATCAATAATCTTGGAGAGGATAAAGACTTCATCATCCTCAGCATTCTTGGCATTCTCCTCAAGCTCACTGATTCTTGCCTCAAGGTTTTCTACCATCTCCATAGGTACACCTTGTTGGTCGGCATCATTCCAATCATCATAATTATATTCTCTCATAGGTTTCTCCTTATGTTTACCTGCGCCGCTACGCTGTGCGTACTTGGCTACATAGTTGCGCTGTTTCATCACACTCTTCTCTGAAATAATATACCACAGTAGATCGTAGATCCTCAATATACCTAGCAATATCAAAATTACTATAACGCTCGAAAGGTTCCCAAATTGAAATGTCATGCTCTAATACAGCGTCTTCGCTCTCTGTTAATAATAAGTCTATGATATCATCGTAACACATATCATCTGGATAGTTAGATAGAAAGTTAGACAACGCTATGTTTCCTGCTTTAAATTCTAATTCTTCCTTAGTCATACAAACCCCTTCGCCATAATAAAGAATGCAGGTATGAATGTTACCATACCTTTTAGTTTTGTCAAGGATACTTTAGGATCGATACTATTACCATCGACATCATAACCAAGGACCAAAGCTTTACCACACAATGGCTGAGGATATCCCTTAATCATAAAGAATTCTAGATTGTCTTTATACAGCCCTTCATCATCAACGTATATTGTATCATCAAAGCCACGAAACCCCACACAGTCAAAGGTCTGACAGTCAATGAGTTTATAAATGTCGTGATAGTCTCCTGAGTAGTCTATCTTGGTGACGCTGTGCTCATACGGATCAATCAGATATGCTTTCATAGTTCGCCTTCCTCTATTTTGCGAATGATGTCCAATGCGTCAACAATACTAGGAGGCAGGTCATCATGCCAGTAGTTACAACTCTCTGTTTCTACTAAACGCTTGAGTGCCTCATACACTATATCGAAGTTACTGTCCACCATAGACTCCTTAGATAATTATCTAAAACCCAATACGCTTGAGCTGTTCCTTGAGCTTGATCTGCTGAGGAGTATGCTCGATAGGGAACCACTGGTCAGCAATCTTGACATGAGAGATGTCATGTGCATAGACAGACCCCATCTCAGTACAAAAGTCACCATACACAAGAGCCATGCGAGTGTTACCCTTCATATTGTCAGCAATCTCTGCCTCCCATCCATTGAACAGTTTGACTCGACTGCCACGCTTTAGGTCGTTAGTCTTCATACAGTCTCCCCAATAGAATACAAGTCATCACAACGAATCTTCATAACAGCATCCCGCAGTGAACGATACGCCACACGAATGTCCACCTCTGAGTGCTCTGTGAAACCACCATTCTCAATCTCTTCGATTAAGTCGTGCATATGATACAACATATCTTTTGTGTCCATGACTATCCCTTTATCTGAATGAGTTTAATAACCTTAGCTTTTGACTTCCCGTGGTACGGATATGCAACCACAGGAGTCATCTTATCCCAACACTGCCTACAAGTCAAGCACTTTCCACCTTGTTTATACGCAGGACATACATAAGCCTCAGTCTTATAGTCTCTATCGGGTATGATAGTGCTAGAGTTTAGATAGGTATCTAAAATAGACCCATCAACATCATCGCTAGAAGCTCTGACTGTAACATTAGACAGCCCATGCATAGACCTAAGTATAGCCTGAAACTTAGGGAACTTGTACATCCTAGTGGGCAACCAGTGCTGACAATTAGGTGTCCTATTCATAACTGCATAGATCTTCTCAGCCAATTGAATATGATACATATCGCCTGAGTCAAACCATCTAAAGAATTTCTGCTTAGATAGTGATGAAACCATACGATCTACCCAGTCTGAATTGCGCCAGTCTTGCAAATTGAAAGCCCTAACTGCTTTGACATTAGGCATATGATACATACCTTGTCTGGCATAGCACACTTTGCAAGCAGGGACCGCTTCACCCGTGGAATCTTTAGACCCCGGACAAGTGTCCCAAGCCTGAAGACTCCACGAATAACACCCTAACTTGGATGTTCTAGATAACATTTATACCTCGCCGTTTTGCAGGTGGATAAGGTGGTCAGCACACACGAAACGCACTGACCAATTCTTGACACGAAACACTTGACCATCTGAAGCTCGTTGAATCTTAGCATAGAACGGGTTAGTAGACAACACCTTACCGTTGATGCTTCTACCGATTCCCTCATGGTACACAGTCAGGAACCTACCACCACGATTCTTTAACACACGATTGAAACGGATTGAAATGCGGACTAGATGAAACATTTTTAAATCTCCTTTTAGATAACTATCTATTGATAAAGTAAACAAAACATAATTACTAACCACAACCACACTGTAACACAACACAAGGGTTTTGTCAAGCTTAAAAAAAGGGAGAGGGATTTCTCCCTCATCTCCCTAGATTGTTGCGGGTTCCACCTGCTCTTCGACAACCTCGTTGGCGATTACCATCAACCGCTCAGCTAGATCGAACCGCCCGTGGTGGTGCAAGTGCTGGGCTAGTCTGTCTAATTCTGCCGAGATATCGCCCAAGCTTAGCAGGGTCTCTTCTTTTACTGAATCGTCTTGCCCGTCCTCGTCTTCGGGTTTTTCTTTCTTGTTCAGATCTCTAGCGTACTTCGCCAGTAACTGAACCGATTTCGTGGTGTAATCGTAGAGCTTCGTGCGCTTATCTAATTCTTTCCAATTCTTGATTATCGCTTTGACCCTTGATCGATAATTCTTAGCTTCTTTTTCGTCTTCACCCTGATTGATTCTATAATTTAGATAACTATCTAAAAACTGATCCATCTGGTCATCTGAAGTGATACTGATCAAGCAATCCTTGATTAATGCTACAGCTTTAGTACCTGCGCCAGTCTCAATTTTAGCTAGCTCTTTCCCGCTATTCTCGAAATTCATAGTGAAACCTCCGATTAGTTAGTGAATGAATAGATAACTATCTATCCATGACCGAATATTAGCATGGAATCCTATTCTGTCTACCTAGGGATAACCCTAATGTATTTTTATACAGTACCCCTGTGTTGTTTTTTGGAGACAGTGCTGCAGGGTGCATCATAGTCTCTTTCTATCGCCTCCCCAGTCTCGATAGTCTCTACCTATTGGCATAGTTTTTGCCTATGCAAGAATCATGCCAGAAAGTGTTGTATTTTAGAGACACGGGGGGAGGGGTCTAAACAGATTGGGGGCGTAGTGGGACCCTACAGTACACAACAGAAGGCAAAATAGTAATTAAATAGTGGGAAAACTTACCTAAATAGTAGAAAATAAGACTGATTTACCACTGTAAAAACTCTTTAAATATCAAGAACTTAGGAGTTACCTAGTAAATAAGAATGATTCTCAGTAAAAGGAGGTGTGCACTGAAGCCCTATGTAGTACTAATCTGTTCACTTTAGCCTCTAAAGAGTACAAAGTACTTGACTTTTTAGAAAAAATATGCTATAATAAATGTATTAAGAACAAACTATGTAGAAACTAAATACAATAATCATAATAATAATTCTTAATAATTTAAAACTACATAGATAGTAAGGAGAAACACAAAAGTGTCCTTAGAAGCTCAAGGTGTTACCCTGTCCCCCTCTAAAAAGAGAGGCAGGCCCAGAAAAGCTGATGTCGAATCCAAGAAAAAGCGAGGCGTGGTAGGCCGTCCTCCCGGCGAAGCAGCAAGAATTAAAGAATTTTATGCACGACTGCTGTCCACCAGCGGAGAAAAGGTCATAGAGACTGTGCTCCGCAAGGCAATGGACGATACCGACAAGGATCAGGTGGCGTGCTTGAAGATGTGTATTGATAGGTTGTTGCCAATCAGTCACTTTGAAAAAGATAAGGCTGGAAGGAGCAACGCTATTCAAGTACAAATTGTTACCACAGGTACACCTAAGATAGCTACTGAGTCTTTAAACTACGAAGTCATTGACGTAGACTCAGAGGAACAAGAAAATGGCTAACCTTAGAGTTGAGCTGCACCCTAAGCAAACAGAAGTATTTAATGACGGGCATCGATTTAAAGTAGTAGCCGCTGGAAGACGGTTTGGAAAGTCTAGGCTTGCAGCTTGGACGCTTATTATCGAAGCACTAAAGTCAACAGAAAAGGATGTGTTCTATGTTGCTCCAACTTTTCAGCAAGCTAAAGACATTATGTGGACGGTTCTTAAGGACCTTGGACACGAAGTTATCAAATCTGTTCACGAGAACACGGCGGTAATAACTTTAATAAATGATAGAAAGATTTATCTTAAAGGTTCTGACCGTCCAGATACAATGCGAGGTGTGGGCTTAGCGTATGTCGTAGTTGACGAGTACGCTGACATGAAGCCCCAAGTGTTTGAGCAGATTCTTAGGCCAGCGTTATCAGATGTAAAGGGTGGAGCACTGTTCATTGGTACACCGAAGGGCAGGAATCACTTCTATGAGTTATATCAGATGGCTCAGAGGGACGAAGATGAAGACTGGGTATCGTTTCACTTTACTTCTTTTGATAACCCTCTACTCGATCCTAAAGAGATTGAGGCTGCAAAGAAGTCAATGTCTTCCTTCAGTTTTAGACAGGAATACCTTGCTAGTTTCGAGGCCGCACAGTCAGACCTATTTAAGGATGAATGGATTAAGTATGTTGATTCTGATGATACTCCTAATGACGGTGCTTATTACATCGCTGTTGATTTGGCTGGCTTTGAAGATGTAAGTAAACAAGCTTCTAATAAAAAGAAAAATCTTGATGAATCAGCAATAGCAGTAGTTAAGGTTTGTGAAGATGGTTGGTATGTCGATACTATAGTGGCGGGTAGATGGGATATCAAAGAAACAGCAGACAAGATTTTAGAAACAGCAAGAAGTTACGATGTGAGATTGGTAGGTATAGAGCGAGGAATGGCAAAGAACGCCGTACTCCCGTACCTACAAGACTTGATGAGAAGGAAGAATTATTTCTTGTCAGTGATAGATCTGACTCATGGGAACAAGAAGAAGACGGACCGTATAGTTTGGGCATTACAGGGACGCTTCGAGCATGGAAGGATTAAGTTAGTTAGAGGCGAGTGGAATAAATCTTTTGTGGACCAGCTTCTAAACTTTCCTAACCCACAAATCCATGATGACTTAATTGATGCATTAGCCTACATCGATCAGATTGGTATCACAGAGTTTACTGATATGATGGATGAAGAAGAGTACGAAGCACTAGACCCTATCTCAGGATATTAACATGGCAATAGCTAGACTATTTGACGGTTTTATTCCAGCAGACCTTTTAGCAGAAACAGGAAAGTTTCGCAGAGGTCTGTTTGAGTTTGAAGACAAACCAGCAAAACTAACTCGCCCTGAAATTATTGGTGGTGAAAAAGCTTTGATGAACTATATGTCCAAAGCCTCCGAAGATGAGATGGAGCTAATGGATTCTAGTATGAAGCTTGCCAAGGACATGGCTAAACGTGGGGCTACTTTTGAGGATCAAGTAGCACGCACTGGAATGGGTATTGGCCCAGATGAAAAACTAAGGTTTGAGATTCCAGACACAGACGCACGCTTGCGTATGCCTACTGATATGTTTGAAGAAGGCGAAGTCTATCGAGTTCAGGATGTACTAAGCCATCCAAAACTTTATGAGTTTTACCCAGACCTTGCTAACAAGCAGGTAAGGATTATTAATCAACCAGATAAACCAATGTCCTTTGGGGCGTATAACTTAGATAGCCAAACCATTGACTTAAATGTAGGCTCAATGCCTTTTATTGATCAAGATCCAGTTGCTGTTATTTCTGGTTTGCTTCACGAGTCTCAGCACTACGCACAACAAATAGAACGATTCTTACAAGGAACAAGTAAGAATAAGTTTCTTAAAAAGTACACAAACAAATCTTGGGAGCAGGCATCTAAAGCTGACAAAGAAAAAGCTACTAGAGATTATTTAAAGTCTTATGGAGAAGCTGAAGCACGTAACGTACAGCTTCGCTTTGAAGACCCGTTCTTTGCTCGGACTAGCGGCTCAAAAGATAAAACCAAAGGCAAAGTGTTTCCTGCCACAATGGGACAAGATAGAGATACGATGGCTGCTTTCAATCGTCCTCTAGGCCCAACAGAATTTATTAGTAACGAAGGCGCACCACTAGATGCACGCCTTGAGTATACCAACCCGTTTCCTAGCACAGTAGAGGATATGTAATGGCTGACTTCCAAGAAGACCCAGTATCTGAATCAGACAAAGAACTTGTCGAGTTTATTATTAGTCATTGTGATCGCTGGCGTGAGTACAAAGAAGTAAATTACGAAACCAAGTGGGATGAGTACGAGCGTTTGTACTACGGCATCTGGGCTGATGAGGACAAGACTCGTGAGTCCGAGCGTTCTAAAATTGTATCTCCAGCAATTAGACAAGCCGTTGAAAATAAAACCTCAGAGATTATTGAGGCTACTACTGGACGTGGAGAGTTCTTTGAAATTTATGATAACGCTGGTGACCTTCAAACTTTAGATGTTGAAGACACCAAGAAAAAACTACACGAAGACTTAAAGAAAGACAAGACCCCGCAGGTATGGGCTGAAGTAGACCGTAACGCTGAAATCTATGGCGTTGGTTTTGCAGAGATTCAAGTTAAAAATATTATTGATTTAATTCCCACAACGCAGTCTTTGCCTGATGGACAAACTGCTGCGGTTGGGGTTATTGAACAAGATCGTATTGCTATCACAACTAAGTCTATTCACCCACGTAATATGTTGTGGGACCCTAATGCTGATAGTTTGTACGAAGGACTAGGCTGTGCGGTTGAAGAGTACACAAGTCTTTTTAAAGTTGTTAAAGGCATTGAAGATGGGATTTACAGAAAAGTTAATATTGGTCCTGAGTATAGTGATAATAGTCTTGAGCCAACACAGTTGGATACTCTCTACCAAGAAGACAAAGTACGAATACTACGTTACTACGGGTTAGTACCACGAGAGTATTTAGAGCAAATTGAAAATGAAGGGCAAGAAGTTGCTGATCTATTCCCAGAAGACAGCGATGCTGATAAGTATTCTGACTTAGTAGAGGCTGTTGTTGTTATTGCAAACAACCAATACCTATTAAAAGCAGAAGCTAATCCCTACATGATGAAAGACCGTCCTGTTGTCTCGTATACTCCTGAGACAGTTCCGGGAAGGTTAGTAGGTATTGGTACAGTTGAAAAGGGCTACAATATGCAAAAAGCTATTGACGCTCAACTCCGTAGTCATCTGGACTCTTTAGCACTGACTACGGCCCCTATGATGGCAGCTGATGCTACAAGGTTACCTCGTGGTGTAAACTACAAGGTTCAGCCCGGAAAGACCCTACTTACCAACGGTAATCCTAACGAGATTCTGTTCCCGTTTAAGTTTGGTTCTACAGACGCAAGCAATATTACTACTGCTGCAGCGTTTGAAACCATGTTGTTGCAGGCTACTGGTACGTTAGATAGTCAAGCAATGACCCGCTCTGTAGCTTCTGGAGAGGCTGGTGGAGCTTCTATGTCCTTGGCGATGTCTTCTATCATTAAGAAGAATAAGCAGGCTTTGATGAACTTCCAAGATGACTTCTTAATTCCTATGATTAAGAAGATTGCTCATCGTTATATGCAGTTTGATCCAGAGCGTTATCCTAGTCGTGACTTTAACTTTACCCCTGCCTCGACTCTAGGCATGGTAGCTAGGGAGTACGAGCAACAGCAGTTCATTGGATTGCTTCAAACCCTTGGTCCTGACAGCCCTGTCCTGCCTTTGGTCTTAAAAGGCATCATCAAAGGCTCCAGTCTGTCTAACAAAGAAGAGTTGGCTACAGCTCTTGACCAGATGAGCCAGCCTAACCCACAGCAGCAGCAGATGGCGATGGTACAGCAGCAGGGTCAAATACAGCTCCTACAGGCTCAGATTGCTGAGCTTCAAGGCAGGGCACAAGAAAGCCAAGCCAATGCTCAAGAAAGCCTTGCAAGGGCTAATAAGGCTGTAGTAGAAGCCCAGCTCATGCCTGAAAAGCTCCGGGTTGACGTGGTTCAGGCTGCGGCTAGCAATCTTGATGGGTCTATGCAGGGAGAGTTCGAGCGCCGTGTCAAGGTAGCAGACCTGATTCTTAAGGAGCGGGAGCTAGAGACCAAGGAAAACATCGTAGAAACCCAAATGCAAAGAAAAGTTCAGTAACCTCTTGACTTTTCTATAAATTTATGGTATAATAGATACATATGTTGTAGAAATACAACACAGTCCTAGTGAGGAGAAACTGTGGATAAAGAACTCCAAGCCTACTATGAGGCTAGATTTGACATGATGACTTCTAAAGGCTGGCAGGATTTACTAGAAGACCTGCAAAAAGTAGCCGAAGTCTCAAAAGACATAGAAAAATGTAACAGCGTAGAAGACTTATACTACGCTAAAGGACAGATGGATATCCTAAACTTTATCTTTCAACTCAAAGAAGCATCTGAAAGTGCTTACGAGGAGTTATCAGAATGAAGCGGATATTTGAATTTAGATGTGCTAAGGATCACCTTAGCGAAAAGTTTGTAGATGATGAGGTTCGTTCTATAGAGTGTCCTCATTGTCGCAATGAAGCTTCTCGTATTATCTCGTCACCCCGTATCAGTCTGGAGGGCATCACAGGTGCGTTTCCTTCAGCACATGAAGCGTGGGCTAGAAAGCACGAAGAAGCAACTAGAGTCGCTTACAAGAAACAGCAGAGCTGATTCCAAGTGACATTTTAAATTTCCTAGAATCCATTGTGGACAGGAGGATAATGTGGCAGCATCTTTTACAGAAACGCAAGAAGAGTTATTTGAAGCAAGTGATATTACTCAGCAAGAAACTCAGCCAGTAGCTGAAGAACCTCAAGCTGAAGTAGTACAGGAACAATCTACAGAAGAACAACCTGTAGTAGAAAATGTTCCTACCAAGTACAAGGGCAAGAGTCTTGATGAAATTATCAAGATGCACCAAGAAGCTGAGAAGCTAATTGGTAGACAAGCCCAAGAAGTTGGTGAAGTACGGAAACTTGCTGATGAACTTATCAAGCGACAACTCGACACAAAGCCAAAAGCTGAAGAGGTAGCCACAAAAGAAGACGAGATCGACTTCTTCGAAGATCCTAAGAAGTATGTAAACAAAGCAGTAGAGCAACACCCAGCAGTTAAAGAAGCTAAAGAACAAGCTTTTGAGAGTAAGAAGATTCAAGTATTAAATCGTTTACAGTCAGAGTTTCCTGACTTTGAACAGACAGTAACAGACCCTGCTTTTGCAGAATGGATTAAAGCTTCGCCAGTTCGCACACGGTTATACGCCGCAGCTGACGCAAGCCTTGACTATGATTCAGCAGCAGAGTTGTTAAATACTTGGACCTACGTAAAACCAAAAGCACCACAGCAGCCTCAGCCTACGCCCGAAGTCAAGGCAGCGCAAAAGGCAGCTGTTAAAGCAGCTACTGTTGATGTTGGTTCTAATGCGGCAGCACCTACATCTGCTAAGGTTTATCGAAGAGCGGACTTAATCCGACTACAACTGGAAGACCCTGATCGTTATTATCAGCTACAAGATGAAATTATGGCTGCTTACGCTTCGGGTCGAGTTAAATAACTTAAATCTAAAGGAAATTCAAAATGGCTCTCGGTACTGATCACGTAACAAAAACAACAGCGGATAAATTTATCCCTGAAATTTGGTCTGATGAAATCATCGCTGCTTACAAAAAGAACTTGGTTGCTGCTAACCTGTTCTCTAAAATGTCTTTCAAAGGTAAGAAGGGTGATGTCCTTCACATTCCTAAGCCCACCCGTGGTGACGCTGCTGTCAAGACTGCATCGAGTCAGGTAACTC
>Ga0315903_10005636_pt1 | contig 16249 bp, 11 predicted proteins | sample LakEriMetagenome_7_FD_203524 | JGI IMG/M metagenome (GOLD analysis project Ga0315903, IMG submission 203524) | Freshwater fungal communities from buoy surface, Lake Erie, Ohio, United States - Buoy 2 MA119 | ecosystem: Environmental > Aquatic > Freshwater > Lake | place: USA: Lake Erie, Ohio...
CGCTGGAGCTTGCGCTGCTGATCGCGGAACGCGCGGGAGCACCGCGTCGCACGACGCGTCGCCCGCGCTGATCCCGTCACGGCACCGCGGTCGGGCAGGGTTCGCGGCGCGGACAGCCGGAGCTGCGTGGGCAGATGATGCTGGCCGGCGCGTCAGCCGCGCGGCCGACCCAGGCGATGTTGAGCACGTGGCTGACGGTGCGGATCGCCTCGGCCGCAGCCTCCGGGATCGCGCCATGTCCGCCGCCGCGACGACAGGCCTCCTCGACCTCGGCCACCAGGGCCGTCGCGTCCAGCCCTTGGGCCGCGAAGGCGGGTGCAAGGTCGATGCCGACCGAGAGCACGTGCGAGGTCCCTGCGGCGTCGCGATCGCGCAGGGAATGGCAGCAGTAGAGCCGCGGTGCGACGCCGTCATGCATCACCGAGATCTGCGAGACGGGTTGCATCGGCCCACCCTCGGTCGTGCCCTCCCGCAGCAGGCGGAACACCGCCCATTTCGGGCAGGGGTCGGGCACGACGCTCATGTTGCCCCAGGGCAAGGGGATGCCGTTGCCGCGGTAGACCGCACGCAGGTATCCGGGCTCGTAGCCGTCGAAGAAATGCCAATGCCGGTAGGGCGACACTGCCGTCATGCGACGCATCATCACCGCACGGGTGATGCCGAGGCGCGCACCGGCCGAGAGTTCGTGACGTTCCCGGACGAGGAACCGGCGGAAGGGTTGGCGGGGGCAGAGCAGGGCCCCCGCGAACGCGCTGCATTCGAAGTCGCGCCAGGCCAGCAGCACGTCCCGCGGCGCCATCGCCGCGACACCGCGACGCGCGGGATCCTCGAAGCCGCCCCCCACCGCGCTGTGCGGCGGCACGGCGCCGTCGCCGTTGTGCAGTATCCGGTGGCCGATGAAATACGCGAGCGTGTACTTGAGGCGCTCTTCCTGTGATTGGAGGCGGGAGTTGATGACCACGTCGCCGGGCGGCTCGTACCGCGCGCGCAGGAGGCGGGCGCCCGCGGACCGCTCGTCGTCGGCCCAGCGTATCGTGAGCCCGGTCTGTGCGGCGATCTCCAAGACCTCCTGCAGGCTGAGCGGCATCCGCCGACGACCCGCCGATTCAGCGGCGCGCTCGATGTCCGGGAAGTCGTTCTGTCGGGTCTCTTGCCAGACGCGGACGAGTAGCCGCGCGAACTGCGTGCCGCTGGTGCCGGTCTGGGCGAGGAGTTCGGGCAGTGCGAGCTGCAACAACTCCCGAGAGAAGAGGAAGCCCGGTTCCAGCGGCATCACCGGCAGCCCGCCGCGGCCGCGTCCGGCGGGGGGCGGCTCCTCCACGGAGGAGGCCACGGATTCGCGGTCCAGGAACCAGTCGGTCGATTTGCCGAAGACGGTCGCCAGCACCCCCAGCATCGCCGCGGACGGGATGCGTTTTCCGGTCTCGACCATGCTGAGGTAACTCACCGATGGCGCGAGCGCCGCGTCCAGCTGGACACAGCGCGCGGAAAGCTCGTCCAGCGTGAGGCCGTTCCGCCGTCGCAGGCTGCGGAGTCGGGAGCCGAGGAAGTGGCCTTGGCGGAGAAGTCCGGTCATGTGAAATTGACGGTGTGAAATTTCGGTTGTGTAAATTCTCTCGTTTCGAAAGGTATGCTGCAACCATGACTTCGTTGACGCTTGCGCGGAACACAACGCCCCGTCCCGAGGGCGAAGCCATCCTGACCGATGCCTCCCTGGCCTTCCTCGGCGAGCTCGTCGCCCGCTTCGGACCGCGGGTGGGTGAGTTGCTGCGCGTCCGCGACGCCCGGCAGGCCCGCATCGACGGTGGCGAGCTGCCGGATTTCCGGCCGGAGACCGCGGCGGTCCGCGCCGGCGATTGGCGGGTGGGGACGATCCCGCCGGACCTCCTCGATCGACGGGTCGAGATCACGGGCCCCACCGACCGGAAGATGATCGTGAACGCGCTCAACTCGGGCGCGAAGGTCTTCATGGCGGATTGCGAGGATTCGCTCTCGCCGTCCTGGGACAACGTCATCCGTGGCCAGGCCAATCTCCGTGACGCCGTGCGGCGACAGATCGATTTCACCTCGCCCGAGGGCAAGGCCTACCGGCTGGTCGCCGACCCCGCAGTGCTCATCGTCCGGCCACGCGGCTGGCATCTCGAGGAGAAGCACCTCGTCAGCGAGGCCGGGGGCGTGCCCGGCGCGCTTGTCGATTTCGGCCTGTACCTGTTCCACAACCACGCCGAACTCGCCGCGCGGGGCACGGGGCCGTATTTCTACCTGCCGAAGCTCGAGAGCCACCGCGAGGCCCGGCTCTGGGCGGAGGTCTTCGATTTCGCCGAGCGGCGCTTGGGTCTGGCGCACGGCACCATCAAGTGCACGGTGCTCATCGAGACCATACTCGCCGCGTTCGAGATGGACGAGATCCTCTTCGAGCTGCGCGACCACATCGTCGGGCTGAACTGCGGCCGTTGGGACTACATCTTCAGCTTCATCAAGAAATTCTCGTCGCGGCCTGACTATCTGCTGCCCGACCGGAGCCGGGTGACGATGACGTCGCACTTCCTGCGCTCGTACTCGCTGCTCTGCATCCGCACCTGCCATCGGCGCGGCGCGTTCGCGATGGGCGGTATGGCCGCGCAGATCCCGATCAAGAACGACCCCGAGGCGAACGCGGCGGCGCTGGCGAAGGTCCGCGCCGACAAGGAGCGCGAGGCGGGCGACGGTCACGACGGCACTTGGGTCGCCCATCCGGCGTTGGTGCCCATCGCGATGGAGGTGTTCGACCGGGTGATGCCGACGCCGAACCAGTTGCATCGCCTGCGAGAGGACGTCGAGGTGAGCGCTGCAGATCTGCTGCGGATCCCCGAGGGCGACATCACCGAAGCGGGGCTGCGCAACAACGTCAGCGTCGCGCTGCAGTACATGGCCGCCTGGATCTCGGGCAACGGCTGCGTGCCCATCAATCACCTGATGGAGGACGCCGCCACCGCGGAGATCTCGCGGGCGCAGGTCTGGCAGTGGATCCGGCATCCGGGTGGCGTGCTGGAGGACGGCCGCAAGGTCACGCCGACGCTGTTCCGAGAGATCCTCGCGGATGAGCAGACCCGTCTCCGCAGTGCGCTGGGCGAGGACGCCTACCGCGTCGGGCACTTCGATGCCGCGGCCGGCTTGCTCGACCGCATCACGACGGCGGCGAAGTTCGAGTCCTTCCTCACCGTGCCCGCATACCGCGCCCTTGACTGAGCCCGGCGCGCCCGCTTTCTGACCCCCTTCCGACCCACCGCAGGATGCACCCATGAGCCTTCGCAACGCCGAGCAACTGACCCGTGACTGGAACGACAACCCGCGTTGGGCGGGCGTCCGACGCGGTTACACCGCAGCCGATGTCGTGCGCTTGCGCGGCACCGTCCACATCGAGCACTCGCTGGCGCGGCTCGGTGCCGAAAAACTGTGGCGGCACATGGGGACCATGCCGTTCGTCAACGCCTTGGGCGCGCTCACCGGCAACCAAGCGATGCAGCAGGTCCGGGCCGGACTGAAGGCGATCTATCTTTCCGGATGGCAGGTGGCGGGTGACGCCAACCTGTCGGGCGAGATGTATCCCGACCAGTCGCTGTATCCCGCGAATTCGGTGCCGAAGGTCGCGCAGCGGATCAATTCCACCCTGATGCGCGCGGACCAACTGCACCACGCCGAGGGCGACGCGTCCATCGACTGGCTGCAGCCGATCGTGGCGGACGCGGAGGCCGGATTCGGCGGCGTGCTGAACGCCTTCGAACTCATGAAGGGCATGATCGAGGCGGGCGCGGCGGGCGTGCATTTCGAGGACCAACTGTCCTCGGCCAAGAAGTGCGGCCACATGGGCGGCAAGGTGCTTGTCCCGACCCAGGAGGCCGTGAGCAAGCTCGTGGCGGCGCGCCTGGCAGCCGACGTCTGCGACGTGCCGACGGTGCTGATCGCCCGCACCGACGCCGAGAGCGCGAACCTGCTGACGGCGGACGTGGACGAGCGCGACCGGCCGTTCGTGGACACGTCGAAGGGCCGTACCAACGAGGGGTTCTTCTACGTGAAGGCCGGGTTGCCCCAGGCGATCTCCCGCGGTCTCGCCTACGCACCGTACGCCGACCTGCTCTGGTGCGAGACGGGGACGCCCGATCTCGAGGAGGCCAAGCATTTCGCCGAGGCGATCCACCGCGAGTTCCCGGGCAAGCTGCTCGCCTACAACTGCTCGCCGTCCTTCAATTGGAAGAAAAAGCTCGACGACGCGACCATCGCCAAGTTCCAGCGCGAGCTCGGCGCGATGGGCTACAAGTTCCAGTTCATCACGCTGGCGGGCTTCCACGCGCTCAACTATTCGATGTTCACCCTCGCCAAGGGCTACAAGGAATCGCAGATGTCGGCCTACGTCGCGCTGCAGCAGGCGGAGTTCGACTCCGAGAAGGACGGCTACACCGCCACCAAGCACCAGCGCGAGGTCGGTGCGGGCTACTTCGATGATGTGACCCAGACGGTCACCGGCGGGCAGTCCTCCGTTACCGCCATGAAAGGCTCCACCGAGGAGGAGCAGTTCACGGCAGGCTGATGGCGAGCGCTCTTGCGGCCGGCCGGGAGTCGGCCCGGGGGGCGTCGGCGCGGGGGCGTGGTCCTGTCCTCGTCGTGTAGAATCCGCGGCCTTCGGGACACGGCCGGAGGCCGCGGACATGCGATACGAACACATCCAGGTGCCCACGCAGGGCGCCGCCATCACCGTCAACGCGGACGGCAGCCTCAACGTGCCGGACCGGCCGATCATCCCGTTCATCGAAGGGGACGGCATCGGCATCGACATCACGCCGGTCATGCGCAAGGTGGTCGACGCGGCCGTCGAGCGCGCGTACGGCGGCACCCGGCGCATCGAGTGGATGGAGATCCTCGCCGGCGAGAAGGCCAACCGGGTCTGCGGCACGTGGTTCCCTGACGAATCGCTGCATGCGTTGCGCGAGTTCGTGGTCTCCATCAAAGGCCCGCTCGGCACTCCGGTGGGCGGCGGGATCCGCTCGCTCAACGTCGTGATGCGCCAGACGCTCGACCTCTACGCCTGCGTGCGGCCGATCCGCTACTTCCCGGGTGTCGCGACGCCCATGCAGGATGCCTCGCTGACCGACATGGTGGTGTTCCGCGAGAACACCGAGGACATCTACGCGGGCATCGAGTACGCCGCGGGATCGCAGGAGGTGCAGCGCCTGATCCACTTCCTGCAGTCCGAGCTGCACGCTCGCGGCATCCGCTTCCCCGCGAGCTCCGGCATCGGCATCAAGCCGGTCTCGAAAGAGGGCAGCCAGCGCCTCATCCGCATGGCGATCCAGTACGCGATCGAGAACGACCGCGTGTCCGTGACGCTCGTGCACAAGGGCAACATCATGAAGTACACCGAGGGGGCGTTCCGCAACTGGGGGTACCAGTTGGCGAAGGACGAGTTCGGCGCGACGGAGCTCGGCGGCGGCCCGTGGATGACGTTCCGCAACCCCGTCACCGGCAAGGACATCGTGATCAAGGACGTGATCGCCGACAATTTCCTGCAGCAGGTGCTGCTGCGGCCGGAGGAGTACGACGTCATCGCCACGCTCAACCTCAACGGCGACTACATCTCGGATGCGCTCGCTGCGCAGGTGGGCGGCATCGGCATCGCGCCGGGCGGCAACATCGGTCACGGTCTCGCGGTGTTCGAGGCGACGCACGGCACGGCGCCGGGCTTCGCCGGCAAGGACCGCGTGAACCCCGGTTCCATCATCCTCTCGGCCGAGATGATGCTGCGCTACCTCAAGTGGACCGAGGCGGCCGACCTCATCATCAAAGGGGTCGCCAACACGATCGCGGCCAAGGAGCTCACCTATGACCTGGCGCGGCTGCGCGAGGCCATCCGGGCGAGCAAGCGCGAGCTTGCGGCGCGCCGCAACGTCGAGGAGGCGATGCAGCAGTTGATCCCCGGGGCGAAGCTCATGAGCTGCTCGGGGTTCGGTGACGCGATCATCCGCCACATGGCGGATTGACGGGGTTCCCATGACGGCCTTCGACCCGTCCTGCCGCCGCTGCGCGCGACTGGTCGAGTGCCGCGAGGCCTCGGCGCGCCGATACCCCGGTTATCACGCCGCGCCTGTGCCGGCATTCGGCGATCCGGCGCCTGCGTGGCTGATCGTCGGTCTCGCCCCCGGGTTGCATGGCGCGAACCGAACCGGACGTCCGTTCACGGGCGACCACGCCGGGGTCCTGCTCTATGAGACGCTGCATGCCTTGGGCGTCGCGAGTTCGCGCGTCTCGGAACACCGCGACGATGGCCTGAGGCTCTCGGGCGTGCGCATCACCAACGCCGTGAAGTGCCTGCCCCCCGCCAACAAGCCGACGCCTGCCGAGGCACGCGCCTGCAACGATTTCCTCGTCGCGGAACTCGCGGCGTTGTCGCCGCGTGTGGTGGTGGCGCTCGGGCGGATCGCGCACGACGCGGTGCTCGATGCCGCAGGGGTCGCGCGGTCCGCCTGCCGTTTCGCCCACGGTGCCGAGCACGCGGTCACGCCGTCGCGCGACGGCGTCGCGCCTTTCCGGCTCGTCGATTCCTATCATTGCAGCCGCTACAACACGCAGACCCGCCGGCTCACGCCGGAGATGTTCCGCGAGGTGCTGGAGCGCGCCCGCAGCCTCGCCGTGGCCGCCGCGACGGCGGTGCGATGATGCGCGGGTGACCACCGACCCGCACAGTCCTTCGCCGGCGCCGCGTTTCGACGCCCGCGAGTTCGTCGGCAGCTTGCCGCGACGGCCGGGCGTGTACCGGATGTTCGCCGCGGATGGCGCGATCCTCTACGTCGGCAAGGCCAAGAGCCTGCGCGACCGTGTCGGCAGCTACTTCACGCCGGCGAACGTCATCCCCAAGGTGCAGGCCCTCGTCTCGCAGATCGCCTCGATGGAGGTCACCGTCACGCGGTCGGAGACCGAGGCGCTGCTGCTCGAGCACAACCTCATCAAGGCGCACCGGCCGCGCTACAACGTGCTCATGCGGGACGACAAGACTTTCCCGTACCTGTGGCTGGCATCCGGGCATGCGTTCCCGCGCCTCGTGGTGTACCGCGGCGCGCGCAACCTGCCGGGGCGCTACTTCGGGCCGTATCCGAACGCGGGTGCGGTGCAGGAGACCCTGCATCACCTGCAGAAGGTCTTCCGGATCCGCAACTGCCGGGACAGCTACTTCGCGCATCGCAGCAGGCCGTGCCTGCAGCACCAGATCGGACGGTGCTCTGCGCCGTGTGTGGGGTTGGTCGCGGCCGAGGAGTACGCCCGTGACGTGGACTCCGCGGTGCGCGTGCTCGAAGGCCGCAACGACGCGGTGCAGCGCGACATCGCCGAGCGCATGGAGGTGGCCTCGCAACGGCTCGAGTTCGAGACCGCCGCCGTGCTGCGTGACCAGATCGCCGCGATCCAGGCACTGCAGGCCCAGCAGGTGGTGGCCGCGGACGACGAGCGCGACGCGGACGTGTTCGCGGTCGCCGGCGAGCCCGGCGAGTACGCGATCGGCGTCATGCCGGTGCGGGGCGGTCGCAGCCTCGGTACCACGCACTTCTTCCCCAAGGCGGGGTTCGCGGAGCCTGCCGAAGTCCTGTCGTCGTTCCTGATGCAGTACTACGCGCTGCAGGCCCCGCCGCCCGAGATCTACTCGGCGCTGCCGCTCGATGACGCCGCGGCGTTGGCGGAAGCGCTGACGGCGCAGGCCGGGCATGCGGTGCGGGTACGCCGCGCGCAACGCGGTCTTGCCGCGCGCTGGGCGGAGATGACGCGGGAGAACGCGACCGAGGCGCTGCGCATGCGCTTGGCACGTCGCGAAGGCTGGTCCGACCTCTACGCGGACCTCGCGAGCGTGTTGGGGCTCGCGCAGCCGCCGTCGCGCATGGAGTGCTTCGACATCAGCCATACGCAGGGGGAGGGCACGATGGCCTCCTGTGTCGTGTTCGGCCCCGAAGGCCCCCTCAAGAAAGACTATCGGCGGTTCAACATCACGGGCATCACGCCAGGCGACGATTACGCCGCCTTGCGGCAGGCGTTGACCCGTCGATACGCCAGGGTGCAGGCCGGCGAGACGCCGCCGCCCGAGCTGCTCGTCATCGATGGCGGACCCGCCCAGATCGCCGGGGTCGCGGAGGTCCTCGCACCGCTCGGCTTCGGCGACTTGCCCTTGCTCGGCATCTCGAAGGGGCCCGATCGCCGGGCGGGTCAGGAGCGCTTGCACCGGGCGGGCGCGGATTCGCCGCCGATCGTCCCGGGCGCGCAGTCGCCTGCGCTCAAGCTGCTGCAGCGGTTGCGTGATGAGGCGCACCGTTTCGCGATCACCGGGCATCGACGGCGCCGGGCGCGGCGGTTCAACGAATCGGTGCTCGAGACGGTGCCGGGGATGGGACCGGCCAAGCGCCGGGCGCTGCTGCAGCACTTCGGTGGACTGCAGGGGGTCATGCGCGCCGGGCGCGCGGACCTCGAGGCGGCACCCGGAATCGGACCGACGCTTGCCCAAAACCTTTATGATGCGCTCCATCCCGGCGAGTGACGCATGTACTGGAACATCCCTAATACGCTGACCTGGATGCGGATCGTCTCGATCCCGCTGGTGGTGCTGTTGTTCCATCTGCCGTACCACTGGTCGGACCCGGCGGCAGGTGCGTTGTTCGCCATCGCCGGCATCACCGACACGCTCGACGGCTATTTCGCCCGCAAGTACGGCCAGACCTCGAAGCTCGGGGCCTTCCTCGACCCGGTCGCCGACAAACTCATCGTCGCCACCGCGTTGGTGCTGCTCGTCAGCAAGGATCCGCGGCTCATCGTCGTCCTGCCCGCGATCGTGATCATCGGTCGCGAGATCGCGATCTCCGCGCTGCGTGAATGGATGGCCGAGCTCGGTGCGCGGCGCAAGGTGGCGGTCTCCAACCTCGGCAAGATCAAGACCATCCTGCAGATCGTCGGCTTGTCCATGATGCTCATCCGTTGGGACGTCTGGTTCCTGCCGACCTATCAGGTCGGCGTCGCCCTCACGGTCATCGCGGCGGTGTTCACGCTTGTCTCGGGCTGGGAGCACCTCCGGGCGGCATGGCCGGACCTGCGCGCCCGCTCGTCTTGAATTCGGCGCCGGTCGACCCTACAATTACGGTTCTGTCCCGGGCGGGAATAGCTCAGTTGGTAGAGCACGACCTTGCCAAGGTCGGGGTCGCGAGTTCGAGTCTCGTTTCCCGCTCCAGATTCGTCCGGAAGCCCCGGTGGCGACAGCCGCCGGGGTTTTTTTTCTTCCGCGGCAGGTGGCCCAAGGCTGGGTGGCAGAGTGGTCATGCAGCGGCCTGCAAAGCCGTGTACGCCGGTTCGATTCCGACCCCAGCCTCCATCCATCCCGTCCCGGAATCCGCAGGGCTCATCTGCGCAGGAGCATCCCATGGGCAGGTCGATCGCGCTTCTCCTCGCGTTGTTCGCCGCGGCGCCGCTCGCCGGTGTCGCGCACGCCGCTGACGCGGACCCCTCGCTGGAAACGGAGTTGCGCGCCCTCGTCGCGGGTTTCCCCGGTACGGTCGCGCTGCACGCCCGCAACCTCGACACGGGCGCCGAGGTCGGCCTCGATCCGGACCGGCGGGTGCGCACGGCGAGCACGATCAAGCTGCCGATCGCCTGTGCGCTCTCGGAGCGTGTCGCCGCGGGCAAGGCGCGCTGGGACGAGCGGTTGACGATCGCCGCGGACGCCAAGGTCTCGGGCTCGGGCGTGTTGTCGGACTTCACCGCGGGCGAGACCGTCTCCCTGCGCGATGCGATGACCTTGATGATCGTGGTGAGCGACAACACCGCCACGAACCTCATCCTCGACCGCATCGGCGCCGACGCGGTCAACGATCACCTCGACCGACTCGGCCTCGAGGCCACCCGTTCGATGCGCAAGATCCGCGGCGACGGCACACAGCTCAAGGCGGCCACCGGCTGGAGCCGCGCCGGGATGATCGAGGAGAACCGGCGTTTCGGCATCGGATCCTCGACACCCCGCGAGATGACCCGGCTGCTCGGGCTGCTCGCCGCCGGCAAGGTGGTGGACGAGGCCGCCTCGCGCGATCTCGTCGGCATCCTCGAGCGCCAGCAATACAAGGACGGCATCGGCCGTCAGCTGGGCGACCTCAAGGTCGCGAGCAAGTCCGGGTCTCTGGATGCCCTGCGCAGCGACGTCGGCTTGGTGTGGACGCCGCAGGGTGTCATCGCGATCGCGATCACGGTCGACGACATGCCGCAGATCGACTACTCGCCCGACAACGCCGGAAACCTGCTGATCTCACGGCTCGCGCAACGGATCGTCGCGCGGTTGCGCTGAGCGCCGCCGCGCTCAACCCGCCTTGGACCCCACTACCGGGTCCGGTGACCACTCGAAGGACGCGCGCGGTCGTGTCGCCGTCAGGCGTTCGAGGCGTGAAGGGCGCACGCCGTCCCACTGCACGGTGTTCACCATGCCGCCGTACACCGCATGCAGGAAACGCCCCTCGACGGAATAAGCGCCGGCCTGCCGCGGCGCAGGCAGCGACTGGTAGAGGGCGAGGTCGTTGCCGAGGATCTCCGCCCCTTCGGCCGCGAGACGCAGCACCTGGCCGTCCGGGGCGGACCAGGTCAGGGTCCGTTCGAGCTCCAGCATCAACCGTGCTTGTCCGGCGGGTGAAGTCGCGGAGGCAGAGGCTTCGCCGGTCAGTGCCGCGATCGAGACCTCCGCGTCATGCAGATGCAAGGTCGTGATGAACTCCCAGGTGCCCGCATCCCGGTTCGGGATCATGCGTGTCAGCGAGACCCGCGCGCGATGGGCGCGCGCGGCGGGGGACCCCACAGCGAGGATAGCGAGGACCGACAGCGAGCCGAGCCCGGCGAGCAGTGACCGGCGTGTCTGCCGCTCGGAGGTGGCGCGCGGGCCGGTCAAGGGGCGGGCGGGGTGGGGGCGGGCGGGGTGGGCGCGGCCGGTGCCGTGGCTGCGGCGGCGCCGGTCGGAGCCAAGGGCAGCGGCGTGCCGTCCGCCTTGGGCCCGCCTTTCTTGTCGTCGGACTTGAGTTCCGCGAGGGCGTCCAGCATCTGGTTGCGGCCGGAGTCCCGGCCACGGAAGAGCTCGATTCGGCTCGGGGCCACGCGCCTGGGCATGGCGTTGTCGCGCAGGTTCGCATCGGCGGTGAGGTGGCGCGGATCGAACTCGACGCTGACCAGACGCTGTTTCTCGATGAAGAGCTTGGTGACCTCGAGCGCGTTGTAGCGCCAGACCTCGGCCGGGATGACCACCTCGCGGGTCGAGCCGTCCGCGAAGGTCAGCCGCAGCGGCAACGGCGACACGAGTCCGCCCAAGTTGCGGAAATCGACGAAGTAGACGTACTCGCCGGCCTTCACGGCGCGGTCGAAGGTCGCGAGCTCCCAGGGCTTGAGCTTTGCGCGGAAGTCCTTGTAGTCGTTGCGGTCCTTGTTGGTGGGCACGAAGCGGTCGTTCTCGTCGTAGAAGTCCTTGAGGTGCGGACGACGCTCGACGCGCGTGCGCCGGCCCTCCGCTGCATCGCGCGCGGCCGTCTCCGACGGCGGATACCGATCGTCCCAAGACTGTCGGTTCAAGGGGAACTCGATGTCCGGGTCCTGGCTCGACACCTGGTACTCGCGGATCTCGCCCACGGCGATGTCGACGTGGTCGGTGCCATAGAACCAGCCTCGCCAGAACCAGTCGAGGTCGACCGCGGAGGCGTCTTCCATGGTGCGGAAGAAATCGGCGGGCGTCGGGCGCTTGAACTTCCAGCGGTTGGCGTATTCGCGGAAGGCATGGTCGAAGAGCTCGCGTCCCATGACCAGCTCGCGGAGCACCGCGAGCGCGGCGGCGGGCTTGCTGTAGGCGTTCGGGCCGAACTGCACGATCGACTCCGAGTTGGTCATGATCGGCACCTGGTTGGCCGAGCGCATGTAGTCGGGGATGTCGGCGAGCACGTTCGTGTGGTCGCCGAACGCCGGGTAGCGCGCATCCCACTCGATCTCGGCGAGGTATTCGAGGAAGGTGTTGAGCCCTTCGTCCATCCAGGTCCATTGGCGCTCGTCGCTGTTGACGATCATCGGGAAATAGATGTGCCCGACTTCGTGGATGATGACGCCGATCAGGCCGTACTTCGTGCTGCGCGAGTACGTCACCTTGCCGCTCTTCTCGTCCGGCGTCGGCCGGTAGCCGTTGAAGGTGATCATCGGGTATTCCATGCCGCCGCGTTCCCAGCTGTTGACCGAGATGGCGACCGGGTACGGATAGGCGAAGGAATAGCGCGAATAGACCTCCATGGTGTGCACCACGGATTCGGTCGAGTACTTCGACCAGATGGGCTCGCCCTCGTTGGGGTAGAACGACATCGCCATCACGAACGGCCGTGCGGCGTCCTTCTGGCGATAGCCCATCGCATCCCAGATGTACTTGCGGGAGCTCGCCCACGCGAAGTCGCGGACGTTCTCGGCCTTGAAGCGCCAGGTGCGCATCGCGTCGGTGCCGGCTTTCTCGTTCTCCAACGCCTCCGCGGGGGTGACGATGAACACGGGCTTGTCTGCGGTCTCCGCCTGCTTGAGGCGGGAACGCTGCGCCGGCGTGAGGACCGCCTCGGGGTTCTGCAGGACCCCGGTCGAGGCGACGATGTGGTCCGCCGGCACGGTCAACTCGACCTCGTAGTCGCCGAACTCGAGCGTGAACTCGCCGCGCCCGAGGAACTGCTTGTGTTGCCAGCCCGTGTAGTCGGTGTAGGCCGCGAGGCGGGGGAACCACTGGGCGAGGAAGTGCTGGTAAGTGTCGTTCTTCGGGAAATGCTCGAAACCGCTGCGCGCGCCGACCGCAGCTTCATCGACGATGTTGAAGGCGAAATCGAAGGACAGCTGGATCGTCTGCCCGGGGCGCAGCGGCTGCGGCAGGTCGATGCGCAGCATCGTGTCGTTGAGCGTGGTCGCGAGCGTGCGGCCCGAGCTGTCCTTCACCGGGCTCATCTCGTAGCCGTACTCGCGGTCCTCGAACGCCTGGTGGCGGCGCATCGCGGCGAAGCTGAGGTTGTCGCCGGCAGCGACGCTGTCACGGCGGGTGCCCGAGTTGGCGGCGACCTCGCTCGCCCGTGCGATGGAGCCGTCCTTGAAGATGTTCTGGTCGAGCTGCAGCCAAAGATAGCGCAGCGTGTCGGGGGAGCGGTTGGTGTAGGTGATCGATTGCGAGGCGGTGATCCGGTGCCGTTTCTCGTCGAGCCGCGCCTTGATGCGGTAGTCGGCGCGCTGCTGCCAGTAGGCAGGTCCCGGGGCGCCGGAAGCGCTGCGGGTGGTACCCGGGGTCGGCAGCAGGGTCTCGAGCTGGGCGAAGCGTTGGTCTGCATCGCCCGGGATGCCCTTGCCGTTGGCGTTGCCGGTCGCATGGGCCGGCAGTGACAGCGCGGCGATCAAGAGGAGGGTGAGGGTGGCCGCGCGGGCGAGGGGGGCGTTCATCGGCCGAGTTTAAGGTGATAATCCACCGTATGGCAGTCCTCCGTTCGCGCCCGGTGCGCTATCTCGTCTACGCCTCGGTCGGATTGGCTGCGGCGGCGCTGGTGTACTTCGTCTACCTCGTGTGGGGAGGCGGTGTGGCGCTCTCCGATCGCGCGATGCTGTGGCGGATGCTGCGGGATCAAGGTATCGAAGCGCCTTCGGAGGACTTGGTTGCGCGCCAGTTGCGCGCACCGCCCGGGTACACGGTGTCGCGCTGGGCGACCGACCTGCCAGCCGTCCGCATGATGACGCCGACGCCGGCCGGGGATGTCATCGTTGCCCAGCCGCGCGGGGGCCTCGTGACGGTGCTGTGGCGGGATGCGGATGCCGACGGTCGGTCGGACGGTCGGACAGTGCTCTTCTCCGGTCTCGACCGTCCGAACGGCGTGGACCTTCATGACGGTTGGCTGTATGTGGCCGAGGCGACCCGGATCTCGCGGGTGCGGTTCGACGCCACGACGCGTCGCGCGGCGGGGGCGCTGGCACCCGTGGTCGAGGGGCTCGGCGGTGACGGCAATCATTGGCGCAAGACCGCACGCATCGGCCCCGATGGGCGCTTGTACGTCGGCTCCGGCTCGACCTGCAATGTGTGCATCGAGCAGGACCGGCAACGCGCGACCCTCTGGGTCTACGCGGCCGATGGTTCCGGGGGGCGTGAGTTGGCCTCCGGGCTGCGCAATCCGACCGGGTTCGATTGGGCGCCTTGGGATAGCGCCCTCCATGCGACCGAGAACGGTCGAGACCTGTTGGGTGACGACCTGCCGCCTGACGAACTGAACCGTATCGAGCAGGGCGGGTTCTATGGATGGCCGTTCGTGCACGGCGATGGCATCGCCGATCCGGAATTCGGCGCCGGAACGGCCATCGGTGATCGCCATGCGGCGGCCATCGCCGGGGCGCGAAAGCCCGTGCACGCGTTCCGCGCCCACAACGCGCCCCTCGGGATCCGCTTCCTGCGCCATGCGTCGCACGCCCCCGACCACGAGCGCGTAGCTTTGGTGGCGCTGCATGGTTCGTGGAACCGCAGCGTGCCGGATGGCTACGCCGTCGTGGCCCTCCACTGGCGCGCGGACGGTCGCATCGAGGAACGCCCGTTCCTGGCCGGATTTCGGGGCGAGGGCGGTCTCATCGGACGCCCGGTCGATGTGGTCGAAGATCCGGAAGGCGCAGTCTATGTGTCCGACGACTACGCCGGCGTGGTCTATCGCCTCACTCGCCCGAGGCCACAGGCATCGGTTGCGGCGCGCTGACGCGTTCGCCGGCGCATTGACCGCCCGCGATGCGTTTCCAGGCCGCATCGGCCCAGGGATCGCGTCGCATGCGGAAAGTGTCCCGGAAGAGCTCGCATCGTTGCTGCGGGGCGATCGCTTCGGCGTCCAAGCGGGCGACGAGCTCGTCCCGGGTGACCCGTTCATCGATCATGCGCGTGCCTCCGTCCCGGAGGGTGTCGAAGACCATCAGACGTGCGGCGCCCGTCTCGTCGCGCCACGGCAGCCATTCCGGGTTGCCGGGTTGGCGGCCGTCGCCCGGCCGTCCGCTGCGCGCGAACTCGGCCCAATACCCCATCATCCGGCGGCTGAGGTCAAGACGCGGACCTTCGTTGTCGGCATCGAACAAAAGACCTGACTGCGGCCCCAAGTCGAAGGAGCCGAACACGAACGGGATCTCGAGGCCGTGTGCGGCACCGATGATGCGCGAGAGATCGACCACGCCGTAGGCCTTGCCCTGCTCATCCCAGTCCCATCGGTACGCCCACACCGGCGCGCCATGACGCGCGAGCACGCTGGCGAGGTCGTCGACGCCGTCGGCCTTCCAGAGGAGCGCCCGGTACTTGGCCACGCGGTCGTAGTCGTCCGCGTCGCGCAGGCCGACCGGGATGCCGCCCACGGTGCGCACGTATCGCGGGTCGAAGGCCATGAAGATCTTGTTCTCGTCACGGTTGGAGCCGACGATGACCGGGACGTCGTGGTGGGTGGCAGGGTCCGACAAGAGCTCGCGCAGCTCGCCTGCGCGCAATACGACGCCGTCGCCGAAGACGGTCGGGAAGGTCTGGAAGTCCCCGTCGTCACGCCGGAAACCGCCGTACACGGTCCACGGGTCCAAGCTGCGCAAGAACGCCGCCGCCTCGACTGGGGGCATCGCGCTCGCCATCTTCTCGGCTGCGCTGGCGTCTGACGCCTTGCCGGTCGCGACCAGCAGACGGCGCAGCACGCTGGCGTAGCCCGTCAACGCGTCAGGCTTGGGCGGGGGTGACAAGCCGTATGCGTTGCTCTGGATGATCACCTTCTGGAAAAGACCGGCGGCTCCGGGCGCCACCAGCAGCGCGAGGGCGTTGGTGGCGCCCGCCGATTCGCCGAACACGGTGACGTTGGACGGATCGCCGCCGAACGCGGCGGCGTTGCGCTGCACCCAACGCAGGGCCTCGATGGTGTCGAGGTTGCCGAAATTGCCTGACTGGTCGACGGGATCGTCCGTCGAGCCTGCGGGTGGAACGAACCAGCCGAAGGGGCCGAGCCGGTAGTTGATCGACACCACCACCACGTTCTCCCGCGCCGCCAGCACGCCGCCTTCGTAGAACGCCGCATGACCGACGGTGTTGCCGCCGCCGTGGATCCAGACCATCACCGGCAGGCGAGCATCTACCGTGGCCGACGCGGCGAGCGCGGGAGCGTAGACGTTCAGGTACAGGCAATCCTCGCTGCCTTGGCGCGAGCCGGCAGGCCCGACCCCGCCGAGCGGC
>Ga0315903_10005637_pt1 | contig 16248 bp, 19 predicted proteins | sample LakEriMetagenome_7_FD_203524 | JGI IMG/M metagenome (GOLD analysis project Ga0315903, IMG submission 203524) | Freshwater fungal communities from buoy surface, Lake Erie, Ohio, United States - Buoy 2 MA119 | ecosystem: Environmental > Aquatic > Freshwater > Lake | place: USA: Lake Erie, Ohio...
AGCTAAATATTCTGGAATTGTTAACCCTTCTGCGAATGAGTGTTTAACAGGAAAATCTAATAAAGGTCTACCTTTTTCATCGTTCACGAGAATTGATGCTCCTACCGTTTGACGATATTGTTGCATTGATCCGCGAGATCCTGAAGTAATAACTTTAGCTAGTGTATGATTTTTTTTAATACCTGCAGCCATTAGAGCGTTTTCAAAATCTTTAGTAAACTTTGTATAAAGCTCAATTAGTTTTATTTCTTTTTCTTTTTTAGTACCAGGACCATTTTTAATTTTTGCGATGTCTTGATCTAATGCTTTGAATCGTTCTTCTTTATCATCTAGGGGCGTTAAATCGTTCAATGGAACAGTAGAGCCTTGACGTGTTGACACTTCAAAACCTAAACGAGCTAAACGAGTTACGGCATCTCTGTACTTATCAGAGTCACCTTCCGATAGTTTTTGGAAAAGACCTGCAATTCCTTTCTTATCCATAACGTTATCTGATACATATGATTTTAGTGTATCAGGAACATTATTTTTAAGTAATAGTTTTCCTACTGTAGTTACATTAGACATTATATTTGTCAATAAAGACATCCCATAACGTGGCTACTTTATGTGTTACATTCATAGTCTGTACATTATTAGATGCTGTTGCTCCAATTGGTAGATTTAAATTTTTAAGTTCTTGCGCTTTCTCAATGGCATCTTCTACTTCCAATTCTTTAAAAGAATTTTCTAGAATTTTACCTTCTTGATTATCTACGTCGTCACTAGTTGGATTTTCTGTATCAATAACATCACCATCCACAGTTTCTGTATTTTTATCTTCGGTGGCTCCTCTTTGTTTCTGTTGGAGAATAGCCATTACTTCCTCAGGTTTTACCTGTTCTGTGTCTAATGCCAGTTTAAGCATTAAAGGTAATAATTTATCAATATCCATTACATAGCTCCTCCACCACCACCTTGTTGAGGGTTTTTCCCTGACATATCTGGCGCTGCGCCGTATAGACCACCACTTTGCATTCCTTGTTGAGCTGCTTGTTGATCCATTGCTGCTTGTTGCTGTTCCATTTGCATTTTTTGATCTTGGGCTTGCATTTTCTGGTTATGTTGACCTGCAAGTTGTTTAACTTTAAATAAAGCCTCAGATGCTCCTCCTTTAGAAGTAATATCCATAAGCTCTCGTACAGATAATGTAACTTTGGTATTATCCAATTGATTTTCAGCCTGCATATGTCCATTGGTGTTTGCAGAACCATCTTGATTACTTGCGGCACCAGGATTACCAGGTTGTCCTTGAGCTTGCTGCGCGCCTTGTCCGCCTTGGGCGGCAGCTTGTTGAGCTTGTTGGTCTAATCCTTGTGAAACTTGTTGTAACACCTGCTGCTGTTGTTCAGGAGGTAACTGCTGTACTTGCTGCAACTGCTGCATTACTTGTTGTTGTTGTTCAGGAGGTAACTGCTGCACTTTTTGTTGAATCTGCTGCATCATACCTTGAGTTTGTTGCTGCATTTGTGGGCCGCCACCTGCTGCTTGAGCTGGAACAAATGCGCATTTACGCATAAGCAATCCATCCATTTCTGCTATAAATTGTCCAATTTTTGTCATAAATTATCTTACTAAATTTTTGAAGAAGTCTGTTGCTTGGTGTACGCCTTCTTTATATGGTGCGACTTGATCTTGTAAATTTCGTTTAGCTGCTTCCATTTTTGTTACCATATTATATACTTCTGGATTTACTGCATTACCTGCTAGTGCGCCGAGGCCAGCGCCTGCACCGCCTCCTAAAGTTCCTCCAGCTAAACCTCCTAATAAAGCATTTCGAAATCTATGTGTTTCCCCTTTTTCATCTTTAGAACCATTTAAAGCTCCTGCACCGGCTCCTAGAAGTCCTCCACCAATTCCTCCTACGGCACCGCCAATAAAGGGTAGCGCACCAGTTGCAGATTGTTGATCTATAGGGAAATGGGAACTTGGACCACCATTTACAGAACCGCTTGCTACGCCTAAGTTTCTAGCAACCCATTCTGATAACCCCTCTGCATGTTTCTCAAAAACCGCAAATGCTTGTTTTTCAGTTAAACCAAAGTCTTGAGCCTGTTTCATAAATCCTTTTTTCAAGGCATTAAATTCATTCGTCATAATCATGTTCCCAATTTAAAATTTCAAATATTTGTTTTTCAAGTTGCTTCTTAGCATGGATATTTTCCTCACTTTTTAATTTATCAAATTTTTCATTTAAGTAAGTTATTTTTTGAGGACGATCTAACTGAAACCACTCTAGTTTAGTCATAATTAAAAGATAATACCAACTAAATCATAGTTCGTCAAATTATTTTCCTACAATTATACGAGTACCGACGCCTACTTTTCCTTGATTAAATGCATCCATTACATCTTTTTCAGAATCAAATTTTAAAGGTTTTTCATTTCCTTCATCTTCTGTAGACATTTGATACATACCTAGGGCTGCTTCGTTACTTGGAGTATATAACGGAGTAAATCCTCTTACAGTTAATAAGTTTTTACTTGGTAGCATTTTTTCTTTGATTTCTTCTTTAGCTTGATCGCCAGCAGGAACACCTACAGAAATCTGATCACCGTCTAAGTCAAGGTTAAAGCCCTTGAATACAAGTGGATTAACTGACACAGTTTTATTTGCAGGATCTGGATTAATTTTTGGAATGAAGCCCATAAGATTAAATTTATGTAGTGCAGGATCGCGTGACATTGTTACAGGTCGATCTGCCATTTCTTCCATTAATGATTGTACTGCTAATGGATTTTTTGTTTTAACATATTCATGAGCTTGAGTTACGGGCATTCCTTTTCTAACCATACGTCTGATGACGAATGGGGAATATATTTTCCAAACAATGTCTTGCGGTAGAGAGATCTCATCTAATCCTAGTTTAACATCCCCAGTAGCCACACCACGAGAAATAAGATCTAATGGTTTGTTAACAACCTTAGCTTGGAAAACAGAAGTTTTTGCAGTACCTCCGTGAGTACCTAACATTTCTGCCAATAATCCTTTTATTTGTTTTTCTTTATTTTTAATACTAATTGGATCCCCCAAACCATAAATTGCTTTAACAGCATCGTAATGGGCTTTTCTTGCCTCTATCTTAATTTCGTCAGGAACTAATTCCATATCCTTTAATTTTTCATTATTAAGAATAAAATCTTTATATAAATGATTTACATTAGCACTAAGAGTTAAATCTCCTGCAACCTGTACTGGACGAAAATGAGCTGGTAGAATCGGTAATTTTGATAATAGAAGATCTTTTGGATGTTTTCCATTTTTCTTTAACATTAATAAAAAAGATAAAACCTTTACAGCATTTGCGCGTTCTGAGATTTTTCCAGTTTTTAAATACTCTTTATACTCATTAATTTTTGTATCAATATTAATATTTCGAAGAGTTTCTTGTACAGTTCCGTCAGCAATACCGTTTTCGTATTGTTCCTTTGTCATTTTTAATAATCGTCGTAACGGATCCTCCGAAATAGGATTAGGTATCACATAGTTCATATCTACATGATTAAAATTTTGACCAAAAATACCGGTATTTACTGGATCAAATAATCCTCCTTTTTCAGGAATTAAATTTTGACCTTTAACTTTAAATGTTTTTGCATTTTGAATTACACCTGAAGATAAAGCTTTAATATCTTCATCTGTCTGTGGAAGAATTTGAAAATTATCACCACTACGTTTAACTTTGATTCCCGCTCCTTCTAGCGAGGCTACAAATTTATTAAAAATAAACGGTACTTCTGGAGGTGGGGCAGGTAAACCTAATTTTAGATTTCTCCAAAATACATCATTCTTCGTAGCACGTACGGTAGCGATATCTTTTAATACCTCTGTTGCACCGTGTGATAATAGTGCTGTTGTTGATAAGTTCCCAAGTCTTTTAGCAGATTCATCTCTAGCTTTTGTTGGTTGCATATCCCAGTCATAACCAATACCTTGTGCGCGGTCTGAAACTTTGTCTTCAGCGATATGTACTAATCTGTTAATAAATAAAGGTCCAACTAACGCATTAATTTTAGTTCCTGATACTGGATCAAATAATTCTTCCATATCAGAGATATTATGTTTCTTCATCAATTCCTGTGTTTTCTTAATTGATGAGCCTTCTACGAAACCTGTTATTTTAATTTCCTTACCTAATTTTTTAGCAACTTTACCAAGACCAAGATTCGACAGCATTGCAGGAGAAACACGACTAGTAACTGACATCGAATTTAACACAAGATCAACAGGCTGACCATCTTTTGTTGTAGGGGCCATGTGATCTGGAAGAATCAAACCTGTAACTCCTTTGTTTCCAGAATAAATTGATAGTTTGTCTCCAACATTTAGAGGACGAACCATCTTTACGTTAACAGATAAGAGTGTACCTGCTTTTGAGACATCTGTAACTAATCCATCTGATTCATAATCCCACTTTTCAGTCAGATCTTTATAAGCATTACCTAAAGCTTTTGATAGCTTCCCTAAATGAATATCTGTAGTTTTTAAGGCTTTTGGAGCATAGGCAAGAATTACAGGATCACCATATTTTAAGATTGTACCTTTCTTGACAACACCGTCACTATCAATATTAGATAATTGATCATTATAAAACTTATTAGCAAATAAAGAGATATACATATCTTTCTTTGTATCTACACCTAACCTACGATCAAGACGAATAGTAACTAATTGTTCTGCCGCTAATTTTTTTGCACCGGATTCCGTTACTACAAAAGCATCTTCAAAGTTATTAGACCTATATGGCATAATTGCAGTTTGTAAATTTACACCTAGTGCAAGACGGCCTTTAGAATCAGAAAAATTTGAAGTTGCTAATAACTGACCTTTTTTAACTTCATCATTTTCTTTAACAACTGGAGTATGGTGTAGAAAGCTTTTCTTTCCACTATTAAAATTTTCATAAAGTTCCACTTTATGAAGTCCACCGTTTGTATCTTTAATTGTTACGATATTATTTTGTATTTTAGTAATCTTTCCATTACATGGTGATCTTAGGGATACAAGTTCCTTACCAAAAAATTGTTCAAATGACTCGACACCTTTAACCGGTGCAGCTTGGACAAGTGGAGCTTCTCTATTTAATAATGAAATAGCTTGAACTGATGCTTTATCTCCTAGTAATACACGACCACCAGATACTCCACTCACTCCAGGAATTAAATTAGTTGCTGTACTAAGGAAGTCTGCCCCAGATTGAAAATAATAGTCTGGTTTTTCATTCTTATCGACCTTCTTAAGTTTGCCTTGTTCTAAAAAAGTTTTTTTATTGTCCATGGAATTATTATAAACGATGATATTATCATATTCAACTTTTTTCTCACAGCTAAAAAAAGGGAACTTGCGTTCCCTTTAAAAAAATCTTATTTTTTTAGTTAACACTCACTTAGTGGCAGAAGCTGCAGGTGTTACCACCGGGACAGTTTTAGGCAGACTTTCTTTGCCTGCTTGTGGTGCGGACAAATTTGTCGGAGTGAATTCTTTCGGCACGTACTTGTAACTGCTCATTTCCGGACGTTTAATATCCGGGAGCTTTCCAGCCGTAGCAGGAATTGCCATGTCGAATGCTAGATCTTTAGCCGTTTTTGCTGTAAGCAAAGAAACTAAAGAATCTGCACTAAACGTACCTCCTGCTGTAGTGCTACCGGTTGGTCCTGCAAAAGAAACAGAAGGTACCCAGTTACCTGTGTAATTTCCGATTGCTTGTGCGTATGCAGTATTTACTTGAGTCCACGCTTGAAGCTTATCAGCCAATGCTCCATCAGCGTTCATAACCAGTTGCTTTCGCATAGCTTCACCTTCACCCATAAGGATGTCAGCAAGTTTTTTCTGCTCAGCTTCTTGTACGGCCAATTGTGCAACTTCCAGTTTTTGGGCTGCTTCGGTAAGCGCAACTTCTTTCTTTTGTTGTGCTTCTGTGACAGCAGTAGCCATAATCACTTTCTGTGCCCACTCGGCTTTAGCTGCATCAGCAGCACCACGGGCATTCGTAGTCGCTACCTCCTGTTCAGCTTTCTTAGCATCAGCAATAGCCAATTGTACGGCCATTGTAGAAGCTTGTTGCTGTTTGATTTGTTCCTCAACGGCAGGATCGTACTCAATCAACGACGGAGTCAGGTTAAAAACACTGATTCCCAACTGTTCAATTGGAGAAGTTTCTTCCCTCAGATATTGAAGAGTCTTGGGGTCTTTTTGAATCTCAACAACTCGAACGGTCTTTTGTACACCAGTAAGGGGATCAGCCTGACGTTCATCACGACTAATTGTACGATAAACACCGCGACGGAATTGATCGTCAATAAATCCGAGCAATTCGTTTTTTCGAGAAGCGTAAGATTCAGTGCTGCTCATCAGCGGACCAGTCATACCAATACTTTTTTGAAGTACGGGGAGAATAAGTTGCTGTTCAACGGCCTCATGCGAACCATATTTCATATGGATATCCCTGAGATGAATTTCATCTGTAGGCATTTCCCACGACATAGATCCACCGACAAACGCCTTACCTCCATCATTGAAGGTGGTACGAATTGCACCGAAGTTTGGAGTAGTTCCTTTTGGTGCGTCTTTTTGATCGACGAACCAATACTGAGCACGACGTTGGTATTTTGTGACATTGCCGAAGCCCTGCCATTTTGTACCTGGGGTTGTATGGAAGGTCAGTTCTCCAGAAAAAGGAGATTGAACGACCATGACTTCTTTTGCATCCAAAATCTCAAAAAATTGAGATGAGAAAATGGATGTTACGATGAGGGTCACCACGCCAAGAATGATGGCGATGATGCGTTTTGTGTCTCGATGCATTTTTAGTTACGGCTTTGTTGTTTTGTGTGAGGGTAGACCAGACCTTGATGGTTTGGTCTCCGGTTTTGGTTTTTCCTCTTCCGATTTTCGAAAGAAAGGAAAAATTGGTTTATCGTTTAGCATAGGCCAAACGAGTTGTGTAAATACTCCTAATACAAAGAAGCATGACACGAGGATTTCTATGAATCTTAGGATAAGCATAATTTGAACTCCCGTTCATTTTATTATACCTTGTTTCATATAAAAACATCTTGCTTTTATATTAGATAAGAACTAGAATTTCTATATGTCAAATTTTGAGGCTAAGGTAGAACAATTAAAAAAGGAAGCATTATATCATATTAATGCTGATATTTTATTGAAAGAAGCTGAAGCTATAATTGCTCCTCCTTTAAACGATAAGGAGCAACGAGTTAATACTCGGCTACAATCTGTTCCAGGTTTAGTAGTAGCACATGGGTTAGGCACTGGTAAAACTAGAACATCAATTCAAGTAGCTAATAAACTACAACAACCTACTAATGTTGTTGTACCTGCTGCACTTCAAGACAATTATAAAAAAGAATTAAATAAGTGGTTAGGTACTCAACCGAACTATCTTAATATTCAAAGTCAACAAAGAGTAGGACGTACAGGATTAAATCCAAATAATAATGGATTACTTGTTGTCGATGAGGCACATAGAGCCAGAGAGCGTAGTTCTAAATTATATCAAGCGTTACAACAGTCGGAAGCTAAAAAAAGGTTATTACTAACGGCTACTCCAGTATATAACCATCCTGTTGATTTGGCTCCTTTAGTTAATTTAGCGGCAAGAAAGAATGTATTACCTGAAGATCGTGCGGCTTTTACAGAAAAATACATAGAAGAAAAGCCTATTAATCCTGGAATATTAGGTTCATTATTTGGTATTAAACCTGGAGTTGAACAAAAGTTAAATCCGAAACCTGATTTGGTTGATGCTATAGATAAATATGTAGATTATGATCCAGGTCGTGGAGCAGAAGGATTTCCGTCATTTAAAGAAGAAGTTGTTAAAGTACCTATGAGTATTTCACAACAAAATATATACAACACCATTATGGATAAAGCACCATTCTGGGTTAGATGGAAAGTTCGTGCTGGTCTACCTCCCAACAGAACAGAGCTACAACCTTTGCAAGCATTTTTAACAGGTGCAAGGCAGGTAGCTAATTCTACTTATGATTTTATCAAGGATAAAAATACAGTAGAAAGCCCTAAAGTTGAAGCAGCTGTAAATTATTTACAAAAACAGCTAGCAAATAATCCAAGATATAAAGCGGTCGTTTATTCAAATTATCTTGGAAGCGGGCTTGCACCATATAAGATGCAATTAGATAAAGCAAAAATACCTTATGGAGAATTCTCTGGAGATATTTCAGCTAAAGTACGAAACCAGATGGTCAAAGACTATAACGCTAATAAACTCAAAGCGTTATTAATTAGTTCAGCAGGAGCAGAAGGATTAGATTTAAAAGGAACACGCTTACTGCAAATAATAGAGCCTCATTTCAATAGAGAAAAAGAAAAACAAATTGTTGGACGTGCTATTCGTTATATGTCGCACGCTGGGTTACCAGCTGACGAACAGAATGTATTAATTCAACGTTATCTATCACAACCAAAAGGAAGCTGGATTGATAAATTGTTTGGAAATGAGACAATCAGTGGAACTGATGAATATATCAGTAATATTGCCGATAAGAAAGAACAACTTAATCGTCAATTTGTACAACTAATTGCACAACGACAAAATGAAAACTATGGAGCTGCCGCCCGTCGATAAAGGATTGGCAATAAAGAAGTCCTTTAAAAAAATATCAGTTAAACAACTTAAAAGTTTAGGTTATAAATTAACCGATAGTCAAATTCCACTAGGATCAAAACCTTATAAATTTGGAATTTTAGAATTAAAAAATGAATCAGATAATAAAGAAGTAAGTTTCTGTATGCTTTACTCTACAGAAGATAAAATGGGAATAATTCTTCCCAATTCTTTTAATTATTATCTTATTAGACCTAATGCTTGTTACGAAGCATTGCGATAACGAAAACCACATTTCCACAAAAAATTAGATATATCTGTAGCATAAATGTGGACAGTATCGTTATCTAGTTCAGAACTACATGCGTGTAAACTTTCATCAAGTAATACACGCAATAATTCTTTTGAACTTTTAATCTTATCACTGATTAATATTGTTTGGTTTTCTGTACCTCTATCATCAGTTAAAGCTAAAATATCATCAGCATTTTCTATGTTACAATTCTTTTGAGTGGCTGCGAGATCTTCTGCTGAAGTATTTTCTTTTATATCTCCAAACACAACAGCATATTCTTCATCGTTGAAGACATGGTTAGTAACTTTAGGTAATTTCATATTGATTAAATATTTGAATTTTGTAACAAGTTATTAACTAATTCTACCATATCTTTGATGAATTGACCATCGAAGTTATTTTTAATTTTAAAATCCGCTAACCCTTCCATTAAAGGAGAATAATAAGCTTCAGTTTCGTTTGCGGGCGGGACGTCACTAATTATTTCAACATATTGTCCACCTAAAGATTTTAATACATTTACTTCATTTGGAAACCGTACATCTGTAATAATTGTTACTTGATGTTGTAGTTCTTTATTTTTAAGTGCTCGGTTGATCCAAATATCTGGATTAAACTCTCGCATCACTTGACCATAAGATACAAGCAACGGACGTGCTTTAGTCTTTAAGGCAGGTTCGGCCATTAACATATCAAAATCAAAACCATTTCTTTCAAAAAGATATTTCAAATCATTTTTTAATTCATCTGCAAAAGCTATACGTTCAATATCAAAATATTTTTTAAGTTGTGCGGCTGCGTAGTCTTTTCCTATTTGCGCTTTTGATCCTAAACCAATAATTAAACTGTTTGCCATAAATGAGAGGGTATAATTGGAGTTAATTCAACATCCGAAGCTACATGAACTGTGAGCATAGTACCATCGTTATCTAATCTAAATAATGGTAATGCTAACTGAATTGCAACTATAATTTCTAATCTTGCACCCTTTGATTCTTCCCACCCAGGAAGAAGACACAACGCGTCACAAGATAACATTTCTTTTAAATCTCTTTTTAAATATTTGAACCAACATTCTTCTGGATTAAAACCTGTTTGATCTAGATCAAATGGATTTAATACTTCAAAGCCTAAAGTCCTCAATTTTTCGGCTGCTGTATTAAATGCTTCAATATTTTTATTTGGTAGTCCTGTAATTGGACCAGATATGTATATCTTCATATTATTTACATAGTACACCATGCACCACATTTTTAAAAAGTCAACTGAAAGCTAAAAAGAAGAAATCGCAATGATTTCTTCTTTCCCATTTATGTCGTAGCGAGCTCGACAATATCTGGTTGTTCTTTTTCTTCTGGTTGTTCTTTTTCTTCTGGTTGTTCTTTTTCTTGATCCTTGATTTCGATTACATCGTCATTGTTTGCGTTAGCAGAACTATGCTTGATGGTCATTACCAAAGTCTTTTCCGGTATTGCCAGTATTTTTCCAATATTGGTAACACCTGAAATTGGTAGAGAATGTGTAGCACAACCTGTTAAATGTTCGATACGCTTACGTAACAGTGTTTCAATGTCTGCACCATTTAAAGATGCGAACACCAGGCTAAGAGCAGCAATATCGACTAATGTATTAGGAGTAGCTCCGAAATGTAAATCATCAAAAACAATGTAAAGACCAGCAGTCATACCGCTGTCATCGTTTTTCCCAATGAATTTACCTACATATTCAATTAGTGATTCCGGGATCATTTCTTTTCGTCTGGTGGAAATGAATCTCCGAGAATCTTTCCGAGAACACTCACCAATTTGATGAGTGGGTCTTCGGCATCAGCTTCATTTGGACGACGAATAGCATAAACCACTCTTGCAAAGGAGCGGAGCGAATTATTCGCGGAGGAAAGAGCAGTACTGAGCAAGTCTCTCTGAAAGCCTGGGGGTAGGGCTGCAAAGAAATGTGTATGGTCTTCACCAGAATAAAGATCTCCATTCGGTATTGCCATAAATTCATCGACAATACTTTTGAATAATTCTCGGGCAGACGTTAATTTTTCCAAAGTTGGAGGTTCTGGAGATGACACGATTTCCCGCATTACGGCAAAGAAATCTTGTGTTGGTTTGTGGGGAGTGATGTCTGGCATGTTTTTGTATGTTGGATGATTCGTCCTATAGGTGAGTATAATGTATACGAATCAATTAATTACTTGTGGAATTGAATATTCCTTTAATTCTTGATCTGCTTGTTCTAAATCTGTTTCCGCTTGTATGTAGTTACTAATAGCGAGAACAAAATTACGATTAATCAAACAAACCTTTTTATTTGGGAATATTCTTTTGATCTCTGTTGCTATGTCTTTATCTGTGATTGTTCTTTCGTAGTGTATATATTGATCAGAAAACAATACTAATCTATTTCGTATTGAATTAAGCTCAACATGTTCCATTCGCCGTGGGAAGTGCTGTGTAGACAAAACAAATACATCTACTTTATCGAAATACTCTTTTAGGATTTTTTGTTCCCTATCTGTGTATCCTAGATTGTATGCTGTTCCGTTATTTGCTACTGGAATAATCCCTGTGTCTGTTGCTACGTAAATGAAATCATCTTCTTGTTGCATCTGTGCGCTTTGCCTTTACCATTGCTACAGCGCTAATGATAAACAATGCTGAGCCAATGATTGTTGAATATTTTCGAAACTTCTTCATTTTTTAGATCTTGGTTAAATATGTGTGAGTGGTGTGCACGTTCTTGTGCATCTTATTATACCTCCGCTTGACATCATTTTTATCTGTGGTATTACTCTTGCCCTTTATGGACGACCTGTCTTTAATCAGTGACATTTCACTATCTTCACTCACCGCTAAACATGCTTACATCCTCAAAGATGTAGATGGGCAGATGGAGTGTTTAAATAAAAAAGCAAAAGATATTAACGAAATTAATTGGGTCTCTTTTTCAGATCTAGAAAAGAATTGTTCATTAGATGGATTCCCTTATAGTGCTACTCGTGCATTAATGAGTCGTCGTTATCAATATTTCGAAAAGAAAAAAACTGGTGAACAATATTGTCGTAATTCCACTCGTTACATTGCTAACACGATCATGGCTAATATGGCCGAATTTGAATATGCTCGTGTGATGACGCACTGTGGCACTGTTGGATTCGGTAAGGTCATGAATACTCCATGTGGTAAATGGAAATATTGTGATCGTTGTGCAGATATTAAACGTAAATTCTTTTATTTAAGATATGGCGACGTTTATGGACTAACCACAGATCCATGCTTCTTCATTACCATTACTGTAGACTTAGAGGATAAAGTTGTATTCAACGAGCAAAACCAATTAAAAGTTATTGATTCATGGAATAAAATGAATTTATATGTAGACACGATGTATAAAAAGAAATTAATTAAAGGAGCTATCATTGTAGAAGAAGCTGCTTTTGATTCTTATTATCCTAATCCAGTTATCAATCCGCATCTTCATGTATTATGTGTTGGTACCGATGCACTGCACACTCATCGGTTTGACGGAATGAAGATTCATGTGAAAACAATTAATAATCATGAACATTGGGTTAATGAGCTTAATTATATGCATAAGTGTATTAATTTTTTTAGCCCTTATGCTAGAGACTGGACAGCGGAAAACGCAAAAACAATTAATCGTAATTTCCGTGACATGCTCAATCTTCATAAATATGTTGTAAAAAATAGAAATCAGTCTCGTGCGATTGGTTGTTTTCATGGCAAGTCCGCAAATTCATTGGTAAAGACTACAAAAGAAGTTAGAGCTGCTTTTAAAGAAAAACCAAAGAAAATAACTAGACAAAAGGCCAAGAAGAAAATACAATACAATAATATGTTTGAACAATTCTCGTCAGGAGCCAAAAATCAACTCAAACAGTATAGAGAGAAATTAGCTGTTATTGAGGCTGATCCTTCTGCTGTTGACCAAAAAAAGGATGATACTCCTTGGTGGAAGAATCCTTATGTCTTGGGCGGTGGAGCTTTAGCACTTGGTGCAGGAGCTTATGGAGCGGGGAAATTATATAACGGTGGCAATAATATCATAAATGATACGCTTGGGAAAGGTGTTGATAATTATATTGTAAATCCTATTAAAGGATTATTTAATAAACCCACACAACAAAAGCCTGTCGCATTACCAGTTCCTGCAACTTCTACAAATCCAAAAACAGAAACCTTAGCTCCAAATCCAGAGACTCAGCGCCCGACTCCTCAACAGGTGCAAGATCTTAGAACTTGGTTAAAAGGCGAATCTTTACCTTCACCAAAAATACCTGTAAAGATGCAGTCTACTATTAATGCTGGAAAAACAATCCCTACATTAGTAGATAATCCTGAATACCGTGCAGCAACAGAGAAACTACCTTCAAAGGATGTTTTATCTCCTTTAGCAGGTATGAGTCCTTTACGTCCTGAATTACAGAAGGCACTTGGACAAAATACTACACCGTTCGAAAAATATTATGATTCCGCTAAAGGACCTGCATTAACACGTCTTAATAAGAGATTAGGCGAAGCAGGTTTATTAGAACAAATCGCAAATAGACAAGCCGAACGTAAAACTCAAAATTATACCGATTCAATTTTTGGTAAATATTTTGATGATAGTCAATCGCTTAGAAATCAACAAACTAGAGCACAACAGGCTTGGAACGGTGATGATAGAGAATTAAGTGAATTACCTGAATATGTCAATAAAACACCAGCAGAAATTGAGAAAGCTATGCTGGCTACACAGGAACAGCGTAATAACTTTGATAAAGTTCCTTTCTCTTTATTAAGCTCTGTAAAAGGTCCTCAAACTGAAGCAGGGAATGCTTTCTGGCCTATTTATAAAGGTAATGTTACTGATCCAGGAAATATTATTAGTTCCTACATCAAAAATACAGGATCAGCAACTCCTAATCAATATCAGTCTGTAGTAAATAAAGCGAGCGTTCCTGCCTTTGCTTACGATATGGCCAATATGGCTTCCATGATTCCAACAGTAAAAGGAGGCATTACAGCAGTTGGTAATAAAACATTAGGATCAGCAGCTACGTCTTTAATAGGAAAAGCAAATCCAGCATTATTCCCAATATCTGCAGGAATAATGAATGCTCCTTCTGGTTATCGTCTTGGTCAAGATATCGCAAATGACCCAACCAGTTCCTACCATAAATTAATGTCCTCAATGGGTGTTTCTCCAGAAAATATGAAATACGTTGGCTCCGGTGCTACAGCAGGGCTTGCGGCGGGTGGTACGCTGTTGACCACACAAGCTTCTAGAACCGCTCTTAAAGGGCTTATAGCTCGCAGCTTAGCTTCTGGTGCTACGGCCGGCGGAAGCACGCTACAACTATCTCCAGCTGTTGCTATACCGGCAGCATTAACAACGACTCTTGCTTCTCCAATTGCAGATACCATTACGCAAAGAGCTACTGCAGGTGCTTTAAATCATGTACAGTCGGGAGATCAACTATCAAATTTCCACAATAATTTATTGAAAGCAAAAGAATACGCATCTGCATCTAATGATGGTTCTGCTTTGCGTGGATTACTTAATTCAGAATATTTTAAAACCTTAGATACATCCTCACAAGAGGGTATTAAACGTTTATATGATTCACTAGGTACACAAGGTGGAAATTTTGTAATGTCTGCTAAACATAAAAACCTATCAGAATTAATTACTTCAAAATTAACAGATCTTTTGAAGTTCAATAAATTTAAGCCAAAAGAACCAATGGCAGTTCCATCAATTGATGAGCGCTTATTATATTAAATATGAATAACGATTTTATTAAAGGCTTTAAAGAAAGACTTAAACAGGCTAATGAAATTAGTCCGTCTCAGCATACACCCACAATCTTCAACACCAATACCGGAAGTATTTTTCCAACTTTAGAAACACAGTCAAAATGGAAATATGCCAGAACTAAAGGCAAACTACAATTACATGATGGTAATACTATTCATCAATTTTCTTTTGGCGAAGACGAAAAAGGCGATCAAGACTTTCCAATGACAAAAATCGAAGATGCTTCTTATTTTGATTTTGGAAAAGAGATGGAAGCCTTGGGTACAGCACAAGTACATCGTGCTAATCCAGGACATATTTACGTTACATTACACGATGGAAAAACAAACCCAACGTTTAATATTAAACACGTGAACGAAATGACATGGCGGGCTTCTCCTAAATTAAAGAAAAAAGCTGAAGAAGAACCTATTGATGCGTTTAGACAAGGAATGAAAGATAAATTAGCTTTTCTTGATTCTTTAATGAAGGGTATTCATAATACAGGTAATTTTTTAACTGATAGTGTTGCCTCGATTGGTAAAAATCCATTAGCTTCCGCTGGTGTCGGTTTGGGTTTAGGTGCGGCTTATGATTTAGGTAAAAGAACCTTTTATAATACAGAAGAAGAAAATGATCAGGAAACCGGACAACAACGGCTAACAAGATACTTAGCTCCTTCATTAGGTTTAGGTTTATCTGGAATGGCTATGAATAATTTAATGCCTAATCGTTATAAATTTGATCCGGTCTATAATTCCTCAAACCCAAATAATAGACCAAATACACATTCAGACGTATATGACATTAAATGATGTAGACAAGGAAGCTATCATTCACTCAATATCGATAGATCCCCACATTTCAATTGAGCAACGTCAAAAATTAATAAATTCTATTAAACAAGAGGATTCTACATATCGAGGATTGATTAACGGTGCATTGGGTGCAAGTGTAGGATATGCTATTGGTAGATTTTTAAAACTTTCTCAAACAACACAAGTAGTAGTAACTTTAGCAGGTTTTGGTATTGGAAAATATTTGTTGGACAATCACGAAAATTCTGGTAAATTTATGGAATACGATAAGAAACTTAAAGGATATAAATTAAATACATGAACCCGGAAGATGTAATAACATTAGTCAAAGCAAAGATTGCTGAAGATTTAGAAAAACAAGGACATTCTCTATTAGACTTAGAAGAAGCCTTAATTAAAAAAGAAGCTGGTGGAATTATTGGCGATGCAGTAAATAGCGCACTCAGTAATTTTCCAGAAATAGTACTAAGTTCTGCCTTATTGGGCGGTACAACTTTAGGTGGAGTAGCTTATGCAGCTAATAAACATATTCGTGATCAGGACAAAGCACTGAATGAACGTCGTCAGGAGGTAGATAGATATAGACAACTTACTGACAAAGTAAAAATGGATTACGACTTAAATGGCTAAGAAAACTTTAGAAGACAGTTCCGACAATTTTGAGCAGTTCAGTGGAGTTGCTCCAGATTTAAAACGT
>Ga0315903_10005639_pt1 | contig 16246 bp, 20 predicted proteins | sample LakEriMetagenome_7_FD_203524 | JGI IMG/M metagenome (GOLD analysis project Ga0315903, IMG submission 203524) | Freshwater fungal communities from buoy surface, Lake Erie, Ohio, United States - Buoy 2 MA119 | ecosystem: Environmental > Aquatic > Freshwater > Lake | place: USA: Lake Erie, Ohio...
TTTGGAGAAGTTAAAGGAATTGACACCTCTGGAACCCCTGTAAGTGAAACTTGGGTTGACGGGGACGTTTTGTATTACAACCCTGCGGTTACGGGTGGACTGACCAAAAACGTACCAAATGCACCAAACGCCAAGGTTCAGGTAGCTGCGGTCGTTCACGCGGACAACACCAACGGCATCTTATTTGTAAGACCTACGTTTGAGCCACGGCTAAACGACCTGTCAAACGTCTACGCACCAAGCCCATCAGACAATGATTTGATCGTTTGGGATAATACAGACGCACGCTGGGAGAGCAGAGCCCCATCATCAATCACGGCTGGCTTGGCTACTAGCCTTGCTGGTGGTGCGACCGGATCTCTACCGTATCAGTCAGCAACAAACACGACTACGTTCCTTGCGGCTGGCACAGACGGTCAGGTTCTAAAGCTGGCCTCCGGGGTTCCTACTTGGTCGAGCGATGCCTCCGGGGTGACGATTGCGGATGACACTACGACCGCAACACCTCTTTACCCAATCTTTACTTCAGCAACCACGGGTAACGCGACCACAGTCAATGTTGCCTCAACCAAGCTCAAATTTACCCCGTCAACCGGAACGATGGAGAGCATCGTCCTAAAGCTCAACGGGACGAGTTCGGGGTATGTAGGACTTCAGGGTGCGGCGGCTGCGGGATCTACGACTTACACCCTGCCAAGCTCAGACGGCACAAGCGGTCAGGTCTTGCAGACCAACGGATCTGGCGTGATGTCTTGGGTAACTGCGGCTGCTGGGGTCAGTATCTCTAACGACACCAGTACGGCAACGGATGTCTACCCTGCGTTCCTAAATACGACCTCTGGAACTGCGTCAACAATTTACACGGGCAATGCAAAGCTACTTTATAAGCCATCAACGGGTGAGCTCAAGTCTGAGGTTCCGGTGGCGCAAAACGGTATCTTTGTGAACGCCCAGACGATTGATACGAGCTACACGATTGCGTCAACTTTTAACGGATTAAGTGCGGGGCCAGTTACGGTAGATTCAGGCGTGACGGTCACGGTGTCGAGTGGTTCAGCTTGGACGGTGGTCTAACATGACAATTACGATTAACGGTACAACAGGCATAGCGGGTGTAGACGGTTCCGCTAGTACGCCAGCGGTACAGGGTACGGATACGAACACAGGTATCTTCTTCCCTGCGGCAGACACCATAGCCTTTGGTGAAGGCGGGGCGGAGGTTATGCGGATTGATAGTGATGGAGATGTGGGGATTGGGACTACAACTCCCGGTAAAAAATTAGATATCCTTTCTAACACTTCTCAAGACGGTATTCGTATTAGTGGGTCATCTAATCCACGACTTACGATTATTGACACAACAACTCCTGTTCAGTTTGATGCGCTTTGCACCGATACAGAAGTTGTTTTAAGAAGCGACACCAATCATCCAATGGTGCTGAGTACCAACGGAACAGAGCGTGCCCGTATCACTAGCGCTGGTGATTTTTTGGTGGGGACTACGAGTGCTTCTGCAAAAGTTGATATTGTTCAAGCCGCAAATTCAGTTGGCTTAGAAGTTAACGCAACTGATGCGTCTTATTCTAGTAGTGTTATAGATTTACAAGCCTCAAGAAACACAACCAATAATTCTTATTATTTCTTTAGCGCAACAATTTCTGGAATTCAAACTAAGATTCGTATTGCTGATTCTGGTAACGTTACTAACGTTAACGGAACCTACGGCACAATTTCCGACTTAAAACTTAAGCAAGATATTACCGATGCTACCCCGCAATGGGATGACATCAAAAACCTTCGATTCCGTAAATACCGCTTAAAGTCTGAGGTTGAGTTAGACCCTAACGCCAAGCCGTTCCTTGGTCTGGTAGCACAAGAGGCTGAACTTGTATGCCCCGGTTTAGTTGAGGAACATACAGACCGTGACAGAGAGGACAACGACTTAGGCACTACAACCAAGTCAATCAAGACCTCAATCCTCTACATGAAAGCAGTCAAAGCCCTGCAAGAGGCGATGGCTCGCATCGAGACTTTAGAGGCACAGAACGCAGCCTTTGAAACCCGTTTAGCCGCATTGGAGGCCAAATAATGTCTAGCGTATCAATACAAGGCAATGCCAGCGGGACGGGCATATTCACGATTGCGAGTCCAAATAGCAACACAAACAGGACGCTGACGCTGCCTGACAATACTGGCACTATCCTGACCTCTGCTACAACTACGGGGTTCCCTGCTGGCTCTGTGTTACAGGTAGTGCAAGGAACAACATCAACTGATACAGCCATTTCGTCAACTTCATATACAGATACTTCTATAACTGCATCAATTACTCCTTCATCAGCGTCAAGTAAAATCTTAGTTTTGGCTTCAATTAGTGGACGTGTATACATTAATTCTAACGGAAATAGACAGTATTTTTTGGCTATTGTTAGAGGTTCTACAGTTGTTTACAACAAACAAGACGGTGAGTTACAAGCAGGCACAGGAACTTCTGGTTACGCAATTTGGCCTATTTTTGATTTAATGTATTTAGATTCTCCAGCGACTACTTCGTCAACAACTTATAAAGTTCAAGGAAAAGTAAGTGACACAACAAATGCAACAACAATTCAAGTAAATGCAGTTGGTAACGGAACCTCGGCCATTATTCTTATGGAGATTGCAGCATGATTACTAAAATTAACGCTCTCCATTCTTTACGTCCGGGTGCTGAATGGGTTCTCCGTGGTGATGACCTAGAGTGGCTCGATACTAACCAGACCCAGCCAACAGATGCAGAGATTACCGCAGAGGTGGCTAGGCTAACCACACTAGAGCCAGCCCGTATTGCTACCGAGAACCGCCGTAGTGCCTACATAGTCGAGGCAGACCCGTTGTTCTTCAAAGCCCAGCGTGGTGAGGCTACGATGGAGGAGTGGCAAGCCAAGGTAGCAGAGATCAAGACGAGGTTTCCAAAATGAGCACTTTGAAGGTCAACGCAGTCACAGACGCTAGTGGTGGCAATACCGCTACTATAAATAGCATGACCCCTACTGCGGATAGTTTGCAGGGCTTCCGCAACCGCATCATCAATGGTGACATGAGGATTGACCAGCGTAATGCTGGTGCTAGTGTGACTCCCGCTAATGACACATACACATTAGATAGATGGAAATCTTATCAAACAACTGCTAGTAAATTTAGCGTTCAACGAAACGCAGGCTCAGTAACCCCGCCTGTTGGATTTACCAATTATTTAGGCGCAACTTCATTATCTGCTTATTCGGTTAGCGCAAGCGATTTCTACACAGTACAACAGCCAATGGAAGGCTACAACACCGCTGATTTTGGTTGGGGAACAGCCAATGCTAAAACAATAACATTGTCTTTTTGGGTGCGTTCAAGCCTTACTGGAACTTTTGGTGGGGCGGTCTTTAACGCTGATGGAACCAGAAGTTATCCATTTACATACACAGTAAGTTCTGCAAACACTTGGGAATATGAAACCATTACTATTGCTGGCGACACTAGCGGAAGTTGGGGCACAACTAACGGTATTAGTTTACAAATTTGTTTTAGTTTAGGTGCAGGTTCTACTTATAGCGGAACGGCTGGCGCATGGGCTGGTACTTTGTATACTTCAGCCACAGGTGCAGTATCAGTAGTTGGAACCAACGGAGCCACCTTCTACATCACAGGCGTTCAACTCGAAGTAGGCTCTGTTGCTACACCGTTTGAGCGCAGGGATTATGGGCGTGAGTTGATGATGTGTCAGCGGTATTATTATAGAAATACTGCACCAAGTGGCTCACAGTATGGTAGCGGATATAACGACAGCACAGCAAATGCTTATTTTAATATTCCGTTTCCAGTAACAATGAGAACCTCGCCAACTGCACTTGAGCAATCTGGAACTGCTGGAAATTACGCCATACAAAGAAGCGGAGATTTTCCTGCTTGCACAAGCGTACCAGTATTTGATTCTGCAAATACGCAATCTGCTTTTGTTAGATTTACTAGTACTGGTAATTTAACCGCTGGACAAGGTTCTTCTGCTCGTTCTGCAAATAGTGCTGGTTATCTTGGATGGAGTGCTGAACTATGATTTACAAAATGCTTCCTAAAATCAATTTAGAAAATCAACAAATCTTTGCCCGTATTGATGACGATGGTCTATGCAGACTGACTTGCACCGCTGAGTATCCACAACTGAAAGCAGACTTGGCGGCTGGTGCAGAACTGCAAGACGCTGAAGGCAATGTGATGTCACCCGAAGCTGCCCAACAATTTATAGCGACCCTACCCTAATGTTTACTTGGAAAATCCTAGATGTCTTTTCAGAGGGCGGGCAGATAACCAAAGTCCGATATCAGGTCACGCACGAAAATGTAGTGACCGAGGGGTATTGGAATTTCCGTAAAAGTTGGCAGAATTGCCCGTTAGAAGAAGTTAGTGAACATTCGGTAACGCATTGGTTACACTTAGACATGGAAGATGTTAGAGATAAAATCCATGCGAACCTTGAGAAACAGGTTGCAAAAACCGAACAGGTTAGCTTGCCGTGGAAAGTAGAGACATTTAAGGTGAAGTTATGACCCAGCCCATAGACATTATTAGCCGCGCCATGAAAGACATTGGCGCTCTAGCCGCTGGCGAAACCCCAGCCCCTGCGGAAGCCCAAGACGCTTTCGATATGCTAAACGACATGATTGACCAATGGTCAAACGAGCAGATGATGGTCTACTACAAGACCGAAATCATCTTTACCCTAACTTCAGGTCAGACCCAGTACACCGTTGGCCCGACCGGTCAGGTGAACTCTACCTTTACAGGTTCCATAGCAGGGAATACCCTAACCGTCACCAATATCACCGAAGGCGGTATTGCTTTGGGAATGGTCATTTCAGGGACAGGGATCACCGCTGGAACCAAGATCACGGGCTTTGGAACCGGAGCCGGTGGGAACGTGAACTACGCCGGGACGTACACGGTGAACAACACGCAGACCGTGGCCTCGACCACAATAACCGCTTACTACGAGCGCCCCCTGTCGGTTAACTCAGCTTTTGTGCGGGTCAACACAAACTCTAACGGTCAGCCCATTGTTAATGGCGGCTTAGACTACCCAGTAGCTATCTTGAACCTAGAGAACTACGAGCTGATTGGGCTTAAAACTCAAAACGGCCCGTGGCCTAAAGCCCTGTACTACCAGCCCTCCGAAGTTATGGGTACGTTCTACTTCTGGCCTAACCCGTCACAGGGCGAGATGCACATATTCTGCGATACTGTATTTCAGAGATTTAACAGCATCAACGACACGATTGTGATCCCACAGGGCTACCTAATGTGCTTGCGGTGGTGCTTGGCTGAAAGACTTATGCCCATGTACGGCAAGAGCGACCCCCAGCAAGTAGCCTTAATCAACGCTTTTGCTATGCAAGCCAAAGCTACTATCAAACGGACAAACATGAAGCCCATGCAGTCCGCTAGGTACGATGACGTACTGGTGGTCGGTAAACGTGCGGATGCCGGTTGGATTCTGACTGGGGGCTTTCAGTAATGCCTGACTTTGGATTCGTAGGCGCGGCTTACGAAGCACCCTCTATTACTCAGGACGCTCAAGAGTGCATCAACTTTTACCCTGAGATAGATCCTACCAAACCGCAGGGGGACAGGGGGGTAATAGCTCTATACCCGACCCCCGGACTAGATACCGTGGCTATTTTTCCCAATCAAGACGAAGTTCGGGGAATCAGAACCCTGTCTGGCGGGAACTTCTTATTAGCTATTTGCGGAGCTTTTGCGTACATCCTAGAGGATGACCTAAACCCCAAGATGGTAGGCCAGCTAAATACTTTGTCTGGGTTGGTTGATATTGTAGACAACGGTATTGATGCCTACATAGTTGACGGGGCTGACCGGTACGGTTGGAGGATTTCTGACCCTGCGGCGGCTATTTTTACGGCCTCCATCAGCGGCACAACCATGACCGTCACCGAGCTGTTTTCAGGAACGATTGCGGTTGGACAACAAGTATTTGGCGTTGGCGTAGACCAAGAGACGGTCATCACGGCTTTGGGAACGGGAACCGGCGGGGCTGGTACATACACGGTCAGCAACAGTCAGACGGCGGCTTCTGGGCGCTATAACTCAGCCCAAGTAAATGCCGTGTTTACCGGATCAACGTCAGGTACGACCTTAACCGTATCTGCGGTTTCGTCAGGAACCCTCCACGCCGGGATGACGATTACAAACTCTACCCTTAGTACAAAGACGGTAATTACCGCCCTTGGAACTGGTACAGGAGGGGCTGGAACCTACACAATTAGCAACTCCCAGACCGTTGGCTCATCCACAATGTACGGCCTAAACTGGACGGTCTTACCGGCCTCAGACGGGGCGTTTGTGGGCGGCTCTACGGTCGAGGTAGTAGACAATTACTTTATTTACAACAAGCCTGATAGCCAGCTATGGGGTGCGACCGACCTATTAAGCATAATTTCAAACCCCTTGTCTTACGGAAGCAAGGACGGCTCTCCAGACGATTTAGTAACCATTATTGTTGACCGTCGAGAGGTCTACCTACTGGGTGAGATGTCCTCCGAGGTCTGGATTGACGTTGGGGCGTTTCCTTTCCCGTTCCAAAGGATTCCGGGTACGTCAACCCAACAGGGTATTGCGGCTAAGTTTTCTTCTGCAAGGGTGGGTAACTCTTTTGCCTACGTCTCAAAAAACAACCGAGGCGAGGCCACCGTAGTCCGCATGAACGGCTACATCCCAGAGCGAATCTCTACCCACGCGGTCGAAAACACCTTGGTAGGCCAAGACGTTTCAGACGCTCTTGCGTGGACTTACCAGCTAAACGGTCACGAAGTCTATGTGGTGACGTTTCCCTCAATCGGTGAGAACGGCCTAACTTGGGCTTTTGATAACACCACAGGGCTTTGGCACAAGTGGCTATATACCAATAACCAAGGTCTCTACGAGCGCCACCGTGGAAACTGCTGCTCATTTTTTAACCAACAGGTTTTAATTGGTGACTATGAGAACGGCAAACTTTATAGGGTATCTCTATCCGAGTACACGGATGACGGTCAATTGGTGCGCCGCGTTAGAAGGTGTCCGCACATAACCACCGACCTCCAAAGGCAGTATTTCCATGAGCTTCAGATCCAGTTTGAGCCCGGAGTAGGTCTATCTACCGGTCAGGGTGACAACCCCCAAGCGATGCTCCGCTGGTCGAATGACGGTGGCTTTACTTGGTCTAACGAGAACTGGGTCACGATTGGAGCCCAAGGCCAATACTACAACCGAGCCATGTGGAGGCGGTTGGGCTGGGCGCGGGACAGGATCTTTGAGGTGGTCGTAACCGACCCAATCAAGGCGGTCATTGTGTCTGCGAACCTAAAGGCTTCAGCGGGGGATAACTGATGGCAACACCTCAGAATCAGAGTATCCCAACGTCCCCCTTATCAGACCAATCCGGTCGGCCTACGCGGGCGTGGCAGTTGTTCTTTTTGAATCTTCTAAACTTTACAAGCAGTACGACCGCCACGGCTGGCTCTGCAACCCTACCGGCAAACCCTGCGGGGTTTATCAATGTCACGGTAAACGGGGAATCCAAAAAGGTTCCTTACTACGATGTCTGAGCTTTTAGAACTTGCCCCTTTTATTGAGAGCGTTCCAACAAAAGAACAGATAGACCGTCTCCAAAAAGAGGTAATGAAATTTCCGCAACCGGAGCTGGAGACCGAGCATTACTTCTCAGACGGTATGTATTGCAGAAAACTAATCCGACCGGCGGGGACGTTGATTGTTGGCAAGGTTCACAAAAAAGACCACTTTTTTCTTTGTGCCTCTGGTGAGATAATCGCGTGGACTGAAAAGGGCATGAAACACCTAAAGGCTGGGGACGTAATTGAATCCAAGCCGGGGACTAAAAGGGTTACTTTAGCGGTAACTGATGCAATAGGAATCACGGTTCACAAGACCGAACACACCAATTTGGATGACATTGAAAAGGAGTTAATTGAGCCAGACGAACTAGCTTTGTTCGATTCCAGCAATAAATTAAAACCTTTGGAAGATATTGAACGCATTATGAGGGCTATAACATGAGTTGGATGACTGCGGCAGCAATTATGGGTGGCTCTAGCATTGCTAGTGGCCTAATTGGGGCATCTGCGTCAAAGAAGGCGGCAGCGCAACAGGCCGCAGCGATCCGAGACGCGGCAGCGATCCAAGAGCGTATGTACCAACAGGGCAGACAGGATCTTGCCCCCTACCGTGAAATTGGCTACCAATCACTCAAAGACATTACCGCCCAGCAACCTTTTTTAACCGGCAAGTTTGAGGACTACCGAGACCAGTACCTAGACCCTAGCATGGCGTTTAGGCTAGGGATTGGTGAGCAGACTACCCAACGGGCGGCTAACGTAGGGGGCGGGGCTTTAAGCGGAAACACCCTGCGGGCGCTTCAAGACTACTCCCAAGGACTAGCCTCAACCGAGTATTCCAACGCATTTAACCGGTTCCAAACCGAGCGCGGAAACATCTATAACACCCTAGCCAACATAGCTGGCATGGGGCAGGGTGCGGTCAATACAGGCGTTCAGGCTGGTCAGGCCACGGCCCAAAACCTTGGGCAGTTAGCGGTAGGTGGCGGTCAGGCTATGGCTGCGGGAACAATAGGAGCCGCTAACGCAATTGCTGGCGGGATCGGTGGAATAGGTAATGCGGCTCAAATGTACGGACTTGGAAAAAGCGGATTCTTTAATAAACCCGGAGCAACACCGGTAGCAACATAAGAGGCTGAAATGGCAGACTTTGGCATAAATCCAAACATAGCAATGGGCTTTCAGGGCAGTCCAGCCAATAAGCCTATGACCCTAAACGAGCTTGTTGGCCTGTCACGAAATGTGATGGAAACATCACGGCTGGCTGAGTTGTATCCAGAGCTGATCAAAAAAACCAAAGCAGAGACAAGTAGCGCAGAAACTGGCGCGGCTAAGTCTGCTATGGATTTAAGACTTTCTAAGGTCAAGTCAATATCTGACGGTCAGATTTCAATGATGATGAACCCATTGGTTATAGAGGCAGAAGCAAACCCGGAAAAAGTAGACCGTACAGCTCTAGTCAATCTAGTTACCCAAAACGCCATGATGCAATCCAAAAATCTTGGAATTGACTATGAAACAGAAGGCAAAGAACTAGCCCGCCCGTACATTGAAATGGCACGAAACAACCCCGGCAACTTGTTGCAATTCTTTAAAGAACGGCACATGGCTGGATTAGATGCTGCAACACGGGCTACTGCGTTTGCTGAAGGTAAGGGCATTGGCGTATCGACACTCCCAAGAAGGAGTCCAACCGGCGTAACGTCTGAGCAGATGACCGCCCCAATACGAGGCCAAGACTTGACCGTGGCCCCAGTAACAGAAAATCAAGTAGGCATTTCTGCTATTCCGGGTTCGACAGCTCAGATGGCTCAAGGGCCAGCTCAAGGACAAGCTCAAGGACAAGCTCAAGGACAAGCTCAGGCAAGAATGCCGGTTGGTCAGATGGTTCAGCCTGAAATGACTAACTACCCGTTAATGTTTGAGCCACCATCAAGGGCTGGCATACAACGGCCTAAACGTGAAGGCGAAGATAAAGCTATTGAGTTTGGAACAACATTGCGTGGAAACTTGGCTAAACGTCAACTAGACCTGACCAAGTCAAGAAGCGATTTAGATGAGGTAATTCGTACCGCAACAAAAATTGACAAAGAAGCAATTCTTCCGGAAACAGGTTTAATTGGGGCAGGAAAAAGAAAAATTTACGAAACTATTGGTGACCCAACGTACCAAAAATTACGCAAAGATATTGCCAATGTGGTCAAGTCTAATCAAGACGCATTGTCGGTCGGTGGAAACTCTGTTGCCGGTTTAGAACTAACCAAAGAGGCAGCTGGAGATATTACATACGATCCAAAGGTAATTATTGATATTGCTAGAAGGGCAAAAGCAGACTTAACTAACTTAGACATGATGGCAACCGGTATGCAAAAGCACTTCCAAAGGTATGGAGACGCAAACGCACAACGGTTCACTCAAATGTGGTCGGCAAACGCTGATAGCAAGATATTCCAGCTAATGGACATCAATAGAGACATTACTGATCCAAAGTTGCGACAAGCCGCAGCCGGTAAGGTTCTTGAAGGTATGAGCCAAGCTCAGCGCGAAGCCCTTGATCAAAAATATCAACGCATACTTAAATTAACTACAACCGGGGACATATCGCAATGAACGCCCGCGACCCATATCTTCACAAAAATCTGACACCAGATGACATTGCGTTACTTGAAGAAGGTATGAGGAATACCGTAATTGATGGCGTTCCAATAGACCCAAGAGATATTTTTAGTAATCCAGAACGGTTTAATAGTTACAAATTTGATGTTCGAAAAAAAGCATTTGAGATGTTGCCTAAATTGGCTCCCGGCAACGCTCAGTATGTGGACATGGCTACCGGTCAAGACGTAGGAACCACCCGTCAGGTAGGGATGCGTGGTAACGATCCAATAAGTAGCATGATCTTGGGCGCGGGAACTCAACAGGCAGCGCCACAAGCGGCTCCTCAATCTGCCCAGCAAGCCGCGCCACAAGTTGCTCCACAAGCCGCGCCAGCAGATCCAATCAGTAGCCTAATACTTGGAACTGGAACGCAAACCGCTACACCATCCACCCCAGCAGCCGCACCAGCAGAACCCAAGAAGCCACGGTCACTTGCTAGTTACGTTGGTAAGCCCTCTGATATTGGCCCTGCGGCTGCAAGTTTGGCAGACGTAACTTTGGGAAATGTAGTACCCGGAGCAGTTGGAGCCGTAACATACGCTGGCGCTCGCGCATTTGGTAAGAGCCCACAGGAAGCAACCGCGCTACAAGAAAAGGTAACGAAACCGTTTCTAGACCCGTTTGGTAGGGCGTTTGGGGTTACTGAGAGCCCAGCCTACAAGGGCGAAGCTGGTCGGCAACTAATGGATTTTGTTAGCGAAAACAGTTCTAAAGGTTCAGAGTGGATTTCGGAAAAGACCGGTCTACCAAAGTCAGACGTTGACAATATGCTCGGAACGATTGCTGCTGGAGCTGGCGTAAAGGTTGGTCAAGTAGTTGGCGCAAAGACCGCCAGACCTTACGACACCGGAGCCCCTGCGGTTATAGAAGGGGTAGCGCCAAAGGTTGAACCGATGATTGGTAAGCCACGGGTTAGCTACGCTGAGTTCCAAACCGCGTTAGAAGAAAAGCGCAGGGGTGGTGGCACTTCAACAATGCCCACCGGCACAATTTACCAGCCGTACAGAGAGATTCAGTTTTCTAGTAAAGGCCCAGTTGCGCTTACTGAACAACAGGAACGGGCAAACGTATTGCAGAGGGTAGGGTTTGAAGAAGCCCGTCAAAGTGCAATTACCGGAAATAAGTTTGACGCTGGAAGCGAATTCCAAACTAGCAAGCTAGACGTTCCGGTTGGCAAGTTATTCAGAGATTCATTTGAAACTGAAAAAAACAAGTTATTAGACTTTGGTAATCAAATTATTGATCGAACTGGTGGTTCAATTGGTTTGGACGAACAAACCTTAAGGCTGCGGGGAGAACGGATTGTTGCGCCAATTGATGCGTTGAAACAAGAACTTCAAGGCCAAATGGCTAATACTTATAGCCAGTCAAAACAAATAGCGGCTGGAAAACCAGCAGTAAACCCAGCAAGTTTTCAAAAATTTTTGGATACAGAATCAAACTTTACAGTTAACGATAGCTTTATGTCGTTACGCCGTGGCATCCAATCTCACTTAAAAGAAGCTGGATTGTTAGATGACAAAGGTCGTATTTTGCCTATGACCGTTGAACAAGCTGAAAATTTACGTCAATACATCAATTCCAACTGGAACAATGAGCGTTCAAGGCTTGTTGGTCGATTAAAAGACAAAATTGATAATGATGTTACAAAAGTTGCTGGCGAAGATGTTTACAAAGCAGCAAGAGATATTAGAACAAAAATTGGACGGTTATTAGACGATCCAAAAGGCGTAGCCAAAATCATGGACTACGACCCGCAAAACCCAATGAATCGTGCGGTTCCTTTTGAAAAGATTGCTTCATCAATTGAAAGCATGAGCGTAGACCAAGCTCGCCATTTAATTAAGTTACTAAACGATATGCCTGACAACTTAAAGCCAATGGCTCAACAGGCAATTAACGAAATTAAAGGTCATTTTGCTAACCGCATATTAGAACAAGGCGCAAAGAACAAAGGTCAATGGAACGCCAAAGGTGTTACTAAATACTTAAACGACCACAACGATAAACTGAGAATACTGACTGAGGACAAAGAACTTGGTCAGATGATTCGAGACCTAAACGATGCCGGTCACATATTGCACTACGATGCTTCCTACCCCGGTGCGGCAGTTCAAGCTCATAATTTTATTAGGTTAGGCGCAGCTCCACTATTGGGAACACTAGGAACTGGACTTGGAGGTTCAGTTGGTGGTGCGTTAGGGGGTGTTCCGGGGGCTGGTTTAGGGGCAACCATTGGTGGAACGCTTGGCGCAAAACGCGGTATTAAAATGGCTGAACAGTCTGCGTTACGGCGAGGCCAAAAGAAAATGATTCCTCTCAAGAATATAGGCAAAGGACAATAACTATGGCAGTCAATCTTTCGCCAATCGGCAACGGATTTCAGTTTTTTGATAATAATGGCGCACCGCTAAACGCCGGTAAGATTTACACCTATCAGGCTGGGTCGAGTACGCCCCTATCTACTTACACCGATAACGCCGGTCTTACGGCTAACACCAACCCCATCATATTGGGAACGGATGGTAGGCCGCCAAACGAAATTTGGATGACTGACGGGTTCTTCTATAAGTTCATCCTTAAAGACTCATCAGACGTAACCCTCCAGACCTACGACAACCTCTATGGAATCCTTGGAGTAGTCCCAACGGTTGCGCCGTCATCTGTACCGACTGGGTGTATTCTGCTTTGGTCTGGGTCAATTGGATCTATCCCCGCAGGGTTTGTTCTCTGTAACGGATTAAATAGCACCCCTGACCTTAGAGACCGGTTTGTGGTTGGTGCTGGGTCATCTTATGCGGTGGATGCTACCGGTGGCTCTGCTAACTCAATTGTGGTCTCGCACAATCACACCGCAACTTCTGTGGTGACCGACACAGGTCACGACCATGATGTGCGATGCCAATCAACGACCGCATTAAGCGGAAGTTCATCTGGGCCATATTTTGGGGGCGAAACTAATCGCGCTGCGTTGAGTGTCAGTTCTTCATTTGATAGAACTGCAACGGACTCGATTGTGACGAACACAACAGGGGTTACTGTTGCCACAACCGTCAACTCCGCAGGGAATTCCGGTACTAACGCCAATCTGCCCCCGTACTACGCTCTGTGCTACATAATGAAAACCTAATATGGATTGGCAGACCGTTATCAATATTGGGTTGGGTGGTGTCTTGGCTGCGCTGGGCTGGTTTGCCCGCGAGATATGGGACTCACTCAAAGAGTTGCGTAAGAACACCCATGAGATAGAAAAAGAACTGCGTGAGCTTTATGTCCGCAGGGATGACTTGCGAGAGGTCAGGGTCGAGATGAGCGCAAGGTTTGACAAGATAGAGAGTTTAATCGGGTCGCTATATGATCGCTTAAACGACAAGGCAGACAAATGAATTATGAGCGACATAGACCCAATCATTACGGCAGCTCAACAGGCTACCCAAGGCATAAAGTCTGCCATCAAGTCTGGTCGTGAGATCAGCCAAGCAGTAGAGTCCATCCAGAACTTTGGCGTTGCGGAACTAAAAGCCCGCCAAGCCTACAAGCTAAAGACCAAGACCAAGACTGACGAGATTACGATTATGACCGCCATGAGTGAGTGGAGACGGCTATATCGGATCAAGCAAATGGAGGACGAGGTCAAGGAACTACTCTGCCAGCAGTTTGGCGAGGACGAGGGCCGCATCCAGTTTGGCAAGGTCTTAGACCTAAAAGAGAAGATGCAAAACGAGGCCAGAACCAACAAGCAAGAGCTGACCGATGATCTTAAACGCTGGCGGTCAGTCCAAGTCTACGCGGTGGGCATGGCTACCCTACTGGTAACTCTGTATTACATCTACAAGGGTCACCTGTGAGCGAGCGCCAAGACACCCTGACCAAGGTCTTAGCCTATGTGGATAGCCCGTTTAAGCTATTTGCGCTGATCCTGATGGCAATCCTAGCCTTTGCGGGGTACATCGTATACGACCACCGAGAGCTGATTGTTGGGACGTACAAGGAACACCAAAAGCTCCCCCAGATAGCCGAGGGTAGGGTCGATGACGCGGCTACCCATTTATTCAAGCATACCAACGCCCAAGTGGTCGCTATCTTCAAGGTCAACCCTTTAATTGGCTCGCGGGTCTTGTACCGCGCCTACACAAAAGAGGGTCGTGACAAAACTATGGAAGGTTTAGACGTTGGCCTATTTACGAGCAACGCCAGCAATAATAAGGACGTAGTTGCGCTCATGGCTAACGAGATCCCCTGCGGGGAGTACAAGGCAGCTCAGTCCGAGGTAGGACTCTGGTACATAGAAAAGGGCATGACCTTTGGGTGTAGGGTGAGCGTCCCCCCCGACCATAGCCGGTTCATAGGCCAGATTACCGTGGGTTGGGCTACACCGCCAGCCAACCTAGACCAAGCAAAAACCATGTTGCAGATTGCCTCAACCATCCTAGCGAAGGAGAAAAAATGATCCCAATCGGTATGCTTTTAGAGGTAGGTAGCAAAATCCTAGACAAGGTTCTACCCGACCCCGAGGCCAAGGCCAAGGCTCAAATTGCGCTCATGGAGATGCAACAAAAGGGTGAGCTTGCCCAGATCCAAGCGGATATGAACGAGCAAGACAACCTGACTAAGAGAGCCGAAGCGGACATGAAATCGGACTCTTGGCTATCCAAGAACATCCGACCCATGACGCTCATCTACATCCTGACGGCCTACCTAGCCCTTGCGGTTATGGACGCTATGGGGCTAGACATCTCTGATAACTTTGTATCCCTTTTAGGTCAATGGGGGATGCTGGTCATGTCGTTTTACTTTGGCGGCAGAACCTTGGAAAAGGTCATGGACATGAAAAGGACAAAAGATGCAGCTAAGTGAGCATTTTTCCTATGACGAGCTGGTGCGGTCTGAGACCGCCGAGCGTAACGGCTGGCTCAATATCCCCTCAAATGCGGAAAAAGAGAATTTGATCCGTCTCGCGGAGCTATTGGAAAAGGTCAAGGCTGCGGTCGGGGGGAAGCCCATAATGATCAACTCAGGCTACCGGGGCAAGCAAGTCAATGACGCGGTGGGCTCCAAGGACACCTCCCAGCACCGGCTAGGGTGCGCGGCAGACCTACGGGTTCCCGGCATGAAACCACGGGAGGTCGTGGAGGCTTGTATAGCGGCCTCTGTGCCCTTTGACCAGATCATCCTAGAGTTCGATAGCTGGACTCATATCAGCGTCCCAAACACCCCGGAAACGTCCCCACGCGGTCAGAGTCTAATCATTGACCGGCAGGGGACGAGGGCTTACAGTTAAAACGCTTTCTCTTTGCCCTTACGGGCCTTACGACCCCCTTTTGGGGGTTCTTTTTATTTATTGATTGCAGGGGTTTCCCCCTGCGGTTTTTAAACCCTGTGCCTAATATCAAGTTCTTGCAGTTTCAACATTCTCTGTGCCAGTTCAAGGCACTCAATTTGTGAGAAGGTAGGCAGTTCTTGACGAAAGAAAACATACAACTGGGCGAAAGTTTCAAGTTTTGTATTGATGATAGTTCTCCAAAGTTTAAGGGGGCAAAATTGCGTCCCTACTAATAGGACGGACGAGAATTCAATTTGTCAGGCTTTATCATCCAAAAAAATTGATTTATAAGGAATTCTCTCGCTAGTACAGCGGGGCGCAAGTTACATCGATAACTACGTCCCTAGTCACCCCTCCCACGGCTCTGCGACCGTAGATCACCACAGCCCTAGTCCTAGCCGCCTGACAGTCCTGAATGGCGTTAGCGGTCTCTAAGCGGGTCATGGCGTGGACTTCCTTATCCACTATGAGCTTCTGAGCCGGTGGCGGGACGGTATAGCTACCGGGGTTTGTGGCGCACCCAGTTAGGGCGAGAACTATCAGTAGTCTTTTCATCTTTTTTTTCCTTTTGTGAGCAAACAAAGCAGACCATTGCAATCATCGCAATCAT
>Ga0315903_10005642_pt1 | contig 16241 bp, 18 predicted proteins | sample LakEriMetagenome_7_FD_203524 | JGI IMG/M metagenome (GOLD analysis project Ga0315903, IMG submission 203524) | Freshwater fungal communities from buoy surface, Lake Erie, Ohio, United States - Buoy 2 MA119 | ecosystem: Environmental > Aquatic > Freshwater > Lake | place: USA: Lake Erie, Ohio...
AAGGCTGTGCCGTGCAGCATGTTTGCTGTCCGACAGCGTGTGGAACGTGAACCCCGAATATCGCGCTGACCATGCGCTGGGCCTTGCACTAGACGGCAGTTGGCCCGGCGTAAGTGCCAGCGACCGCGCTGTCATCGCGGCGGCTCTATGGACAGTGCATGCCGGAAAACGAACCTTGCCCGAAATGCTACCAGCTTTGGCCAAGCCCGGCGCGCTGGCGCAAGCCGTGATCTGGGGCCTCGCTATCCGCCTGGCCCACCGCCTCGACGGGGGCACGGGGGGCGCATTGGCCGACAGCCGCATCGACGGCGACGGCGCGACGTTAAAGCTGCACTTGCGCGGCTCGGCTGTCCGCTTGCAGTCGAACAGTGTCTTGCGCCGTTTGCAAGCTTTGGGCGAAGCTCTGGGCCACGCGCAGGCGGAGATTATCGGCTGAGAAGGAAGAACGGATTTCGCCTCTCCATCATACCCGAAGCAACCCGTTTAGCAAAAGCACCGTCGCAGCAGCGAAGGCTGCTACGATCAGTCCCCCTCACCCCATCGGGTACAATATCTCTTTCGTCACCTTGTGCACCGCCGTCATCACTTCGGCGCTGAGCTTCAGGTCAATCGCGCAGAAAATGTCGTCGAGTTGATCTTCCTTGCTCACGCCCACAATAGTGGACGCCACAAAGTCATGCTGTTTTGACCACGCCGTTGCCAGCGTCACGGGCGACATCCCTGCCTCCTTGGCAATCTCGACAATCCGCATCGTGCTTTCCAATGCGCGGGGGCCTGCAAAACGCTGCGCCATTTCGACCTGACGCGATCCGGCCATTTCGAGATAGCGGGAGAAACGCGCGCCTTCGGGGCGGGCGCCATCTAAATATTTGCCCGACAACACGCCGCCACCCAGCGGCGAGTAAGGCAGCAAGGACACGCCTTCCTGACGGCAGACTTGTTTCAGCTCATCCTCAAACCGGCGGTTGTTGATCGAGAAATTATTCTGGATGCTGTGATAGCGCGCCGTACCCAGCCGCTCGGATGTCGCCAGCGACTTCATCAGGCCATAGCTGGTCTCGTTCGAACAACCCAAGACCCGCACCTTGCCCGACCGCACCAGATCGTCGAGCACTTCCATCGTTTCGTCATAAGCAAGGCCGTGGTCGGGCCAATGCGTTTGCTACAGGTCGATATAATCGGTCTGTAGACGGCGCAGGCTTTCTTCGACTGCGGTGATGATATTGTGGCGGTCCAGCGTCGTCATGCCGCCGCGCTTGGGGGATTTGAACCATGTGTGGCTTGTCCCCGAAACCTTCGTCGCCATGATGATAGCGTCGCGGTTCTTACCCTTCATCCAGCGGCCGACAATATCCTCTGTCCGGCCAACCCATTTAATGTCGGGCGGCACGGGATAGCCTTCGGCGGTGTCGAAAAAGTTGATGCCCGCATCCAGACATTTGTCGAGAATGCGATGCGCCTCCGCCTCATCGGTTTGCGACCCAAAGGTCATGGTACCCATGCAAATGTCGGATACGTAAATGGCGCTTTTGCCGATGCGACGATGTTCCATAATTCTCTCCTTAATATTTTCCGGCCGCGCCAACGACCAAAAAGGCAAGCGCCGCCAGTAAACCGGCCACGCGGTTTGAACGGAAATGGCCGAGCGCGTTGCTGCCATCGGATTTCAGTGAAATAACCTGCATACCCAAATGAAAGGCGACCGGAAGAAGCGCAACCAAGGCCTGCTTTTCGGGCCGAACGCTCCAGATCGCCATGCCCCAGCCAATTATGGTCAAAATATAGAATGCCGCGACGCCCAGCCGGACGCTGCCACCCAGCCGCAAGGCGCTCGATTTAATTCCGACCAACGCGTCATCTTCGCGGTCTTGCATCGCGTACATCGTGTCATAGCCGACAACCCAGAATATCGTGCCAGCATACAACCAGAACATCGCCGCATTAGCTTGCCCCATGATCGCGACCCAACCGACCAATGCGCCCCAGCTAAACACCAGCCCGAGCCAGGCTTGCGGCCACCAGGTGATCCGCTTCATAAAGGGATAGGCCGCAACCAGAAGAACACTGCTTAAAGCGATAATCTGCGCCTCCCACCGAAGCTGGAACAGCACCAACAAGCCAAGTGCGCATAAACCAAGCAGGAACGCCCACGCGCCGCGCACGCTCACATCACCGCTTGGTAATGGCCGCGATGCCGTGCGCGTCACTTGCGCGTCCAGCTTGCGGTCGACAATATCATTATACACGCACCCTGCCCCGCGCATCACAATCGCGCCGAGCAACATCCAGCATGCCAAGTCCCAGCGTGAAACAAGACCGCCCGAAAGCGCCAGCCCGAATATACAGGGCCAGAACAACAGCCACCAGCCAATCGGACGGTCGAACCGCGCCAAAAGTACCAAGGCGCGCAGCTTGACCGGCAACAGGGCAATGATGCCGGTATATTCGCTATCGGGGACAAGTTTGGAAGTCATGTCATTGGCCCTGCCAAAATTTATCCGGCCCGTCATCTGCGAAGTTGAACGCGCGTAAGTTCGCAGATGACGGCACTCGGTTTTGCAGGTAGAGGCAAGCCATGCCCGCAACACCCGCCTGGCCCCCAAAATCAACGCCGCGCTTGTTTGTGGAACAAGTGCTGGCGCTTGGAACGATCCTGCACATATCCGGCAACAGCGCGCATTATCTGTTGGGTGTGATGCGCCTGAAAGAAGGCGCGCCTGTCAAATTGTTCGATGACATTACGGGCGAATATCTCGCCACCGTCACGCGCATCGGCAAGCGCGACCTTGACCTGACCGTCGAGGCAAAGCTCCGCGACCGCGAAACGACACCTGATTTGTGGATCGCTCAAGCTTTGATCAAAAAGGACCGCTTTGACTGGATCGCCGAAAAGGCGTGCGAATTGGGTGTGGCGCGCTTTGTCCCCATGCTGACCGCGCGTTGCGTGGTCGATAAGGTCAAGGATGACCGCCTGCGCGCGCATATGATTGAAGCGGCCGAGCAATGCGAACGCACTGCTTTGCCGCAAATTGCACCGCTCACGAAACTGGATGCGTTGTTGAAGGATTGGCCAGCCGAGCGCATCTTATATTTCTGCGACGAACGCGGTGGGGAACAGTTTCTGGAAGGGATAAAAGCAGGACCAGCCGCGATATTGATTGGGCCCGAAGGCGGCTTCACCGATAGCGAAAATGCCTGTATTCGCGCGCATCCGAATGCCCGCCCCGTTTCGCTTGGTCCAAGAATATTGCGGGCCGACACGGCCGCAATATCAGCTATTTCCATCTGGATGGCAAAGAATGGCGATTGGTCAGCTTAACTGACGCCGCGACCTACGCGTTCAATACTGCATAACGGGATAACATTAATCTGCTGGCAATATAGCGGTGACATTTCTAAACCGCCGGCATGAGCACAAAAACAATTACGGACCGTATTGATCCCGTCATCGAAACGCGCGATCAACTGGTCGCCGCGATTGCCAAGGGGGAAAAGCCTAAGGACCGTTGGCGCATTGGCACCGAACATGAAAAATTCGTGTATAATCGTGCCGACCATCATGCCCCGTCTTATGATGAACCGGGCGGTATTCGCGATCTGTTAATGGCGATGACCGAATTTGGTTGGGAACCGGTTTACGAAAACGGCAAAGTTATCGCGATGAGCGGTAGCGACGGTGCCATCAGTCTTGAACCCGCGGGCCAGCTCGAACTATCGGGCGCGCCGTTGGAAAACCTGCACCAAACCTGCGCCGAAACCGGTCGGCATTTGAAACAGGTCAAGGCCATTGGCGACAAGACCAACACCGGCTTTTTGGGATTAGGACTGTGGCCCGATAAGACGCGCGCAGAACTGCCGATCATGCCCAAGGGGCGCTATGACATCATGCTGCGGCATATGCCCCGCGTTGGCAGCATGGGACTCGACATGATGCTGCGCACCTGCACGATTCAGGTCAATCTTGATTATGCAAGCGAAGCCGACATGGCGCACAAGTTCCGCACCTCGCTCGCGCTTCAACCGCTGGCGACCGCGTTGTTCGCAAACTCGCCCTTCTTGGAAGGCAAGCCAAACGGCTTTCTTTCTTACCGCAGCCACATCTGGTCCGACACAGACCCGCAGCGCACGGGCATGTTGCCGTTCGTATTCGATGCCAATTTCGGCTATGAACAATATGTCGACTATATGCTCAAAGTGCCGATGTATTTCGTCTATCGCGACGGCAAATATATCGATGCGGCGGGTCTTGATTTCCGCGATTTCCTCAAGGGCGAATTGTCGGTGCTACCCGGCGAAAAGCCCAGGGTCAGCGACTGGGAAGACCATATGTCTACCGCTTTTCCTGAAGTGCGGTTGAAAAGCTTTTTGGAAATGCGCGGGGCCGATGGCGGCCCCTGGAACCGCATCTGTGCCTTGCCAGCTTTCTGGGTCGGCTTGCTCTATGATCAAGGGGCCTTGGACGCCGCATGGGACGAGGTCAAGCATTGGACTATGGAAGAGCGCGAGGCGCTGCGCAGTGCAGTTCCAGCGCAAGGGTTGAACGCAGCAATTCCTGGCGGTGGCAAGCTGCTGGATCTGGCGGCGCGCATATTGGATATCTCATCTTCTGGCTTGGCTGCCCGCAACTGCCTCAACGCCAGCGGTGATAATGAAACCGGCTATCTTGACCCGCTGCGCGAAATTGTCACCAGCGGCAAAACCGTTTCCGAAGTGTTGCTGGAGAAATATCACGGCGAATGGGCCGGCGATGTGTCGCGCGTCTATGATGAGATGAGTTTCTAGCGCGATATTGTCGAAAGCAGACTTGCCCCGTTCGCATATCGGGGTTAAGGGCACCCTTCTTCGCTGAAAAGCGGAGTGCAGGAGTTTAGCTCAGTTGGTAGAGCATCGGTCTCCAAAACCGAGGGTCGTGGGTTCGAGTCCCCCAACTCCTGCCATTTTCTTTCATATTTAGAAATGGTGACTGGCTTCCGCCTCAACGTGCCTTGCGCTTGGCAACCATATGATGCGCCAACACAATCACCGCGCCGATAGCAAGGCCGACAACACCGCTCAATGCTGCATCTGCGACCCAGGCCAAAGCGCCTTCATATAGGCCCAAAAACTCTGCTGGGTGGATGCCAAAGCCGTGGACGATGATCTGCCCGCCAACCCACAACATCGCGGCGGTGCCGATGGTCGACAAGGCGGCGAGCAATTTCGGCATGCCCTTTACCAAGCCGCGGCCAATAGCTTGTGAAGCGCCATTTTCGTGCTTCGCCATATGCAGGCCGATGTCGTCCATTTTCACAATCAGGCCAACGACGCCATAGACCGCGATGGTGATGATTATGGCGACAAAGGCCAGGGTCCCTGCCTCCAACCAGATAGATGTCGCGGCAAGGCTTTTTACTTCATTGAGGGCAATCGCCATGATTTCGGCGGACAGTATGAAATCGGTGCGCACGGCCCCTTTGACCATCGCCGCTTCATGTTCGGTGCTGGTCAACTCCGCCAGTTCTTCTAGGAGGCTCTCTTCCTCATGCGGGGCAATTTTTTCCCACACTTTTTCCGCGCCTTCAAAACACAAATAAGCGCCGCCCAGCATCAGGATTGGCGTAATCGCCCATGGCAAAAACAGGCTGAGCATCAAGGCAACCGGCAAGATGATCACCAGCTTGTTAAAGAATGACCCTTTGGCAATGCGCCAGATGATCGGCAATTCACGGTCAGGGGTAAAACCTGTTACATATTGCGGCGTCACGGCGGTATCGTCGATGACAACCCCTGCGGCCTTGCTGCCCGCCTTACCCGCTGCGGCCGCGACATCATCCACCGAAGCGGCAGCCACTTTTGCAATTGTGGCGATATCGTCGAGTAAAGCAGCAAGACCAGATGGCATTTGGGACGTTTCCTTGGTGAAGTTCAATTGGGGGATAACCCAAAAGCCCAATAGTTCAAGGCTGTTCCAGTTTCCTTATTTGGCCAGTGCGCTTTCCTAAACGGACTTGCCTAGGTTTGTTTGGCATCTTGCGTTGCAGCGAATCCATCGCTAAAGGCCTAGTCTTTCCGAAATAGGAACCTATATCGCTCTCGACCCGCCGGTCGGAGCGCTGGCGGCTATCCTCGGGATCGAACAGGAAGAAACGATATGGCAAAGAATAGCCCCGGTGAATTCATCCGTCAGGTGCGGACCGAAATCGGCAAGGTAGTATGGCCCACAAGGCAGGAAACCGTGCAGACCGCTATCATGGTACTGATCATGACAATCATCCTTGCCATCTTCTTTTTAGGCGTCGACGCGGTGTTTGCCGCAATCGTAAAGGGACTGCTGGCGCTCGCCGAAGGCTAAGCGCAGACTCTCGGTAGAGTTTTGGGGAAGTAATAACATTATGGCACGCTGGTATATCATTCATGCTTATTCGGGCTTTGAAAACAAGGTTCGCGACCAGATTTTGGCCGAGGCAGAGCGCATCGGCCTTTCGCAATTGGTAGAAGCTGTCGAGGTTCCAACCGAACAGGTTACCGAAGTACGTCGCGGCAAGAAAATTAAGGCCGAGCGCAAATTTTTCCCCGGTTATGTTCTGGCAAAGCTGAACATGAACGATGATGTGTACCATTTGGTCAAGAACACGCCAAAGGTCACTGGCTTTCTGGGTGCGGGCAACAAGCCGCAGCCTATCACCGAAGCCGAAGCCGCCCGCATTCTGAACACGAAGCAGGAACTCGAAGCCGCACCCAAGAAGCGCGTTTCGGTCGACTATGAAATTGGCGATCAGGTCAAGGTACTTGGCGGCCCATTTGCAAGCTTCAACGGCTTGGTCGAAGAACTCGATTTCGACAAGAACCGCGTCAAGGTATCGGTCAGCATCTTTGGCCGTGCAACACCGGTCGAGCTGGACTTTGAAGAAGTTGAATTGATGAAGTGAATTGATTCACGCTGAGGCATTAAATTGTTCCTCTGCGCCTCTGCGTGAACTCTTTTCGTCGCCCCAGCGCAGGCTGGGGCCCATCCCGTCTATTAGCTAAGCGCAGCGCTATCCGGCGAAACGCGACAGGCTCCAGCCTACGCTGGAGCGACGGTAGTTTTGGGGTGACGAGCTTGTTGATTTATCAGGGCGACGAGTGTGTTGATTTAAGCATCGTCTTAGACTATTCGCGCCCTTCTACTGATGAGAATCAGCAGAACCCGTGCGGGAGGTTGTTGCCAAAGAGATTTGGATGCGACTGTTTGACCGCTTAATTTGACCCGTTTTTGTCTCGGCAATTTTGGGGAAAGAATGAAAGGACGCCATATATGGCAAAGAAAATTGACGGCTATATCGGCCTGCAAGTTCCTGCAGGTTCAGCCACCCCATCCCCGCCAATCGGCCCTGCTTTGGGTCAGCGCGGCGTGAACATCATGGAATTCTGCAAGCAGTTCAATGCGGCGACCGCCGACATCGAAAAAGGCACGCCGATTCCTACAAAGATCACCGTTTTTGCCGACAAGAGCTTCACCTTTGCGATGAAGTCACCGCCTGCGACCTTTTTGATTAAAAAGGTTTTGGGTTTGAAGTCCGGTTCGAAAGAACCAGGCAAGGTGACTGCTGGTAAAATTACCCGTGCACAACTGGAAGAAGTCGCGACCATCAAAATGGCCGACCTCAACGCGAACGACATGGACGCGGCCGTAAAAATCATCGCAGGCTCGGCTACCGCCATGGGCCTCGAAGTTGTGGAGGGTTAAGAACATGGCCAAGCTAACCAAAAAAGCAAAGTCGCTCGCGCATCTGGACGCGGACAAGCTCTACAGCGTTGATGAAGCGCTGAAGACCATCAAGGCATTGGCGACTGCCAAATTTGACGAAACCATCGAAGTTGCGATGAACTTGGGCGTTGACCCACGTCATGCTGACCAAATGGTTCGCGGCATGGTATCGCTTCCTGCCGGTACCGGTAAGGAAATGAAGGTTGCCGTGTTCGCACGTGGCGACAAGGCGACTGCAGCGACTGCTGCTGGTGCTGACAAAGTCGGCGCGGAAGACCTGATGGAAGATATGCTGGCTGGCAATCTCGATTATGACCGCGTCATTGCAACGCCGGACATGATGGGCATCGTTGGCCGCTTGGGTAAGACCTTGGGTCCAAAGGGCCTGATGCCAAACCCGAAGCTCGGCACAGTCACCATGGACGTCGCTGAAGCCGTTAAGGCGGCAAAGGCCGGTCAGGTTGAATTCCGCGTTGAAAAGCAAGGCATCATCCACAGCGGCATCGGTAAGAAAAGCTTCTCCGATTCCGACCTGCGCAAGAATTTCGACGCATTGGTCGATGCTGTCATCAAGAACAAGCCAAGCGGATCAAAGGGCAAATATGTCCGCCGCGTGGCGATCAGCTCGTCGATGGGCCCAGGCCTTAAGATTGATCTGGCAGACGTCGCTGGCGTATAACGCGCTGCGTTACACCGGACAAAAAAGGGGCTGGAGGGAAACCTCTGGCCCTTTTTCTTTGCGGCGCAGGCCGTTATCCAATAGCCTTTCATGATGCGAATATTTTTGGCCCTTGTTATTGCGCTGCTTCCAACGGCCGCCGTTGCGGCGGAACCGGTCCAGCCAAAAGCCCTAAGCGCCGTCACATCGCGCGCCGCTCCCATCCGGCATATCACCCCCGGAATTGAAGTCTTACTGTCCGGCCGACTGGAGTCGCTCAAGGGAAAACGAGTCGCATTGTTAACCAACCAGACCGGCGTTGATCGCAAAGGCGTCCGCAACGTTGATCTACTGCGCGCGCATCCAGCCATCAATCTTGTCGCGCTTTTTAGCCCAGAACATGGTGTGCGCGGCGTGGCACAAGCGGGAGAGAAAGTAGCTTCGGACATCGATCCCAAATCCGGCTTGCCAGTCCACAGCCTTTACGGTGAAACCAAAATACCTACGGCAAAGATGATGCAAGGCATTGATATTGTGCTCGTCGATCTGCAGGATGTGGGTACGCGTTTTTATACATATTCCTCGACGCTTTTGTACATGTTGCGCGCTGCAGAGACATCGGGGGCCGAGGTAATCGTGCTGGATCGTCCCAACCCGCAAGGCGGTGTAATGATCGAGGGACCGGTGCTCGAACCTGCATTTGCCTCTTTCGTTGGAAGTTTTGCCATGCCGGTACGTCACGGTATGACCTTCGGCGAGCTCGCGCAGATGTTCGTCGGCGAGGATAAGCTGCGCACGCGCCTTCGTATCATTCCCATGCGCGGCTGGAATCGCGAACTGGCGCCATATTTCGGTTGGGATTTGCCTTGGGTACCGCCCTCGCCCAATATGCGCTCACCCCAAACCGCAGCCGTTTATCCCGGCACGGCGTTGTTCGAAGGCACCAACATCTCCGAAGGACGGGGTAGCGAAAAACCTTTCGAATATATCGGTGCACCTTTCATTGATAGCGCGGCACTGGCGGAACGATTGAATGCGATCGGATTGCCCGGTGTCGAATTCAAGCCTATCTCCTTTACACCTAATTTTTCCAAATATGCCGGACAGCAGTGTCACGGCGTGTGGGTCATCCCTACCGACCGTACAACATTCCAGCCATTCCGCACCGGCATCGCTTTGGTGAAGACGGTTCATGAGTTGTACCCGGATACGTTTGAATTCAGCCCCGGCGCGCCGCGCTTTTTCGACCAGTTGGCAGGAACCGACAGTGTCCGTAAAGGTATTTTGGACGGAAAGTCCATCCGCGATATCGAACGTCAATGGCAACAAGGGCTGGACGCTTTTAAGCAATTACGCGCGCGTTATCTGATCTATCCTTGATATCACGACCCAAGCAGCACACACCAAAGGCGACCGCCGTCCCGATGCATAATTGCCATGGGAAGGTCAGAGCCTTCCACGCCATTGGCAGACCAAGACTGTCCACGACATAATGCTGCTGCAGCAAGATTGTGACAAAACCAGCCAGCAGCGCGGCAATCACCGACCATGTCGCCCCACGCTTTGTAAACACCACGGTAGCATAGACACCCAGCAAGCCCGAATAGGCAAAGACCATGACGCCGAGGACAAATTCGAGCAAAGGCGTATCGCTATAACGCTGCCAATAGAAACATAATATCGACATCGCGAACAGCGCAAGCGCGAGCAATATCATCGCCACACGACCGGCATTGACATAATGCTGTGCGTTTGAAGGTGGGCGACGCCGTTCGAGCCAAGGCCGGTAAAAATCATTCACGACCACCGCCGACATTGAAATGAGCCCTGAATTTATCGCCGCCGCTGCAATGACGCCGACGGTGACCAGCCCACGCAAGCCGGGCGGGATTTCGGACAGGATGAAAGACATGAAGACCGTGATTTTTTCGCCTGCGAACGCATTGGACGCGCCAACGCTAACGCCCATCAGGTCGGGGCGATTGTAGAAAATGTGGAGCAGCGATCCTATCGCCATGAATAACGCCACCACTGGGATTGCCGCCCACATGCTCGCATACAGCGCGCGTTTACCCGATTGGGCGTTTTCGCATGCGAGAAAGCGCTGCGTCGTGTCCTGATCAAGGCCCGCATTGCCGATATTGAGCAGCACCAATCCGGTCAGGATTGCCCAAATAGTAAACGGCTTGGTAAAGTCGAACGACCAGTCAAACAAACGGAGCTTGTCCATTCCGTCCGGCGAAGATTGAAGCGCCGCCCAGATTTCCGGCGCGGGTGCAGGAATTTTCACCAGCAAAAAGATGAACACCAGCACCGCGCCACCGAGGTAGAGCACGACTTGCACCAGGTCACTCCAGATAACGGCATTCAGACCACCGAACAATGTGAAGGCAATACCGAAGACGACGAGCACCGCAGATGCGATAATGATATGTTGCGGCTCGACATCCAGGAAGATGATCATCGAAACCGCAATAGCGGCAAGATATAGCCGCGCGCCGCTCGCCAAGATCCGACCGACGAGATACATCCCCGCCGCGGCGCGTCTCGCGGTCGCGTCGAACCGTGTTTCCAGCAATTCATATACTGTGGTCGCACCGATTGCGTAGAATCGCGGGATTAGGAAACGGGCAACGAGAAAGGCAGCGATGATCGCGGCGAAGTTGCTAGTGAGATAGCTGTAATCACCGCGATAGCTGTTATCGGGGGCGCCGAGAAATGTTGCCGCTGACTGCATCGTCGACAGAACGGACACTGCAACCAGCCAGACCGGCGCATGATGCCCGGCAAGGAAATAGTCATCTGCCGTTTTGGTCCGCCGTGTCGCCTGATAGCCAGCAAATGCGAGCAATGCGACATAGGCCAACAATATGCCCCAGTCATAAATGGTGAATGCTAATGGCATGAACGCTCCCTTAAGGCGCAGCCTCTAACGCAACACACCTGTTTGTTCAAATGCGCTACCGCGCCATATATGCATCCAGCGTTTCGTGGTAATGGCGTATGCGGCTTTCCTGATAGCGCGCCAATGTTACGCCCGGCTTCTTCGAAGCCCGCAGACCTTTTTGGATCCGCTTCAGATTATCGGTGTCTTGATCAGCAACCATTGCGGCTGAACCAAGCTCCGGCGCATCGGCCCACTTCTGATCCAGTCCCAGCATCGTCATTTTCGCAGGTTCCGGATGCGATCCGTCGGGCGCTTTGGAAAACAGGAACATGATTTCCATGATCGAGCTTTCCGGATCGTCGCCATTCGGACGGAAGCGATAGGTAATCGGTAACGCCTGCCCGCCCCAGGGCACCATATTGGGGAACAGCATATATTCGATGAGATCGAGCGATTCTGAATCCGAAAGCCCCGACATATCCCGACCAATCGAGCGCGAAATCTTCTCACGCGCGCGTTCGGCCAGCTTGCCCCGCGCCGTTTCACCCTCGCCCACTTCAATCGGCTTGCCTGCAAAAAAGGGTACGTCGCGGCGCATTTCCTCTATGGTTTGTTCTGCCGTGGTTGCGGGTTTCGATGGACTGGCGACGCCCTGAACGCTGATCATACGGCTGACATGGCGCACACCGGGCCAAACGTCATATTGGGTGTTGCTGTCCCCATAATAGCTCAGCACCTGTCCATGCGCGAAGGGTACATGGTACGCTTCGACAAAAGCCTCCATCGCCAGTTTCCAGTTGCATGGCATAATCTTGGCAACATGCGCCGCGACATAGCGGTCTTCCAAATTGAACGACGCAAAATGCTCGGGCAAATTTTCGAGATAGGTTTCCAGTGTCTCGGCATCGGCATCAAAATTGATGAAAACAAAGCCTCCCCATAGGCCAACACGCGCTTCGGGAAGGTTCATCTTGTCCTTATCGACATGGGGGAAATCCCATTGCCCCGGAATGACGGATAACGCGCCATCCAACTTCCACGTCCAGCCATGGAATGGGCACCGGAATTGTTTCACACATCCGCCTTCGGTGCGCAGCATCGTGCCACGATGCAGGCAGGAGTTGATATAAGCCTTAATCTCGTCAGGCCCCGTGCGCACGACGATCAAGGAATCATGGACAATGTTTTATACGACATGGTCGCCGACATTGGGGATGTGCTCCAAACGGCATGCAAGTTGCCATGTCTTGCGCCAAACCTGTTCCACTTCCCGATCATGCCAGTCTTTAGAAAAATACCGCTCGATCGACACATCGGCGCTGCTTTGCCCGATAGCAGGCGATTCCATGCGCATGATTTCTGGCGCGGGGTTCGTATCGCTATCCAATATCTCTTGCACAGACGGGCCCGGACGGCGCGCGATTATGTTGTCCAACTCACTCTCCCCAATATGTCTTGCACCATCCTGCCGCCATGGTAGCAACACTGCAATGACCAATTTACTACATCGCCACCTCATTCAAATGACCTTGACCGTTGATTTTGCCGGCATGGTCAGCATTGGCCAGACCCCAACCGGCATGCGCCGCATCGCGCCGGTCACCGGTGGTCATTTCACTGGCGAACGGTTGAACGGCACGGTGCTGCCGGGCGGCAATGATTGGGTGATTAACCGGCATGACGGTGTCATGGTTATCGACGTTCGTCTGACGCTCCAAACCAATGACGGCGCGCTTATCTATCTGGCATATCAAGGGCGTTTCCTTGCAAATGACGATGCCATGGCCCGCTTTGCAAAGGGCGAGGCATTGGATGCTTCGGAATATTCCTTGGCCATTTCGGCGAAGTTTGAATGTGGTGATGCACGCTATAGCTGGCTGAACAATGTCGTTGCGGTCGGCACGGGCGAACGTACGGCCAGCGGGCCGATTTATTCGATTTTCGAAATAGGTTGAACCTTAGAGCCTAATCGAGCGGAACGATTTCCACCGGTAGGTCATCGGTCTTTGCCCCGCAATATTGTTCGGGCCAATGCGCAAAGGGACGCACCGAACCTGTGCTGCGCCAGCGTTCAACCCGAGCAAAATCCACATCAGCGTAGATCCATTCACCCTGCCCTTCGGTCCCTATGGCCATTACACCATCGTCGGGGCTATCGCCATCGGGTGGAACAAAAACACCAGCCGCGCCGTAATTTTCGTCGAGCGCAGGGGACCAAGGCGCCATGCCGACCGTTGGCGCCTGCACCACGAAAATCTGGCTTTCCAATGCCCGTGCCTGCGCGCCGATGCGGACCCTGTAATAGCCTTGCAAACTGTCGGTGCACGACGGACAAAGAATGACCTGCGCACCCGCAGCCGCCTGCGTCCGCGCAATCATGGGAAATTCAACATCATAGCAGGTCGAAATACCGATCATGCCCAATGGCGTGCGAAAAACACGCAAATCTGTCCCGCCCTTAATGTCCCAAGATTCGCGTTCAAAACGCGTCATCATTATCTTATCCTGATGTCCGCTCTGCCCGTCGGGCAGATATAGGCTTGCCCGGTTCACAACCCGTCCGTCATCCAAGGCATAAGGACGCGTTCCGCCCAGCAACATAACACCAAAACGCTGCGCCATATTGGCATAATGGGCATCAATCTGTGGCCCCATCGCCACCACTGCACGCAACGACGCTTGCAAATCGCTGGCGGTGGCTGTGTCAATCGCCGCCAGCTCCATCGCCGCATATTCGGGAAACACCAAAAGCTGGGCGCCCTGCCCTGCAGCATCAGCTACCCACTGGGCGACTTTGCCTTGCCAGTCGGCAAAGCTCTCCGGCTGCCCAATGGGATATTGGGCGGCGGCAATGCGAACGGGCGCGGTCATAGATCACGCATCCAAAATTGCATCTGATGCGCGCTTTCGGCCGCATCGCCCACATCCTGCCACTTCAGCATAGCTGTCAAACCCGTCACCGGCGCATAGCCCCGCGCGCGCCAAAAAGGGGTCAGGTCACGGGGCGTTTCGGGGCGCATCGGATGGTCGTGTGGACGGACCACGGCACAAAAGCTCGCTTGAGCCGCGCCCGCCGCCCGCGCCGCCGCCTCCCGCGCATCGAAAAATTGATGGCCGATGCCCTGCCCTTGATACTCGGGCAGCAAAACCGACTCCCCGAAATAGAAAATCGGCGCGACATCCAAACCAAAGGCCCGCAAGGGTAACTGAAAATCCGTCTTCTGCCCCGCCATGGGGGAGGCGGTGGCGGCACCGACAATCACATCATCATCCGTTGCGACAACCAGCACCGCGCCGGGTTCGGAAATAAATTCAGCGAGATATTCCGCTTCATAGTCCGCCGTCCCGTCATACAGATAGGGCCAGCCCCGAAAGATACGGATCCGCAGATCGGACAGCGCCGGAATCGCCGCGTGGCGCTCCTGTGGATCTGTCAAACTGCGGACGCGGATCGTCATGAAACCTGAGCGATCCAGTCGGCCAGATTATAATAGACCGACACGCGCGCAATCTTGCCATCTTTTATGTCAAAAAAGCCGCCAGCCGGCAAAACATAGCTTTGGCCATGGGCCGGCGGGAAGCCTTCATCAGCGACCTTATATACGCCGTGCACCATGAATTCGGCCGCCGCGCGGGCGCCGTCGGGGCTGGTCATGATAATGATGTCACGCAACTGTTCGCTATAAGCATGGTCCATCCGACCCAGAAAGGCACGAAACGCGTCCTTGCCGGTTTCGCGTTCGCCCTGATTGATATCATGCGCCACATCATCGGTGAGACAGGCCAAAATAGCTTCAATGTCCATGGCGTTAAACGCGGCATAATAACGCGCAATCAGGGCCATAGTATTTTCACGGACATCCGGCATATTTGCTCCTATCTTGCCTTGGATCATGAGAACGGCCTGATTAAGTCAGCGCGGCAAAGCTTGTCCAGTAAGATTAATTGTCCAAAGCTACACAAGTTTTCGGACAGGCAGTGGCCTTTAAAGCGCAGATTTCCGTAACGCCCTTGACTCTCCCCCCAACCCTGCTAGTTGCACCGCTGTTCGGTGGAGCGACGGCTTCACCGACAACCGTCCGAGACAGTTGGTGAACGGAATTTGCCGTTCTTAATGTCCAGCCTAGACGGGGATAGAGATTTCAGGATTGGCTTTGCCATCCTTCGCCACTGCTCCGACAATCTGTCGTGTGCGTTCGGTATGAAACTTCCCCACGGACTAAGTCAGCGCAAGGGCCCATCCGGGCGCTTCGCTTTTCGTGTTGGGCTGACCCGGTTCGCCGGGACAGCCCGAATAAGGAGTAATGCATGAACCGTTCTGAAAAGACCGAAACAGTTGCATCGCTGAACGCCACTTTTAACGAAGCGGCGGTTGTTGTTGTTACCCGTAATCTCGGGCTGACAGTTGCACAATCGACCGACCTTCGTTTGAAGATGCGCGATGCGGGCGCAAGCTATAAGGTTGCCAAGAACCGTCTTGCCAAAATCGCCCTTGAGGGAACGCAATATGGCGCGGTAGCAGAATTGCTTACCGGACCAACTGCGCTCGCCACATCGTCGGACCCGGTCGCCGCTGCAAAGATTGCGGTCGAGTTCGCCAAGACCAATGACAAACTTGAAATTGTCGGCGGCGCGATGGGTGACACGTTCCTCGATGTAAACGGTGTAAAGGCGTTGGCTTCCATGCCATCGCTCGACGAACTGCGCGCGAAGATTATCGGGCTTGTACAAGCACCGGCAACGAAAATCGCTCAGCTTTCGACCGCACCGGCTGCGAAATTGGCACGGGTATTTGGTGCCTATGCTGACCAAAAGGCAGCGTAACTTTTTACATGAAACTGGCTGCGTCCATTTGGGCGGGCCCTACAGATATGACAGAAAATCGGAGTGTTATTTAAATGGCTGATATTGAAAAGCTCGTAGACCAACTTTCGGCTTTGACCGTTCTTGAAGCGGCTGACCTTGCA
>Ga0315903_10005645_pt1 | contig 16231 bp, 25 predicted proteins | sample LakEriMetagenome_7_FD_203524 | JGI IMG/M metagenome (GOLD analysis project Ga0315903, IMG submission 203524) | Freshwater fungal communities from buoy surface, Lake Erie, Ohio, United States - Buoy 2 MA119 | ecosystem: Environmental > Aquatic > Freshwater > Lake | place: USA: Lake Erie, Ohio...
AATAAAGTGTTCCCCTCATTCTTAAAATTGTTTCACTATTGTCTTTGTGAAAAACTGAAACACCAGTGTTGGTTTGCAGGATATCGAAGTATATTAATTCAACTTTTAATGAATAATCGGAATTGTTTAGAGAATCTGCAAGAGTATAGTCCATCTCTTGTAAACTTTCTAAAATGATATTTTTAACACCAAAAGTTAAATTACGATTTTTAACCATTGGTCCAATTTGAATCTTATTTTCAATAGGATATATAAAAATTCTTTTCGGTTCCTGTTTTTCGTGTGAAGGAACGAGCAATAATAAGGTCAGTATGAATGATAGGAATATCTTCATTTGATAAAGTATCTTGGTATCTATAAATACAGATTTTTGGATTAAAATAGTATTTATTAATAAAGAATTTTTGATGCCTATACTGAATGAAATAAGTAGAATACGTGCTGTTATGGGATTTCTTAAGGAAGAAGAAGAAATCGGTGGTCTGAAAATGAATGTTAATCTCAAAAGTTTTGTTGAAACTTTACAATTCCTCAAATTGTATTCGAACAAAATTGAAAGGATGTTAATGGATATCTCAGACTTTGCTAATAATCAAATTATTGATTTCGATATGATGAATAGAGGTCTGAGAAAAGTTCTACTCAAGAAAGGAGACAAAGGAAAAAATGTTGAGGACTATTTGGGTAAAATTATCACTTCTTTGAAATATAGAGAAAGAAGTGGTTATGGAACTGAGCCTGAAAGTGAAGACTACGAATTCGAAATTGAAGAACCATCTATTGTTCCAAAAAAGATATTCAAAAAAGAATTATACGAACTACAAATTGAACTTCTAAAGTTACAGGAGTGGTTAAATAAAACCAACAAAACTGTTATCATAGTTTTTGAAGGTAGAGATTCTGCTGGTAAGGGTTCAACAATCAAAAAATTCGTTGAAAATTTAAATCCAAGATACTATAACGTAATTGCATTGGGTATTCCAACACCTGATGAGAGGAAAGATTGGTGGAGTAGATACCGTAAACAAATTAAACCAGGAATGATAAATCTTTTCGACAGAAGTTGGTACAATAGAGGATTGATTGAACCTGTTATGGGTTATGGGTCGCCTGAAGAGTACGAAGACTTTATGGAGAATGTTGCAGACTTTGAAAACGATTTAGTGAAAGATGGTGATTATTTGTTCAAACTGTGGTTCTCAATCGACAAAGGTACTCAATCTAGAAGATTTAAAATGAGACAACAGTCCCCATTGAAATATTGGAAATATTCCCCCAATGATTCTAAAATGCAAGATTTATGGGACAGATTTACAGAGTTCAAAGAAAAGTTGTTTGATAAAACCTCCACTTTAAATCACCCTTGGGTTATTATAGATGCTGAAGATAAAAGAGTATCGGGGTTGAATGCCATAAGATACGTACTTCAAAATATTCCATATGAAGGAAAGAATGAAAAAGTATTAGATAAAGAATTCCCTGAAGTATTAGCAGTATTAAAACCAAATTCGTAAATTATGAGAAATCTAAAACAAATAATTAAAGAAGCACTCGAAAAAGAATTAAATAAAACCTTAATTCTGAAAGAAAATATAAAAATTTCTGAAGCACTTCAGTATCATATTGATAACAATTTGTCTCTAACAGACAACGTATTCAGAGTTTATTCTAAGGGGTATTTTGATTTGGTTAATGAGGTTAGAAACCTTTGGAAGGATGGTAAAATCCACCTAAATGAAGAGGATACTCTAATGGTTGAAAGTGATTTGGGACAGAGAGTAAAAATAGGTGAAGAGATTGTTTATTTGGATGCACCTTTTGAAGTTGAGGATGATGAAGTTTTGGAAGAAGCCAAACACAGAGGAAAAAACGTAAAATTAGGTAAACCATTTAGAACACCAGGTGGACCAAAGAAATTTGCGGTGTATGTAAAAAGTAAAAATGGTGGTGTTAAAAAAGTAACCTTTGGTGACCCAAAACTAAAAGTTAGGAATAGAAATAAAGGTGCCGCAAAGTCATTTAGAGCACGTCATAGATGTGACCAAAAGAAGGATAGAACTACAGCAGGATATTGGTCTTGTAATGTTGGTAGATATGCTAAACAACTTGGTCTATCGTCTTCAAATTCTTGGTAATGAACTTAGAAAGAATTAAGGGATTCTTACAGAATTACTTGGATACTGTCGTTTCACCTAAAGTTAATGAAAAACGAGAAAAACTGAAATTACAACCTGTTGAGTTTACCGTTTTTGAAATACTAAAAGGTAGTTATCAACCACCAATTATTCATGTGTTCCTACACACAGAACCTGAAATAAAAAAAACTTTATCATTAAAACCCCATGCTGTGATGCTGTTAGCAGAAGTTGAAAAGGATGTTGAGGGGTTCTTAAAAGTTTTTTCAATCAACAATAAAATTAAAGTTCATTGGAATAGAACACCAATTTTCAATAATGGTACCATACACACAAACGATTAATAACGGCAAAATCCTGAGAACTTTCACCCCTGATGTTGATTCCGAAGAATTGAAATGGCATCAGGATTTGAGTGATAGAAAAGTAACAATTTTGGAAGATGGTGGTTGGGAATTTCAAATGGAAGATTCTTTGCCAGTCAAATTAGAAAATGCGAAACAAATTGATATACCCAAATTTGTTTGGCACAGAGTTATAAAAGGAAAAGGAAATTTAGTAGTTGAAATAGAAGAGACACCATGATTTTAAATTCTGAACTTATACCACATGAAAACTTTCATAAAGGGTTTTGGTTGAGAACCAAAAATTGCCCTTGGTTTTTCTTTTATGAATCACCAAGAGAATTTAAACTACCAAACAACAAAGAATTTTATAATACTTTGGACGAAGATTTGAAAGGTATTGTAATGAATCTACATTCAAAAAAAATACCTACGACTCCATCATGTTCTGGTCATATCAAAAGTGATGAACATTACGATAAAATTTATAAAAATCTTGTTCACACAAAAAATTTAATTAAAAAAGACGGTGTTGAATTAGTCAACCCCGAAACTAATAGAAAGTTTTTTTACAAAAATCAAAATTATCAGTTACCATATACCAAAAATGACTTTCTAAGAAAACTTGGGAAGTATCAAACCAAAGGTGTTTTAGGTATGGTTGACGACGGTACAATATTTGAAAAATTGAAAGGTAAAACACCTCTAAAAAAATCAGATAACATTACATTGATTATGACTGAGGGTAAAACCCAAAAGGAAATATCGAATAAATGGAAGGAGATTGAAAAAATATTGAAAGACGTTTAGATTAAATCTTTGATGTCGAACTTTTCAATAAATTTAGGGAAGGCTTCTTTGTATGACTTTTGAGTCTCATCCGAAATCTTGTTTGTGAACTGCCAATTCCAATAGAATGTATCGTTTGGTTTGAAACCATAATAGAAGTGAACTCTTTTCTGAGTATCTACAACATCAATACCTTTCCAGTTTTGTCCAACACAAATAAATCCACTTTGGATGTCTTTAATGATATTAGATTCTCCAAACGTGGTATGTCTGTTTTCAAGCCATGTAAGTCTTTCAATTAATTTCTGATAAAACATATTTGCTTGTCCCCATCTTACCGACGAGAAAAATATAACAGCATCTGACTCCAATAGTTCTTTTGAAATTTTCCAAAGTTCATCATCTTTGTTATTAAGACTCGCCCAACATCTATGTTCACCAGATGGATTCTTAGTTTTGTCTTTCAACATAGCCTTTTTTATACCACAGGAATTACCCTCGGCTCTTGATACGTTACCTTCACACGGATAAATCTTTAATTCAGGTACGTCAATTAGGACTGATTTGTCTCCAAGATATTCATTGATTACTAAGGCTAAAATTGTGGACTTGGGAATGTCCATCTTATTCAAATCCCAATTATATCTATTAGAGCAAGGTAATAGTAATACTTTATCAAGTTTTTCAAGTTCCTCAATAGTTTTCATTAAAGACTTGAAATTACCCGACGAACCGTTTTTCTCGGATACGTTGTATTTGTCTAAAATTTCGTTTAGGGATTTCATCATTTGATAAATACTTGGGGAATCTAAATAAAAACCCACCAATTAGGTGGGTTCAATATTTTAAGCTCGTTCAGGAGATGGTTCGGTAAATACAGGTATTGCCGTCATAGTTCGTACATATCGTTGAGCCGCTTCTCTCAAAGCTTGATTTGGTTCATCTGGTGCTCTTTCTATTTCCGCAACCATTGGCACTTCTTGTGGTTGGTCTAGTGGTTCAGCAAGTTTCAATTCAAAATCAGGGATACATTCCTTATGTACTTGGTCCTGAATCTCATCCGAACATAAGGTTTTGTTTGTCGATTTAGATGAAAATATATTTTTAACAATTGAAAACATATAATTTTCAATTTCTACGTCCAAATAATCAATTCTACTATCATCGGCATTCCAAAAACTCATCTCTTTATCTTGTAAAGATTTATAACCAGCAAACTTGTAACCTGTTTTTTTGTTTATAAAATACACAAGGATACCTAACCTCCAATACCTCTCAAAGTAATTTTTTTCCCTTTGATATGTGGTACACCATCTTGTTCCTGCACCATATTTTGCTGATGCTGAGAAAGTAAGGGGTCTAACAACAACCCAAGTTTCATCTTCATACTCCTTTATTACTTGGTTAGCCATTTCTTTTGAAAATTCCTTGATTGATGCTAAAGTCACTGCACCTCGCATGTCGTCTATAGATGAGTAGGAAGTAACATCTTTATTATCAATTTGATTTTTATCCATATAATAGATAAAATCTCGCAAAGTAGTAAATGTTTCACTATTGAATCGGTCCATCATTTGGTGAAACACAAATATTTGACTCTCAGTAAGATTATCCGTAGAAATACCTTTAGTCATAAACTGAGTTTGTAAATCTAACATAATTTGAGAATACTCATCAGGATGATAATGATTTTTTGGATTGTAACTCTTTGCGAAAAGTTTACAAATCAACGGAAGATATTTGTAGGACTTGGAAGTATCAAATCTCAACATTAAGTCGAACACCGTTAGGTTGAGTTCGGGATATTGTTTTTTCAATTCGTCTAAACGGGACATAATTATTTTTTCTTAAGGATAGAAGAAATATTCTTTTGAGTCAAATAAAAAAAGGTGGATAAGTTATCCACCTTTTGCGGAGGCTCAGGGATTCGAACCCCAGTTACAGTTTCCCGTAATTCAGTTTTCAAGACTGACGCATTCAACCGCTCTGCCAAACCTCCAATATTTTTTTATTCCCAACAAAAATACTATATTTGTGGTATGAAAACAATAATTACTACCATATTTTTATTTATCACAATTTTCTGTAAAGCACAGACAAGTGATTTCATGTGGGTGCCAGACCAAAAAACAATTGTAGTTACATATAACAACGATTTCAACGGGGTCGGATTCTACATGGGTGGATATCTTCTAACCTCTTTTCCTACACCTTACATTTATACAACCCCAGCGAGTAGATTTAACCGTTTGGGTCTTTCTATATCTAACCATAGGGTATCTATAATGGCAGGTGGATTTGTTGAGTCTTTCCGTGATAGTATTTCTGTAAAACCTGATATTTGGTTGAAAATATACCCACTAAGGATTTTAACTAAAACCGACAGAGGTTTGGATTTTACCTTTGGTGTAAATTACATGGAAGGGTTCAGATATGGAGTAGGATTATCAATTCCTTTCCGTGGTATTTATTAATAATGGATGGAAAAACACTAAAACAAGCCAATAAATTTTTTGATAGAAACTTTATCGAGATATATACCATACTTGATGAAGATGGCGACCGCACTATCCCAACAAATGTAAAAGTTGAGTTGACGGGTATTCAAAAATATATCAGTATGGGTGAATGGAAACCCCACGTAAATTTTACTGCTTATATTTTACCTACAAATGAAGAGTCTGATATATTTTATTCGGTTTTAAGTGCGTACCACGGGAAAGAACTAGAAATTAAAACATTTGACCATAACCCTTACGCTAGTTTTGTTTGGGTAATTCAAAAAAAATTATCTGAGATGTTAGAATATTTCTCATTACCTGAGGCGATGCTGACTAAACTAGTTAATGAAGTACCACCAGTGAAATTAAAAGAAGGGACGATGAACAAAAAACTTTTAAATGAAGACAAGTACGATAGTGTTGTTAGACAACTTGTTAGAGATATTATAACAATATACAAAGAAGGTAAAGATGGTGAATTTGGTTTACCTGAAGACTTGTATGAAGATAAAGTTGAATATGAATTTCCTCAGTTTGATTCTACCTTTTCAATTTATCTAGAAATTTCGACAGATGACTCTATTGATGGTTTTGATGTGGAGGCGGCTTATTACAGAGACGAAGATATGATTTCAGTCGAGATAGTTACAAATCCAAGTTACGGACCACAAATTATTCAGGAACTTGTTGGGGAATTGAATGAAGTTCTAAGACACGAACTTGAACACTTGAAACAATACGAGCAGGGTTATAAGTTCCCAAGAAAAGAACCAACAAATCCCGAAAAATACTATACTCAATCCCATGAATTGGATGCCCAAAAAGCAGGATTCAAAAGAAGGTCAAGGGGTGAAAAATTAGATTATGAGACTTTAGTTAGAAGATGGTTTGAAGAAAACAGACATAAACACAGAATGACCGACGACCAAGCCGAAAGAGTAATACAAAGACTACTCAAAGAAAAATGAATCAACAAGAACACATATTAAAATTCCTCAGAAGATATTTTCAAAGTCAAAATTTTGAAAATGGTGGTTTCATTTTTGAATTCATTCAAGTTGATATTGAAAAGGATTTTCAAGCCGCTTTTAGATTTTTAGTTAACGTAATACTACCAAAACCAAATCAATCTTATTTTGTTGAGGTTTATGATGATATGATTCAAAATATTATTAGGGGTGCATATGATTTTTTAGGGGAAACTTTTTCATATTCTTTAACAATTACAATTGATGGAAAAGAACTTTTTCCTCAAACCTATGCATACGTAAGACCAGAATCATTAGACATAATTCTACAAGAGAATAATGAACACTTTAACCAAATAGGTATCTCGGTTGATTTTGGAGAAGGTGACGTTCCTTTGACTATGGATTGTGAATTAAGTTGGCGTAGAATACCATACGATGGACATGACGATAATTTGAATGTATATTTTAATCTTCATTTATCGAATTTTAAGTTAGATAATAAAGAAGTTGTCCCTAATCCCGAAAAGATGGATATTGTTGCGGGTACTTTATATTCAATTTTAATAGATAGAGATTGGTTTACCCCTGTAATTGAAGAATCAATCTACGATGAATGCTCACAAGAAATGGGGTTGAATTTAGTTGAAGACGTTTATGTACAAGTTTACATAAGAGTAACCCAACTTGATGGAAAAAAAGTAAAACAGAGAGACGAGTTTTATAAAATTAAACCTGATGACTTTATTGAAGTCTCTTGATTAATTTTTTAAACATAAGAAATAAAATTTCTTTAGATAACAACACCACACCTGAAGCAGCTAATCTCTCAGCAATTATAAGGGCTGTTTGTCTTACATCGGACGATGAACTTGCCAATTCTTGAATGTCCCCAATGATTGGAATCAGAAATGCGTAAGAAACAATTTCTAATACTTGGCTTGTAATTACTCTGGTAGAACGAAGGAAAGTTGTGAATGCGTCTTTCAATTGATAGGCTTTCAAAAGTGTTGCATCAAATACTTCTTCGAGACCCTCCTCTTTGATTTTACTTAAAAGTTTATTAATACCTCTTTTTCCTTCAAAAAAAATAAGGAATGCAATTCCACTCAAAACAAGATATCTTTCACTCTCACTCAAATTAAAATTTCCTGTTCTAAGAAATTCATTAAGTGGCATTACTAAACCCGCAATTGATGTCCCCCAAGTTAGAAACATCTTAAGGTTTATATCATAAGTTTTCAAAACCTTACTCACCATATTGTTGGTGAATGATTTCATTCTCTTTAGAGAACCAGAAAGATTATCATCATTTTTCTGTTCACTCAATATCAGTTGAAGTTGTGATTCTGTGATTAAAAATTCCATACAATTATAAATACTCTAGTTATATTTATTATCATGAAAGGACCCCTGAATCCAGATTTACAAGTTGGAGATATTATCATGTTATTACACATGGAAGGAGAAACAAGTGTAACTCCTGGTACCGTTGGTGTTGTAAAAAAAATAACTCGAGACCCGTTTGAGGGTGAGGATGAAAATATAATATCAGTCAAGTGGGAAAATGGAAGTACCCTAAATCTCATAACTTCCACAGATGCTTGGAAAAAAGTTTCGAAACCCGAAATCAAGGAACAAAGGGACCCATCAGACCAAACATGGAGGTATATGGCCGATAATGCAGATATTTTCGAATACTTTGATTGGAAATGGTTGGAAAAGTTCTTGTATAAATTGAGAGATACAGGTATTGTAAACATGTATGGTTCTTCACAATTGTTATATGCTGGTTCTGAACATATTGATAGGTATTATGGTGAGGGTAAAGAGGATGATGAGGAATTTCAAGAATTTTTAGAACAGGCGGACGAAGCTAAAAACAAAATCATTCAAGGGGTTATAAAATACATGAATGCAAACGGAAAAGATTTGGACGATATGAACGCAGTAAATAGATTTGCACGACACTTCTCTCAGAAAATTCTTGGTTTGTATATAGCCTTATCTGGATTAGGAAATCGTAATTAATTACTCAAAGGAGCTTTTATTGCGGGATGAGAATTGTAATTTGAAAGTTCGATATCCTCGAATTTAATCTTATCCCAAGCAACCAAATAACCATCACGGTACTCAAAATCAAATTTAAGTTTTAGGTTCGGTAATTCAAAAGCCTTTCTCTCTATTTGTTGTCTAGCTTGGTCAAGGTGATTCAGATAAAGATGTGTATCACCCAAGTTACCAATCAAATCCTCAGGAACCATATTTGTTAATTTGCCGAGCAAAGTCAGTAGTAACCCGTAGGATGCAATGTTGAAGGGCAGACCTAAAAATGTATCAACCGACCTTTGATTCCACATTAAAGAGATTGCTCTTGTTGGAGTTTCAGTGTAATATGGGTTATCAAACTCAGGTATTATTGCTTCATCATATTCCATACCTGTTTCATAGTTTCGTGTGAACCATTTTGCGTATCTTTCACTATAAGTCAATTCCCTTGTATAAACTTGAAAGCCGTAATGGCACGGAGGTAAAACCATATCATCAATCTCAGCAACGTTCCAAGCAGAAACCATGAGTCTCCTTGAATCTGGTTCCGTCTTTAGCATTTGTATGAGTCGCTGAATTTGGTCAAACCAAAGTGAGCCTTTTTTCCCCTCATTACCATAATCCATCCAACCTTGCCATCTTCTCCATTGTTTACCATAGATTGGCCCCAAGTCGCCCCAATGTTCTGCAAATGTTTTATCAGTTTTTATTTTTGAAATAAATTCCTCTTGAGATAAATTGAAATGTGGGTGACCAGACATTACGGTATTCAATTCAAACTCTCTCTTTGTCTGCCTCAAATAGTTTTTATAAGCGTCTCCATCCCAAATATGGCATCCGTTATCAACAAGATATTTGATATTTGTATCACCATTCAGAAACCATAATAATTCAGTCACTAAAGTTTTCCACGCCATTTTCTTTGTGGTTAAGAGTGGAAATCCTTCATTCATGTTGTGACGAATTTGGTATCCAAAAATAGATTTAGTTCCAGTCCCCGTTCTGTCTTTTTTTTCAGTTCCGTTACGGAGAATGTGTAGGAGTAAATCTTGATATTGTTTGTCTATGGTATTCATGATAAAACGATTATTTCACCTGGATTGTGGGCAGGAATGTCGTAGGTAAATTTATGTTTGTTTAATATATTAACGGTTAGATTTCTCATACGGTATGAATCTCCTGTGATAATTCTGATGGGGAGTTCAGTTGAGTGTAAGAGGACAAAGTTTTCAACCTTGTCCCTTACATCTCTATGAAAAATACCGTGTAAATCTAATTCTTTCATTTTACCCATTCGCTGAATGCTTGTTCATATGCGGAAACTCTGTCTATTTTAGGGTCTTCTAGCATAATTTTTCTTGCGGTGTCTATGACCTCACTCAACAAACCATATTCTCCCGCTTCGTATAGAATTTCTTCAATTATTTGTTCATTAGTCACACTCATTTTGAATTGTTTTGATTTTCAAATTCTTCAATTAAATAACTTATGTTATCAGTTAGATGGTCGTTTTTTTTCAACCATTCTAAAACATCATCAATACCTAATCTATATGATTGGTGCATACAACTCATGATAGCTCTTTCACTCAAAAAAGAACTATGAGGAATAGTATTTTCAAATATTTCAGAAAGTCTGCTGTCCATTGTTTATTTTTTAATTAACATGTTTGTGTTTGAGATAGGGAGACGTAGAACAGGAATTTGTTTTTCAAGTTCATCGGATTGTCTTACTTCATAAAATCCTTCCATAATTTTGACGGTTGGAATTTGACTCATTTCAAGGATTGTTTCACCACTTGCGTTTGGACCTTCGAAAAGCTTGATTGTTTTTGTAGTTGTGTTGAATAGTAATGTTTGCATGATTTAATTGTTTAGAATACAAAGATATAAAAAAATGGCATAAAAAAAACAGGTTTGTTCGTCGGGCGATAAGTAAATTACCAAGATACTGTATCAAAAGGAGTGAACTAAACCTGTTTGAATAAAGTTAGTTGTTGTTTAGTTTATAGTAAAATGAAAAATTTAAAAATTTATGGGTATTTATAGAAAATAATTCTTTATGAACGCATACTTTGCTGCAAATAGATTGAGCCAAGACGAGAAGAATGATATCTTGTCTCAACACAGAACACTTTATGATGGGTACAGAACCCTTCAACCCCATGTTCCGAGTGAACAACCATTATATGTACAGGACTTTGCAAAAGACAAAGTTGGTGCGGTATTGAATAACAAAGGGACTGTTAAGGCTTACACAAACGTTGGTATTAACGAGCAAAAAGAACAAAAAGAAGTTTGTGATGAGTGCGGAGCGATGCAAATGAGTGAAGGTGAATGTATGGAATGTGGTTGGAAAGGAGAAGTCGGTGCAATGGAAGAATCCGAAAGAATGATGTGTGAGTGTGGAGGAGAAATGAGAGAAGGTGAATGTATGGAATGTGGTTATAAAATGGAAGAATTGGACGAATCAGGTCATTTAAGTGATATCTACAACGTTGAGGACTTGGGAGATGCTGAATTTGATTACGTTCAAGGTGGTGGAAACAAGTACGGAACATTTGAAAAAATGCACCACATGAAAGGAATAAAAAATGAACAAGTTGAAGACGAATATATTGATAATTTTGAAGACCCAGACAACGAAGATGATGAAGTCGTGGGAACAGACGACTTGGAAATCGATTCAAGTGAAATGTATGAACAAGGGTATACAGGTGGTGGAAATGCTCCTGATATGGACATCAGTAATGTTAAACCTGCCTATGACTTCGTTAGTGATGGACCAATGGATGTTTATCCTGAAGGAGAAATGGAAGAAGATGACTGTTTAGATTGTGATGAGGAAACAGAATATGAAACAATGGAATCTGCTTGGTCAGAAGATATGGAAGAACAAACTGATATATCAGGAGTTCAAGGAATCTATGGAGCGATGGAACCAGCATTTGATTTTGATAGTGAAGGACCTGGTAAAGCAGGACCTTATCAACATAGTCAATATAGTGAAGGTGAGACTGAAGAACAATATTTACCACAACACGTATGGGATGATGCCCACAAAAAAGGTCATGTAAAAACCCACAAAGAATTGGGTATTGATAGTGATGATGACTTTGACGAAGATGAGTTGGAAGTTGATTTTGATGAATTCGACCCAAGAGACAAATCATGGGAAGAAATTAAGGCTCACACAGGTGATTGGGAAGAGATAGACGAAGATTTACAAGAATCGTTTCAAATCCAAAAAAATAAGATTACCGAGATGATGATTAGAATGAAGGTTATAAAATAACTAAAAACCCCTCAAAAAGAGGGGTTTTTTATTTCATTATATTTTAAAGTTTTTTTCGGTAATTTTCCGATTCGAATTTCCACCAAATCATTATCTTGGCAATCGAAAATAGATAAAACTCTTTTTACTTCATTAATTTTATAATCAATTTCAAAATCACCATCATACAACAAATTTTTAGGGATAAAAATTTCAAGGGTTTGTTTTTTTACTCTGAAATCGATATCCAACATCTCAGGGAAATTGTTTTTAAATTTTAAATCAAAAATATAATCCGCATATTCAGTTTTATCATCAGAATCAATCAAGAAAATAAATTTTCTTATAGATTTATCATATTTGTATTCAATATGTTTTTTAGATTGCTCACAAAAGTAAAATTGAGGTAAAGACTTTGGACTTCTTTTATAGTTGAGTATCTTGTAACCATTTTTCAATGATACGTCGTCACAACTATTCTTACTTTTAAGATGAAAAATATTATCTAAAAAAATTTTTTCATTTTTCAACACGTGACTAAAATTTACCAAAATTGTACCAGCTTCTGGTAATTTTCTTTTTCTACTTAGATTAATCTCGTAAACATTCTGATTCAAAATTTTTATCTCTTTAGACTCAACGTCCCTTTGATTCAAATTTTTTATATCAGGTATTTCATTACAATATGAAAAAAATACATAGTCCTCAAAGGTTTTATATAGTTCTTTGAGAGTTTCTACGATGGACGTTGAAATGAAGCTTTTATCATCTATATTCAAATCGAAATTATCGTCTAATACAAACATTTTTATTTTATGGTCAATAACCCCATGGTATTTTTTTATTTTTCTAAAATTATCTTTTGTACCAAAGATTAGGAAATAATCAACCAAGTTGTAAAGTTCTTTGAATCTAAGTTCAAATATATCCTCACTCCCTTGTATGAAAACAACATCGAAAACTAATTTTTTTTCATTCATACTATTGAAAATATAGATAAATAAAGTTAAACTTGAAGTATAAAAAACTCATTATGGCCAGTAACAATAAGTTCGTATCAAATCAAAGAAACAACGTAAATCATTTTAATTACTACTACTTCACTAACGTATTTACCAACCAAGAAATTGAAAAAATAATTGAAATAGGTGAGTCACAACCAAAAATCAAAGGTACAACCGTTGGTGAAGATGTGAGTCAACAGGTTTCAGAATATAGAGTCAGCGACATTTCTTGGTTATCAAATAACACAAAAACCAATTGGCTTTTTGATAGAATTGCAGACTTAGCAATCAAAGCAAATACCGAAATGTGGAATTTTGATATTTGGGATTTCCAAGATGACTTACAATATACTTCATATTACGGTAATGGAGGTCATTATGATTGGCATGCAGATTTAGGTGTAGGGATTTCAAATAGAAAACTTTCTGTAGTTCTACAGTTGTCTGACCCATCGGAATATGAAGGAGGGGAACTACAAATGAATACTGGTGGAAATATTATTAATGTACCAAAAGAAAAAGGTCTAATTTGTTTCTTCCCATCATTTGTATTACACAGAGTAACCCCATTATCCTCAGGTCTCAGAAGGTCAGTAGTTACATGGTTATGTGGTGCTAATTTAAGATGATTCAACACAAATACATAGAGGTAAAAGATTATCAAAAAGTTGGAAAAACAAACGAGTTTTGGCTTTGGCATTTTACTGCGAGTCAACCAAACGAAAGTTTGATAATACAACCAATAAATGAAAAACCTTGGGATGAAACAGGATTTCATCCCTTTAAAGTTTTGGCAGAAAAACTTCAAATCCCTATTTTTGAATCCAAGACGAAAGATTCGATTGACTTTTTGATATCTTTGGACCCGAACATTACCTCACAAAAAATTTTTTTTAATAACAAATTTGTACCAATCATACTCGGATTCAATTATACGAGGTTGGTAAGTTCGACTCAACATCAGGGTAAATGTTATTGTCCTGAGGGAATAGTTGAAATTGTTGCTGAAATGGACTTTAATTTACTTGCCAAACTTCAATTCGATTAACGTTCAGTGTTGAAGAAGAACACTTGGAACAATCTACCGTCATTAATATCTCTTCCGAAATAATCTAAAGATACGTGATAGTTGTCGGCTCGGTACATTATCAAACGATTGAATACGTTTCCAATTCTATCTACAATTTCCCATTTAGTGTAATCTCTACAATCATGTCCTGGAGGTGCTGCTTCGTTGTAACCTGGTTCGTTTTGTCTTTTATAGTCATAATGCATCCATCCTGTCTCTTTGTGACGGAAAATACCTGTTCCAGAACTTAGTGGTGCGTCAGGTGTTAAGTAACAAACCGCAGCCCAATCAGTTGTTGAATCGGCATGAATCCAAGACCTATCTTCTGCAACTGTATATTGAAATGAACCTGTATAATTGTTTTCAGGGTCATCACTACCCCAATATGTGATTTCACCTGCAAATGGGTAAAGAATGTCCCTCAATCTCTTTTTTAGTGGGTCATTTAGAAATGACCTAGTTCTTTGACCAGGGTAATTACCTCTAACCTTGAATTCCTGTTTAAGAGCAAATTCTCTAACCTCCATTGGGTTAGCGTAAAAGTCGTCTATTGTAAGTGAATTGAATCTCATAATTTATATCTTTAATAAAATTTAACCATAAATACACAGAAAAAAAATGATAAAAGAAAAATTTTAGCCTGACTTTTATCATATTCTCTAATATTTCTTATATAAAAATTAGATATGGAAATTAAAGAAATTGTATCTTACTTCATGAGTAATGATAGTAACATTATCGAAGTTTCTTTTAGAACGATAGAAGATGACGAAGAAATGGTAAGAATTGACCAAATACACTATTCAATTGCAGAAGAATATGGGTTTGATTTAGTTACAGAATCATTTGACTTTTTTGACGATGATGAAGATGATATATACGTTGATGAAGACAAAGTTGAATTGGACGAAGACGAACTTATAACATTCCTAAATGAATATTATACAGTAAATCCTGACTCATTACCTCCAGCAGAGTTTTATTAGGGTCCAACCCTATTCAGAGTAAGAATCACTCTATAATGCGGACCGTCTTTTCCGTAAGGTGCGAAGTCTAACCCCGATAGCTGTAAGGTTTCAAGTAAATCACTATCAACTTGGAAGGTAATTCTTGCATAGGAATTTCTATCCTTAGGTTTATAGTCAAACTGAATTTTCCCTGTTGTGTAGGCATCAAAACTATACGGGACCCTCCAAAACATAATTTCATAGGGAGACTCTCCGTATTCCCATCTATCTCTCTGACCATTTTGGAATCTATTATACCATACCATTCTTACTGTAGAATAGTCAAAATGGATATAAAAATTATCAATCTTAATTGAATCAAAAGGGTCTGGTAGGTATGGAGTCTTGAAAACCGAACCTGAAAGAAACGTAGTGTCTTTTGTTATTGCTTGAGAGGTTTGAATTACGGTAACTTTGGAAACAACGTATTTTCCACTCAGTGTAAGGTCACTGATTTCAGTCACATATTTTTCACAGGAAAATAGAAACGGGAGAAGTAAGAGAATATATTTTTTCATAATCCCAAAGGTATGGATTTTTTTATAAATCCAAAAATATTTATTTATATGATTTTAGACGTAGATATTTTAATAACGCTATTCGAAAAGTATTCCCAAAATAAACAAGATGGAGAAATAGGTGAACAAGAAGCGGCCGCTGCAGCACCGTCAGGTGGTTCAACAGGTGGAGGAAAAGCACCACCGAAATGGTCCGATGTTCACGGTGGTCCTAAAAGAGGTAAAGCTAACATGTTAGGTAAGGGAGGAGAGAAATGGGAAACAGGCATGAATAGAGGCGTAGCAAATCAAATTTGGTAATTTCAATATATTTATAACAAAAAACTAGATACTATGGTACATCCAAAATACAGTCCAGAAGAAGCTCTACAAAGAATGAAGTTGATGATGGAGTATGATTCTTCAAGAACATATACAGAAAACAAGGTTATTGTTGAAAATAAAAAGCCAATCAATGAAGTCGCATTCTTAGGGATTCCCGCTTTAGCATGGGCTTGGACAGGTGTTGCAGCGGCCTTAGGATTAACTGCTGGTGTTGCATCTGAGTGGACAAATGAGGATGCAAAAACTAAAT
>Ga0315903_10005648_pt1 | contig 16223 bp, 12 predicted proteins | sample LakEriMetagenome_7_FD_203524 | JGI IMG/M metagenome (GOLD analysis project Ga0315903, IMG submission 203524) | Freshwater fungal communities from buoy surface, Lake Erie, Ohio, United States - Buoy 2 MA119 | ecosystem: Environmental > Aquatic > Freshwater > Lake | place: USA: Lake Erie, Ohio...
CGTCAACTCCAAGGTTTATGTTGTATGTCGTAATACTGTTATCCGTAAGGAAGCTCACGCCAATTGATTTGTTGGCGCCGGGTGCCACTGCTGAGTCGTCACTCAAGGAGGTGATGCCGTTGGTGAGGGTCACGCCGGTGAGCTGAGTATTGGTCTGCGCTGCGGCCGAGGCGGCGATCAGCAGGGCGGGGAGAAGTGCGGAGGTGCGCATGAGGATGGGTTGAGGGAACGATGCCCCTCCCGCTGACAATGTCTTTTTTTCAGAGCCGCAGAGGCATGGGACGAAATGCCAGAAGAGCGTCACGAAAACGCGAGAATCCCCCTCGGGTCTGCCAGGGCGAGCCGACCGGAGGTAGGGGTGATTGCGGGTAGGCTGATGGCCAAGGCTTGCCCAATTGAAAGGCTGCCCGCAGGCCCGCTTTCACAAGGCCAATCCTTGTTAAAGCGAAACGCGCTTGGCTTTAACAAGGGTCTGCCCCGGGCCGTTGATGAGGTGCCATGTCCAGACGACCTATCGGAACAATAACATAACATTTGCACTCATATGTTATAAAACTAGGCTTTGATTTATGGCCAAGCCATCCCATGCGCCGAGATTGGACGACCTCCTGCCGAGGTTCGCCCGGGATCCCGTCATATCCTTGCGCCTGCTTCGCGCCCCGGCCGACCTCCCTCCGGCTTACCGCACTTATCGCCATTGGGAGCAGGTCCGCTACCACAAGCCCCTGCCTGCCGGCCTGAGCGCCGAGGCCTGGTGGTGCGCGCTCAAGCTCCTGCGCGCGTCGACGGCGCAGGAGCTGCCGCTCCGCGATGTCGCGGGCAACCCGCTACGCCTCTCCTGGCCGGTCGGGATGGCGGACCGGCTCCGCGCCCTCGGCGCCAAGCTTGCTCCTGGCCGCCTTCCCGGAGTCGCCGCCAAGTCCACTCCGGAGGGCGCGGCGCAGCGTGCGGCGCGCTGGATCGATGAGTCGGCGTCCTCGAGCATCATCGAGGGTGCCCGCACCTCGCGCGAGGCGGCCCATCAGCTCCTGGCCTCCGCGCGACCTCCCCGCGACCTGGCCGAGCGGATGGTCGCCAACAACTACGACGCTGTCCGATTCGCCTGTGCGACCGCCCGCGAGCCCCTGACGCCGTCGCGCCTGCTCGACATCCAGCGCCGGATAACCGACGGCACCCTGCGCGACGGCGCGCAGGTCGGCCGCTTCCGGACCGCCGACGACAAGGTCGTGCTCCGCCGTGGGGACGAGGTCGTGTTCACGCCTCCGCCCGCCGCCGAGCTTCCCGCGCGCCTCGCGCGTCTCTGCGCCTTCGCCAACGGTGACGATGCCGGCTCCGCCGCCATGGACCCCGTCCTGCGCGCCATCCTCGTCCACTTCTGGCTGGCCTACGACCACCCGTTCGTCGACGGCAACGGACGGACCGCGCGGGCCCTCTTCTATGCCTCGATGGTCCGCGCCGGCCTTGGCTCGGTCGAGCATCTCTCGCTCTCCGGTGCGATCCTCGGAAATCGCAGGTCCTATTACGACGCCTTCCGGTTCGTCCAGACCGACGGCGGCGACGTCACCTACTTTGTGCTCAACCAGCTCGACCTGCTCGAGGCGGCGGCCGAGGATCCCGGCGGACGCCCCGCGGTCGGCGAGGGCTGGCGCCCGACGCGGCCCGTCGGGCAACTGCCGTCGCTCCCCGGACTCAACGCGCGCCAGCAGGCCGTGCTCCTCGCCTCCCTGGCGGATCCCGGGCGCGCGCATACCCTCGCCGGTCACCGCCGCGCCCATGAGGTCACGGCCATGACCGCCTGGCGCGATCTCTCGGCGCTCCGCCGCAAGGGCTGGCTCGTCGAGGCGCCTGCGCAGGGCAGGGCACGCAGCCTCGTGGCCGCGCCCGACCTGGCTCGGCGACTACGTCGGCGACGCTGAGGGCTCCCTGAGCCGAGGTAGAGGCAGCACGCTGTGCTGATCGGGCACGACATCGTCGTGCCCTTGCCCAGGCAAATGCCCCGCTCTCGCAGGTTCTTTTTCCTCCATCCGCTCGCCCCTCACTTCGTTCCCGCCGTCCCCGCCTTGGCCGCGATCCAGACGGGCGCGCCCAGCCCCGCGGAACCGGCCGTCGCCTGCGCCTGCAGGCCGGCCGCGACGAGCGACACGATCAGCCGAGCAGGGCTGGCAGTAGGCGCATGGCTTCCTTGGATAAACCCCTAAAGCCCAAATAGTCTTCCTCCCCGTGGCCCAAGCAAAAAAGGCCCCGCTTCCGCGGGGCTAAGGACTCAAAGTGGTGGGGGCGAGGGGGCGGGTCGTTGCCAGGTGCGCGTGATGCTAAAACCCGGGATGTTTGGCCAGTTTTGTAACACCCAGAGCGAGCAATGGCCTGATGCCTTGGCTTGGCCCGTCCTGCCGAGACCTTGCGCCTAAGGACTCGCATGACATGCGATCTGCGCGAAAAGGCGGTTGGGGCATCCGCAGCAGCCTTGAGCTGACTACGCACGATGTGTCTTATTGCCTTGCCCCTCTGTTCAATCCTGTCTGTTTGACTGTTGTCGTTTCAGTCCAAGACACCCCCATCGATTCCCCAGTCATGAGCGCCCTCTCCCAATTTTGTCCGTCTGTCCGGCAGATGATGCCTGCATTGCCGCTGCTCGGCGCCCTGATCACCGCCCCGCTGGCCCAGGCCGCCCCAAACCTCACCCCCGCGCTCCAATCCTTCACCGTTGGACAGTCGGGTGGAAATCCCGGCTTCATCGGCACCGTGGGCTACGACTTCACCACCACCTCGTCCTTCGCCGTCACAGCGCTTGGCTTCTATGATGACAACGGCGACGGGCTGCTCAGCTCGCACGTGGTGGGCATCTTCGATGCCGCCACCCAGTCGCTGCTGGTGAGCGCCACCGTGCAGGCTGGGACGACCCATCTCCTGCTTAATGGATTTCGCTGGGTGTCGGTGCCTGAAATCGTGCTGGCCCCTGGCTCCTATCTGATGGTCGCCACCCTCAACGGCGACCCCGGCACCTTTGATCCCTTCGTTTATGAGGCAACCAACCCGGTGGTGACCAACGGCTTCATCCTTGGCAACGCCAGCCTCTCCGAGAGTGCGAGCGGCAGCACGTTGACTTTCCCCACCGTTAACGAGGGAGTTCCCTACGGCTTCATCGGAGCTAACATGGCCGTTGCAGCCGTCCCCGAGCCTTCGACCTACGGTCTTGGCCTTGGCGGACTGGCTCTGGTCTGTGCGGCGATCCGTCGCCGTCGCAGCAAGTAATCAGCACGCAAAGTCCCAAAGCAAGAGGCCCCGCGAAAGCGGGGCTTCTGTTTGCCTGATGTGAGAAGAAGCAGGAGAATCGAGAATACGGTCCAGAAGATGACCCATGGGGTTAAGGAGCTATGCCGCAGGCATCGGGCGAGGCCCCGGAGCGAAGCGGAGCCAATCCCATCCTCTCCGCCACTTTGACTGGCTTGCCGTAGGGATTTATCAGGTCTCGTTCGGAGACGAACCGTCGGCTTTGCGTAGAAAATGGGCGCGGCAGGCGGTCAGCAGAACAGCTAACTCCTCCGCCTTGTGCCCATAGGTTTCGGGCAGGGCGTCATGAAAACCCACCAAGGCGGAACTGGCATTTTGGGAGAACCCCTTTGCTGACCCATGGAAGTTGATGCCGACAAAGCCCTGGGATGCCTGCCGATAGTGGCCGAACCCGCTGATCTCCGCCCAGGCGATGCGTCGGGTGCGGAAGAGCGTCCTGAACTCGAGCCCGCCGGGACCTACCTTGAGGTAGGCGGCTCCAGGAAGCATCTGGACGGCGGACACGAGAAGGCCGAGGCCGAAGAAGGGGGCGACAACCCAGCCGGTCGCCTCGCCCGATTGGATCCCGATGATTCCGCCGAAGCCGAGGATGATGCTGGCTAACCCGACCCAGATCCACTTGGTCCTGGACGCCGGAAACATCAACTCGAAGGTCTCCGGGAATTTGAACCTGTAGGATGTGAACGAGCCGGGGCCTTCGTTGCTCATTGGGAGGTGCGAGCCAGATTCTCTGTCGATCCTCGCATGGAGTCAATGGGCCAGCTGGACGATTGGCTCACTGCTCGGATGGGCTTGTCGTTCGCGACGGTAGGCGGATGGCCGCTGCGATTCGCGGGGACCCGATATCCTCACACGAAGAGATGACGGATGATGGCGTGGCTTGGTCGGCGTTCGTCCACCAGGAGTTCGACCTCCTGCGACTCCCGCAGGGCGAGGACCTCGCGGGTCTGGTGCAGCGGCATCCAGCACCAGAGGCAGGCCCCGTTGAACTCGTAGAGGAACTCCACGCGCGCGCGGTCACGCTTCAGCTGGATGTGGGTGATGACCCCCCTGGTCGCGACGCCCCATCGGAACAGCTTTCGGATGCGCGCGATGCGCCAGTAAAGCACACAGGTCGCCACGAGCGACACCGGCAGGGCGATGGCGAGCGCCTCCGTCGCCCCGAACCCGGCGCCTCGTCGAAGAAGCGGAAAAACAAGGCCGATCAGCCATATCCCTGGAATCGAGATGAGGCAGAAAAGCGCGGGCCAATCGGTCAGCACGATTTTGCGCAGCCGTGGCCGCTCCGCCTCGTCGTGGGTCTGGGTTACCACACCTGCATCATGCCAACATGGTTGCTCCCAGCCAGCCCGGATGTGTTCTGGCGAGAGGGCGTCCGCGAGCCGAGGGGTCAGGCCGTTGCCAGGCGCGCCTGATGCCAAAACCCGTTTCGTAGCACCTGGGGCGAGCAATCGCCTGACGTCTTGATTGGCCCCATTGGTCTTCCGTCCCTGGCCTGGTTTGTCATACCTTCTCTCACCCCATGCTGCCCCGCCGCCGTTTCCTCCGCAACGCCACCCTGGCCGCCCTCGCCTTCCCGGCCCTGGTGCGCGGTCAGAACCTCAACTCACGCCTGCAGCTGGTTCAGGTCGGGTGCGGTGGCAAGGGCGCCGAGGACATCCGGCAGGCAAGTTCCCACCCGAAGGTGCGCTACGTCGGCTTCTGCGACGTCGATGCCGCCGCCTTCGGCATGGCCGCCCCCGGCGCGCCGCGCTTCTCCGACTACCGCGTGATGTTCGACCGCCTCGGCGACGGCTTCGACGCCGCCGTCATCTCCACGCCCGACCACATGCACGCCCTGCCGGCGCTGCGCGCCATCCGGTTGCGCAAGCACGTCTACCTGCAGAAGCCGCTCGCCCACGACCTCGGGGAGGTCCGCGAGCTCCGCCTCGCGGCCGAGCGGGCCGGCGTGCGCACCCAGATGGGCATCCAGAACCACTCCTCCTCGGTCTATCGCACCGCGGTCGCGCTGGCCCGTTCCGGCCGCATCGGCAAGGTCCTCTCCGTCCATGTCTGGCAAAGCAGCCGTGGCAACCAGTGGACCGGAAGGAAGGAGAGGCCTGCGCCTGCGGCCCCGCCTGCCAATCTCGCCTGGGACCTCTGGCTGGGCGGGGCCGAGGCCCGTCCCTACGCCCCGGGCGTCTACCATCCCCTTCACTGGCGCGATTGGAAGGACTTCGGCGGTGGCGCCCTCGGCGATTTCGGCTGCCACATGCTCGACCCGATTTTCAGCGCCCTCGGCCTCGGCGCGCCCATCTCGGTCGTCGCCGAGAGCTCCGGTCTCCATCCGGAGACCTGGTCCGCCTCGCAGACCGTGCGCTACACCTTCCCGGGCACGCCGCTCACCGCCGGGCCGACCATTGCCGTCACCTGGTATGACGGCGGCCGCCAGCCCGACGTCGCCCTCGCTCGCCTGCCGTCCGGGATGTCCCTGCCGCGCGACGGATCGCTGATGGTCGGCGAGCTGGGCGTGATCCTCCTTCCCCAGGTGTCGCCGCCCCTGCTCTTCCCGGTCGAGACGTTCGGCGTCGCGCTCTCGCCCGGCGACGCGGCTCGGCGCCGGCGGCTTCTTGCCTCCGGTGAGAAGGACGACCGTAAGGTGGCCGAGATCGAGGCCGTGCCCGGGCGCAATCATTACCACGATTGGGTCGACGCCGCGCTGGGCGGGCCGGAGACCACCGCCAATTTCGCCTACGCCGCGCCCCTGACCGAGGCTGTGCTGCTCGGCAACCTCGCCGCCCTTTTTCCCGGCGAGGAGCTCCGCTGGGACGCTCCCGGCCTTCGCGTCACCAACCACGCCGGCGCCCAGGCCCTCGTCCGCCGGTCTTGGCGCGACGGGTGGACGGCCTGAGCCGCGCTCCCGTCGATTCAAGCTTTCCCCTGCCCGGGCTTGCCCGGTTTTTGTCAGCGCCCTCGCAAGGAGGCGACCACGGGGAGGTGGCTGAATGGCCGAAAGCGCCCAATGGGTAGACGCCATAAGCATCTCGCAGGGGGTGGGGGCGAGCGGGCAGGCCGTTGCCAGATGCACCTGATGCCAATACCCGGGAAGTGATGCCAATACCCGGGAAGTTCGGCGTTTCGGGTAAGAGTCGGAGCGATTAACGGCCTGACCCCCTGGGTCGACCCCGTACGACCTTGGCAGGCTGAACTCGACAATCGTGTGGGGCCTGAAACCGTATCACGATGAAACCCACCCTCGCCGCGCCGTGGCTTCTCTGCGCATGCCTTGTTCTCATGGCATGCTTCCCGGCAAACGCGGCTGAGCCACCCAGTGTCAGGCTGTCGTCCGGCCAGTATTTCATCAAGCAATCGTGGTTACAGGAGCAGGACTTTTCGCGCCCTTACCACGTGAGCGTGCCAAGGAGCCCTGATGATCAAAAATGGCCCGTCCTCATCTATCTGCACGGCAACGGGGGCAACGCCCGGGAATCGATGGATGGCTTCCTGAGGCGGCACCCGACGATGGCGTCCAGCTATGTCATGGTGTTTCCGGAGGGCTACCGGAAGAGCTGGAATATCTCCGCCGAGCAATCGAAGGCGGATGATCGCAAGTTCATCGAAGCAATCGTCAAACGGCTCTCCGCTTGCGACAACGTGCGGCAAGACTCTTTTAGCATTATGGGCGTCTCGAATGGCGCGGCCTTGGTGAATCAACTGGCCATCGAGTGCCAGTTGCCGAACATCCGCAACTACGTGACCGCCGTCAGCCCACTCAACATGCTGCAACACGATGGGCGCAACTTCAAAGCCAAGGGTGACGATAACAGCTACCAGATCGTAGTCACACCCCGCAAGGGTGCGCGCTTGATGAGCATCTCGGGAACCGAGGATCGCCTGATTCCCTATCACGGCGGGCCATCGCCGGTTATTCCTGCTAAAAACGGCAAGCTCGCCTTCGTCGATGCGGAGGAGTCCATTTTCCTGTGGGCCAAAGCCATGGGATACCAGGGGGAGAAGTTGAGGAGCCCGAGCAGGGTCGCCGGAAATCTGGAACGCTTCGATTACCTTGAGGGAGCTGTCATTCACTACAAGGTCCAGGGCGAAGGTCACAGCGCGGCCACGGCGATCCATGAATCGGCCCTCCTTCGCTTTTTGGAAGACAAACGATAAGCCAGTCTGCCCTGTGTTCTTGGGTGAGGAGCTTCGGGGGGGCAGGCCGTTGCCAGGTGCGCCTGATGCTAATATGCGGGAAGCTGGCGCTTTTGCTAACCCCCGGTTCGAGCAACGGCCTGATCCCATGGATCGGTCGCCCTCCTCCTCAAAAAAGTCACGGACGTAGCCGCGACCCTACCCAAGCAAAAGGCCCCGCGGTTGCGGGGCCTTGTTGGGTGGCTGTTGCCTTGGCTCAGACCTTGCGACGCCGGCGGATGGCCGCGCCGGCGAGGGCCAGGCCGCCGAGGATCAGGCCGTAGGTGGAGGGTTCGGGGATGGGGGCGCCGTAGCCGCCATAAACGCCGAAGCCCACGTTGGCTCCTCCGGCCGCCATGTTGTTGACGGTGTACATCGGGGCCAGGGTCGGGGACGTGCCGCCGAAAGGCACGCCGTCATTGTAGATTCCTTGGGTGCTCAGGCGATACCCGTTCTTGGTGAATACGATGGCTGCGCTGTAACCCCCTGACATGTTGTTGGTGAAGAAGAAGCTGCCGTTGCTCAGTGTGATGTGGATCTCCGAGTTGGGCGTCAGGTTGGTGTCGAGGTCCGACTCGCTGTACGAGATGACGGTCGAGTTAAGCAGGAGAAGGGTGACATCGAAAGCTAGGTTCGAGAAGGAATTCCAGGCGTAGTTGCCGTTCGCCAACGGGGAGGGCGCCGTGAAACTCAGTGTCGCCTGTCCGGCGTAAGGAGCCGTGGGCAGGCGGCTTCCGTCACTGAACCCGCTTTGGTCGAAATTAGCCGTGTAGGTGTAGGTCTGCGCCGAAGCCGAGGCGGCGATCAGGAGGGCAGGAGCAAGGTGCGTGAGGCGCATGTTGAGACGAAACGCACCTATACCTAGCCCGACCCCGCCTTTTCAAGGGTTTTCGGAGCAGGCGCCTTTGGGGGCGAGAATCGGGAGTCCTGTTCGATTGTTCAGGCTTTAGATCCGACGTTCACGTCTGCGAGGCTGGCTAAGATTCCGTCCCAAAGCCCCAGGCGGGCCTCGATGGCGGCCTGGGCCGCCTGCGTGGCCTGCTCCCACCTCGTGTCGTCCTCGCCGCAGAGCAGCTCGACCATGCGGAGCGAGATGGCTCCGTGGTGCCCGCCGTCGACCTCGATATGGCGCTCCAGGTAGTAGCGGAAGGTGTCCAGTTTGCCCGGGTGCTCGTGGCTGAGTCGTGAGACGAGCTCAGGGAACATGTCCGGGATGAGATCCTCCCGCCCGAAGGTGAAGGCCGCGGCGACCTCGTGGATCCTCCCCCCGGTCGCCAGCGCGAAGGTCGCGCCAGAGAAGGCCGCCGAGGCCGCCGGCACTCCGGCCTGCCGCAGGGCCGCGCCCGTGGTGCCTCCGGCCTTGACGGTCGCCAGCGCCAGTCGCACCGCTGAGCTGTCCGCCCCGGCATCCTCCATCGCGCGGAGGTAAAGGTCGAGGTGCGAGATGCGCCCGCCCCGCGGGTCGACGTCGGATTCCTCGCCGCAGACAATCTCGTTGATCAGGAAGCGCACCTCGGCGTCGCCCACCGGCACCCAGGGCACGTCGACGCAGGTCAGCTCGCGCTGCAGGCGCTTGAGGAGGGACATGAAATCCCAGACCGCGAAGGCGTGCGCCGACATGAAGCGCCGGATGTCCGCGAGCGAATCCATCCGCGTGTAAAGCGGATGCGCCAGCAGGCGCTGGCGAGAAGGGGCGATGCGGGCACGCACGGCTTCGATTCGGCTCATGTCTCCCAACCAGAGTCCATTTGCCGCGAAGGCAACTTTTGCGGCGTCCTTCGACAAGGCCCGTCGATCACGGCCAGCAGAAAGCACCGCTGGCGCCCCCCGCGGCGCTCGGTCACCTCGTCGAGCACCCCAAGAATGGCCTTCCGAGGACTCGTCTCCAGGCGAGCGACGCGCAGACCCTCAAGCTGGGCAACCTGCCGCGGGGGCGCCCACGCGGTCCGCGTCCGGGCGGTCCGCTGCCCCCCGCCACTCTTACGGTCGTGGTCCCCTAGGGGCGACTAAAGGCGTCCACGCCAAGACGCGGGCTCTCCTAGCGGAAGGGCAGGCCCCACGCTTGGCGGAGCATCTCGCAGGCGCCGGAATCCGCGCGCTCCAGCTCCCCGCGGTCGAAGGGGAAGAAGTCGTTGCGGCCGAAGAAGGCCTCGGTTGTCTCGGCAAAGTACTCCTTGTCGTTGCTCAGGGCATAGGCCCGCCCCCCCCGCGTCTCGCGCCCCTGCCAGTCCCTCCGCGCCACGGCCTCGTAGGTGTCGGCGGCCTTGGCCTTGGCGAAGGCCTCGCGGATGCCCGCGTGGTCGAAGCCGAGAACCTGATGGTGGTAGGCGTGGGCGAGCTCGTGCAAGGTGAGCATCGGCATGCGCCGGACCTCCCGGTCGAGGATCGCGAGGTTGGTGAACTCCACCGCCCGCGCCATGGCCGGGTCCCTTCCGTTGGCCTTCAGCCACCCGGCGTCGGGATGGTACTCGGCCTTCGGGCCGGTTCCGGGGTAGGGGGGCGAGAGGTAGATGCGCACCTCGCGCAGCCTCGCTAGGGCGGGCGGGGGAACCAGGCGGGCGACATCCCCAAGCTGCTTCTCGATCAACCCGACGGCCGACTCGGTCGCCTCGCGTCGTCCGGGTTCCATCAGCTCAGCCCGCACCAGGATTGTCCATCCGTTGACCTCTCGGGACGCGTAGGCGGGCTCGTCGGCTGCGGACGAAGTGACGTCCCCGAGTGCCAAGGTCGCCAGAAGCACGAGGAGTCGGAGTCGCTTCATGACATCGAAATAGCCCCTGGCTCCCGTGTGGGCAACCCGAACCGCTGGTGAGTCCCTTTGGCTGGCGCGGGGCTGGCCGACCTGCCAAGGTGCGGCGTGCCCCGCGTCCCACGGACATCCATCCTGCTCGCCCTGCTGGCCGTAGCCCTCGGCGCGTCCGGCTCAAAAGCCGACCGGGACGAATGGACCTCGCTCTTCTGGCCGGATGGACTTCCGGGGCCTTCGGCCGCCATCCGGGTCATCGAGACCAGCCGGTTTGCGTTGGCGATGGACACCTCGACGCTCGCCGTGCCCCATTTCGGCATCCTTTCTCCGGGCCCCACCTACGAGGACTCGGCCAAGCCCGATGACACGCGCTGGCGCGCCTTGCCACCCGCCGAGCTGTCCATTGGTCTCAAGCTCGGCGAGCGCATCTACCGCGCCGTCGGCGCCGCGCCCTGGGATGGCACGAGGGGGCCGCGCCTGGTCGAGTCGGGACGCTGGTTTCAGCGCGTGGATCTCCTCGGTGTGCGTTTCGCCGATGAGGCCGGCGCGACCTTGGAGGGCGACTTCCGGCTTGAGACCACCGCCTGGCCCGAACGCCTTGGCTTAGCCCTTCACGCCCGACCGCCCTTGGAGCCTTTCGCCGAGGGGGAAAGGGCCTTCGGTCGCGTCGGCGGCGGTTTCGGCCTGACCGGATCCAACCATGTGGACCTCGGCGCCCCGCCGGCGCTGGACTCCGATGACTTCACCCTTGAGATCTGGGTCTATGCGCCGGGGCAGGATGATGCCCTGGGACGTCGCCAGGCTTGGCTTGCCTGCCGCGGCGCCAACGAGACCAGCCCCGGCAACTTCGGCCTAACCATCCACGACAGGATCGTCGACGCCCGCCTGAACCTCGGCCCCGCGCCCGCCGATCGCCACGTCCTCTCCGCCCCCCAGGCCCAGCGCCTGAATGCCGAGGCCTGGAACCATCTAGCCATGGCCTACGACGGCCAGGAGCTCCGCCTGCACGTCAACGGCAAGCTTGCCGCCTCGCGCAAGCTGGCGGGCAAGCGTGCCGCAGGACAGGGCGGGCTGGTGCTGGGACGCCGGGGGGATGGGCACGGCCCGCGCTTCCGCGGGGCGGTCGACGAGATCCGCTTCCATGCGCGCGCCCTCAACGCCGAGGAAATCCACGCCTCGCACCGCGAACCCGCCCGCACCGTCGCGCAAGCCGATCTCGCCCGCAGCTTCGACGCCAAGGGCCTCGCCCAAGCCTCCCGCCCCCGTGTCACCTGGCCCTCCGCCCGCATCGACCTCGCCCTCAGGCCCAAGGACGCCCCCGCCTGGAGCTCCTCGTCCACAGTCGCACCCGGCCCCGCCGGCTGGCTGCGCGCGCACCTCGTGGTCGAGCCAGGGCGCGCCGCGGGCACATCGCCTCTTCCCGAGGTGACGGCGTGGGACAAGGACGTCGGTCGAGACCTCCCCGTTGTCCATGATCCCGCCAACGGCTGGCATCGCGTCGACCTCGATGCCGTGCGCGGCAAGGGCGCGGCCAACGATGTCCTTGAGCGCACCCGGCTCCGCCTGCGCAATCCATCCGGCGCGCCCGCGGTCGCCCGCCTGATGTTCTCAAAGACCGGGGCGGGACTTCGCCATGGGCCGTCCCAGGCCATCACCGGCGTCACCGCCGTCCTGCGACAGCCCGACGGCACCCCGACCGGCATCCCCGTCCAGCTGAGCAAGAACTGGCACAACCGTCCCGAGGGCGGCGAGCTCGCCGGACTCTGGTTCCACGGCCTCGTCGCGGTGCCGCTCGACGCCGGGGCCGAGGTCGAGCTGGAGCTCGCCATGGCCTATGCGCACTGGGGGATGCTTCCCGCGGTCAGCCACGCCCAGCTGAGCCTTGTCGGCTGGGGATCCAACCAGCGCTGGGACCAGGCCGCCTTCGGTGCCTGGGGCGAGAGTTTTTGCTTCGAGCCCGACCAGGCGCAGGGACGCTGCATGGTGCTCGATGTGCGGCCGCTGATGGTGACGTCGATGGACAACGCTCGCTGGAGCTGGACCCACAATGTCGGCGGGGGTGATTGGCTTCGGCTATTCGACGCCCAGGGCGGGCGCGTCCCGCCGACCGGCATGCGCGCCGCCTACCTCAGCCAAGGACCGTCCTTTACCCAGGTGGTTTACTCCGGTCGGCTCGGCGAGGCCATCACCCACCGGACCGATGTCCATCTGGCGAGGTCGGCTGACCTCGCCCGGGCCAGTTATCGGGTGCGGATGGACGTCATCCGCCGGACCGACTTCTCCCGCCTCGTGCTCTTCCAGGTCGGGGCCGACACCTATAACTACAGCCGTGACCGGAAACTGGCAGTTGGCGACGCCGCGGGCCTCCTGCGCGAATGGTCCGCGACGCCGGGTGGCGACATCAATCGCGGCTCCCCCATCGAGATGTCCGTTTCCACGCCCTGGGTCTCGCTCCATGATGCCATCTGGCCCAAGGGCGCGTCCGAGGCCGGCGCCTGGGCCAACCGGGGTTTTGTCATCCGCGAATGGAAGGCCCGCCTTGGCGGCCGGGACTGCCGACCTTGGCTGGTCGAGCGGGGCTCACGCTCGGGCGAGGCCGCCGCGACCTCGATTGACCTTGTCCCGCCTCCGGATGTCCGCGCGCTCGAGCCCGGGGACTTCGCCGAGTTCCTCGTCGAGCACGTGGTCATCCCTCAGTCCGCCTCGGACTACTATGGGCCCGACGACTCGCTGCTCGCTGCCCTGGGTTCCTCCTCCGGCTGGCAGCTTGTCCATCGCGAAGCCGTCATCGGCGTTCGCCAGGTGGAGGTGGCCCGCGGCCGACTTCTCACAATTTACCCTGCGGTGGTGGTTGAGGCGAATCGCAATGTTGCAGAGCTTCGCCTTGTCGGTGGCACGGGGCATGTCGCCGTGCGCATCGCCGGCCTCACAGCCGATCCGGCCGAGCTTCGCCTCACTCTCGACGGACAACCCCTCGACCCCGCGGTCAACGGCCGCGAGCTCTGGCAGGTCGACCTCGAGCCAGGCGGAGCCCGCTGGACCCTGACCGTCAACCTTCCCGCCTCCTGCAAGCCCCGTCGCCTGTTGCTGGAGCCGCAAAAGGGAACGGGTCGCTAGCTAACGGCCCGACTCCTTCGGCGCGTCGGTCCACTCGAGGGATTGGAGGATGGGGTTTCCCTGGAGCCGTAAGTGGCGGCCTTGGTCGATGATGTCGAGCGTGAGGATGGAGACGTTGCGCCAGTCCTGGGCGGCATTTCTCGCCCCGTCCTTCATTTCAAGGAAGTCGGGAAGCGCGAAGATAACCTCGGTTTGGCCGGGTGCGAGGAGCTTGTCGGCGACATAACTTGCGTCCGGTCCCTTGTGGCCGGTGACAAAGCGGCCCTTGGAGAGGCGGAGACGGACGCCGAGCAGCTTCCCCGAAGGGGTCAGCCTGAGCCTCAGCGCCTTTTCCGGGCCCGGGGTCGCCATCTCGGGATCGCGGAATTTATAGGTGGTCAGCCCCCCCGAGTGGGACTCGCCCCAGCCTTGGCTGAAGTCCGGGCTGAAGCTGACCTGCGTCCCGAGCTGGCCCAGCCGCTCCGGATGCCACTCGGCGGGGTGGTGCACGCCCTGCTCCGATGCCAGGGTGAAGAAGTCGCCCGAACCCTCGAAGGCCCGGCTCATGCCGTCGAGCGGGTATGCGCAGTCGGCGAAGGCGAACAGCGGCAGTCCCTCGCGCGCCGGCAGGCGCGCCGTCCAGGTGTCGCCCTCGCGGGTCGCGGGGACCTCCTTCCAGAAGCGGGTGATTGGGTTGGGGTCGACGCTGTGGAGGATGCGCAGCGACCTGAGCCTTCCCGGCTGGTCCGGCGTCACGCTGAACGTCGCCCACTTCCCGTCGGCGTCCAGGGCGAGTCTCGACTTGGCGGTGCGGGGAATCTCGACGCCCTCCCCCTTGAGGTGGCGGTCGAACCAGAGGTTGAGCAGCAACCACTGCTCCGGTCCAAGGGCGTGGTTCAGGTGCAGTTTGAGGCTGACGCGCCACTCCTCGTGCGGCAGCAGGCGCATGCAGGCGAACGCGCGGTCGACCGTGCCGTGGAAGTCGTTCGTGGCCGACAGCATCAGCACCGAGCAGCGGACATGCGGGTAGTACGCCTGCGACTCCATCGTCGCGGCGAAGAGCTCCTGGTGTCCCCGATAGGGCGAGCCTGGAGCCGGGTCGGCTATGCCTGGGAACGGGCTGGAGACAAAGCCGGTGCCGCCGACCATGGGGGCCACGGCCTTGAGCCGCGGATCGATGGCGGCGAACGAGGTGATGTTGCCGCCCATGGAATAGCCGGTGAAGCCGATGCGCCGCGGGTCGACCTCCGGCTGGTTCTCCAGGAAGGTGATCGCGCGCCGTCCGGCGTAGGCCAGCAGGAACCAGTTGCCGTTCCGCGGGCTGACCACGGGATCGAGGGTGTGGGGGTCGGGAAGGAGGTTCAGCTTCACGCCCCGCAGCGCCCTCGGGTAGAAGGGCTTGCCCTGGGTCGGGTCGACCCGCCCCCAGTCGGTGTTCTCGCCGATACCCGGCTCGATCTCGCTTCCGCCCCAGTTGATATCAAGCACGGCGTAGCCGCGTCGCGCGAAATAGGCCCCGCGTTTTCGCTCGGCGCGCTGGCCGCCGCCGTGGGCCCAGACGAAGGCGGGGGCGCCCTTGGCCCCCTCCGGAAAGGTGTAGAGCGCAGCGAGGCGGGCGGGGGTGCCCTTGAAGGTGCCCACGGTGAAGGTGACATGGCGGCAGACCAGCCCGTCCTCCCGCCATTCCCGTTGCACCCGCATGTCCAGCGGGTCGCGTCGGAAATCGATGTCCTTCCAGAGCGAGGGGACATCGCGGGGGACATCCGATTCCGAGGCGTAGGGTTGCAGCGAGTCGGCTCCCGGCGCCCTCGGTCCAATCACGGCAATGGCCAAGGCCAGGGCCAGGGGAGGCGAGCGCATGGGTTGAGTCGGCGCGACGACGCCACGCCTGTCAAGCGCGCGGGCTGCGGTCAGCCGAGAGCCTCAAGGGAAGGTCCGGCCGTCAGGGCAACGGCCACCCACTTGTGAGCTCGCCTAGGTGCCGGCATGGCGACGTCCATGCCCTTGAGCAGCTGAGGTCACGGACGTAGCCGCGACCCTACCCAAGCAAAAGGCCCCGCGGTTGCGGGGCCTTGTTGGGTGGCTGTTGCCTTGGCTCAGACCTTGCAACGCCGGCGGATGGCTGCGCCGGCGAGGGCCAGGCCGCCGAGGATCAGGCCGTAGGTGGAGGGTTCGGGGACGGGGGATGAGGAACCGAAGGCTATGTCGAGAGCGGGATAGTTGGTCCCGTTGTTTGTGTAGTAAATATTGTTCCTGAGCGTGTTCAACGCACCGAAGCCGGCATCCGAGGTGTAATAATCGTTGGTGGTGAACTGGGCGAGGCCTTGGATGCGCCTGATGGCGATCGCCGAGCTGGCATTGTAGATGATGAGCGAGTAGGCCGTGGAGGATTGCATCGTATACGCGCTGAGGTTGGGGATGTCCGCGGCGACCAGCTCCAGCAGGAACGTCGTGCTGATGGTCGTGGGCATGGAGAAAGTAACCCTGTCCATCGCCAGCTGGTTGGCCCCGGCCGCGGCGGAATAGGCCGTGGTGCCCGAGGTGTCATGCAGCGCGAGATTGAAACTGGCGGAGCCGGAGGTCTGTTGATTGGTGCTTAGCCCGATGTTCACCCAATCGATGGAGAAGGGGCCTGTCTGTCCGGTGGTGAACACCACGCCGTAGTTCGAGAGATAGTTGTTGCTCGTGAACAGCGAGGCGCTGCCGGTGGCCGCCGTGGACGGCCCTAGATAAAGGGTTGTGCCCTGGCCTGATGCCGAGGCGGCGACGAACAATGCCGGCAGGAGTGCTGATGTGCGCATGGAGATGCCTATGTTAATTACGACCCCTCCTTGCAAGTGCCATTTGCCCGCAAACAACTCGAATTGTGGCGAATCTGTCTCCAAGCGGGGTTGATTTGCTCTGGCTTAGCGTCTCAGCCAGC
>Ga0315903_10005649_pt1 | contig 16219 bp, 10 predicted proteins | sample LakEriMetagenome_7_FD_203524 | JGI IMG/M metagenome (GOLD analysis project Ga0315903, IMG submission 203524) | Freshwater fungal communities from buoy surface, Lake Erie, Ohio, United States - Buoy 2 MA119 | ecosystem: Environmental > Aquatic > Freshwater > Lake | place: USA: Lake Erie, Ohio...
GACTCCAGTCGCCGCCTCCGATATTGATTCCGTTCTGGGCCGCGTACACCGTATCCGAACTCAGAACCAATACGGTTCCGGATTCGACCTGGACCTGATTTCCGTACTCGTAGTAGGATTGTGGTACGTCCGGTATCTGTGGCGTGGAGTACAGGTACAGCGACTGTGAACCGATCGACGTCGTAAGTGTCGGATATCTTCCGACCTGGGTCTTTCTGAACGTGACGAAGTACTCGCTGTGGTAGTTGTCGTACCCAGCACAGATCACGTCACGATAACCATCGGCAAGGTTCGCCAGGAACCTGTCCACGATGATCTGCTTGTACCCCTGAGATTTGTCCATGACCTGACCTTCCCGGAGCTCGTACAGGCCGTTTCTTCCGATAAAGAACAAGGACCCACCTCCGGTCCTACAGGTTCTCCAAAGTTGGTCAGGGCAACCAATAGATCTGCTGATGAAATCATGTTCCATTATGCCCTGATCATTGGCCCATACCAGCCCGTTTTCGTCGCCTATGGCATCGCTGAGCGTGTACTTATCCAATAGCATCAAAGCCACGCCTTTTTCCGTGATGGCGTACAGGTTTGTGCCCTTGCTTCCGGTTTCGGCGTGAAGGAACTTGATCTCGCCGAAGTTGTCGTCGATGTCGTAATAGTTCGCGGCAGGGAATGTGCGAAGACCCGGTGAGTTCGGGGTTCCGATTGCGCGTACCAGACTCCATACGTTTCGGGTTCTGAAGTCGGTTCGCTCAACGAATCCCACAAGCGGAACGCTGACGTACCGGGTTCCTGTACTCGGGGCCTTGGCGTAATCCAGATTGACTTGCCCTATGAACCTGAAGCCACCCCATCCCCAGACATCCTGCTCGTTACCATAGGTATCGAAATAGGCCGGAAATATGTTGTCCTGATTACCTGGGCTCCAGCGGTACGGCCGCATGACGTAATTCTTCAACGGAAGCGACTGCAGCGCCGACTTTTTACTGCCCTCGCTGTTGTACCTGAATATCATCGGGGTCCTGCACTCGCAGACAAACATGACCACGAGCTGACGCAGCACACCCGGCGTCAACCCCATGAAGTCGCCCTCGAATCTGCACACGCTTTCGTCCTGGATCTTGTTCGGTCCGTTCTGATCCCGGACCACATAAATCCTTGGGTTCAGATTGTAGCATCGGTAAGGGAACCCCACATTCATTCTGAATTCCTGGCCCTCTGTCGGGTTGCCATCGCTTCCGTACTCGATATCGATCGGAGCAAATGCGGCATCACTGACGTTGGCGTCACCACTGAATACCCGAACTGGAATCCGGTTGTCGTAAACCACGTAGATACGAGCTCCAGTTTCCGGAACCTGAGCCGAAATAGGCCCTGCAGTCGACACCGGAGTGAACCTCAACCATACCCTTTCCTGATCCTCGACGTGGGTGTATACGCCGTAAACATCAAAGCTACCCGTGGTATCCGAAACCGTGGCGAAACCATTGTTCGCGATGTCGGTCATGACGGCGTCAATGGTGGACTGATCCATTTCGGTCACGTTCATCCATCTCCGCTTGATTCCATCGCTGGATCTGACCATACAGAACCTGAGTAAGCCCTGGTATGGGTTACCCGGGAGCATTTCTGAGTTGGTTCTGCAGCAATCCTCCCAACGCTCATCGACGAGCTCGAATCGCTGATCCTGGTCACCTGTACTGATCCCGATCTGGGACTCCAGCTTCTGATAATGACCGGTGTATTCGTACTCCGTGGTATTGCTCTGCGCAACGGCGGCGTTCTTTCTTCGTATGCTGATCACATATACGGGCTCATGCCAATCCCGCACCCCGTTCTGGTCTCCACTGCTTTGACCATCGGTTCCGGCCTTTGACCAGATGTCCTGATCGAACTCGACCTCGAAATGACGACCGCGACCTTGGTACGCCGGAGTGGTCTGAATGCTTACGATACCGGCCGTGTTCTGGTTCTGGCCACCCGGGAAAAACGGGTTCTGATCCCCGGGTCCATCACTTACTCTCCTCCATTTCGAAAACGATACATACCTGTTGTCGGTTCCGGATCCGATCCCCATACCTGGGTTTTCATCCGGGTTGATGTCGTACAACGCTCCGGATCTGGTTTCTTTGATGATCCTGGCGTAACTAATCATATCGATTCCATGACGCGATCCCGACGTGCGTTTATCGAACGCGTAGACCTCGGAAAAGAATCCGTAAGGAGCTTCGAACACGACCTCGTAAAGCTCTGGGTTCGCGGCGAAATCATCGAACCATGTCGGGTTCAGTCCGAGGTATGGATCCAGATCGGGAAAGAAGCAGAACGCCTTGTTCTTGGCCTTGGTGGTGTTGGGTCCGAATCCACCTCCACCGCTCTGCAGTCTGTAAAACGCCATGCCTTGCGCGACCACGGCGTTTGCGAATCTGGTCCGAACCACGGAGTATGCTCTAGCCCACTCTGGCCAGGTCTGAAGACCATTGAATCCAATACCCTTGGAGAAATACCTCGGCGCGAAACCCTTTGGCCTGTACGGCACCATTGAAGGTGGATTCGTGGTGTTATTGCTGACGTGAAGATTCACAACGTGATTGAGGCCACTGGTATCATTGTCGGATTGCGAGACCGGCGTCATGGGACGGAATCCGATCAGATTGCATTTCGCGTACTGACCAGGGTACGGAAGTGTATCGTATTCCAAGTATTCATCGGGCACGTTGGGATCGGTACCGCCGTTTGAAAGCCCTATTGTCGCAAGCGCCTTTTTCCCGGAGTTTACGTTGAGGATGTTGTGGAAGTCCGTAATATTGGTCTTGGCCACAGCGCCTTCCAGGTCAAAGACCTCGTGCACCGGAGTCACGGATCCGTCATCATTGGCCGCAATAGGGAATCCACCGTAACTCAGATCCTGGCTGGCTTGAGACATCTCCGATCTTCGGCCAGGAACCTCTACGCTTTCCAATCCCTGAATCGGAACCGGGAAACTATGGGCTCCGGTGTCGTCGAAGAACACGATGCCAAAACCTCTTTTCTCATGACTGAGATCAGATCTTCGGTACGCGAAGTTCCAGGGGTCGCTGTGGCCAGGCTTGCCTATGTTCGCAAGCAAAGGCGTGGCCTCGGCTTGATCGTTGACGTAAGAAAAATCCTCCGGTTTGACGATACGACTGGCGTACTTGATGTTACCAAGCCACAGCCTCCGGTTCACGTATCGAATGCTTTTACAGGTCTGGATCGAGGCCTGGTTGTCGAAGTCTTCTTCGATGGCGACGTCCTCCTCAAAACCACCGAGATCCGCTATTCTGACCACGGTGTTTTGGCCTGGGTTAACGGCGAATACACCGCAGATCACCGAGGACGCCGGAGCAAATAATGGATCACCTGAATTCCACTGCATGCGCCTGACCTCGACTCTGGTGTAGCCGTAGTTGTTGTTGATCCTGATCGCGATCCTGCAGCCGTAAAGCGTTGGGGTCTCGGAATCCGGCGCGCTGGATCTGGTCAGTTTTGATGGATACGTGTCCTCACGCTCGGTAGTCAATCTGGCCACGACCGGGATCTGCGGGGTCGGTGCACTGAACGCGGTCACGTTACCGTCTTCATCACTGAATCTGTAACTGTAGCTGTAAAGACCAACCGGAAGACCGGATCCGCCCTCACCAACGAAGGCGTGGTCCTCATCGGTCTGACCCGTTATCAAGGACTCGAAAACCGGAATATCGGCATTGCCTCGGATGAAGAGCTGGTGGTCTTCGAGCACGAAATCTTCGAAGTATTTCTGCGTGCATGCACCGGATTCGGTCATGCCGGAATTCGCCATGAGATCAACGATACTGAATATCATGGGCTGAGCCTCGAAGTCCGTGCAGTAGACCTCGCCACCATCGTATTCTTCATTGCGCTCGATCTGTAGCGGTCTGGTGTGCACCCACGGTATCTTGTCGGATTGCGCCACGATCTTACCGTCGATACGAATCAGAGTCGGATTAACCTCGGTCTCGTCGGCCCAGACCTCGAACTTCCTGCCGAGAACATCCGTGCTCCCAATGCAGAACCAATTCTCTCCCATGGGTCCACCAATCGAGAAGCAACGGTTGTCCTCGGAATCATGCAGAAGCTCCTCACCACCTACCTTGACCCTTGCGCTCGCGGTACCCGGAGACACGGCTCTGGTGTTCAGGCTGTCCACCATGAGTCCGGAGTCCGTTGGAACCAGTTCTGGATCCGTATCGCGGTCAACGGCTTTGGGGAAGACCTGTGCCTTCCATTCGTGATCTTGACTTCGTTTCAGCGCCATTACTTCGTCATGAAGTGGGTTCGGTAATCATTGAGTCTTCTGCGCTCCATGGCATCCATTCTTCCCGCAGCTATAATGGCGTCTTTTCTGGCGTTGTCATGTATGACGATCTGATCGGCATAGATCCCGCGATACTCCCTTGGATTCCGGTTCTTCATGACGCGGAGATACTGGAGTTCGACATAGGAAACCACGGCCGGCTTTAGGTGGGCCGGAATTATAGGATATCCCTCGATATCGATTCCGACACCACGGTGTATTACCATGGCTTTCGGCCATTTCCTGGCCTGTGGGCTGAAATGAAGTTCGTCATTAACTATGGATACCCACATCAATCCATCACTGGTCTTACTGGATCTGGTGGAGGTGTGATCGCTGTTTCCGTTTTCCTGGATGTCTGCGGTGTAACCCCGGCCATGATTCATGGCGTTGAACTTGATGTCGAGATTAACGCTGTTGTCGTCATCACAGGTCTCACCACGAAACACGCGAATGCTTTCGATGCCGATGACCCCGGATCTCAGTTTTACGGCATCGCAGTCCTGAATGTCGTAAATCGATTTCTTCTTCTCCGAACTCGGGGACAGAACCGCGAGTTCGACCAAGGCGTCCTTCATCCGGTTCAGGTACCAACCTCGGCTGAAGCCCCGCTTCATTCCGGTGTCGTCGACGTAAGACGTGACCTCCGCGAGGACTTGATTTATGCTGTAGAGTTCGGTTACGGTCATCTTTATTGCGCTTGATCATCGCCCACTCGGGCCTGTGTGGGGATATAGGATTGGTCTTCTGCGGCGGTGTCTTCACCATCGTTCCTGCGGTCCTCCGGAAATATGGACGTGTACCGGATCAGCCGCATGGCGTCCTGTATCAGGAAGGGCTCGTCTTCGGCATCGATTGGGATCACGTCGTCGAGATCGCAGACATTGCTCATATTGGCTCCGGTGATCAGGAACATGTCGACCTTATCGATTTCCACGCATTCATAACCCAAGGCATAAGCCAATACCTTTTTAGGACCATCGGCGCAAGCGTCCACGACGGTGTAGAAATACGGGTTCCTTGGTGATGCCGACTCGAAACCGTTATCAACCGTGGTCCAGGCCTTGGTTACAGTGGTTCGGCTCCATGGCTTCATCGTGAACCCAGGCCTCTTGCACTTCGAGTTTATACTGAGCGCGATGGTGTCGATAGCGGCATCGTTGTCCATGGCCAAGATCTCGGCCGGGAGCTCGATATACTTCTGGCCCTTGGAATCCACGTTGACATCGACACCGCAGAACCGGGTCAGGTAATGACCACCGACCTGATCTCCTGACTCCTGAATCGCTTTCGCTATCATGCGGTTCGCGACGACCTGAATCCAGAACAGCACCATTGGAACCCCGTAATCGGCGTCGTCAAAGGATTTTTTCACGGATTCCAGAACCGCGTATACGGCTTGCCTGTACGTCATTTCGTCATGATTTCAGCGAGTACGTTGATGTCCTCAGAGGTGAATTCGTAAAGGCCTCGATTCGCGCTTCCCTGCTTGAATGAGATATAGTTCAAGGCCTTGTTCACGACCAAGACCTCGGCCTGAGACCAGAGTGGGATATCATTGACCCCGAGCTCAGAGATCTCGACCGGTTTCGGAACATAGGATATCCCGATGTTTCGGTTCGGGATCTCGGGCCTGATCTCGATCTCGGAAACCAATACGCCGTCTTGCTGGGATCCGTTGTCGTAGATCTCCGGATTCAGGTACGCGTATTCCCTGAGATCTTCGCACCTGTGGTTATACCCTGGGGCAAACGGATTCGAGGCCTGATTATACCATTCCTCAATGGTTCTCCGGTTCGCGGATTTCGTTATCGAGGACAGTTTCAGGTCAGACCTGTGATACGACAGCGAATTATTGCTTACGTCAACCGGGGTTTGACCGGATACGACATGGCTTATTACGGGGTGTACGCCTCGAATTGACCATATCGGATCCGGGAACACATGAACCGCCACCCTGGACAAATCCGACGTGCGAAAAACCAGGGTCTTTGAAAGCTGAGAAAAGACTTCTTCGGTGATCTTTTTCTCGTTGAGCGCGAAGTTCACCAAACCAACGACCCATTTCACCGACAGGTTTATCGCGGGGACGATATCCTCCGCTATACCGTAGTAATTGGGCTCGTTGATGTCACCACTGGGTTCGGCATCCAGTAATGCATACATCTGATTCGATATGTTCTGTGAACTCAGCATTCAGGTCACTTTTCGTTGGGCTCCTTAAACAGGTGTGAGTAGTTCTCAGCAACCTTGGCCTTCTGGCTTTCGCTGTAGCTGTCGTACTGTTGCCTGGCCAGTTTTCTCGCGATCTCCTTGCGCATGACATCCATGTCGGAGCCGGTCTCCACACCCATTTCGACCGCAGCGGTCAAGAGTTGATCACGCTTCCATCCACGGACCTCACGCTGGGTCTGACTGAGGATGTCGAAGAAGTCCATGTCGTTGGACTTAATGGCCTTATTGTCGCGGAATATCTTCACCATGAAGGAATCGCTGCCTTCGATGAATTCCTGCATCATTTTGGATCTGCAGATATAACCCGACATCGATACCACGCGCTTAGTGCTACGATCCTGGTATCTCACCAGTGGTTCAAACGTGAGCTCGGAACCCGATGGCGGGATCTCAATGTTTCCGTTTCTGCGTTCGCTGAACAACGCGAATTTCGCGACCGGCGAAAAGTACGCTATCGGAACCTTGAGGATGTCGTCCTGAGACATGTAACCTGGTTTCGGGATACCGAACTGTCTTGGCTGATCCGCGACAGGAACCAGCGACTGACCCTGCTTCTGAAGCAATCCCGTGATCGCGGACATCATGTTCTCGATGTTACGGTTCTGCATCAGGATGATGTCGATCAGGTTCTGGTCGGGCTCGGCTTTTTCGCGTTCAGCGGACAAGATCTTTTCGTTCTCGTCACGAGCTTCTTCGAGAGCGGATTTACCGGCCTCGACATCGACTTCGGTTTCGGCGAAATCCAGATCCGATGCTTCTGACTTAACCACGACTGGTTCTGATTTTGATTGACCTCCGGACTGAGCGCCGGCTCCAGGCTTCTTCGCTGAGCCCGAATTCTTCTCATCTACTTTGACTCCCATGATCTATTTGTTGGTTTCGACAAATGTAAATAAAAAAGGCCCGTGACGTCATCATGCACGGGCCTCTTTACTAAAACCTATTCGGTCACATCACCACGATGTGGTCAGGGGTCTTTCTGGGAAGCGCCTGAAGCCAATTCTTGGTCTTGGCATCGATGATTCCAGCGATTCTGTACTCCTTTCCGGTCAGTGGCTTTTCACAAAGCAGAAGCTGCATTACGGCAAACTCCTTCTCGGTATCGAACCAATCCGACACCGGGTTCGGGAACGTGAGGTCAGGGTAGGTCTGAGCCGCGCATAGACCGAAGTTTCCGGCGTCGTAACCCATGTATCCGTTGGCATTGCTTTCGGCCAACGTACAGCTGTTGTAGCGCTCAACCTTTAAGATGAGGCTGGTCTGCTTGCCGTAGTGCGTGATCATTTTTCCGTAATCCTTGGGATCCATGACCTTTCCGTTCACGATGAGATCCCATTTCACGCCGACGTTATGCCAACTCTCATTACCTGGATCCGGTGATTGAGTGCTGTTGATTTCGGAGATAAAGATGAATGCGGATGAGATATGGTTCTCGGTTTGCGCCGGGGTTCCGGTCCATGTCGTGAACACGCTTTCACGGAGTTCATCGACGCCGATACCGAGCTGCTCGGCGACGTCGTCCTCGGACACCACAATGGTCTGACGACGTCCATTCAGGGTGCCGATGTAGTTGTACTGCTCGGGGTCGTTATCCCACTCCACAACGACTTCCTCGTCATCTGTAGACAGCAGTATGGTCTGAGGGTGCATGTACACGATATAACCTTTACCACTGGGGTGCGCGATGTATTGGTCGCGCTCCTGTGGGGACTGGTCATTGATACGCTTTACTCTTTCCGCAGTCAGAACCAGTGTGGGATCATAGAACTCCTTCTCTGGTTTATGGAATACCATTTTTCCATCCAGCATGCCCTCGTATGAGTAGCCATGGTTATGGATGAGGTCGTGCACGAAATTCAAGGCGTACCCCGTAAGCGTGGTCGTGGTGTCCTTGAAATACGGTGTCGTAACCGTGCGAATGCCCTTGATAAATCTACGTCCGGCCACATCGAAACCGTATTCGATGACGCGTTTGGAGTAGAAATCAATGGTTCTGATTCTCCGGGATCTCATCACGAATCCGTTGACGGCATCGATGACTTCTTGCGGGATCCCGAGACTGACTTCGTTAAGCAAATTCATTTTTGATTTTGTTTTGGTGAGCCACAAACATAGACCAAAAAAAACAGGGCCCTGTTAAGGAACCCTGTTTTTATCTATCCTGGCTTGAGTTCGATTTAGCTGAGGTCGGTTACCTCAAGGCGTCCGCAGCTCAGTGGGTTGTAGTGGAATAAGGTCAGAGAAGCCGACATTCCGATCTCCTTCTTCATCTTCTTTCCACCGTTTCCGCGCTCGTCGGCGAGACCCTGGTACATCTGTGGCGCGAAGAATTCGCCCATCTTGATATTGTCGAAGTCCAACAGGAACCCTGAGTTCGCGTAGAACGCCGGGAAGCTGGAGCGGTCACCGAAGCGGCCGTAAGGCACCAGAACCACAACAGAGCTTCCGATATCGATCTGGTTCAGCATGAGCTTGGCAACCATGTCGTTCGGAGCGTAACGGGTCTTGTCACCTTTGTACGCATTGCTGATCAGTTTCAGCACCTTGGGGTGCGCGAAGAAGAAGCGGGTTGCGCCGTACTGACCGTACTCGGTCTGCTCGACAAGATGCTCGAAGGCCGGAACCACGGTTGCTTTCGTGGTCTGGATCTCAGGAGATCCGGCTTCCTTCATGCTCTGGTAAACCCCGTTCATGGATTTCGCCACGAGTCCACCAGGAAGCACGACTTCACCCTTCTTTCCGGTCCAGAACGTGTTCGAGAGGTCGATACGACCCTGAAGCATGAGCTGCTTCAACTCCTCCTGAAGGAAGTTGGTCCAACGGCCGGCACGGCTCAACTTCTCATACTCGATCTCACCGTAGAGTCTTCCACGGCTGAAGAACTGCACGTAGTTGTCGCGCTCGATAATATCCATACGGAAGTAGGACGCGAAGCTGTCGGTTCCATCGGCCTCGATAGGACCCTGGTTCGCGAGGATGCTGTCGGAAACGATCTGCGGAAGGGTCTCGCCTTCAATGGCCTTGAAGGTCACGGTTCCAGCGGCTTCGTTCTTGGTGTGCAACAGCATCGGAACCCCGGAAGGATGCAAATAGAAGTGGTTCTCAGCGGCCTCGCTCATGTTCGAAACCGACACGGTCTGGGTGTATCCAGATGTACCCGTACTGGTAACGAAGAGCGGCGCGCGCTGCCATCCGTATTCGCCGAAACTGATCTCATCGCTGCTGAGATTGGTTTCCTTGGCCTGGTTCATGTTCAGGAGCGTGAGCTCAAGAAACTGCTTGGGCTGGGCGTCAAACAGTTGTCTCCGGGTGATGCGCTCGACCTTATCTGAGATCGCGCGGTTCTGCCGTGAGGCATAACGACTACCGGGTGCGTTCAGGTCCTTGAGACCAGTTGCGTTTGGATTGTTTTGAAGAGCCATCTATGTCTATGTTTTGACGCTACTTTGAGGTGTACCTGGAATCGTATGGGGAACCTCCGTTGAGGAACTCTAATCCGGTTTCGTCGTCACCACCTCGTCTGCCTTTGCTCTTTCCCTGATTCGCGGGTTTCTTCTTCTTGTCCGTGGTTTTGAGAAAATCAGCAGCGGCTTCTGTTCTTGCCTTGACTCGTTCTTGCTTGGCGAAATTAGGAAGAAACTTGTCTCCGAACAACATCAGCGCAATTTTTTGTCCGGCACCGGCTTTCAGATTGCCCTTGTTATCGAAGAGCGCATCCAGAAGATCTTCTTTGGAAGCCACGGCACGCCTGAATTTCTCGATCGCGGTTGGTTTCGCGGCGGGGAACATTTCTTTGAACTCTTTTTCCGCGACCGTGACCGATTTCTGGAAGTCTTCCCTGATTTTTTTCTGCACGTCGACGTAGTCCTGCTTCTTTTTATCCAGGATTTTCTTGTCCTGATTGAACTTCTCCTTCCAGTCGTCGCTGCTATCATCTACCCACTCATCGAAATCTTCTTGAGTGATTTCTCCGGCCTCCAGAGCCTTGAGTTTTTTCGCATAGGTCTTTGGCGCGTAGCGTTGCGCAACCGCTGAAATCGGATTCTTCTCGAACTCCTGATTGTAATCGGGTTGATTCAATCCGTCTTCGATAACCGGCTTCCAATCCTCGCCTTGCGCATACGCGTTCAGTGCGGCCAGAAGCGGGACCGGAAGCGCGTTCAGATCCTGCGTAATCGCGGCCAATTCCTTTGAGGCCTTTTCACCGGCCTTGGCCCTGACCACGAGCTCATCTATGGTCGAGACCTCAACACCCTGCTTCTTCACGATCTTGAGTAGATCGTCGGGGAGTTTGGTGCCCTTGGTTTTGCCTGGCTTTGTTTTCAGGCCGAGCTCGTCTTCGTCGTCATCACCACCCTCTTCATCTTCCTCCTCTTCCTCCTGCTCCTCTTCTTCTTCCTCCTGCTCCTCTTCTTCCTGCTCTTCCTCTTCCTGCTCTTCTTCCTCTTCTTCCTCCTCCTCCTCTTCTTCGGGATCGGGTTTGGCCTGAGCCTTTTTTGTCGCCGGTTTCGTGTCCGGTTTTTTTGATGCGGCGGGTTCGTCGTCTTCGTCATCGAAGTCATCGTCATCACCACCGCCGAAAGCGCCAGAAAGCGCGGTTAACAACTCGTTGTCGTTGTCAACTGAGGTCTTATCCGATGCCTCAGAATTTTTAGTTTTTGTTGACATTTGGTTTAATTATTTGTCCTTTTGATTTCAGCGTTTCTCACGCTGTTGCGTTCGTTCTGTTCCAGCTTCCTGGCCTTGAGATCGAGATCGGCCTGATCTTTTTCGGCTTGAGCCGCGATTGCCAAGGCCTGATTTTCTTGCTGTCCCTGCATGATCGCAGCGGATTGGGCCTCCTGACGCTCGGCGGCTTTTTTCTGCACGAGTTCGTTTTCGTGAACATATCTGTAGAACGCCTGTGAAACCGTATCCACATCCGAAGACCCGAACAGTTTTCCCATGAGTTCTGGCGAGATCAGCTGCATACTGTACAGCGTAAACAAGAGCTGGTTTCCGGCTTCGATTGCGCTATCCTTGCCTTCTTCGACCTCTACGTAAACCCGCATGTCCTCAAGCGCGATCTCCTTCGACATCACGATTGATCTTACGCCATCGGGGCCATCGTATGAGATCTGTCTGCTGTTATCGCTGTATATGCGTCTACCCATGTTCAGCATCTTGGTGTAGATCTGATTCAGGCAGTCCTTGACGCCGTAAAACACGGGCTGCTGAAGAATGCTTCCGCGATCGATTCGCTGAGCCATGACCCGCACCAACTGCTCGTTGTTCTGGTCCATACCAAGCATTTCGGCATTGAGTCCAGTGGTCTCCTGGTATATAGATTTAAAATCCCTGATGTTGTTGGCCAGGTTGTTCAGCGCACTCATGTCGGGACCGTAGTTTCCGATGGCGTTCTGCACGCTTCCCAACTTCCTGGCCGATACCGTAATCGGTTTTCCCGCGTTCACATTGCTGGACAGCTCGTACTCCGTCATGGATCCTATGGCCTCATCCGCGATAACGGTACCGGATCCCGACATCGTATTGAGTCTGCTCTCGTAAACCGAAAGCATCCTGTTGGTCATGCGCTGTGGGTTGATGACGACATCGATTGGCGACACCACATCTCCGTTGTCATAGAACCAGGTCGAAACCGAATACGGAAAACCGGATTCACCTGGTCTTTGACGGCTACGGTCCTGATACTTCAGGCTTCCGTACTCCAATATGATATCCTGTCCAAGCCCGGTGTTGATACTGGATTCCGAAGGCATGAATACACAGTACCGGATGTCGTCGACCTCTCTCTTGGTCACGACTTTGCCGTCACTGAGTTCGAGTTGGCTCTTGGTCAGATCCGACGCCTTGGCCAACTTGCGGCCCTGCATGGGTTTGCCATCAATGAGTCTATCGAGTCCGAATACACCGTCTCCGTAATCCACCCAACCCACCTTAACGGTCTCGATGTCCTTCCAGTAGACCTCGACAACTGGTGGCTTATGCACCGGCATGGTATAGCTTCCGATCTGGCTGCGATAACCATTGATCTCGGATTTCGAAATCATGTCCTCTATACGCCTTCTGTCGGCCTCGGAAACCCGGAACCGCTCGAAGATGTCCACGGCATCCAGACAATACCACTCACCCATGTATGAGGCATCACTGAGGTCGTGTTTCTGCGCGCTGGTGTCCCAAAAGAATTGACGGCTATCCACAACGGCACCGGAGTAGTGACCGTTGTGCTCATAGCTTTTGTGCACGCACATCCCGCTGAGCACGATGTACTTGGTGAGGTCGATTCTGACCCTGTTGATGTCGTTCTCCTTCTCCAAGGCCTCTATCATGGCGTTGGCGTAATCCGGGAACTCGTCACGATATCCGGCTTCGAAGATCTGCCTGGTCTCGTTGATGTCGGAACCAAGAGCCACTCTGCCATCGATGAACTTCTTGAGCTCGGGGCTCTCGCTGAGCCGCTGATAGGCTTCGAGTCTACGGAGCTCGTACTCCTTGCGCTTGATCGCTCTGGGATCCACGCTCTTGACTTTGCCACGGTGCTGACTCTGCATCATGGTTCCGATGTAGTAGTTCACCATGGGTTGGATCATGTTCTTCACGACCTTGATCCTGGATCTGACCCCGCCGTTGTCGTCGAGGAAGAAGTTCTGCAGATCCTCTTCGAAGATCCACTGATCACCCTTGAAGAAGGCGAAATTGATATCGGTGTTCTCGATGAAACTCCTGTACTTCTCGTCGTACAACGTGGCCGAGCAATGCTTACCGAACTCCAGGTGGTATCCACGGTCTTTTTTTCGACCTATTCTGGACGGCCTGGGTTGCCAGTATGGAGTCATCGTAATCATTACACGTTGTCTATTCTAATCACATGATCCGGTGAGGACTCGTTTTGACCACGGTTCTTCGGTTTCTTCTCGGTCACGCCGAGACCTCCGTCCTCCATGATCGCGATCAACTTGGGTATGATATCCAAGTTGTTCTTCATCGTTGACGCAAATATACTGGGATCATCGGATTTTATGTCAAAACCATGCACGGCTGTTTCAATATTGATGAAAGCGACCTCAGCCAACAGTTTGGCCCTGATCCTGGCCGATGGATTCACGCTGGCGAAGAAATCCAATGTGGGCTTCAGTTTTTCCGGTATGGACGTGGAGTAATCCCTACGTTGGCGATGGTTTTTCTCGAACGCGGCCGCAAGCGACAACTTCATTCTTTCTCTTTCCGAGTACTTGTAGTACGGGCTGGATTTACAGCAGTAGAACCAAGCGAATCTGACATCGCGATCCGTGAGTTCATCGATTCCGGCGATTTCCCAGAGCTCGGGGTACTGGTCCCGGATATCGATGATGGTATCGCTTTTGGGTTCGAATACGGAGAACTCTCGCTCTGACATGGTCCAAATATAGTGAAAAACACAAAGGATCTCCGTCGAGATCCTTTGTGCCTAAACCTTAACCAAATACTTCTGGTCTGCGATACCAGAAGCCACGCCTAATGCGTGCCTAACCAAAAAACTATGGCTTATGCCGGAACGCCTTCGTAGTTCGCGGCTGTGCTGGTTCCGTCAAGAACTGCATCCAGAGCGGTTTCCAGCGCGGCGTAGTTCGTGGCACCGGAGCTCAGGCAGATATAGTTCTTCACCATTACGGTGTCGCCTTTCGCGATTCCGCTGAGTCCAGAAGACTTCACGGTTTTGTCGCTGTGGACCTCGTATACGGTGTACTGAGCGCTGTCGCTTACGGTCTGTCCGTTTCCGGCCGCGAGCTCGCGAACCAGAGCCGGGGTTCCGCTTGGGGCCACGAATGCGGTGTTGACCGCAGTGGTTCCTTTACTGTTGATCGCGAACCAGAGATCTCCGTTACCAACAGCGGTGCTGGTCAAGCGAAGCGTGGTCGTGGAAACCACACTGGCGTTGACCTTGCGAGCGGTGTCCGCGTTTACGGCGGCGGCAAGACCAGTGGCGATGTTTGCTGCAGTTGGTGCCGATGTTCCGCTGATCCAGGTATAGCGCTTCACGTAACCGTGAGCATGCTGATCAGGGAGATCGGGGAAGCGGACCTCAAGGGTGTAGATGGTGTCGGCCGTAAGAGCCAATCCACCCGTGGCGACATCGTGGTCTTTGATTGGCGCCACGCCGGCGCTATATGCCCATTTCTTGCGAAACGTCGAACGCTCGACGTCGATTTTTTCAGGCATTCCGGTGACCGAGATCAAGCCATCGACAAGAGCAAGGTCTGCTGCACTGGCCTGGATAGTGTTGAGCACTACTACGTTATTCATTCTGATTCCGTGTTTGATTTGACGCCTGACGGCACAAACTTAATTCATTTTTCGTTGGTTACGAAATCCTGGGCTCGATTTTTATCTCGGCCTCCGAATTTCCCAATTCGTGGCAGGACCCTGAATAAGTCCTCCGCGCATTTTTTTCTTCTTCGCGGCCTTGATCTCGGTGATCAGAGTCGGTTTGAGGTGGTCATGGCACTTGGCGTTGATGTAGGCAAACGCGGAGCTATAGATGCCGTCATCCTTGTACTTCTCCTTGTCCGAGCTCTGAAACCTGGTCTCCCTGGTCTGGCTCTGGGTCTTGAGTTTGACCTCGACAAAGGTCTTGTGTTCCTCGAAATACCACGGCACCAGTATCCTGTGATTGTAGGCATTTGCGAGTCCGATGATGTTGGATGTGATCGCGGCAGCGGTGTTGGTTTTGTTGCTGACCCCCCAATCCTTGTTTCCACCGCGAAGTTCATCGGGGAGATCCAGACCTCCGATGAAGTAGTTCTCGTGTGTGCCGAGCTCGATTCTGGTGTTGTAGTAGTCGTCGCCGATTACGTTCTCGATGAGATCCGGGGTGAACTCTTCGTCCTCACTGGCGTAATACATCGACATCAGGTGGGCCTGGACGTAACAGCGCTTGTAATTGGGCTCGCGGTACCGGATCTGACAGGCTATGGTCTTGAGATGATCGTCCCAAATCGTTGAACTGAAATCCGAGCTTCCGGTTTCCGAGTTTATGGGGTCCGTACCCTGATACATCCTGTGTTTCCATTTCGGAAGCCGGTCTATGACCATGCACGCCGTGGTCATGGGGTCGTCTTCTTCGGCAACCACGAACTCGGCGCCGATTATGCGATTGGGTACGACGTAGGATTTGGGGTACTGCACGGAGTAATCGAAGACCGGCTTGAAGTAACCGTATTTGATGTGCTCACGCTTCTCGTGAATCCAGTCCAGCCTGTTGTTACAGGTCTTTACCGGTATCACGGTCTTGGAGTTTCTCAGGAAGACGTCTTCAATGGTCTTGGGGTAGGCCTGATGGAAGTCCCGGATCTTCTGCTCCCGGTCTTTGCCCTGATGGCTGTACGCAACATCCATCTCGGCCTTGTAGTGCTCCTCGGTCATACCGGGTCTGGCCATGTAATCCAAGAACAGCGGAACTATACCGTGCCCGAACTTTCGTCTGGACCACGCCGTCATGATGTCGGTGAAGTACTCCTCGAACTGGCCACCGCCCTTATCCATGTTACCACCGGTTCCCCAGGTAAACATTTGTCTCCGCATCACGATTTTCTTCGTGGCGTCGTCGATGTAGAACAGTGTTGGACGACCCTGACCCAGCATCTCAATCAGGACCTCGATTTCACCGGTTTC
>Ga0315903_10005653_pt1 | contig 16216 bp, 15 predicted proteins | sample LakEriMetagenome_7_FD_203524 | JGI IMG/M metagenome (GOLD analysis project Ga0315903, IMG submission 203524) | Freshwater fungal communities from buoy surface, Lake Erie, Ohio, United States - Buoy 2 MA119 | ecosystem: Environmental > Aquatic > Freshwater > Lake | place: USA: Lake Erie, Ohio...
GCCCCGAGGACGAGTACCTGTGGTCGATCGCCGTGGCGCGCCTGGTGCTGCCCCCGGAGGTCCACCTGCAGGCCCCGCCGAACCTCTCGGACGACTTCGGTGTGCTGCTCGACGCGGGCATCGACGATTGGGGCGGGGTCTCCCCCGTCACCGCCGACCATGTGAACCCCGAGCGCCCCTGGCCGGCACTCGAGCGACTGGCCGAGGTCACCGAGGCCCGCGGCTTCGCGCTCGCTCCACGGCTCACCATCTACCCCTCGCACGCGCTCGAGCCGCAGCGATGGCTCGACCCGGCCCTGCACTTCGCCGTGCTCGACCGCAGCGACGCCGAGGGCCTGGGGCGCGACGACCCCGGTGCGGTGTGGCCCGAGCGGGTCACGGCCGCCGACACCGTGCAGGACGGCGCCGAGGTGGTGCTCGTGGGGCACAGGTCGAGTCAGTGGTACTCGGGATCGAACGTGCGGCCTCCCCGTCTCGTGCCCCATCCGTCACCGTCCGCGCGCGGCCGCATCGCCGAGGTGCTCGCCGGACACGCCGACGGACAGGACATCGGACTCGACGAGATCGTCGCCCTCTTTTCCGCGCGCGGACCAGAAGTCGGCGAGGTCGCCCGCTATGCCGACGAGCTGCGCCGCCGCGCCGTCGGCGACACGGTCACGTGGGTGCACAACCGCAACATCAACTACACGAACGTGTGCACCTACAAGTGCCGCTTCTGCGGGTTCTCCAAGGGTCCCCTCAGCCTCAACCTGCGCGGCACGCCGTACCTGCTCGGCCTCGACGACATCGCCGAACGCGCCCGCGAGGCCGCCGACCGCGGCGCCACCGAGGTCACCCTGCAGGGGGGAATCCATCCGGATTTCGACGGCGACTACTACATCGACGTCACGCGGGCAGTGAAAGAGGCCGTCCCGGACATGCATGTCCACGGCTTCACCGCACTCGAGGTGACGGAGGGCGCGCGCCGCAACGGCGAGTCGCTCTCCTCGTACCTCGGGCGCCTGAAGCAGGCCGGGCTGGCGTCCCTTCCCGGCACCGCGGCCGAGATCCTCGACGACGAGGTGCGGCGCGTGCTCTGCGCCGACAAGGTGGACACCGAGGAATGGCTCGAGTGCCACCGACAGGCCCACCTCATCGGGTTGCACTCGAACATCACAATCATGTTCGGCAGCATCGAGGGGCCGGTGTCGTGGGCGCGACACATGCTCGTCACACGGGCGTTGCAGCGCGAGACGGGCGGATTCACCGAGTTCATCCCGCTGCCCTTCGTGCACATGGCCTCCCCCATCTACCTGCAGCGCGCCGCCCGGCGCGGACCCACCTTCCGCGAGACGGTCCTCATGCACGCCGTCGGTCGCATCGTGTACGACGGCCTCATCGACAACGTGCAGGCCAGCTGGGTCAAGATCGGCACCGACGGGGCGATGCAATTGCTGTCGGCCGGATGCAATGACCTAGGCGGCACGCTCATGGACGAGAACATCTCGCGAGCGGCCGGCGCGAACCATGGTCAGCAGATGACCGAGGGGCGGTTCGCCGAGGTGGTGGCCCCGACCGGTCGGCAACTCGTGCAACGCACCACCGGGTACCGCCCCGTCGAGACCCTCGCCGGGGCCTGAGGCTCCCCGTCCCGCGGGGGTCGGGACGTCAGCCGGGACGTCGGGCCCGCACGGCGGCGCGGGCGTGCTCGATGTCGAGGGCGAGCTGGGCGCGCAGGTCGTCGACACCACCGAACTGGCGCTCGCTGCGCAGGAACGCGAGGAAGCGCACGGCAGCGTCCTCGCCGTAGAGATCGCCCTCGAAATCGAGGAGGTGCACCTCGAGGAGCGACACGTCGGCATCGGCGTAGAACGTGGGACGCCGACCGAGGTTGATGGCACAGGCGTGCTCCGAGCCGTCGGGGCGCACGTGGAGTCCGGCATAGACACCGTCGGCGGGCATGCACGTGCCGAGGGGAACCTCGACGTTGGCAGTGGGGAAACCGATCGTGCGGCCGCGTTGGTCGCCGGTCCCCACCCGTCCGTGCACCTCGTGCCAACGCCCGAGCATGCGGGTGGCCGTATCGATCTCGCCGCCCGCGAGGGCGCGCCGAATGGCCGTGGAACTCACGGGTTCGTCCACCCCGTCTGCCCGCGGCACGAGAGCGAGGGGCTCGCAGACGAATCCGTGACGACCGCCCATCTCGTTCAACAGGGCGACGCTTCCCGCCCGCCCGTGCCCGAAGCGGAAGTCCTCCCCGACGTGCACCACCTTCGCGGAGAGTCCCCGCACGAGGACGCGTTCGACGAAATCCTCCGCAGCCTCGGCGGCCTGGCCTTCGTCGAAGCGCACGACCACCACCGCGTCGACACCCGTCAAGGTGAGCAGGTCGATCTTCTGGTCGAGCGACGTGAGCATGCGGGGTGCGGCCTCACGGCGCACCACGCTGGCCGGATGGCGATCGAAGGTCACGACGACGCTGCGGCATCCCTCGCTCTCGGCACGCTCGCGCACCGCTGCGATGACCGCGCGGTGTCCCACGTGCACGCCGTCGTAGGCACCGATGGTGACGACGGTGCGCTCGCCCAGAAACGGCGGGACGGAGAGGTCCTCGATCACCTGCACGGGACGCGACGCTATCTGCCGCCGAACACGACGGTCGGCTTGGCCATCCCGTCGTGCCACGCCTCGAACACGGCGACGATGCCACCGTCGGGCGCGAGCGCGACCCATGGTCCCGTGCCCTCCCACGCGGGTCGAGGTCGGCCGTAGAGCACGTCGTCGAGGCCGGCCTCGTCGAGGGGCACGGTCGCCATCCCCCGCGCGACGTCGATCATCCCAAGGAGCACCGGTGCATCGGGTGGCGACGCCTCGGCCACGTCGAAGGGTCCGATCGCATGTCGGCGCAGGGCACGGATGTGCGCCCCTCCCCCGAGGGCGGCGCCGAGGTCGGCGCCGAGTACCCGCACATAGGTTCCGGCGCCACAGGTGATGTCGGCCGCGAGGACGAGCGGGTCGGGGGTCGTCGACACGGAGAAGGCGTGCACTTCCACGGGCCGCGCGGCGCGCTCCACTTCGATGCCCTCGCGCGCGAGTTCGTGGAGGCGCCTCCCCTCGTGGTGCAGGGCCGAGACCATCGGGGGCACCTGGTCGATCGTGCCGACGAACCTCGAGGCGACGATGGTTCGCACCTCCTCGATGTCGGGCGGGATCATGTCGTGCCGCGCGACGACCGTGCCCGAGTCGTCGAGGGTGTCGGTCTCGGCGCCGAGCACGATCTCACACGTGTAGCGCTTGGTGTGGTGCTCCATGAAGCGGAACAGGCGGGTGGCGTTGCCCACCCCGCACACGAGGAGCCCGGTGGCGTCGGGGTCGAGGGTGCCCGTGTGGCCGATGCGCCGCTCACCGAGGCCACGGCGCAGGATCTGCACCGCGTCATGGCTCGTCATGCCGGCGGGCTTGTCCACGAGGACGAGCCCGTGGACGCTCGGGGGGCGGCGCCTCCCCATCCTCAGTCCCGCGAGGTCGCGGCGCCGTCGTCTTCGCCGTCGGTCGGCGCGGTGTCCGGCCGACGTCGCAGCAACTCCTCGATGCGCGCGGCACTGCGGATGACCTCGTCGGGGGCGAATGAGAGGATGGGGGTCTTCCGGGCGTGCATCTGGCGGTTGATCGAGGCCTGCATGCGGGGCCGGTGCTCACCGAGTGCGGCCACTACGCCGGCGTCGCCCTCTTCGCCGAACATGGAGTCGAAGTACACGATGGCCCGGTTCATCTCCGGGTCGACGTCGATGCTCGTGATCGTCACCAAGTCGAGTCGTTCGTCGTCGATGCGGGTGAGTTCGTCGGCGATGATCTCGCGCAGCACCTCCGACAGGCGCGCGGTGCGCGGATAACCATGGGACGAGCCGCCCTTGGGCTGGCGCCTGCCACCAGAACGTGGGCGTTGCTTCGACACAGATTTAGGATGGTACAACCATGAGCGACGCCTCCTCTTCCCGCGTGCCGGCGCACCGCTACACGGCCGCGCTCGCCGCCGGCATCGAGGCCCGCTGGCAGGACAGCTGGGAGGCCGACGGCACCTTCGACGCGCCGAACCCCGCCGGTCCCCTCGCCGACCCGGAGCGTCTCGCCGGACGCGAGAAGCTCTTCGTGCTCGACATGTTCCCGTACCCGTCCGGGGCGGGTCTGCACGTGGGACACCCGCTCGGCTACATCGGCACCGACGTGTGGGCCCGGTTCAAGCGCATGAAGGGCTTCAACGTGCTCCATGCGCTCGGGTACGACAGCTTCGGCCTTCCGGCCGAGCAGCACGCCATCACCACCGGCATCCATCCGCGAGTGAACACCGAGGCCAACATCGCCAACATGCGCCGTCAGTTGCGCCGCCTCGGCCTCGGACACGACGCGCGGCGCAGCGTGAGCACCACCGACGAGGGCTTCTACGCCTGGACACAGTGGATCTTCCTGGCCATCCACGGCGCGTGGTTCGACGAGCGGGAGGGCCGCGCCCGCCCCATCGCCGACCTCGAGCGGATGTACGCCTCCGGCGAGGTGCCCACACCCTATGGGCGCCCTTGGGGCGAACTCGCCCCGGTCGAGCGCCACCGCGCCCTCGACGCTCGTCGCCTGGCCTACCTCGCGGACGCGCCCGTGAACTGGTGCCCGGGGCTCGGCACGATCCTGGCGAACGAGGAGGTGACCGCCGAGGGTCGCAGCGACATCGGCAACTACCCCGTGTTCACCCGCAACATGCGCCAGTGGATGATGCGCATCACCTCCTACGCCGACCGCCTCCTCGACGACCTCGATCGCCTCGACTGGCCCGAGCCCATCAAACTCATGCAGCGGAACTGGATCGGGCGCAGCACCGGCGCCCGCGTCCGCTTCGCCTCGGCGGCCGGCGACATCGAGGTGTTCACCACCCGTCCCGACACCCTCTTCGGGGCCACCTTCATGGTGCTCGCCCCCGAGCACCCGCTCGTTCCCGTACTCACGACGGAGGACCGGCGCGGGGATGTCGAGGCCTATGTCACCGCGACCATGGTGCGCGCCGACGCCGACCGCACCGACGACTCGCGGACCAAGACCGGCGTGTTCACCGGGGCGCGCGCCATCAACCCGGTGAACGGGGCCGAGATCCCGGTCTGGATCGCCGACTACGTGCTCATGGGGTACGGCACAGGCGCGATCATGGCGGTGCCGAGCGGTGACCAGCGCGACTTCGAATTCGCCCGTGCCCACGACCTCCCCGTCGTTGCCACCGCCATGCCACCCACCGAGTGGTTCGACGGGCACGGCATCGCCCCGTCGGTCGATTGCGCCACGTGGCCCGCCGCCTTCATCGGCGACGGCGTCTACGTCAATTCGACCAACGACACGGTCTCACTCGACGGCCTCGCCTCCATCGGCGAGGCGACGGCCCGCATCGTCACCTGGCTCGAGGCCCGGGGCCACGGCGAGTCGACCGTCACCTACAGGTTGCGAGACTGGTTGTTCTCGCGTCAGCGCTACTGGGGCGAACCCTTCCCGATCGTCTACGACGAGGACGGCATCGCCCACGCCGTTCCCGCAGCTCTCCTCCCCGTGCGCCTGCCCGAGCTCGACGACTTCAAGCCCACCGCACTGGACCCTGATGACTCCGAGTCGGATCCGGTGCCTCCCCTCGCCCGGGTCGAACAGTGGCGCCGGGTGACCCTCGACCTGGGGGACGGTCCGCGCGAGTACGTCCGCGAGGTCAACGTCATGCCCCAGTGGGCGGGCAGCTGCTGGTACGAGATGCGGTATCTCGATCCCACGAACGGCGCCGCGTTCGTGAATCCCGAGGTGGAGCGCTACTGGATGGGTCCCCGGGGACCGGGCCACACGGGCGGCGTCGACCTCTACGTCGGTGGCGTCGAGCACGCGGTGCTGCACCTCCTCTATGCACGCTTCTGGCACAAGGTGCTGTTCGACCTGGGTCACGTCTCGAGCGAGGAGCCGTTCCACCGGCTCTTCAACCAGGGCTACATCCAGGCCTTCGCCTACCGAGACGGACGCGGCCAGACCGTGCCCGCCTCCGAGGTCGAGGAGCGCGACGGTCGCTGGTTCTGGCAGGGCGAGGAGGTGCGACGCGAGTACGGAAAGATGGGCAAGAGCCTGAAGAACATCGTCACGCCGGACGAGATGTACGACGACTACGGCGCCGACACCTTCCGCCTCTACGAGATGTCGATGGGGCCCCTCGATGCCAGTCGCCCGTGGAACACCCGCGACGTCGTGGGAATGCAGCGTTTCCTCCAGCGACTCTGGCGCAACGTCGTCGACGAGGACTCGGGCGACACGGTCGTGGACGACTCCCCCGTGCCCGAGGCTCTCACCCGATTCCTGCACCGGACGATCGCCGGTGTGGAGGCCGACATGGAGCACCTGCGCTTCAACACCGCGATCGCCAAGCTCATAGAACTGAACAACGCCCTCACCCAGCACGTCAACTCCGGTGCCCAGGCGCCGCGGGCCGTGGTCGAGCCGCTCGTTCGCATGCTGTCCCCGCTGTGCCCGCATCTGGCCGAGGAACTCTGGGCCCGGCTCGGCCATGCCGAAACCGTCACCTGGGTGCCCTTCCCCGTCGCCGACCCGGCTCTCCTCGTGGAGGACAGCGTTGAGGTTCCCGTGCAGGTCAACGGCAAGGTGCGCGGCCGCATCGTGCTCGCCCCCGACGCCAGCGACGAGGAGCATGTCGCCGCCGCTCTGGCACAGGAGAACGTACGGGCCGCCCTCGAAGGTCGCGAGCCGATGAAGACGATCGTCGTGCCCGGACGTACGGTGAACATCGTCGTCAGGTGACCCACCCGAGCGCGCCGGTGGTGTTCAATGGGGTGGTGACCGACGAGACCGACCTCGGGATGCCGGCGCGCAAGACCATCGCTCTCGTCGCCCACGACAACATGAAGGACGAACTGCTCGGCTGGGCCCTGGCCCACCGCGACGCCCTCTCGCGGCACGTCCTCATCGGCACGGGAACGACGGGCGGCATGGTGGCCGAGGCCACGGGTCTCGCCGTGGAACGTCTGCGCAGCGGACCGCTCGGCGGCGACCAGCAGATCGGCGCGCGCATCTCGGAGAACGCCTGCGACGTGCTGCTCTTCTTCTGGGATCCCCTCGAACCCCAGCCCCACGACCCCGACATCAAGGCGCTGCTGCGCATCGCAGTCGTGTGGAACATACCCGTGGCGTGCAACCGGGCGTCAGCGGACTTCATCATGTCGAGCCCGCACATGACGACGGACTACGTGCGCCGCGTCCCGAACCACCGGCGATGACCGTGGACTTCACCGCCCTCCTCGGTGCGTGGTGCACGGCCATGAGCCTCGGGTTCGTGTGGCCCCAGGTGGTGCGCACGATGCGCCACGACACCACCCAGGGCATCTCGGCGTTCTCCACCCTGCACGCCATCGTCGGATCATCCCTGTGGTTCACCTACGGAATCCACGACGACACGACCGCCGTCTGGTTCTCGAACGCCTCGTTCATCCTTGCCCAGGTGCTCATAGCCTCGGTGCTGCGGCGGCACGGACGTCTTACCGTGCAGATGACGGCCGGTTTCGCCCTGGCCCTCGCAGTGATCCTTGTGGTGATCCTGCCCGTCGACCCGGCGATGGCCGGGACGGCCGCCATCGTGGCCAGCGCCACGTCGCTCGTACCCCAGGTGATCCACGTCATGCGCTCGCCGAACCTCCATGGCATCTCGCTGCTCAGCTGGGGAACGTCGCTGGTCTCGGCGCTGTCGTGGACGCTGTTCGGCTGGGTGGTGGGCAACCAGACCTACGCGGCCCTCAACTACTTCTCGATGCCGATGATCGCCTATGTCATCGCCAAGGCGGCCGCCTGGCGGCGGCGCAACGGGGTTCCCGTGTTCACCCTGCGCCACCACCCCGACCCCGACCTTTTTCTCGCCGACCTCACCTGAGGGTGCTGGTTTCTCGTCGACCTCACCTGAAGGTGCCGGACGGACCGTCGTGCGCAGACGACCACCGGATGCGTCGATCTGAGGACGACCCGATCCGGGCTCATCGATTCACCGGGACACTGAGTCAGGGCAGGATCCCACCGGGCTCCGAGAACCATGCGATCAGAGCGAGCCACAGCCATGCCGCCACGACGAAGAGGATGGCCATCGACCCGAAGAATCCCGCTCCGAGGAGCCACTGCAGGGGACGGTTGCGGGGTTGCCAGTCAAAGACAATCCCGGCCGAGGCGCAGGCCCCGACGGTCAGAGTCGCCGCGACGACGATGAGCAGGATCGTCATGACGACGACGTTACGACTGGGGTGGGTCAGTGTGTACCGGGGATGCCGCGATGGCCGCGGGATTCGGGGGACCCTGCACGAGCAGGATCACCCTGTCCACGCCGTCGCGCGCCATTTCGACGTGGAACGCGTGACCGGGGTCGGCGAGCTCCGAGGACCAGAACTCCCACACCGAGACGTCGAAGTCGGCCCGCCCCGCGGCCTCTTCGCGTGCGACACCCACGAGCCGGGCACGATCGGGATGCCCCGCGCGCACGTTCATGCCGTCGAGATGACGTCCCGCGATGCGAGCGAGCGGCTCACTGTTGACGCCGGCGATGATGCGCGGGGCGGGGTCCGGTCGCGGGAATCCCGCGAGTTCCTCGGGGCGACCCGGATCCCAGATGCGACGCACCTCGCCGACGACCTCGAGGAAGCGTTCGTGGCGCTGCGCCATCGTGGGCAGCAGATCCATGGCGATGGCCCGGTGCTCCGCTCCCCACGGACTCGTCGGCGACGCGCCGGCACCGAGCCCGAGCATGAGACGTCCGCCGGAGATGTGCTGCACCGTGGCCGCGGCGTTCGCGAGCAGCGCCGGCACACGGTTGTGCACGTTGGCCACGAGGGTGCCGAGCCCGATGCGCGTCGTGACCGCGGCCCAGGCGGCGAGGGAGGAGAAACACTCGTCCATCGAGGGCGAGGAGAACATGGCGCCGGAGAAGTGATCGAGGTTCCATACGCGCGAATATCCGGCGTCCTCGGCGGCGAGGAGGGCCTCCCGGATCACCGGCCACGGGGCGGATCCCTGCGAGAACTGGACGTCGACGATCATGGCCTACTCCCCCGCAGGATCGGCACCGCAGAGGGGCCCATGGTGGAGCTGAGGGGAATTGAACCCCTGACCTCTTGCATGCCATGCAAGCGCTCTGCCAACTGAGCTACAGCCCCAAACGGAAACCCCACGATAGCAACGGGCCCCGCCCCCGCCACAACGGCGCGGGAACCGTACCGGTGCCCCGTCAGCGCCAGGGCACCGGTACGGCGTCGCGGTAGAGGCGCTCGATCTCATAGAACCGCCGGGCCTCCTCCACGAACACATGGACGACGACGTCCCCGTAGTCGACGAGCACCCACTGCTGCTCACGTACTCCCTCGCTGCGCAGGGGTCCACGACCGGTCTGCTCGCGCACGGCAGCCAGAACGGCGTCGGTGACCGACCCGACCTGCCGAGGGTTCGCCGCGGTGCCGACGACGAAGTACTCGGTGATGCCGAGCACCTCGCCCACGGGCAGCACGACGATGTCGACGGCCTTCTTGTCGTCCATGGCCCGGGCCGCGATCCGGGCGATCCCGAGGGACTCGTCGTCCGCGCGGGGGCCGCTCAATCCGGCACCGTGGTCGACACCCCTCCGCCGCCGGCGGAGACGAGGGCGGCGAAGTCGGACCCGAGCACCATGCGGACGCTGATGCCGGAGACGACCTCCGTGGCCTGCTCGAACTCCATGGGACCGATGAGCGACTCGTATTGGGCCACCTCGTCCCGGGCCAACAGATCGTTGAAGTACACCTTCGTCGCGGCGGCCGGCGGTCCCTCCACCCGGCGCACCACCATGATGTTGGCCTCGAGATAGGCGAGCCTGGTCACGGCCTCCTTGGCCAGCTCGGCGTCATCGAAGGGAATGTCGAGCATCACCGTGACCCCGGCGGTGGCAATCGACATCGCAGTGGGAACGGTGCTCGCCACCACGAGAAGGGTCTCGGCGGCATCCAACCGGTACCAATCGGCACCCGACGGGTTGCGGACCGCGTCCGTCTCGATCGTCGCCTCGATCTGCCATACGTCGATCCGTCCCGCGAAGAGCCATGCGAAGAAGCCCTCGGACGAGTCCGGCGCATCGGGCTCGTCACCCTCGTCGCCCGTCTCCACGGCAGGTGCATCCGTTCCGCCCGTCGCGACGGCCGCCCAGAGTTCCTTCACCTGAGCGAAGCGCTTCGATTCGGCCACGTCCGACTGCACCGCCGACAGTCCCGCAGCCACCTTGGCTGCATCGGCACTGGTCTGCCCCGCCGGCAACACGGTGGTGGCACTGGCGGCAGGGCCATCGAGAACAGGGGCCGCCAGCGAGAGGGTGGCACTTCCCATGGGCGCGATGAGGGCTGCGAGTTGCTCACTGGTCACCTCGGCGGCGATCGTGGCGGTGATGTTGAGGATGTCCTCCATCTCGAGCCGTGCGGCCTCGAGTCCCCCGGCGGCGTAGGCATCGGCGACGCTGCGCGGCGTGTCTCCCTTGTCGATGTCGGCCGCTAGTCGTGCTGGCAACGACACGATGGTCCCGCCCGCACCCGATGGATCGAGCGCCAAGAGCGCCACCGATGCGAGTTCACCGCGCGCGCCGACCACGAACAGCAGTTCCGCCGGCGTGAGGGGAACGTCGATGACGGAGGTGTCCACCTCGTTGCCCGAGGATTCGTTGAGGAGGGCGTCGGCGCCGATCCACAATCCGAGGGGCAGCATCACCACGGCGAGCACCGCGGTGAGAACCGCTGCGGTCATGCGTCGCTGGCGGCGACCGTGGATGGCGGTCACGGATGTGCCCCGTAGAAGCCGTGTCGGGAAACGATGCGGGACACGGTCTCCCCGGTCCACTCCGTGATCGATTCTCCCCGGCCGACGGCGGCACGGAGGCCGGAGCTGGAGACATCGACGGGTTCCATCGCCACCTGCACCACACGGTCGGGATCGAGGCCGTGGGGCACGGGAGTTTCGGCGAGGGGGGCTCGGTTCACGACGACGATGGTAGAGAGGCCACAGAGGTCCTGCCATCGGTTCCAGGTGGGAATCCGGGCGAGGGTGTCGGAGCCGACGATGAAGAAGAGGTCCGTTTCCGGTTCCCGAGCCCGCCACTGCTCGAGGGTCTCCACGGTGTAGGTCGGGCCGGGGCGCTCCGTCTCGCACGGATCCACGCCAAGTCCGGGTTCACCCTCCACCAGGGCCCGGGCCATCTCGAGGCGGACAGCCGCCGGCGACACCGTCCCCGCCGCCGTCTTCTGCCAGGGATTCCCGGCCACCACGAGGAGCACCTCGTCGAGGGCCAGGGCATCCCGTACGGCCCGGGCGGCAGCCAGATGACCCTTGTGGGGCGGGTCGAAGGTGCCGCCGAAGAGGCCGAGGCGCCGGGTCATCGGATGAGTCTATGACGGGTGGATTTGCCCCTAGCCAACGGTAGGGGCGCGTGTTACTGTCACTCCTCCCCCGACAAGACCCCCGTCGGAACCGGAAGGATCGTGTGCCACACGCCACGCCCCGGCCGGGAACATCCACTCCACACAGACGGTTGACCCACGCACCATGAACGATTCCATCGGCCTCTACCTCAACGACATCGGCAAGGTCGCCCTCCTCACCGCCGAGGACGAGCGCGAGCTCTCCAAGGCCATCGAGGCCGGTCGCGACGCCGCCGAGCGCATCGCCAAGGGCGAGCGCAGCGCCGCCCTGCGTCGCGACCTGCGCATCGCCGCCGCCGCGAAGGACCGCTTCATCCGGGCCAACCTCCGCCTCGTCGTGTCGATCGCCCGTCGTTATCCGCTCCCCCAGGGAATGGACCTGCTCGACCTCATCCAGGAGGGGAATCTGGGCCTCGAACACGCCGTCGACAAGTTCGACTGGCGCCGCGGCTTCAAGTTCTCCACCTACGCCACCTTCTGGATTCGCCAGGCCATCGGTCGTGCCCTCGACCAGAAGGCCAGCCTCATCCGCATCCCCGGTGACCGCTCCGCCAGTCTCCGTGCCGCCCTGCGCCAGGCCTCCGGCGACGGCGAGACCCTGGACGCCAACAACGCCGAACTGCACCGCCTCACCACGCCGGTCTCGCTCGACAAGACCGTCGGCGACGATGGCGACGCGACGCTCGGTGACCTCATGGACAACGGTCAGGGCACTCCCGAGGACGCCGTCATGGCGATCGTGGACACCGAACTGCTGGACGAACTGCTTGGCACCCTCGATGACCGTGCCCGCTACGCCGTCGAGGCCCGTTTCGGCCTCCTTGACGGGGAGCGCAAGAGTTTTCGCGAGGTCGGCGAGGAACTGGGCGTCACCGCCGAGGCCGCCCGGCGCCTCGTGAGCCGTGCCGTCGAGGGGCTCCGCGACGACGCCGAGCGCATCCTGGCCGTCTGATCCACCGAAACCCGTTGCCGTCGGGCCCCGCCCGCGGCGAGACTGGTCGGAACCATGGCACGCAGCTGGAACCCCTCCTCCTGGCGCACGCTCGCCGCAGAGCAGCAGCCCGAGTGGCCCGACACGGGCGCTCTCGAGCATGCCCTCGCCCAGGTCTCGGGTTTCCCGCCCCTCGTGTTCGCCGGCGAGGCCCGCTCGCTGCAGTCCTCGCTGGCCCAGGTGGCAGCGGGCAATGCCTTCCTCCTGCAGGCGGGTGACTGCGCCGAGAGCTTCGAGGAATTCAGCGCGGTGAACATCCGCGAGAAATTGCGCGTCATCCTGCAGATGGCTGTCGTGCTCACGTATTCGATGGGCGTACCGGTGGTGAAGGTCGGGCGCATGGCCGGACAGTTCGCCAAGCCGCGTTCCTCGCCCACGGAGAGGATCGGAGACCTGGAACTCCCCTCGTTCCGCGGACACATCGTCAACGACCTCGCCCCCACCCCCGATGCCCGTGTGCCCGACCCGCGTCGCCTCGTGCAGGCGTATCACCAGTCCGCCAGCACGCTGAACCTCCTGCGCGCCTTCACCAAGGGAGGCTTCGCCGACCTCAACCGCGTCAACGCCTGGACCCAGGAGTTCGTCTCCTCGAGCCCGGAGGGGCAGCGCTACGAACAACTCGCCGCCGAGATCGAGCGGGCCCTCAACTTCATGAGGTCGTGCGGAGTGGACACGGAGAACTACGCGGCACTTCACGAGGTGGATGTCTTCACCAGCCACGAGGCCCTCATCCTCGGGTGGGAGGAGGCTCTCACCCGGCAGGACTCCCTCACGGGACAGTGGTACGACTGCTCGGCCCACATGCTGTGGATCGGCGAGCGCACCCGGCAGTTGGACGGCGCGCACGTCGAGTTCCTCCGCGGTGTGGGCAACCCGATCGGTTGCAAGGTCGGCCCCTCCACGTCGCCCGAGTGGGTGATCGAGGCCTGCGAGCGCCTCAATCCGGCCCAGATCCCCGGGCGCCTCACCCTCATCAGCCGCATGGGCGCCGACAAGGTGGAGGACGCCTTGCGCCCCCTGCTGCGCGCGGTGACCCGCTCGGGTCACCCGGTCGTGTGGGCGTGCGACCCGATGCACGGCAACACCGTCACCGCCCCGAACGGACGCAAGACCCGCGAGTTCGAGAACATCGTCGCCGAGATCGCCGGGTTCGTGCGCGCCCACAAGGCCGAGGGCACGTGGCCCGGCGGCATCCATGTCGAGCTCACCGGGGAGAATGTCACCGAGTGCACGGGCGGCACCGATGATCTCGGTCACGAGGATCTCGACGATCGCTACGAGACGATCTGCGACCCCCGACTCAACGGCCGTCAGTCTCTCGACCTCGCATTCCGCGTAGCCGAACTCATCCGCTCCGGCACGTGAGCCGGCCCGACCTCTCCGCCGCCTGGGCGGTGGCCGACGCCTGGCCCGTGCCCTTCTGGTCCGCGGCCGTGGTGCACCCCGGCGGGACGGAGACCCGAGGGGACACGGCTCGGGGGCAGAGAATCGCCTCGGTGAGCAAGCCCCTCGCCGCATGGGCGGTCCTCGTCGCGGTGGAGGAGGGTTCCGTCTCGCTCGATGACCCGGTCGGTCAGGAGGGCTGCACCCTGCGTCACCTTCTCTGTCATGCCGGTGGTTACCCGTTCGAGGGGCGCGCGCCCATCTCGCGACCCGGCATGCGCCGGCATTATTCGAACACGGGGATCGACCTCGCCGCCGATCATGTCGCAGGCGCCGCCGGCATCGAGTTCGCCGAGTATCTCGCCGAGGCCGTGTTCGTCCCGCTCGGCATGACCGCGTCGCGCCTCGACGGCTCCCCCGCCAAGGACGTGCACACCTGCGCCGACGACCTCGTCTCGTTCCTCGCCGAGCTGCGCAACCCGCGTCTCATCTCCCCGGCGCTGCGCGACGAGGCGGTGGCGCCTGTGTTCCCCGCGCTCGCCGGCATCGTGCCGGGACTCGGTTCCTACGATCCCTGCCCGTGGGGTCTCGGGTTCGAGGTGCGCGGCGCAAAGTCCCCGCACTGGACCGCCTCGCATTCGTCACCGGCCACCTTCGGGCACTTCGGCGGCATCGGCACCTTCCTCTGGCGCGATCCGGTGGCCGACGTCGGATGCGTGATGCTCGCCGAGCGCGACTTCTCGAAGTGGGGCCTCGTGCACTGGCCGCCGTTCAGCAATGCCGTGCTCGAGGCGTGTGCGACGTGAGTAAACCGGGTTTCACCCTCGGCGTCGGACCGTTGTTGCTGTGCGGTTTCGCCGTTCCCGTGTCGAACAGCATGGTGTTCCCCGCGCTCAGCGACCTGCAGGACCGTTACGGCTTCTCGAACGGCGGGCTCGGGATCATCTCGGCTTCGGGGTTCTTCGCCTCCTTCCTCGTGCAGCTCCTCCTCGCGCCCCTCGCCGACAAGGGCCGTCAACGCACCTTCGTTCTCGCCGCACTGCTGCTCGCCTCGGCGGGCTCCGTGATGTTCGCCTTCGGAACCACGCTGTGGATGTTCATCGCCGCCCGTGCCGTGGCCGGGGTGTCCCTCGGCCTGAGCGGCCCCGCGGTGCGCGCCATCGTCGGCGGCCTCGACCGGAACCGGGCCGCAGAGCGCCTCGGTCGCCTGCGCGGCATCGAATTGGCCGGCTTCACGGGTGGTCCCCTCATCGGCGCCCTCCTCATCGAACCCCTCGGCCTGAGGGGAGCCTTCCTCGTCTTCGGCGGAGTCGCCCTCGTCGGGTTCGTCCTCGTATGGGGCCGTCCCCTCCCCCAGTTGCCCCCGAGCGACCGGGCACGGTCCGTCAGCATCGACCTGCTGCGCGATCGCAAGGTACGGGCGGCGGTGCTCGCCTCGGTGACACTCTTCGTCCCGGTCGGCATCTACGACTCACTGTGGGACCGCTACATCACCGACCGCGGCGGGAACAACCTGCAGGTTGGGTTGACCTTCCTGCTCTACACGATTCCCTTCGTGCTCTTCGCCGCGCGTGGCGGACGCCTGGCCGACCGCATCGGCCCCTCCCGGGCGACGGTCCGCGGCATCTGGCTCATCGCGCCGCTCGTGTTCATCTACGGGGTGCTGCCCACGCCGGAATTGCTCATCGCGTTCGGTCTCGTGGAGGGCCTGTTCGGCGCCGTCGCTGCACCCGCCGCCCAGGCATTCGTGGCCCGCTCGGCACCCGAGGGACGCGCCACCGCGACCCAGGGACTCGCGGGAAGCGGCGACCTGCTCATGGGCTCGGCCATGTCGCTCGTGGCGCCCATCATCTACGGCCGCTGGGGACCGGAGTGGACCTTCGGATTCGCTGCCGTCCTCATGGTCTTCATGGGCGCCGTGGTGGCGGTGATGGCGCGGGGAGCGGACGAGCCGCGCCCCGCGCCGAACGTTTGAGTCAGCTGAGGCGCTCGACGATCATGGCCATGCCCTGGCCGCCGCCCACGCACATCGATTCCATGCCGTAGGTCTTGTCCTCCCACTGCAGGCCGTTGATGAGCGTGGTCATGATGCGAGCGCCGGTCATGCCGAAGGGGTGACCGAGCGCGATGGCGCCGCCGTGCATGTTGATCTTCTCCATGGGGATGCCGAGGTGCTTGGCCGAGGGGATGACCTGGGCGGCGAAGGCCTCATTGATCTCCACGAGGTCGATCTGGTCGATGCTCATTCCGGCGCGCTTCAGGGCCTGACGGCAGGCCTCGATCGGGCCGAGACCCATGATCTCGGGGTTGAGGCCCGAGACACCCGAGGACACGATGCGGGCCAGCGGGGTGAGACCGAGCTGCTTGGCCTTCG
>Ga0315903_10005654_pt1 | contig 16210 bp, 14 predicted proteins | sample LakEriMetagenome_7_FD_203524 | JGI IMG/M metagenome (GOLD analysis project Ga0315903, IMG submission 203524) | Freshwater fungal communities from buoy surface, Lake Erie, Ohio, United States - Buoy 2 MA119 | ecosystem: Environmental > Aquatic > Freshwater > Lake | place: USA: Lake Erie, Ohio...
TGCGCCGCAGGCTGACCTGCTCCATCACGCTCAACAGCCGGCGACCGGCGTTGGCCACCATCTCGTCAGGCAGCGTGTAGACGCGGCAGCTGTAGGGGGGCATCGTCTGGACGAAGACGAACGGCATGCGGAAGTCGTCGTACCCCAGAGCCTTTGCACCCTGCGTGTAGAGCCACGCCTGCTCCGCGTAGCCGTAGTCGATGGCAGAGCGGTAGATGCGGTCCCATGTCGAACTAGTGGTCTTGAGATCCCACCACAGCTCATCCGTGCAGGCGTCGGGCCGCACCTTGCACTTGTGGCCGTCGATCGCAAAGAACACCGACCACTGAGTGCCGGTGGTCCGCTGCATGAGGGCGTAGCTGGCGTCGTTGCCCAGCATCTCGTCGTACATCAGCGAGTAGATGCGCTTCTGTTCAGCAGTCAGGACGATGCCGGTCTGGTTCGCAGCCCATTCCTTGTACGCTTTGGTGCTGCGTGATCCGTTGGCACCAAGGACTTCCTCCGGGGCAACGACCACCATGTCATCAAACTTCTTGCCCTCCAGCGTGCCCGTGATGATCGCGTCGAACTCGCTGCCCTTCGCCGTGGCAGAGTTCCCGCCCCACAGGCTGCGGCCACGGTCCATCCACCGCTGGGCCTCGCCGCCGTACTTGCCGACCGAGTGCAGGTAGGACCGGGAGTGAAACTCCGACAGCCCCCTGTACTCCTCGTTGCTCATGCCGACGATCCGGCACGGCAACTCAGTGATCGTCCGTGTAGCACTATCCATGCGTTCACCTCCGGTAAAAAAAAGAGCCCCTCCGTGGGCGTGGCTAGTCCGTTAGCCCCTCCGTGTGTTCCTGACGAATTCCCCAAACTGTCCAAGGACTACGGCCACAAGCGCGAGGCCGGTCCAGTGCAGGAAAAGGCACGCCGTGAGAAAGGCGAACCAGATGGCGCCGAGAATTGGGTGGCGCTGGCAGAAGAGCCAGTTGGCGGCTCTGGCAAGGCACTCCCATCCAATTGAGCTAGGGGTGCCTGTGACCAAGCGTGCCGAATTGGCGGGTTCAATGCAACCCCCGTGGCTGGCGCTTACTCCCTCAGCAGGACTATCGCCATGAGCATCTTGGAGCTTGCAACCCGATACCACACCCGCGTCGGCGGCAGTCCTCGCTACCTGGAGCAGCTCCAGGTCTTGGCTCGCCGCTTGCCCTGGCAGGCCAGCGAGCTTACGCCCGACCTCATCGACGCCTATCTCACTGACGCCCTGAAGACTCTCGCAGCGAGTACCGTGGACAACCATAGAAGGATGCTCCGCTCCTTGCTGAAGTTCGCAGCCGCCGAGCGACTGGTGGACGCCAGTATAGTCCGACCACTCCGTAGGGTCAAGGTCGCTCCGCCAAATCCGCGAGCGTGGAGCCACCAGGAAATCGCGAGGCTGGTGGCTGAAGCCGCGAACACCACTGGGGGTACGCTGAAGTGCCCGTACCGGCTGCTCCTTCCGGCCTGGATCCTGACCGGGTACAGCACTGGCCTTCGACTGGAAGACCTTCTGGCTCTCAGGCATGACGACCTCCGTGGCGACAAGCTCTGTTTACCGCAACATAAGACCGGCTGGCCTCACGTTGTCCGCTTCGATTCCAATGCGTTGGAAGCGATCCGGAAACTCCCGGTGGTTGGCCCCCGCATTTTCGGGAGTCTCATCGGGCGGTCGCAGATTTTAGTGGCAATGCGTCGTCTTGTCAAGCGCGCCGGATTATGCGGCTCAACAAAGTGGTGTCGCCGCAGCGGAGCGACTTACTGTGAGATCGCTGGCAACGATAGCACTCAATACCTCGGACACAAAACGCCCGGGATGAAGACCCGATACATAGATAGGCTCTTGCTCGCGGAGGAGCGGCCTGACAACCCTATCGTTCCATCCGTGCCGCTACTGCAGGCGGCGATCCAATGAGAAGGCCAGCCAGAACAGACTCAGCGGCAGCGCGCTGTGCGTCTGTGTATGGACCAGCCGATGGATCGCCGGCAATGATTCTGGCCATCACGCTGTGCCGAGCCATCTGTGGCTGGCTCCCGTATTCCGAGCCAGAAAAGAACTGCTGCTGATGACGCTCTAGCGGGAACTGGAAATACGATCCGGCGTCCATCATCCGCAGTCTTGCCGCCTCATTGAGCGCGACCGACTGCTTCCCGGAGTCCGGAAGTCCAGAGTGCGGGTTCAGCACAACGGCACCGTCGCCGGCCGCGTAACCTGCGACCTCCGGCCTGCGACGAAAGAACTCGTCCTCGCTAGCGTACGGATCGCGCACTGGATACGCAGATCGCAGCAGCTGCTTGGAGGCGCCTTCCATGGCTACTGCAGAACTCCTAGCACCTGGAGTGGATCCAGTGCCGTCTCTTGCCGCTTCTTGTCGCGGGCTCGCTTGGCGGCTTCGGACTGGATGATCTTGTACAAGAGGTACAGATCACGCTGCTCCTTCGGCATGGCGGCGACAACATCTTCTGGCACGGTGATGTTCTCGTAGGTCCGAACGCCAGGGGTTGTCTCAAGAATCTGGTTGAGGACGTCGCGAGCCGCGAGCTGCTTGGTGCGTTCCATATCGACGTCGCGAATCTTCGCCCCGGCAAGCAGATTGAACGCAGCCTTTGCTGACTTGTCACCGACAGACAGCCGGTCATCAGTCGCCGTCCGGTACAGCCCAAGGGCCCGAGATCCGAACGGCACAAAGTTGGAGACGATCTGCTCCAGCGGACGGCCCAGCTGGCCGAGGTCACGCTCCAGCACTGAGTAGGCATCGGAGAGATCGCGGCCGGAATACAGCTGGCGGTTGGTCACGTACTCCAGCGGAGCTTTAAGCAGCGGGTTGAGCTGCCCGAGGAGATTGCTGCCCGTCTCTTGGATGGTGTTAGTGATCGCTGCGGCGGTTGTTCCGCCAGTTCCTGGCGTCAGCAGGTTCAGCGTGGATTCCCACGGCAGGTCGATGCTAGTGAGATACCGCTGCAGCTGCGGGTTGCCGTTGCCCCACTCTGGCGGAAGGGGAATGGCGGAACTTTGCCGCAGATAGGGCGGCGTGAAGTTGTCTTCGGATGGCTCGGACGCGCGGTTCACTGCGCGGATGAGCTGGCTCTGAACGCCGCCAGGACGGTCGATCATGTTCTTGGCGATGCTTGGGAGGATGCCCTTCTGGTACGAATAGAAGGGCACGGCACGCTTCAGGAAGTCGCGCTCTATGGCGCTAAAAGCCTGCGGCGAATAATCGACGTTCACCATGCGAGTGACATCGCCGGCCACTCCTGGGTCGATGCCTTTACGCACTTGGTTGAGGAACGTCTGCAGTCGGAGCGTGTCCTCCACCCGCTTGCCGACCGAGTCGTTCAGGGCGAGCAGTGGGTTGGTGTTTTCTGGCAGCGGGTTCGATGTCACGCCGACGCCACGCATGCCAAAAAAGTCGCCAGCGAATCCGCCCCACGTACGGTCTGGGTTATAGAACGTCCTGCTCACAGAGCCGGGGTTCTGGCTTCCAGGGACGAGGCTTGTCACTCGCTGCTCGGGAAGCCCAGACACAATGTCATCTAGCTGCGACTGGCTGACCTTCTGCGCCGCAGCCTCAGTCAGGAACTGGCGGGCCCGGTCGGCGTCGGTCATTTGCGGAAGGTTGTAGCCGGGCGTATTGCGCAGCCGGCGGCCGAGAGCCTCCGCGTCTCCGCCAGAGGCGCGGAACGCAGCCCACAGGTCGCCAAGGTTCAGGGCGCTGTGAGTCCGTGCATTGACTAGCCCGCTGTAGAGGTTGCGCGTATGAAACCCCGGGTAAGCCAGGGCGCCAACCTTAAACATGTTGGTGACGTTGTCTGCCGCCCGGACGATGCCGCGCGAAACCTCGTCCAGCTTCGTCTTCGGAGCAAGGGTTCCGAGTGCCTGGATCAGCCGTTCGTTCACGCTGAAGTTGGTGACGTCGCTTCCGGTGCGCTGCTGCCACATCCGCCGGAAGTTGTCCTCGTCAAAGCCGAACTGGCGGGCCGCATCAACCAGCGGAATGTTGACGGCGCCCGCTACGGAGTTGGCTGCCACGGGATCCGACCGGCGAACGAGCTGTTCAATCAGCTCGTCGGCGTTGGCTTGCACCCTGGCCTGGCCGCGGCCGTAGCGGACCATGTTGGTCCATGCATTGGTGTCGTAAAGCCCGGTGCCAGTGCCAGCCAATTGCGTGTCGGCAGTGCGGAGGAGGTCAGCGTAGTCAAGATAGTTCTGGCGAACCTGCTCCTGCGCCCGAGTGAGCATGGCTGCTTGCTCGGCGGCAGTCGCGCTGGCGTAGTTCGGGCTATTGAGAACATCGTCAACGATGTATTGGTAGGGCTGCGGAGTTCCGGCTGTGGCGAAAGCCCGCTCCATGATGTTGATCGACTGGTCAGGCGTGGCCCGAATCAGCGCCTGCTGTAAGGCGCGAGAGTCGATGGCGTTCTGCGCCTGCCCGCCCGACACAAGGCGATCAAACTCGCCCGTGGTGGTGCCGCTCAATGACCGCGCCGTGCGCTGCGGAAACGGGATGTCGGTGTACGAACGCCGTCCACGGCCAAAGTTGTCGCTCGTAGCGAGCAGCCGCTCGCCAGAACTGTACGGCAGATATGCCCGTCCACCCCCCCCAGGGATCTCGGGCGGCCTGTCGGTGACGAATCGCTTCAGCTGACGGGCAATCCACCCGGTGTCTGCAGCGCGGCTCGTCCATGTCGGATCAGCAAGCCCGCGTGCAACCGCCTGCCCGGCCGATTCGATGCCGATGTCGTCAAACGTGTCAATCACACGCCGGTACTCAGGCACGCTCTCAAAGAGCATGTCGTAGTACGCATTACCGCTTGTTCGCGGAAGCATCGGGCCCATGCCGCCCGCCGGCAAGGCTCGCGATTCGACGTAGTCGGCCGCGGACTGCCAAAGCCTTGAGTCCTCAAACCGCGGCAGCGGGACCGCTGGGCCGTAGGCTCCCGCCGGAAGCGGCATCTCAGGTGGCAGCTGCCGAACACCGTACTCAACGTCAGCCATCTCGCGAAGGAAGTCGGCCTCGGCGTCACGGGCAGCATTGGCCGCCCGGCGATTGGCCAACTGAACGTCGCCAGAGAGTTCTAGGTCATTGCCTACGGTGCCCAGACCGCCCGCCCTGGAATCAAAGATGGCGTCCAGGCCACGCACCGCCTGACCGATTCCGGCAGTGTTCCGGAGCGACTGCCCCGCCCGGTCCAGCAAGCGAGCTGCAGCGTCTCCAGCAGCTCCTCCAGTGACCGACGTTCCGATGTTGGTGCCGGGGATGGAGAAGTCCCACAAGGCACCGGCAGAAGAATCAAGCCTGTTGCCTGGAGCAATTCCCAGACGGTTTGCTTGGTCCCTGTACCGCAGCATGGCTTCGGCACGCTCGGCACGGTCTGGGATCGTCTGGAACCAGCTGCGAGGCGTAAGCCCACGCACGTACTCTCTGGTGCCGACAGGGGCATTCCCAGCCACGCCTCGGGCCGTGCGCATCGTTGCGCCGTACTCAGCTGCGTCTTCCGCCAAGTTGCGGAAAGCGCCGGATCGCTCCATCGCCCGCCCGGTGCGGGACAGGCCGCCAGTCTTGCCGAGGATAGACCACGGCGCAAAATAAAAAGTTGGATCTAAAACCGTCTCGGCGGCCAGCCCGGCAAAGAAGTTGCTCCACGTATCCTTGTCGCCAATGAGGTCGTACTGCCGCAGAAGCTCACGGCCAGTGACGCGGTCGTCGCTGTTTTCCCAGAGGGCGGAGATGCCCTTGCCTATGCCGCCAGACAGGGCGCCGCGAATGATGGACCCCGGAGTGTCAATCAGCCACCCGGCACCGGCGAGCCCAGTTGATGTGATTGAGGACAGGGTGTTGAGCAGCCCCGCCTTCTCTTCCTCGGGCATGAGGTCGGAGAGCGTGGCCTTACGCTTGCCGAGCGGCATTACGCCAAGCGGCTCAATGTCCTCGTCGTACGGCAGCAGGCCCATCTCGGCCTGCTGCTGCAGTGTGCCGTATGGATCGTAGATATCGAAGAGTGGGGAGCGGGCCATGTATTAGACCGCCGGGACGGAACCTGGAACAACGCCGCCATCAGGCACAGCTGCTGGAGCAGCCGCCGGCCTCCGCTTCTTGGCCGCGATGCTGTCCACAATGCGAGTGGCTTCGGCAAGCGTCATTTTCCCGGCCGGCGGCCCAAAGCGAACCATCAGGTCGTCAATCGCCTGCTGATATTCTTCGTTCGTAAACTCCGAGCCGAACCAGGAGGTTGCGTCATACGCATAGTTTGCGTTGACGTTGTCCTCTGCCCACTTCACAGCGTCCTGCTGTTGCTGAACCTGCTGCTGCTGGGCCGCTGCCGTTGTCACGGGATTATTCATCATCCCGGCTGCGCCGCCAGTCAGGAACCGCTGGATGACTGTGCCGGCGTTTTGCATGTCCATCGCCTGCACGCCCAGGGGCGTCGGGCCTTGCTGACCACCGCGAAGCATGCCGTCAGCCACCACCATCTTCTGCCAGTCATTGAGCCCAGAGTCGTCACCGAGCGCGGCCACCGGGTTGTAGCGGACCTCGCGCCGCAGGGCGATCTTGTCCCGCTGCGTCTGGCGTCCAGCAGCCTGCCGGGTTTTCGCCTTGTCACGCAGCGACTTGGTGCCCATAAAGATTTCGTCGGGCGTCAGTCCGTCATCCACTTTGATCTTGCCGTCAGACGCAGCGACCGCCGCGTCCCACGCCTGCCGAGCCTCTTCTGCAGAAACGCCGGCACGCTCGGCCATGCGGGCCAGCATGGCATCAACCCGCCTATCAGACCCAGCCATCTTGGCCTCGGCGTCCATGCGAGCCTGTCGATTCGCAAGCTGCTCGGGCGTTCGGTTGGGTCCGAAACCCTCGTCCTCCATCTGCTTGTTGGCGCGGTCGCGGATGCCCTGCTCGTACTTCTGCCGTGCGGCTGCGTAGCCCCGCGGATTGAACCGCTCCTGATCCCGGCCTCCCGGAATGCGGTTAACGTCCTTCATCCACGCCCGGTGAGTGGCAATCTCCTGCGGCGTGTAGGTTTTGTAATCGTTATAGCCAGCGCCGGCCCCAGTGTGCCGCATGTTGTGGACGATCTGCTTATCCGACATCCTGTCAACGTCTTCAGCCGTGACGACCAGCCCGTCGTAGTAGTCAGGCTCTTCGGCAGCAGGCTTCTCGGGAGCGCCCGTGGCGGCGTAGTACTCGTCACCCCATCGCCCCATCGGATAGCCACCCTCTGGGCGGTTTTCCTCCATCTCTTTGTACTGCGAGCGGATTTGCTCCCGCGCAGCCAAGGCGGCGGCTTCCTTGGCCGACATGCCCGGGTTTTCTGCCATGATCTCGCGGGCCCGAGCGACATGATCGCCCGGCGTAGCGCGAGAGTACCTCGGCGTCCCGACATCGGGCTCGGGGTCAGCGACAATCGGGGATGCCGACGCCTCAAGGTTTGCTTCGACGTTCGGCGCCACAGGTGCCGCGGCCACCGGAGCGGCAGGAGCCGGGGCGGGCTTGGCGCCCCTCGCAGCTTCGCGGCGGTTGTACTCATCAATCGTCGCCTGCCGCTGGGCCACGGGCGTCGTTCGGAGGGCAAACGGGTTATGCATGAGATCATCGACCGCCGCCTTAAGCTGCTCGTCGCTGATCTGCGAGAAATCAAATCCGGCCACTGTCGTCTCCTGTTTCAGGTATCGCTTGGTGAACTGCGGCGTGGCAGCGACCGGCTGCCTGGAAGCAGGCTGTGCGAACCACTGCCTGTCGGCAGCTGGGCCTTACCTCGCCCGCCGCCGCGAGCGGCAGGAACTTGCGGTGCAGGGCCCGACGTTCGGTTGTTCCGCATCGCATCGCCTTCGGCCTGGAGCTTGCGGACCTCGGCCATCATCTGCTGGGCCTGCTGACTCTGCGGCGACAGTCCCTCTCGGTACATGGCGTTAAGCTGATCCAAGATCGCCTGTGCCTGCTTAAACTTGGCGCTGGCATCGTCGCCCGGCTGGAAGTCAGGCTCGCGCCGCTGCTCATTGCCCAGGGCCAAGAGTCGGTCGATCTCCGCCATCATCTCCTTGGCCTGGGGCACTTCACCACCCGCCTGCCGACGCATGTCGTTGAGGCGGTTGATCAGTTCCCGGGCCTTGGCCGAGTAGTCGGTCGGAGCCTTTGCGACCTGGGGCTGGACGTCATCCTGCGCCGGCACCTTGGGGGCGGGACGAGTCTCTTCCACCAGATCGGCGGGGTTGCCGGAAGTGAGCAGGTCGTCTTCTTTGGGGGCAGGCTTGCTCGGGCCCTTGGCCGATGCTCCGGGGGCCGTGTCTGGCGCCGCCATCATCCCGACACCACCGGCCGCAGCCGCCACGCCACCGGCCACACCGATCTTCAGGAGATCGTCCTGCAGCTTCGCCGTCTTCTGGGCTTGCCGAGCAGCGTCGTCTGCACGCCGGATGTTGTCGCCGGCAATGCGAGCCAAATCGCCACCGCTGTTGCGGAGATTAGGCGTGCGACCCTTGCGGAGATTGTCGTAGGCGCCGGCCGACTTGTACATGTCACCGAAGAGGTCGGTTTCGATGCCCATGTCGGGCGTGGCGGGAGGCGCAGGAGCCGCGTCTAGGTTGCGCGTCAGCATGAAATCGTAGCCCGGACGGCCATCGATTGCGCGGGCACCGCTGTCTGGGCCAAACAGCGCTCGGGCGGCGCCGTCGCGGTCCATAGCAGCCATCAAGGTTTCGTCAGTGTCGGCCAGATAACGCATGACCTCCGGATCAACCTCCGCGGCCACGCGCCCCTGCGAAGGCATGGCGCCGCCAAGGCGACGAAGCAGATCATCAATGGACGAAAGACCGGGCATTACTTCTTCCCCTTCTTCGGAACAGGCGGCAGCTCCTCGTCGTCTTCCGGCCCATCGTCATCCTCAACCATGGGCGTGTTGGGCTTCCCGTGCATCTCCTCGTCCAAGTCCGCGAGGTCGTTCTTCTGCGGCTTGCGTGAGAGCATCTTCTTCTCTTCCGCATCGCTGGCAGAAAGGAGCTTTTTGACGAACTTCTTCATGCCGTCGCGGGTCATCCCGTCCAGCCATTCGTCGGTGTCGAAGTCGATTTTCATTAGTCCATCAATCCCCTGAGAAGGCCGCCGGCCATGCCGAGCATTGCCTGCTGACGCTGGAGTTCTGACATCTGGTCGGCGTACGCACGCTGCTGCTGCAGGCCGCCAAGAGCCTGGGCGTACTGCTCTTGTCCCTGCTGCGCCTGCAACGCCGCGTTGGCGTTGTAGGCACGGTTCTGAATGTTCTCGCCGTACGCATCGGCCACGCCCTGCGCCATTTTCTGGGCAGAGTCGATGCCCGCTTGGTTGCGCTGCGCGGCCCCGCGCGACAGACCTGGGCGGTCATACGTTTTGGCGTTCATTCGCGGATCGCCCATCGACATGGCGACCGCAAGCTGATTGTTCAGGCGGGACTGGATGGCATCGTCACCGATACCCGTTGGCAGCGGCTGGTACAGCTGGACTTGGTTCAAGTGAACAGCCCTCCCAGCACGTTGTTGGCAAAGCCCGTCATCATCTGCAGACGATTGGTGGCGAGGTCACGCTCGTTCTGCTCGGCCTCGGCCTGCTGCCTCAACCCGGCCAGAGCCAGCTGACGCTGCGCGTCCTGCTGCTGCAGCGTGTAGTCGGTGTTGGCCTTGTACGCCTGCATGTCCAGCGAGGTGGCGGCGCTGTCGGTTAAAGCGCCCAGGACGTCCTGGTGATTCTGGCCCATCTGGGTGTACGGCGACCGCTGCCGCATGTCGGCCAAGGCGGCGGAACGCTGGTGGTCGGCGTACGGCTGCTTGTCTTGCAGATGACTGTTGTAGGTAAGCATCAGCCCCCCATCATTTTCCGCATGGCGTCGGCCTGCCGCGAGTAATAGCCGCTGTACGGGCTGAGCGGATTGCGAGCGTTGCGATCCAGGCGAGCTAGACGCTCCATGTCGCGCGACCGCTGCTGCTCCAATCGCCCCGCGCGGGCCGCGATCTCGCGTTCGGCTGGCGTCTGGAACTCGGGCAGCTTGCCAAGCGACTTATCCCACATGCCACCGATGTTGGCGTTGGCCTCTCCAAAACCGGAACGCATGTCAGCCCGCACGCCGCCAAGCTGACTGGACGCGGAGCCATAGCCAGAAGTCAGCCGATCCAGAATGCCTTGGTATGGCCGCTCATCCATCTGCGTGTTGGCATAGAACTGATCCATGCCGCGAGACGACTGGCCGTACGCGGGGGCCGACAGCTGCAGCAGGCCACCCAGCGTCTGTCCCAGCATCTGCGAGGGCATCTCACGGGAAGAGGCGTGCTGGCCGTTCAACTGCTGTCGGCCGGCGTCTGCCTGCGATGCCAGCATGCCACCAATCGGATTGCCAGAGATGGAGCCGCGCAAGCTGTCCAGACCGGCCATGGATTGTCCGACATTCGTCCCGCCAGACCGCGATCCGCTGCCGCCAAACGAGAACCCGTTGCCGCCGTACGTGCCAGACGCAACTGGGCCATACGGGCCGGTGGCGCGGAATCCGCCGCCACCGCCACCGCCTCCGCCGAACGAGAAGTTTGCCAAGGCGTCGGACGCCATCTGGGCGCGACCAAGGCCAGCATACGCATTGCCAAGACCGCCCAAGGCGTTGTTCTGGCTCTGGCCGAACTGGGAGATTCCCTGCTGATTGGCGGCGTGCATGGTCGCCGCAGCGTTGTTGTACGCCTGCTGATTCGCGCCCCACGCACCAAGGGCGGCGTTGCTCGCACTGCCGTAGGCCCCGAGCGCAGCTGAGCCGACGCTCGCAAGGCCGGACTGCCGGGCTGCCTCGGCCATGGCGTTGGCACCATACCGCGCCCCAGCCTCGTTGGCCCGAGCCGTTGCGACAGACCCCAGCCCCATGCCGTAGGCGCCATAGGCGTTGGCCATGGACTGCCCGAGCCCGCCCAGCCCCTGCATGTAGCCATTGGCAACTTGGCCGTAGGCGTTGGCGAACTGGCCGGGCTGTTGGTACAGCGTCTGGAAGATCGGGCCGGCGGCGGCACCGTACGGGCGGGGGTTCTGCATCCAAACAGACATAGTGAATCTCCTACTGACTAATGCCCGTTACGGGCCGTAATAGGTCAGCGTGCCGCGATCTGGCTCCACCCGCGTCACAACGGGGGGCAAATCGACCTTGTCCACCAGCAGGCGACAGGTGTCGGCGTCAAAGCGAACGTCGGTCACCACCGAGAACTGGGCCCGTCGCGACCGCACGCCGGTCAGCAGCTGGCGGTTCTTGGGGCGTGGAAGCAGGCCGTCCAGGCCGACGTCTACGGCGACGTTGCCATCAAAGCCCCTCGCACCGCGCGCGCCCGGCCTTCCGGCTGGCCCGCGAACCGGACGGCCGTTGATGACGTTGACGGTCAGGTTGTTGGTGGTGTGGTTTTCGGTAGTGTGGTTGACCGTGTACTGCTGATCGAAATACGAGTCGCCAGCATTGAAGACGTTCGGGCCGCCGTAGTAGTTGTTGAGGTTGAATTCCTGCGACGTCGGGAAGCTGAAGGTGTCGCCGTACCAGTTGTGGTTGTTCGTTCCGCCCGGCGCGCCCCACCCCGGGACGTCGGCGGAGAACGAGTCGGACGCCGAAGGCATCAGGTCGTAGTAGTCCTGCGGTCGCCATGCCCCCGGCCCATAGGTGGCGGGGCCGTTCTCGGACCTGGAGCGTGGCTGCAGGTTAATGGGCGCCCGGTGAGTGAGCGGCTGGTTGCAATTTCCAAGCGACTGCGTCAACGCCTGAATGACATTCTCTGGCAGCGCGCCAGAAAGTGCATTGACGATGGCTGGCGCCGATTGGGTAAGCATCAGCCAGCACCTTCGATGGCCACGCCGTGCAGCACCACGTTGTCGTCGCTCTGTGAGCCAGACAGGTCCACCGCCACATGCCGATCGGCCCCCACGGAGCGGTCATCCACGCGGCCTGAGAAGTACGCGCGGGCTTGGCCTGTCGCCTCACCCAGGGCCGAGCGGCTCTTGCTCATGTTGAGAGTCGCCGCCGTACTGCCGCCAGTGGTTACGAACGCGCCGCCGCGATCGGTGGAGATCGCATTGGCCCTGGCCGTAGGCGAGTTGTTGTAGTGCAACGCCAGATTGAGCGGAGATGAAGAGTCGGTCGGCTCAAACAGCACATCGACCGTCCGCTGCCCGCCAGCGGAGAGCGCCATCGCGCCCGTGCGGACCCGCCACGGGATCGCCGTGCCGTTGTCTGAAGTGCCGCCATCCTTTCGTACGCCGCCCGCCGACGTTAGCGAGAGCGTGCGGACGACGCCGCCGATGGGCACGCGGCACGTAGCCGTGATCGGTGAAGCGTATGTTTCCTCCCACCACGCCTTGGTGGCCACGCAGTAGCACAGCGCGCGGGATGGCTCGCTATCGCTGGTGGTGCAGTAGTACAGCCGCACTGTCTTGGTGGACGCATCGGAGGCGACATGGAACTTGCCGGCCTTAGAGAAGTCGATGGAGCCGTCTCGCCAGTAGTTGTCCACCGCGACAGACACCGCCTCTTCCTGCGAACCGTCGAAGGCATAGACGCCTTGGCTGTCAGCCAGAAAGACGACGCCGTTCAGTGTGGTCCAGCACTGGCTGTTCAGCACGCCGCGACTGCTGACAAGCAGCAACGACGCATCGATGACTGGTTGCGCCACGTAAGTGAGCTTGTATAGGTGCGCCGTCTGGGCAACGAGCAGGCAGCCGCCAAGCGGAACCAGGGCGACGATCTTGTCTGGGTCGCCAGTGTTCTCCTGCAGCACCAGCTCGTTGACTTCAGGGACGGACTCTGGCTCATCCACTTCGCTGAACATCAGCGCATTGGGGCGTGCCCCGGTGGTATCCACCGCGTACCACGCGCGGTCTTGGAACATGCAGCCCACGGCGAACTCGCCGGGAGGCACCCCGAAGCGGCGGGCGTTGACTTGGCCCGAGGGCAGCGTCACCGGCATGAGCGAGTAGCCGTCGCGTTGCGTGTCCTTCAGGTTGGCATCTGACAGCGTGTCGTAGTACACGCCAGTGAACTGCCCGCCAGAACGGCTGAAAGTCGCCACGCGAAACAGAATCACCGACTGCCCAGACGTCGTACGCCACAGCTCAACCGCCGCCACGCGGTCGTCCAAGAAGGCGTGCGTCAGATTCCATGCGAGGCTCCCGGCGCCGGCGCCTGTGTCCACCTCCACCAGCTCGGAGATGGATGAGGCGATGGGGCCACCAGCCGTCAGCGGTGTATCGTCCAGGTAGCGGATGCAGCACCTGTACTTGCCAGACAGGTTCGGCGCCAGCTCTGCCTGCGCCTCGGCCGCCGTGGACTCAATCAGCACGCTCGGAGGGGCGGCGTAGTCGCCGCCATTGATGACCGTGACTCCGGTGATCTGACCAGCCGCATTGACGGCCGCCTGTGCCTCGCCCCCAAAGCCAACGGCATCCGCCGCAGCGGGGCGAAAAGTCACCGCAGGCGGAACGTAGTACCCGGTGCCCGCGTTGGAGACCGCCACGGTGGACGCCCGGAACCGCATGCCCAAGGCAAGCTGCGCGCCAGTGCCACCGCCTCCAGATACCGTGGCCAGCACTCCCGCCGACGTCGCTCCGGTGCCGCTAGACTGAACGGCCGCCCCGACGATGCGGCCATAGGAATCGAAGCCGACCGTGACCAAAGCGCCGGTGAGCCCGTTGGTGTTGGACAGCGTGACCGTTGGCGGCGAGATCGTCCCTGACGCGGTGTAGCCCGTTCCCTGCGACACAATGTAGACGTCGTCAATCTGGCCCAGCACGCTGGCGGTTAGCGTGGCCCCGTCGCCAACGCCGCCGCTGATCTGCACCGAAGGCGTGGCCTGATATCCGGAGCCGGGCTTCGTCACGCGGATCGCGCTGACGCGGCCGTTGTCCAAGACCGCCACCGCCTCGGCGGCCACTGTCGGCGTACCGCCCGTGAACGCCACGGTCGGCGGGCTGTAATAGCCAGCCCCGGCGTACACCAGCTGGACGGCCTTGACCGACTTGCCAGCGGCAGTGCTAGCCGCCGTCACGCTCGGAGCTACGGAAGGCGGGTTCAGGCCGATGGGCTCAACGCTGGCCGCGGTGCCGTCCCAACGAATGCCACGCCCCATGCCGTCTACGCCATAAACGTCGGCATTGCGGCCCTTAAAGAACGACATCGGGCGCACGGCCGACGTCGCCGCATACACGCTGGCCACTGCCGCCGCCCCCGTCCCGCCGCCGCCGGAAAAAGAGACGGACGGCGCAGCGACAAGGCCCGTACCGGCGTTCGCGATGCACACGGCATACACCTGCGAGCCAGCCATCTGGGCGTACGCAGACACTCCGGTGCCAGACACGGCCACCGTAGGGGCGCTGGTATACCCAGAGCCGCCTGTGGTGACGCGAATGCTCACAACCCCGCCCGCAGTGCGTTGACCGATCTGCATTAGCTTGGCCCTTTGGCAACGCGAATGCTGCCGCTAGCGTTCTGGTACACCACAGCCTCAACCACGCCTGGATAACGCAGGGCGGAGCGGATTGCCTCCGTGGAGCCTGTGTGGGAAACAAACGACACCGGCTGCAAGCCTGGACGCACGGACAGTTGGCCTGGGTTGATGACCTGCAGGTTGACCTGCGTCACGGCCGCCCCTGGCGGCAGCGAGTAAGGGCTGGCGTTTGTAGCCAGACCGGCCCACTTTTCGATGCTGATCATGCGCCTCTGTCCGCACGCAGCGGACTCCTCCAGCCGCCGTCATGCCACACTTGCTGCGAACGTCCCGAGAGTGGGGCAAGCTGGTCCTGTTCCATGGCCAGCCGCAGATCCCGCTGGTACATAGCGAATGCGTTATCCGGCTTGTTGCCGCGGATGCGCGCCAGCCAGTAATCGCAGCAGGAGTCCAGGGCCTGCTGCATGTGCTGGGCAACGTCCATCGGGTCGGTGATCAGGTACTTGGTGCTGCCTGCCACCGTCCCTGAGTCGGCCGTTGTCAGGGAGGTGGTGCTGCCCACGGCGGTAATCAGCGACTCCGATGCCCACGGAGTAATGGACTCAATTGGGCCTGGGTGATTAGTGGTGTCACCGACTCGCAGAATGGCGCCGACGAAGCCTGCGGTGAACGTGCTGGCACCCGACAGAGTGACTGTGGTCCCGGTCCTTGCAATAGTTCCCGCCCTGGAGTTCGCCTCATGCCCGGAGTACCGGATCGGGCGGGCCGTCCTCCGGTACGTGAAGTCAATGGTTTCCTGCTCTGTCGGATAGCCGATGAGCTTGATCGCCCATCCAGTGGAATCAGGGTCTTTGATGACCGTCCAGTGCAGCGGAGTCCCGGAGGTGTTGTTGACGCGCTCCAGCTTCATCGCCTGATCTGGCGTCACGTAGACACCAGACCACCAGTTGTACTCATCGCTTGGCTCATCCATGTTCCGGAAGTCATCCGGGAGCGGATAGACCGTGCGATACAGCGTGTACGACTGCGAGGTGACGTCGGCCTTGAGGGCGAGCGAGGAGTCTAGGACCACCACCGAGCCGGAAGTCCTGCTGGCCACGCGAGCGATCTGCTCGCCCACCTTGAGGTAGGCCCCAGTCCCAGCCCAGGAAGGCCAAGTGCCACCAGTCAGTGTGACGGTGACCCCGGAGCTGGAGACGGTTCCAGTGCCGTACGGGGCGTCCGTGACGACCCGACCGTGAACGTGGTAGTACGACCAGTCCCGGATCGTCGTCAGCTCGGAGTAAGCCTTGTGAATGGCCGTGCGGATGTCCCGCTGCTCGGCATCCTGCGGGCCGCCGAAAGACCCGGTAATCAGGCTTTCGACAAGGTCAAAGTACGTGGTGTAGGCCATGCGGGACTCCTAGAGATCAATGCCCCGCAAGGGCTTAATGGGCAGCCGCGGCTAAGAAATAGGCCAAAAAACCGGCCATGAACAAGGCCAGGAAAGCGACGGCGACAATGAAGGACCGGAGGCTCACACAGAGCCTAGTGTCCGTTCATTCGCTCAAGAGCGCACTCAGGCAGTCCGTTCCAGCAGCGTCCGCAGCGTAGCGGCCCACTGCCAAGCCCCTCGCCCATGCTCTGCTTCAATCGCCCCCGCCATAGCCTCCCGCTCCTCATCGGTGAGCCGCAGGCGTTCGATCTCGGCCTGCAACTCCTCATACGATGGTGTGGGCGTGTATCTGCCGATTGGCTGCGGTTTCATTCGCGTCCCTCTCTTCGCTCAATAGC
>Ga0315903_10005662_pt1 | contig 16206 bp, 9 predicted proteins | sample LakEriMetagenome_7_FD_203524 | JGI IMG/M metagenome (GOLD analysis project Ga0315903, IMG submission 203524) | Freshwater fungal communities from buoy surface, Lake Erie, Ohio, United States - Buoy 2 MA119 | ecosystem: Environmental > Aquatic > Freshwater > Lake | place: USA: Lake Erie, Ohio...
CTGCGGTCGCACGGCCTCGATGCCAGCGCCGTGCGGACGGTCTTGCATCGCAAGACGGGCCGGGTCGTTGAAGCCTGGGTTCGCTGGCAGTCGCAACCGCACCTGCTGTTCTCGGGTCCTTTCGACCGACACTACGTGGTAGAACGCGCGACGGGCCGCATCCTGTTTGGAGACGGCGTGCGGGGACGCCCCCTTCCAATCGGCCGCGACAATGTGCGGGCAACCCACTACCGTTCGGGAGGAGGGCTCTCGGGAAACGTGCCAGCCGGCGCGTTGAAGCAGATGCTGTCGGGGGTCCCCGCCAAAAGTGTCACCAATCCGCGTGCGGCCGAAGGGGGAGCAGACACCGAGACCCTCGCGGCCGTCAGCCGCCGGGGTCCCCGCTTCGTGCGTCACCGCCGACAGGCGGTCACCCTCGCCGATTACGAAGACCTCGCGGTCGAAGCCTCCCCCGCGGTCGCGGTGGCCCGCGCGATCGGACCCCGAAACTCCCGCGCGGACGCTGCCGCGGCGCGTCTGCGCATCATGATTGTTCCCCATTCCACCGATCCGCAGCCCTGGCCTTCGTTTCAACTGCGTCAGATCGTCGGAGCGTTTCTGCGGGCCCGAATGCCGGCCGGTCTGGTCGGCGGGCTTGTGATTGACGGACCGTCCTATCACCCGATTGGAGTGTCGGCCACCGTTTCGCCAGTCGATCCTTCCGAGGCCGGGCCCACGGCCGAGCGCGTCCAGCGACAGGTCATGCGGTTTCTCCATCCCCTCACCGGGGGCCCCGAGGGAACGGGTTGGCCCGCCGGACGGGATGTGTACCTGTCCGATCTGGCCGCCCTCCTCGAGGCGGTCCCCGGTGTCGATCATCTCGACGAATTGATGCTGCTCTCCCGGGGGGTTCCCCAGGGAGAGTCCGTGGTGGTGGCGGATGACCGGTTCGTGGTCGCCGGCCCGGTCCAGATTCGACTTTCACCGGGAACCAATTCCTGAGCCTGCCATGCCCCTGCCACTCCCCAATCTCGATACGCGCCGCTGGTCCGACCTCGTCGAGGAAGGCCGTGCGCAGATTCCCCGGTATGCCCCCCCCTGGAACGACCACAATGTGCACGATCCGGGAATCACTCTCATTGAACTGCTGGCCGCGCTGGTCGAACAGGACATCTACCGGGTCAATCGGATCCCCGAGCGGCACCGTCGCAAGTTCCTGGCACTGGTTGGATTCGCCCCCAGGCCGGCACGTCCCGCCCGGTGGCTGCTCCCGTTGCAATGCCGCACGGCCCCCACCCCCACCCAAATTCCCGAGGGAACCTTCTTCGCCAACGCCACGACGAAGCCCCCCGTCTGGGTGCGTACCGTCTCTTCCCTCACCATCCTGCCGTTCGAATTGGAACAGGTCGAGACTGTTGATGGCGCCGGCGTCACCCAGTCCCTCCCGGCCAGTGGGCCGCTTTGGCCCTTTGGCAGAGACGCCGCCTGTCCCGAGCGGCAGCACGTTGTCGCTCCCGGAGAGACTTATGACAGCCTGACGCGACACTACGGCCTGACCCAACTCGACATTCTCGCCGCGAATCGGCTCGCCAGCACCACGCTTCCCGTGGGACGCCGATTGAGCATTCCCTGCGTCACTGCACTGCAGCTTCCGTTGATCGACACCGGGGGAACACAGCCCTGGCCCACCGGACAGTCCCTGCGCATCTGGTTCCAGATCGCCGGATCCCGCCGCGGCCCGGAAGAGCGCCAGCGACTGTTGGCCGAACGCACCGCCCAGTGGGACGACTGCCAACCCTTGCGCCCCGCGAAGTCTTGCAATTCAACCGAGTCAACACCGTCGCCTGCCGCCGCGGAATTGTTCGCCTCCGCCCCCTTGCAGCACCATTCGGTCCGTACCGCCTGGGAGTATCTCTCCACCACACCCCAGGGGCCGGCCTGGAAAGCGTTTTCGGACGACTCACCTGGCCTGGTCGATGAGACCCGCAGCCTGACTCTCAGCGGACACGTCAGCCTCCCCATCCCTCCCGACATGCACAAGGAGACACGGGACAAGGGCCAACAATGCGTCCGGATCCGGTGTCGGGTCATCGCCGGGCAATTCGACGCACCACCACAAATCGCCTCGATCTCTCTGAACGGCATCGAGGCCGAGCAGGCGGTGCCGGTCTGCCAGACGTTCTCACTGGCACCGTCGGCCACGATTCCCGCACCCATTCCCCAGCCGGGCCAACCCTCCGGTTTTCTTGCCACATGGGATTCCTCAGGCACGATCACCTCACTCGACACCACCATCCGTCCGGGTCAGCCCCCGTTGCAGATCCTGGAGGTCAGACCGGCCCCGACGGCGACTCTCCCCGCCCGCATCACGTTGGATGCGGTGGCGGTTGGGATCGGCACAGGGTTGCCCCATCAGGAGCTCTGGCTTCCCGAGACCCCTGCAGTCGCCGACTCGGTCCGCATCTGGACTCTGCACAACCAGATTTGGGATGAGTGGACCGTCGTCCCAGACCTCGACGCCGCCCGCCGGGCCGATCGTTGGGTCGCCTGCGATTTCACTTCGGGACGGCTCACTTTCGGCGATGGAGAACGGGGCCGTGTTGTTCCCCGAGAGGCCCACGTTTTCGCCCGCTACCACAGCACGCGGGGGGCGGCGGCGAACACCACCACCTCCCAGCCTTGGACGCTGGCCAACACCCCCCTGCACAATCCCCTCGCTGCCAATCTGGCGAACCTCGCAGACAAAGTCAGCAACGGCGGTCCGATTCTGGTTCGCGAGGGAACCGAGGCCGAAACGTTGTCTCAGGCGCAGGGACGGGCTGTCGAGTTCCTGTGGGCGCATGAACGTCTGGTGGAAGCGTTGCCCGCGGGAAGCGAGTCTCTGGATCAGGCCCATCCCCGGGCGGTGCTCCAACTCGCCGCTCCCCCTCGGGCGGTGACCCTGGCCGACTTCGAGCGGTTGGCTCTCGAGACTCCCGGAACGACCATCCGCCGGGCCGCCGCCACGTCGGGAATCGATTCCCGCTATCCCGGCTTTCACCGGCCTGGCACCGTGACGGTGGTGATTCTCCCCGAGTTGCCGCAGGGCTGTCCCACCCCCTCACCGGGTCTCTGCCGGGCCGTGCAGCAATACCTGCAAAGGCGTGCCCTGCTGGGCACACAGGTGGTGGTGGCCGCCCCCCGCTATGTGGCGGTCGGGATCCAGGCGCGCGTCACCACGCGTCCCGGGATCGACAAAGCCCGGGTTCAGAGTGAGGTGCGTCAGTCTCTCGACCGGTTTCTCGACCCGCTCGTGGGGGGGCCCTGTGGGCGAGGCTGGCCTTTCGGACACGATGTCTATCGCTCCGAAATCCTCCAGGTCATCGACGCGGTGGCCGGGGTCGATGCCGTCACCCACCTGCGCCTGGTGCCCGATGCGGGAGAGGCGCAGTGCGGCAATGTCTGCGTCCCTCCCGGCTGGCTGGCCTGTCCCGCCCCCCACGAACTCGAGGTGCTCTGAGCACACCCCCACCATGGCGCAGATTCCTTCATTCCCCGAAGTGGTGACGTTTCGCGACGGAGCCCGGCTCACAGCGGCCGATCTTGGTACCGCCCATGCGGCGGAACATCGCCATCGCGCGCTGCATGTGCGGTTGATGCACCAGGCGTGGGGCGTCGCGACCGGTTTGGACGTGACTCTCGACCCACAACTCCAGTCCGTCGTGGTCTCATCCGGTCTCGCCTACGACTTGCTGGGTCGCGAACTGCGGCTGACTCGGCCGGTGCGGTTGCCTGCCCCCGCCTTTCAGTCCGCCGATCTCCGACTGGTGATCATGGCCGATGAAGATCGCCCGTTGGTCACGCAGGGAGCCTGCCTCGACGGCGAACCCGTTTCCCGCGGAATGCGGCCGCGCCTTGAATGGCGGGAACCCCACCGAGTTCGCCACGGCGAACAGGTGGTGCTGGGAGCGCTGCAGGCCGACCTTCGCCGCTTCGACCTACACGAGCGACAACAGGCCCGTCCCTTCCGACGCCCCCGGCTGGCCAGTGCTCTGTGCCGGGGAGATGCCCTCAATTGGTGGCCTTGGTCAACCTCATCGAACGTCCCTCTTGGTTTTGCAGCCAAGGTCGATTGCCGCTCTGCTGAGTTCGGCGCCCAGCCGGTGTATTGCGTGCAGTGGCTGGCGAATGGCCAATCACCCGTTTCTGGTTCAACCACCGGTCTGATCGGTCCCTTCACCTCGATCGATGAACCGTCCCCCACACAATTCACGCTGCGCGTCTGTTTCGCCACCCGCGATCCAGCCGACTGGCCTTGGAATCAGATTCTGTCAGCACTCCGGTCAGGCTCCCTGCTCTGGACTGGAGTGGAAGTTCGGGGGCTGGAATGACGTTCACCACATCGAGAGCATCATGATGGACCAAGAGCTGCTGCAAGGCCTGGGAGACTCCGTCGGGTTTTTCGACGGCCAACGGTTGACCGCCGCCGATCTCTCGGCCGCCCAAGCCGAACATCAAGCGCTCCGCTGGCTGCACAACCGCACCCTACATGACTGGGGCCTTGTCGTCGGCCTGTCGGTTCACGCCGAGAAGGGGGACCGCGAAGTGACCATTCACCCGGGCTACGCTCTCGACAGCCTGGGACGCGAGATCATTCTGCGCGACATGGCCCGCTTGCCGATCCCCCCCATCGCAGGCCGGGGGGATTCCGAAACCGATTTCTTCCTGACGATCGCCTTCCCCGATCGGGAAGACATCGTTCCCCGCGAGACACGGGAGGGGCTGTGTGCCGCCGAAGGGGTCGTCCGCCTGGGGGCCGAGCCGGTCTTCGCCTGGACCGCCAATCCGAATCTGACCTCCGGACGGGAGCTCGTTCTCGGGCAATTGTTCATCCGGAACTGTCAATTGAGCCGACCTGCGTCGCCGACGGGCCGGCGCGCGGCACGGCCTGCTCAACAACCATATCTCGCCGCCGGCAAGACACTGCCGCAAGACACCTCGTGGCGGTTTCTTTACCCAGACAACTCCGGGTCGCCCATCGGCGTCGCCACGACGGTCGATACCTCCGCTGGAAGGTTTCAGCAGACTCCCCACTATCTCGCCCAACTGGGAGGCACACGGGTGTACTCCTCGCAAGGAAGGGTCACGGTGTTCGATGGATTCGTCCATGTTTCCAACGCCACCCGCAACTCGTTTGATCTGCAGGTCGTCATGCCCAGCGGCCTGCCCGTGGGGAAGAACGCCAGCCTCAATGGCATCCTTCATGGCAACACGGCGCTGATGCCCCTCTTGAGAAAGCAACTCCAGTGGCATGTCTCGTGGATTGGAATCGAGGCCTGACGCATGATTCGACCTCTCGCGGACATGTACCTGAACAGCGATGGCGAGTGGAGACTGGCCAGCCGCCTCACGGATCTCGAGCTTTGCGAGGGAGCGCTCTCTCTCGCCTCCCTCCCCGCCGGCGGTCTGTACGCCACCGGTCACTTCATCGCCGGTCCCATCTTTCTCCCCCAGACCAGCACCGGGGTGCGGCGGGTGCGGGTCCACGCCACCCTTCCGCCGAATGAGTCGGGCCGACTGCAACTGCACACCTGGTCCAGCGCCAATCCACAGGCCACCCCACCCACCTGGAATGCAGACTCTGCCAACGGCTGGCACGCGGCACCGCTCGATGCCACTGAATTCCTGGTGTTCACTCCGGCAGACACCTCCCACTGGTTGTGGGTGGCGGGAGTCTTCACGGGTGACGGCCGCAGCACCCCGAGGCTGCACCAGGTGCGCGTGGAGACCGATCCCGCCGGGTGGATCGACCAGCTTCCCGCCCTCTATCGACGTGACGCCGACCAGAGCCGTGCGCTCGCCCAGGTTCTGGCCCTGTTTCAGGGGGGCCTGGGTCCACTGGAGGAGCTCATCGCCGACCTGCCGCGACTGTTCGACCCCTCAGCCGCCCCCGATCGTCCCGCCCCCTGGCTCGACTGGCTCGCCGGGTGGGTCGACTCGCCCCTGCGCGAGACCTGGAGCGCCGCGACGCGACGAGAGGCCATCGCGACCGCCGTACAGCGGCATGCCCACCGGGGAACCGCCGCGGGAGTTCGGGCGGCCGTCCAGCGGGAGGTTGGGGTGACGGTACGAATCACCGAGCTGGCCACGGCCATCCAGCCCTGGCTGTTGGGCGAGGGGGCGCTGGGGCTGGAAACCCAATTGGCCGCGGCCCAGCCCGACGCCGCCATCCTGGGGACCACCGCCGTGCTGGGTGAGGCGGATCTGGACGGGGGGCTCGGCTGGGGAGCCTCGCTCTTCACAGACACCGCGCATCGCTTTCAGGTGGAAGTCTACGAGGCCGATCTGCGTGATCCCAACGCTCTCCGGCAAATCGAAGAGGTGATTGAGCGTGAGAAGCCGGCCCATACCCTCTGGACCCTGTGTGTCATCCGCGCCGCACTGCGGGTGGGGGTGCAGGCGCGGCTGGGGGTGGATGCCATCGTCGCCGGGCCCCCGGCTCCCTGGCGTCTGGATACAGCCCCGGCACTCGATGGCCCGGTGGTCCTGGGGGCGTCTCCCGCCGGTCGGCTGGGCCGAGCCGCGGTGGGGCAGGCCCGCGTTGTCCAGTAGTTCCTGTGTTGACCCATTTTTGAAGGGAACAGATCATGAGCAACCTGAGTGACCCCAAAACCGCACGGCTTGGTCAATTGGCCAGCCCGTCGCGCAACCGGCACTTCTATGGCAAACTGCTGGATGTCGATCACCTGGATCTTGAACAGGAATACGGGATCCGCCAGCGGTGGCTGCTCAATCGACTGACCTTGGGGGCGGGCGTGGTGCGCGGACTGAAGATCGCCCCCACCGCCGACGGAGCCGGTATTGTCGTCGGACCGGGCGTGGCGATTGACCAGTATGGACGGGAGGTTGTTGTACCGGGCCCCAGCCCGGCGATCGATCCCCGGCAACCGACGGACGACTGCGGGCGGCCGGATGGTGATCGCTTGACTGGATCCAAGCAGGTCTCCCTGTGGCTGGCCTACCGGGAGTGCCTGTCGGAACCGACTCCCGTACTGGTCGGACCGTGCGGAGACAGTCATGACTGCGAACCGGCACTCATTTGCGAACGGTTCGCCCTGCTGGTCCGTGAACAGATTCCCGAGTCGGCGGCCTTGAAATGCGGTCTCACGACATTCCAGAAGACGCCGCTGGATCCAAACACGCTTTCACAGGAAGTGGCGACACGTCTGGCCGAGACAACCGCTGAGGTGCAAGGCGACGGGGCCATCCCTCTGGCGGTCATCACCTTACCAGCAGACGGCTCCTCGGGCCCGATGACGATCGACACCACCGTGGCATCGCTGGTGTATGGCAATCCGCTGTTGGCGGAACTGCTGACGTGCATTGGAAATCACGGCGCATTACAGCAAGCACCGCCTGCCCCCCTGCAACCGACGCCGCAGCCGACACCGCAACCGACACCAACACCATCGCCGGTCGACGCAAGCGAGTTTACAACAATCGAAAGCGTTAACTGGGAATACCAAAACACATTCACTCTTGATTCCCTTCTGCGTGGGCTTGAAGTGGATTTCTCCAACCCAATCCAACCGACGGGCCCAGACCATAACGTCTGGTTTCGCGTAGATTTGGAGTATCCTGTAGCTCCCGTTTTTTCCCGGATCAACAGCATTTGGCCTACGACAGTTTTTTGCCAGAGGATTCTTGCGAAGAGTATCGATGTGGATGTAACTGGAAGGAGGGTTCGTTTTTTGCCCCACAACGAATTCTCATCAACCTTCCAACAGGTCTGCCAGCAACTGAAGCTCAAAAAAGATCACCCAGTGCTATGTCGTGTCACGATCAATTGTTCATGCCTGCAAGGGCCGAATGAAAAGCCCTACGTCGACGGCACATATTTTCCCTGGAAACCTGATCCGTTTCCCACCGGCTGCGGCGTGCGAGGCAGTCAGTTTGAAAGCTGCTTTTTTCTCCCGGCCAACCCGGGGTGATCTCACGTCTCGAACCATCACGGCGTTTCTGCAAGGTCGCCATTTGGAACGTCCCCCCTTTCGGTTCGACTTTTCTCTGCCCATACCTTCGCCCCCCTTCACAGGATCGACACCATGTCTGGACATCACAACAACGGCTGCGGATGCGGCGGGAACTGCGCGGGGAACTGCTCGGGAGGCTGCGGAGGGATCGGAGCCTCGTCCCTCGAACGGGTTCGGTATTTCTCCCGGCAGGTGGTGACCGCCGCCGATTTGACCCGGGATCAGGAATACTTCCGCGATTCGCTGCGCCGTCACAACCGGCTGTTGCATGGCTGGGGAGTGGTCTGTGGGGCCCGGGTGCGGGCCGTGCCGGGAACGTGCCAGTTGGTGGTCGAACCCGGCTACATTCTCGGCCCCCAGGGGGACGAGATTGTGATTGACCGGGAGGTGACCATCGATGCCTGCCAGGCGGGGTTGAATGGCGAATCGCTCGATCCCTGTGCCGCCCAGGTCGACCCGTGGTGCACCAATGTCCGTGTAGATCGCCCCGATGGCCGGCCGTTGTACCTCGCGATCCGGTACGACCAATGTCCCACCCGTCCCGTGCGGGTTCCCGCGGGGGGCTGCGGGGGAGACACCACGGCGTGCGAATACAGCCGCATCAAAGACAGCTTCGCAGTCAAGATTCTGCATGAGCTGCCGGCCAGCTACGCCAACCTCCGTCCCGCCCCGGCCACCCCCTCGTTTCTGCAGCAGCCGACCGCTGACCACGGGCGCGATACCCAACACGCGGATCCACCCGCCGCACGCCGCTGCGGCAGCCCCTGCCCCCCCTGTCCGGAGGACCCCTGGGTCATCCTGGCCGACCTCTTCATCCAGGACGGCAAGGTGATCTTCGTCGACTGCTTCAACAACCGCCGCCTCGTCGCCTCCTTCGCCGACTTCTACCACCTCTGCCCACCGGCGAAACCAAGCCTTTTGAAACTCGAATTCAATCCACCACGCGTGTTTGCAGGTGACCAGACGAAGGGAACCGTCACACTGGTGGCCCCTGCTCCAAGTGGAGGAGTCGACGTGAACATCGCCTACGATGACAACACGGTGTCAGGACCTCAAAAGGTGACGATAAAGGCCGGGCAGCGGAGTGAGACATTCGATCTACGAACCCCACCTAAAGATCGGACTCCTCTGAAAGTTACGGTAGCGGTTGAAGATGGCAACACAGTCTCGCAGTCAATTGAGCGAGTGGTACTAGCGAAGGTAAAACTCTCGCAAGAGGGTTTTCGCAACTGGTCCGGAAATAATTTACCATCCACAATTAACTTCTTCGCCGAATTGTCCGCTCCAGCCCCCTATCAAAAACCCATGCCACTACTGGCGACGAACAACGGAACTAACTTTCCCGGAGTTGATACCCCACTCACGCTTCCCAAAGGAGAACGCCGTATTCATTTTCCTCTGCGTCCGGAATTCGGTGAGCTGGAGGTCATGGGAATGCTGAATGACATGATACAATCAGATAAGATTCAGCTTACTAACAACCCGAATTAAGCTTTGGATATCGACCATATTCCTCCGATCCCGACAACATCTTTGTGTCGCCCACGACTCCACACACCTGCCATAGGGATTGATTGCGCCTTCTGCTTTCCCACCAGCTAACGCCGTCGAATGGCAACGCCCCTTGATGTCGTCCTGCGATCTCGATCTCCGGATGACACATCGTTCGTGAACCCAAAGTCCTCCGGGAATCCAAATGCGGCGGCGCCGCCACTGCTGCGAAGCAGCCTGTTATGGTGCTAGTAGAACGCGGTGTTATTCCCGCAACGCAAAGCTCGGCCGACGAGCATGTCACACTTTGGGACGTCGCTGGCCTTCTCGAGGCGGGTCTTGAATTCGATGATCATCCGCACGCTGTAGGCCCCAGGGTTGGTCGTACCCCGAGAGTCCTCCGCCGGCGCCTTGGCGTCGGAGTCGGCCTGCTCACTGCACGACAGTTTGCAGCCACTCGCGGATACGGGCTGGATTCCACCCAGAACCGACCACACGACGCAGTCCGTTACACGCGTCGGTCCAGATATTTCGACTTTTAACACGGAATTCGTCGCCAATCTGGACCAGTCACATTACCTGTCGACCTGCGTCGACAAGTTTCTTTCGACGAATCAACGAGGTTGAACGCGGCATACTAAAGTGGTCCCGTGTAAGCGATGTGTGTCTTGAATTCATACTCGGGATCACTCTTCTTAATCACGTTTCCTGCAATATCCATAAACTCGCCCGCTTCATTACACCAGCGAAAGTATCCGACTTCCTGTCGACTCCATTGCAGTTTTGACGCGTTTTCACCTTTGGGCCTCATAAAACGAAGGCGCTCTGTGCCATTCAAATCCTTCCAAATGAAGCCTTCATTATTGCGGGTGGGAGTTTTTGTCCATCCTTTTGGCTTATTTCTACTAAGCCACTGGAGTGTTTTTCCTCGAAGTGTTCGCATTGGAAATTCCATTCCAACCGCTTCGGACGCTGTACTACTGCTGGGCCTTGAGACTTTACCACCTCGTCTCTGGGCTCTCGCCTCTGAGTCATTTGCTGAAGCGTTCGACTCATTCGGTTGCCCTGAACGGCCATTTTTTGTTGTGGATGCTGCTTTAGGCTTTGAATTGCTGAATCCATCGCCAGCATCTTTTGTAACTGGAGCCGCTTTGGAGGTAGATGCGGGGACCTGGCTGTCTCTTTCAGCAGCATTCGGATGGAAATCATCCGTTCCCGTGGCCGGCAGCTTTTGCAGCTGTGGTTCGCTGGGAGGAACCGCGTTGTCATTCGCCACTCTGGCGTTCGCAGTTGCAGGATGCAACTCTGTATCAACTATCTCAGGATGAGCGAGGTTACCGCGTGGCTGTACGCCGGACTCTGGCCCAGCGGTTTCCACAGGCGTCGGTGCCGATTTGGCACGCGCATTCCCTGGCGAAGTATCACCATTGTGAACCATTGGCTCTTCGACTGGTGATTTGGGCACATTTCCGCCCGACTGTCTTCCAAGAGACGCTGAGGGCTGCGGTGGCTTCCCTCTTGGTTGCATACGATTGTTTCCACCTTGATGATGAAATGCATCCGCAGGCGGCTTTGGATTCTTCAGTTTGGATGTCGCATTTATCACTGATTGTTCCAATACAATTGGTTCCAATACAATTTTGATTGTATCAACTACTCCCTTGACAGCATCTGCCGCATTTTCTCCGAATTTTTGAGGGTCCTCGGCATCATAAGCGTCCTTGGATTCGATTGCAGCAATCGCGGCGTTGTACAAAGGATTCAGTTCATTAACTGTCATCAACGCAAGGTCTGTCTTTTTCAGATCTGTCCCGCGGTCCTCAAGCACCGTAATCGCCGAGCGAAAGAGCGGATTAAATCGGTAATTCATGGCGAACTTATATTTTTCGGCTTTACTCGCATATGGTCCTAAAAGTTTATTGGCCTTTTCTACGGCCTGAACATCTTCGCTGGAATTGAAGATTGCCTTGACGCCATCCAAAACCCCCTCCGCCTTGCGAAACGCTTCCAACCGATTTCTGCCCGGCAGAAATGGTGACCCCGCGGCCAAATCTCCATAGATTCCCCACAGTGTCTGTTGGACAAACGCGGCTGCCGCGTCTTTCCAGAAATCCTGTGGCTGTCTCGGTTGGTCAGTACCATTTCCGGTTTTCGAAGTTTGCGTTTCCCCTTCGGCCAAATTACTTCCGACAGTGGCGTCTGCAGTCGGAGTGCCGGGTGCCGGTGACGCGATCTCGGAAAATTGCGAGACGTTTTCCCCAACCATTTCCGACCGCACACTCAGACTTGAATCTGTGACCTTCGCCAAACCGGAATTCAACTCTGTCTCAGAAGCTTCCGCAGAGAATTTCGGAGAGCTGTTTTGCGTAAGGGATTGGTTATCGGCAATCTTCTGAGTCTCGCGCCGCTCCACACCAAAAGAAGCGTTCGACGCCTCTTCCGTCCGGCACATTTTGGCGTTTTCGTCCCACACCCCCTGAGGGCCCGGCGACGTCGCAGAAGCAATCGATGTGCACGTTTCGCTCTGCGAGCTGCTGGGTATTTTCGATTGGATCTCTGCCAGCGATTGCTGCTTCTGTTCCTCCTCCTCCGTCGCCTTCTGTACCCCTGGTGCCACCGCGGTTGTGATGGCTGCGGCACCTCCCGAGGCGACCGCGTCTCCGGCCGACCGGGCCTCGGCTTCACTCGCCGTCGCTCCCGCCGCCGCCTGGCCACCCCCCCGGGACTGCTGCACCACGTGCGCCAATTCATGCCCCAGCAGTCTCTGGCCAGACGGAGTGGCCGGAGAATATCGGCTGCCGCTGAAGACGATGTCTTTCCCCACCGTAAACGCCCGTGCCCCCAGCGCCTTGGCCGCTAGTGCGGCAGACGCATCGGTGTGGATCCGCACTCCACTGAAGTCGTGCCCCAGACGAGATTCCATCGTCGCGCGGGTCGGCCCATCCAGTGGCTGCCCCCCGCCCCGCGTCCCCAGGGCCACCATCTCGGCCTCGGCCGTTCCCACCTGCGACAGGCTTCGTAACCACTCTCCCGTCGCCCGATTTCCCGCCCTACGCTGCCATTGCAGCATCGACGCCATCAGCGAATTGGGCCGGCCACCCGGTGTGCGCTGGAGACCTCCTCCGGTCACAGCTGCTGCCGTCCGCTCGTGCCCAGTCTGCTGGGAATGGCCCTTTGACATGCAATCACTCATCGCTGAGATGGCGCATTCTCCTGCGGCCACCACGCGCCTCAAGTTCCGCCATCCTCCCAGCCGCTCTCTGACTTGTCCCGTCACAGAATCGACCGGGTTACCGTTCCACCCGTCGCCGCTCCACCGCCGGCTCCTCAGCCACCGCCGGCCTGGGAGTTTCCGACGGTCTGAATCTTCAGCCGTCTGGCCTGTTACGGCGACTTGTCCGGAACCTTCACTCTCAGAGCAAACTACCGGGGGTCGGAACCGGAGTCAATCCGTGACTTGCCTGGCTGCCAACGGTTTCCCAGACTGAGGTCCGGACTGTTCACTCCCGGCTCTCAAGGGCTGCCACTTCCCTTCCCTGGATTCGCCATTCCGCGAGGTCTTGCATGCGGTGCTGGAACGTTTGGCTTGGGGCGCGTGCCGCCCGTGTTATTGCCAGAAATGTGGTTTTCGTCGCAAGCCTGGCCGGGACCGCGTGGCTGCCCGCACCGGGGCTGGTTTTCGCTGCCGATCCCCCTGCCGAGCGGGTGGTGCAGGTCGAACTGCGGGATTCCCAGACGGAAGAGACCCTGGCGGGGCGAGTGTATCTCGTGGATCAGGAGCGGCGGCACTATTTCGCCCGCTCGGTGGCGCCCGAGGGCCAGGCGCTGGTCTACAACGTCGAGCGCAGTCCGCAGTCGCTCGAAAAGCACACGACGGTTTCGCCCCATCCTTTCGAGTTCACCGTCCCCGCCGATGCCACGCTCACGCTGTCGGTCGAGCGGGGAAAGGAGTATCACCCGCTCACGCAGGCGATCGCCCCTCCCAGCCAGGCGGGGGCACGGCAGAAAGTGCGGGTCCCTCTGCGGCGGTGGATCGACATGGCGGCCCGGGGCTGGTACTCGGGAGACACTCATGTGCATCGCCGGCTGACCGACTGTCCGCACCTGATCGAGGCCGAGGATCTGAATGTCGCCTTTCCGCTGGCCTACTGGGTGCGCGAGGCGCGGCAGCCGGGTGAACAGGGACCGGTCGCCGGGCAGCCCGCCCCCGCCGTGATCTGGTGCGGTCCCCGGCGCTGCCTCTGGCCGGTGAACACCGAGTACGAGCTGTTCACCGTCGGAGGGAAACCCCACACGCAGGGAGCGGTGTTCGTGCTGAATCATCGCGAGCCCCCCCGGCTCGGCGCCCCTCCGGTCGCCCCGATCGCCGATTGGGCCCATCAGACGGGTGGGCTGCTCGACCTCGACAAGCACTCGTGGAACTGGACGGTGATGATCGTCCCGCGCATGCAGGTCGATTTGTTTGAACTCTCCAACAACCATGTCTGGCGGACCAACTTCCTGTTCCGCAAATGGACCATCGAGATGACCCCCACCAACTGGGGGCTGGAGATCGGTCCCGAAGGGGTCGACGAGGCGGGCTGGATCGACTGGGGATTTCAGACCTACTACGCGTTTCTCAATTGCGGGTTCCGAATGCGGCCCACCGCGGGAACCGGCAGCGGGGTGCATCCGGTTCCCCTGGGTTTCGGCCGGGTCTACGTCGAGGTGCCGGGCGAGTTCACCTACGAAGAATGGATCCGCGGCCTCGACGCCGGCCGCAGCTTCGTGACCACCGGACCAATGCTGTTCACCCGGTTCAACAACCAGCCGGCGGGAACCATCGTCCGCGACGCCCAACCGGGGCACCCCCTGCGGGTGCGGGGGACAGCCGAGAACCTGCGTCCCCTCGACCGCATCGAAATTGTGGTGAATGGCGATGTGGTCCGCCGCGTGAACCCCGCGAATCAGCCCGGTCCGCAGCAGAGTTTCGTCAGCCCGTACGACGAGACCCTCACCCTGCCCCACTCGGCGTGGGTGGCGGTCCGCTGTTTCGACAAGGGGGCCGATGGGCGGGAACGCTTCGCCCACACCGCTCCGATCCATGTGGAAATCGACGGCCGCGTTCGTCCCCGACGGCGTGAGGTGCAGCACTTCATCGAGCGGATGGAGCACGAGATTCAACGCAACCAGGGCGTGCTCGAACCGGCCGAACTGGCCGAGTACGAACACGCCCTGGAGATTTACCGCAACTTGTCGAAAAACGTTCGCGACTGACTGGCTCTCCCCCCCCGCCGTGCCAAAGTCGCGAGGCACGGCGGGGGATGAGCGGTGCAGACAGACTGCAGATCAGATGGTTCGGCCACCGGTCCGCTGCCGACGCTGGAATTCTTCCAGCAGCATCGGCTTGCGGTTCTGGTGTTTGATCCACATGTCCTTGAGGGGGAAGTCTTCCTCGTCGGACGGCTCGGCCCCTTCCACGATCCGCAGAGCGTCCCGCCAGAAGAGTTGGGCGATCATCACCTCTTCGATGGTGTTGTCGTCATCCTTGAGGTCGGGGTACTTCTCGAGCATCGCCTCGTACTTCTTCATCCCGTCGACATAGGTCGAGATTGCAGTGTCGAAGTCGGCCGAGCGGTACAATTCCTCGGCTTCGTACAAGGCCCGGTGGGCGGCTGCCATGTCGGCTTCCCCCTCGATCTTGCAGCGGGTCCGCCAGTACCGGTAGTTGCACATGTCCTGGTAGCGTGAGACCCAGTGCAGGGTCTTCATGTTCTCTTCCGGCTTGTCCTGGTCAGCCGCCTGGAACTGCTGGGCTTCTTCCTCGGTCACCTCCATGTAGACCCGGCCGATCGGACAGTCGAACTCTTCGCGGCCGTACTTGTTGGCCCACTCTTCGAACGCCTCTTCCCAGGCCGCCCGGGACTCTTCGCCAAAGTTCCCTTCCCGCTGCAGGGCGAGTGCATAGTCGATGAGGGCGCGGGCAGGATAGAAGCGGAACAAGGGCTCCGCCATGATCCGCTGGCGGTTCTTGTAACTGTCGGCCGCATCATTGGCCCGAATGAACCAGTCGCGGGCGGCGAGGTAGTTGTCTTTCTTGTCGGGATTGACTTCGGGATCGAATCCGTTGGGGAACTGCTCCTTGTCGGGCTCGTTCCGGAAGAACTCACGGAACTGCTTCCACTCGTCCGACCGACCGATTTTCTTTCCCAGAGTATCGCCGGTGTACCAGTAGAGATCAGGGAACTTCTCATTCCGGTCCTTCCCCTCCATGTAGAACTTCACACCATGCTTCACCCAATAGTAGCGGTCGGCGACCGCATCCCATTCGGCCGAGACGTTGTAGGCAAGGTTCCATCCCTGGAAGTGCCAGACCTTCAGAAAGTGGGGCTGCAACAGCACGATCGACTTGATGGTCGAATCCAGTTCCGCCCACTCTTTTCGTTTCTGCTGGTCCTGCGCATCCATCCAAAGACGGCTCGTGGCGATCCCCCGGAAACCCAGCAAGAGCAGGTTCATGGTCGAGCTGGTGGGATCGACATCCCCCAGCGAAACCTCACCCAGTTCGTGCTGCTGGCGCAACCGGGAGAGCAAACCACCCGAGCCCGCCTTGACCCGCACCTCGGTTTCTCCGGGGCGCTTGCGTGACGGTTCCTGGTTGGCATCGGGGGGCGATCCCAACAACACGATGGGCACCAGCAGCAGCAGAATGCCCCCCACATACACCAGCTTGCGTTGGAAAGCG
>Ga0315903_10005669_pt1 | contig 16198 bp, 13 predicted proteins | sample LakEriMetagenome_7_FD_203524 | JGI IMG/M metagenome (GOLD analysis project Ga0315903, IMG submission 203524) | Freshwater fungal communities from buoy surface, Lake Erie, Ohio, United States - Buoy 2 MA119 | ecosystem: Environmental > Aquatic > Freshwater > Lake | place: USA: Lake Erie, Ohio...
ACGCCGACGGCGGAGATGTGAGACCCTTCAACGCACCCACCGCCACGGGGAAGAAGGCCAGGAACGCTCCGAGAACCGAGGCCGAGAGCCAACGGGGCCAGGTCCAGTCCCCGATCGATAACTTGCCGCCCCAGGACACCACCAACGGCGCCAACGCGATCAACGGCACGGTCTGCGACAACACGAGGTAGGGCAGGATGCCCCGCTCGGCCACCTTGAACCGAGCCATCAGGATGGACAGACCCAGGCCGAGTGCGGCACCCACGAAGAAGCCCACCAGGGCCAAACGGAACGAGAACCACGCGCCGGCCAGAACGACCGACCAGATCTTGCGATCGGATCCTCGCACCTCGGGCCGGCCGTAGCGCTCGAGCATCTCCCAGATGTGGGGCATGGCGTTGTCGTTGGCGCGGGGTAACAACTTCCAGCCGAAGATCTTTCCGCCGGCTTCGGGGCCGACCACCTTGTACAACTCCCACGCCACCGCGACCAGCAGCAGCGATGCAAAGAAGAGAGCCACCCGACGCAGACGACGAGGTGTCAGGAAGGACGCTCTCGTCGGTCGGGTGATGGTGGCGGACATGGGTTCGTCTACTCGAATCAGCTCTTGGCCGCGACGTAGTCGGCGATGGCGGGGATCACTTTTTCACCGTACGCCTGCAATGTTTCGTCTTTCGCATCATGTTGTAAATAGACGGAGAACTGATCGACACCGAGGTCACGCAACGCGTTCAATCGACGCACGTGCTCCTCGACCGGGCCGACGATGCAGAAACGATCCACGATCTCGTCGGGCACGAAGGTGGTGTGGGAATTGCCCGCCTTGCCGTGCTCGTTGTAGTCGTATCCCTTGCGTCCCTTGATGTAATCGGTCAACGCGGTCGGCACCGGCGCCGAATCACCGTAACGCTCGACGATGTCCGCCACGTGGTTGCCCACCATGCCACCGAACCAACGGCACTGCTCACGACCGTGAGCCAACCCGGCTTCGGTTCCGTCGGTGACGTAGGCGGGTGCGGCCACGCAGATGGTGACACTCTCGGGATCGCGCCCCGCCGCCGCGGCCGCGTCACGAACCGCCTTGATGGTCCACTCGGTGATGCTGGGATCGGCCAATTGCAAGATGAACCCGTCGCCCACCTCGCCGGTGAGTGCGAGCGCCTTGGGTCCGTAGGCAGCCACCCACACCTCGGCGCGGGACTTGCCGGCCCAGGGAAGACGCAACGTGGAACCCTTGTAATCGACCGCGCGCCCGTTGACGAGTTCGCGGATGACGTGGATGCTCTCGCGCAACGTGGCCAGCGTGGTCGGCTTGCCGTTGGTGACACGAACCGCGGAGTCGCCACGACCGATGCCGATGACCGTGCGATTGCCGAACATCTCGTTCAACGTCGCGAACGCGCTGGCCGTCACGGTCCAGTCGCGCGTGGCCGGATTCGTGACCATCGGACCGACGATCACGTTGCGCGTCTCGGCGAGGATCTGCGTGAAGATCGGGAACGGTTCCTCCCACAAAATGTGGCTGTCGAAAGCCCACACGTGCGAGAAACCGTAGGTCTCGGCCTTCTTCGCCAGGTCGATCACCCGGGCGGCCGGAGGAGTTGTCTGCAGTACGACGCCGATGTCCATGTGTCGCATCACCTGTTCTGCGGGAAGCCGAGGTCGACTTTGCTGGTCCGCGGATCGGGCCACCGCGAGGTGACCACCTTCGAGCGCGTGTAGAACTGGATGCCGTCGGGGCCGTACATGTGCAGGTCGCCGAACAGGCTGGCCTTCCAGCCGCCGAACGAGTAGTACGACACCGGAACCGGGATCGGCACGTTGATGCCCACCATGCCCACGTTCACGTCGAACTGGAACTGACGGGCCACTCCTCCGTCACGAGTGAAAATGGCCGTGCCGTTACCGAACTGATTGTCGTTGATCAACTTCAGGCCGTCCTCGTAGGACTTGACGCGCACCACCGTGAGAACCGGTCCGAAGATCTCGTCGTCGTAACACTTCATGCCGGGCTTGGCGTTGTCGATGAGGCTGGGCTTCAGGAAGAAACCGCCCGACGGCGCACCGTCGCGACCGTCGACCACCACGGTGGCTCCTTCACCGGCGGCTCCGGCGACGTAGCCGGCCACCTTGTCGCGATGCTCGCCGCTGATGAGCGGGCCCATCTCGCTGCTGGGGTCACTGCCCGGTCCGACGACGACGTTCGGGATGCGGTCCTTGACCTTGGCCACCAACTCGTCGGCGATGGTGTCGACGGCGAGGACGACCGAGATGGCCATGCAACGTTCACCGGCCGAGCCGTAGGCGGCACTCACCAGCGCATCGGCGGCCATGTCGAGATCGGCATCAGGCAGCACCAGCATGTGGTTCTTCGCACCGCCGAGGGCCTGCACGCGCTTGCCGTTCTTCGTTCCGGTCTCGTAGATGTACTTCGCGATGGGCGTGGAACCCACGAAGCTCACCGCCGCGATGTCGGGATGGTCGAGCAGACGATCCACGGCCACCTTGTCGCCGTGCACCACGTTGAAGACGCCGTCGGGAAGACCGGCCTGCTTCAACAACTCGGCGATGAACATCGACGCCGACGGATCCTTCTCGGAGGGCTTCAACACGAAGGTGTTGCCACACGCCAAGGCGTTGGCGAACATCCACATGGGGACCATGGCCGGGAAGTTGAACGGGGTGATTCCGGCCACCACGCCCAACGGCTGACGGATGTTGTACACGTCGACACCGGCCGAGGCTTGTTCGGAGTATCCACCCTTCAGGAGATTCGGAATGCCGCACGCGTACTCGATGTTCTCGAGACCGCGGGCGACCTCACCCAACGCGTCCGAGGTGACCTTGCCGTGCTCCTTGGTGAGCAACGCCGCGATCTCCTTGCGATTCGCCGCCACCAGCTCGCGCACGTGGAACATGATCTCGGCGCGTCGCGACAGGTTCGTGGCGCGCCAGGCCGGCAACGCGGCCTTGGCGGTGGCCACGGCCTTGTCGACTTCCGACACGTCGGCGAAAGCCACCGTGGCCTGAACCTGACCGGTGGCCGGGTCGTACACGTTTCCCGTGCGACCCGAAGTGCTGCTGACGGTGTGTCCGTCGATCCAGTGATCGATGCGGTACATGGTTTCTCCTTGTTGACGGGGGATTTCAGACGAGGTACTGCGACAGGCCGCGCTTGATGTAGCGACCATGGCCCTTGCGACCGATGTACTGATCGTTCTCCACGACCACGGTTCCGCGCGACAGAACGGTGTCGACCTTGCCGTCGATCACGTATCCCTCCCATGCGGAGTGATCCATGTTCATGTGATGCTTGTCGTTGATACCGATCTTGGTCTTGGTGTTCGGGTCCCACACCAACACGTCGGCGTCGCTGCCCGGAGCGATGATGCCCTTCTGGGGATACATCCCGAACATACGAGCAGGCGTGGTGCAGCAGGTCTCGACCCAACGCTCGAGAGTCAGTTCACCGGCCACGACGCCCTGGTACAGCAATTCCATGCGGTGCTCGACGCTTCCGATGCCGTTGGGAATCTTGGAGAAGTCACCCAAGCCGAGTTCCTTCTGATCCTTCATGCAGAACGGACAATGGTCGGTGGAGACAACCGCCAACTCGTTCATGCGCAGACCCTTCCACAGATCACCCTGGTGACCATGGCCCATCTGCCCGATGTAGTGCGGGTCGTGATCCTTCGAACGCACCGGCGTGCTGCAGACCCACTTCGCACCTTCGAAGCCGGGCTTGCCCAGCGTCTCTTCGAGGGTGAGATACAGGTACTGCGGGCAGGTCTCGGCGAAGACATTGCGTCCGTTGTGGCGCGCGGCCGCCACTTCGTTCAGTGCGTCACCGGCCGACATGTGCACGATGTACAACGGAACGTTGCCGGCGATCTGCGACAAGACGATGGCGCGATGCGTGGCTTCGGCCTCGAGTGGCGACGGGCGCGTGTACGAGTGATACCGCGGGTCGGTCTCGCCGCGGGCGATGGCCTGCTGAACCAGAACGTCGATGGCGATGCCGTTCTCGGCGTGCATCATGATCATCGCGCCACAGTCCGCGGCGGTCTGCATGGCCCGCAGGATCTGACCGTCGTCGCTGTAGAACACGCCCGGGTACGCCATGAACAACTTGAACGAGGTGATGCCCTCGTTCTTGACCAGGCTGACCATGTCCTTCAGGGAGTTCTCGTCGACCCCACCGATGATCTGGTGGAACGCGTAGTCGATGGCGCACTCACCCTCGGCTTTGCGGTGCCACTCTCCCAATCCGTCGTACACGTTCTCGCCGTAGCGCTGCACAGCCATGTCGACGATGGTGGTGACGCCACCCCAGGCCGCCGCGCGCGTGCCGGTCTCGAAGGTGTCGGACGCGAAGGTGCCACCGAAGGGCAGTTCCATGTGGGTGTGAACGTCGATGCCACCGGGCAACACGAACTTGCCCGTGGCGTCGATGACCTTGTCACAACCCTGCTCGGCGCCGGCGAAGTAGCCCGGTGCACCGACGGCGGAGATCTTCTCGCCCTCGATGAGCACGTCGTTCTCGTGCACTCCGGTCGGCGAGATCACCTTTCCGTTCTTGATCAATACCTTGGCCATTACCCCTCCCGTTGGTTCCGTGTGCCCGTTGGTCGATTTCGGTTGTCTGGTGTTCGTGGGTGTCGTACCCGGTGTCTACCTCAGTCGGCGACGAGATCGTCGTATGCGTCGGGACGACGATCGCGGTAGAAGGCCCAGCGGTCACGCACCTCGCGCAACTTCTTCATGTCGAGATCGCGCACGATGAGTTCGGGCTTGTACGGGTCACCCTGCGGTCCGACGAACTTGCCCTCGGGGTCCACGAAGTAGCTCTGACCGTAGAAGTCGTTCTCACCGAGGGGTTCGATGCCCACGCGGTTGATGGCACCCACGTAGTAGATGTTGGCCACCGCGGCCGCGGGCTGCTCGACTTTCCAGATGTACTCGCTCAGACCGCGATGGGTCGCCGACGGGTTGAACACGATCTGGGCACCGTTCAGACCGAGTGCGCGCCAGCCCTCGGGAAAGTGCCGGTCGTAGCAGATGTACACGCCCACCGGTCCGACCGCGGTTTCGAACACCGGGTACCCGCCGTTACCGGGCTTGAAATAGAACTTCTCGAAGAAACCCTTCACCTGCGGGATGTGCTGCTTGCGGTACTTGCCCAGGTACGTGCCGTCGGCGTCGATGACCGCGGCCGTGTTGTAGTAGACGCCGGGTTGGGTGACTTCGTACATGGGGAGAACCAGCACCATGCCGGTCTCCTTGGCGATGCTCTGGAAACGTTGCGTGGTGGGGCCGTCGGGGATGTGTTCGGTGTAGCCGTAGTACTCGGCGTCCTGTACCTGACAGAAGTACGGCCCGTAGAAGAGTTCCTGAAAGCACATGACCTGAGCACCCTGCTTGGCGGCCTCGTGCACGGCGGCCTCGTGCTTGTCGATCATGGTGTCCTTGGAGCCCGTCCAGTCGGTCTGCAGCAATGCGGCGCGAACGGTGTCCTGTGAACCTGTCATGTCTCTCCCCCGGTGCTCTCGCCATCAGGCGTCGTGCACGCGCTCGACGGATGAATCGCGAATGTTCTGTGACCTCAGGGTAATTGGCACACGATCGAGGGAACAATGCCATTATTGTGACCGGACAATCCTTTCACGGTCACGAAACACATGCTCGACGACATCAGCTCCAACATCACCGACCGCAGTGCACGCGGTATCGCCACCGCCATCGGACGCATGGTCTCGGCCGGTGATCTCGACGTCGGCACACGTCTGCCGACCGTTCGACAACTGTCCCGACGGCTCGGAGTGTCACCCACGACCGTGGGCGAGGCGTGGCGAACGCTGGCCGACGTGGGAGCCATCGAGACATTGGGTCGCAATGGCACCTTCGTTCGCCAACCGACCGGACCCGGTGGGCCGCGCCGCTACCGACGCATCGCCGCCGACGGTGATCACCGCGGGCACTTCTCGCTCGATCTCTCCACCGGGACACCGGATTCGTCGCTCCTGCCCGACCTGAGTGCCGCTCTGGCCCACGTCAGCAATCGCACCCTCACCAGCAGCTACCTGGATCAGCCGGTGCTCCCCGAACTGGAGGAAGCCTTGCGAGAGCGATGGCCCTTCGCGCCCGACCAGATCACGGTGGTCGACGGAGCCATGGACGCCCTCGATCGCATCACCCAGGTCGTGGTGCGTCTGGGCGATCGCGTGGTGGTGGAACATCCCACGTTCCCACCGCTGCTCGATCTCCTGGAGCAGATCGGCGTCGAGGTGATCGGGGTGCCCCTCGACGACGAGGGAATCGACATCGAGGGTTTGCGACTCGCTCTGGAACAGGTGCCATCGGCGCTGTTCCTCCAACCCCGGGCACAGAACCCGACGGGCGTGAACATGTCGGCTCGGCGAGCCACCGACGTGGCCGCCACCATCGCGGCGTCGAGTGTGGCGACGACGCTCACGATCATCGAGGACGACCATGCCGGCGACATCGCGTCGGGCGAGCTGCACAGCATCGGTGCTCATCTCCCCGACCGAACGGTGCACATCCGCAGTTATTCCAAGAGCCACGGTCCGGATCTGCGGTTGGCGGCGGTCGGAGGTTCCGGCGACGTCATCAGTCGGGCCGCGAACCGCCGGCTGCTCGGACCCGGTTGGAGCAGCCGCATCCTGCAGGCCGTGCTCCTCGAGTTGCTCGACGACAGCGGCACCCTCGACGCACTCGCACGCTCGCGCGAAGAATACGCCACGCGACGTCGAACGGTGGTCGAGGTACTGAAACGGCACGACGTGCACACGACCGGCACCGACGGGATCAACCTGTGGGTGCGCGTCGCCAACGAACGATCGGCCCTGATGGCATTGGCCGCCCAAGGAATCGGTGCCGCGCCCGGCGAACCGTTCCTCGTGTTGGATCATCCGGATTCGTTGCGCGTGACGGTGGGCCTACTCGGCTCGAGCACCGACATCGTCGGTGTCGCCGAAGCCATCGCCTCGGCGGCCGTCTCGTCGGGTGAGGCTCGACGCGGACAGCGTTAGTCGCGTCCCGAGCGCTCGCTCAGTAACCGCCACCGATCTTGGAGTGATCCCAGGACACGATGTTTTCCACCTCGATCTGGATGCCGATGCGCTTCTTGGCCTGGGCCTCGAGGAACGGAAGGGCGGCATCGCTGATGGCTCCCTCTCCGTTGTACTTCAGCCCCACGGCCTTGCCGATGGCCAGCACCGTGTCGTAGTCCTCGATGAGGCGCGCGGTGCCCACCAATTCGAGACCCTTCAACTGCTCGTAGGTGTCACCGCTCTCGATGAGGCCGGTGATCTTGGCGTTGCGACGCAGGTTCACGATCTTCTGACTCTTGCCGAACGTCCAGAAGGTGACCTTGCCGTCCATGACGACGTACCACATGGCCACCAAGTGCGGATGTCCGGTCGGTCCGATGGACGCGATGTTGAGAACCTTCTGCTCCTCGAGATACGCGTCGATCTCGGTCGGGGTCATGTTGATGGAAGAGCGCTTGTTCGCCATTCCCGCGACCCTAGTTGCGTCCGATCAGGAGAGCACGGTTCGACCGAGAGCCACGCGCGGACGACCGGCCAGATCCGGCAGGACGGTCACGTCGACGAAGCCCGAGTCGTTCATCATGCGCGACACGTCGTCCCCCTGGCGGTGCCCGATCTCCAGGACGATCCAACCGCCCGGGCGCAACCACTTCGGCGACTCGGCGACGATCGCGACGATGTCACCCAATCCGCCGGACGGAGCGAACAACGCCGATGCCGGCTCCCATTCGCGCACCGACAGCTGCACCTCGGAATCGTCGACGTCGATGTAGGGAGGATTGCTGACGATCACGTCGAAGCGACCCCGCAACTCGTCGGGCAACGCCGCGAGCCACGAACCGTGGGCGAAACGAACGTTGGCCGCCGAACGCCCGATTCCGGCGGCGTTGGCGCGGGCGACGTCGAGAGCGTCGACCGACGCGTCGGTGAGCCACACCTCCGTGCCGCTCAACGGCAACTCGACCGCCATCGACAATCCGATCGCCCCCGAACCCGTACCGAGATCGGCCACCAGTCGGGACGGCCCGCATGCACGGGCGATCTCGATCGCCTTCTCGGCGACCCATTCCGTCTCCGGTCGCGGGATGAGCACGCGACGATCGATCATGAGGTCGATGGTGCGAAAGGACCAACTGCCCATGACGTAGGCGAGCGGTTCACCCGATCGATGGCGGGCGACCATGGCGTCCAGATGCCCCACCATGCGTTCGGTGGCCGACTCGTCGAGAGCGGCCAGGAATTCGTCGCCGTGCAATCCGCAGGCCGTCTCGCACAACCACCGCGCCGCGGGGCGTTCGCCCAGCACCACCGTGGTCTCGGCGAGAAGTTCGCGCCAGGTGATCGGGCGTTCGACGTCCGCCACGAGATCAGTCCCGATCGCCGGCCAATTGACGCGAGCGTTCGTCGGTGGCCAACGCATCCACGACGCCGTCGAGATCACCGGCCAACACGTCGCCGAGCGAATAGATCGTGAAGCCGATGCGATGGTCGGTGAGTCGGTTCTCCTTGAAGTTGTAGGTGCGGATCTTCTCTCCGCGACCGCCACCACCCACCTGCGAACGACGCTCGGCCGACATCTTGGCGTCCATCTCGTCCTGGGCCAGTTTCAACAAACGCGACCGCAACACCGTCATGGCCCGCGCGCGGTTCTGCAACTGGCTGCGCTCGTCCTGCATCGTGACCACCAGACCCGTGGGGAGGTGCGTGATGCGCACCGCCGAGTCGGTGGTGTTCACACCCTGACCACCCGGACCGCTCGCGCGGTACACGTCGATCTGCAGGTCCTTGTCGTCGACGTGCACGTCGACCTCTTCGGCCTCGGGCAACACCATCACCGTGGCCGACGAGGTGTGGATACGGCCTTGACTCTCGGTGACGGGAACACGCTGCACACGATGCGGTCCGCCCTCGAACTTCAATCGCGACCAGGCGTCGTCGCCGCGCACCACGAACGTGGCCTGATTGACGCCACCGAGATCGCTGGGGTCCACCGAGAGCGTCTCCACCTTCCAACCCCGTCGCGTCGCGTAGCCGAGGTACATCTCGTACAGATCACGGGCGAAGAGGTTCGCCTCTTCGCCGCCTTCGGCGCCGCGAATCTCCATGATGACCGGGCGACCGTCGTTGGGATCTTTGGGAAGCAGCAACATGCGCAGCTCCTCCTCCAACCGGGCCACGTCGGCCTCGGCCGATTCCCGCTCGGCCTTCAATTGTTCGCGTTCCGTGGCGTCGGCGGACATCGCGATCAGCTCACGGGCCGCCTCGGCGTCGGACGTGCGCGCTTCGATGTTGCGGATGCATTCGACGACCGGCGTGAGTTCCTTGTAACGACGCGAGACCTCGCGCAACCGGGACTGGTCGCCCAACACGGCCGGGTCGGAGAGCAACGATTCCAATGTGACGTGCTCGGAGAGCAGTGAGTCCCAACGGTCGTGCATACCGACTCAGGCTAGGCCCGGTTCGACTGCTTACAGACCGATGATGCGCGCCGGGCGAAGCAGGAGATCGGCCATGCGCACGGTCACCGGTGACACGTCGCGGAGCGGCACGACGATCACGAGTTCGGCGGGTTCGCCGATTGTCGGCTCGTGAAACGCACGGGCGTCGGCGGCGAACGGAACGACGTCGAGGTCGATGCCCGTGGAGAAGACCGCGACCAGTGGTGTGCCGGCACTCGTGGTTCCCACGGCCACGCACGGAATCGGGTCCTTCAGATTCGGACGTGGCGTGGGCGACGCCACCGCGCGCAAGTCCGACGCTCCGATCGCGGCCGGATCGGCGATCACGCGATGGCGCAACGCGCGTTCGGCACCCAGTCGATTCAACGGATGCGGATCGGCTCCGGTGGAGCGATGGCGCGCGACGACGTCGACGATGCGCTTCAACGACGCCGCGGTGGGCGTGTCGCCGTGCATCATCGCGAACGCCTCACGATCGTGTTCGCCGACTCCCACCTCGAGTCGGTGCGCGCCGGTGACCGGATCGTCGACCACCCGACACACTTCCAGCCCCACCACCTCGCCGGTGATCACACCGTGCTCGATCACGACGTCGGCACCACTCTTCCGAATGGTGTCCACGAACACCAGATGATCGGGCGACGGAGCCGGTTCGGCTGACAAAGAATCAGGGGCCGACGGCGCGATGGCGATGCCGTCGACTTTCCACACCTTCAGGTCGGTGACGAAGTGCGTGGCGCGCCGAGCCAACGTTCCGGTGTGATCGGAGGCGAGGATGTGAACGACCTTCGACCCGCGCTTGGACGCCCAGGCCAAAGCCACGCCCAAAGCGCGTTCGGTGCGCTCCTCGACGAGCACCCACGCGGTGTCACCGTGGCTGGAGGCGGCACCGACACTCAACCCGGCCTGCGCGTCGGGCTCCATGTCGCCGAAGTGCTCGCGCACGAGGGCGTGAAGTTTGAGACCGAGCAGTCGGGCGCGAACCTCGGGATCCATCGGTGCGGACACGACCGTCACCTACTCGTGGGAACCAAGGTGGATGGAACGCGAGCCGGAACCGGCGCGTCAGGACTTGGTCTTGCGCTGGCCGTAACGCTTGTTGAAGCGCTCGACGCGTCCGCCGGTGTCGACCAGCTTCTGCTTGCCCGTGAAGTACGGGTGGCATTCGTTGCAGAGTTCGATGTTGAGGTCGCCGCCACGGGTGGAGCGGGTCTCGAACGTGTTGCCACAGGAGCAACGCACCGTGGTGAGGGTGTAGTTCGGGTGGATTTCGGCCTTCATGTGTCTTCGTCCTCTGTGCTGCGCCACGTGGGCTCGGAAAGTGTACCTGCGACCCTCCCCCACGCCACCCGGCCGGGCGACGAGGGGGATCCGGGTCACATCGTGGGGGTTTTGCCGATCTCGGACAGGAAATCGTCGTTGTTCTTGAACTGCTTCAGGCGGTCGATCAAGAGTTCGAGGCCGGGCGCCGGGTTGCCGTCGGACGCCAGACCCGACAGAACGCGACGCAGCTTCCAGACCATCTGCAACTGCTTGCGATCGAACAACAACTCCTCGTGGCGGGTGCTGGATCCGTCCACGTCGATGGCCGGATAGATGCGCTTCTCGGCCAGACGACGGTCGAGACGCAACTCCATGTTGCCCGTTCCCTTGAACTCCTCGAAGATGGCCTCGTCCATGCGGCTGTTCGTCTCGACCAGCGCGGTGGCCAGGATGGTGAGCGAGCCACCCTCCTCCACGTTGCGGGCCGCGCCGAAGAACTTCTTGGGCGGGTACAACGCGCCGGCATCGATACCACCGGACAGGATGCGACCGCTGGCCGGCGCCGCGAGGTTGTAGGCGCGACTGAGACGGGTGATGCCGTCGAGGATGACCACCACGTCGCGACCCATCTCGACTTGGCGCTTGGCCTTCTCGATGGCCAACTCGGCCACGTGCGTGTGCTCCTCGGAGGGACGGTCGAAGGTGCTGGAGATCACCTCGCCCCGCACGGTGCGGCGCATGTCGGTGACTTCCTCGGGACGCTCGTCGATGAGCAACACCATCAACTGCACTTCCGGATTGTTGCGCTCGATCGCGGTGGCGATCTCCTTCATGATGGTGGTCTTGCCGGCCTTGGGCGGCGACACGATGATGCCGCGCTGACCCTTTCCGATCGGCGAGATGAGGTCGATGATGCGCGCGGTCATGTTGCCCGGGTCGAGCGGACTCTCCAGACGCAGCTTCTCGTCGGGGAACAGAGCGGTGAGATCCTCGAAGCGCGGACGATCCTTGGCCTTGTCGGGCGAACCACCGTTGACGGTGTTGATCTCGAGCAGAGCCGGGTTCTTCTCGTTGCGGCCGGCCGTGCGGGCGATTCCGGTGACGTGGTCACCCTTGCGCAATCCGTACTGACGGGTCTGCTTCACCGAGATGTAGGCGTCGTCGCGGCTGGGCAGGAACCCGCGCACGCGCAGGAATCCGTAGCCCTCGTCGCGCAGGTCGAGATACCCCTCGACCGGCACCGACTCCTGGACCACGGGCTCGCCACCTTGGTAGCCACCCTGGTCGTAGTTGCCGTCACGATCCTCGCCCTGCGGGCCCTCGTCACGGCCGCCCTTGCCCCGACGGCGACGACGACGATTGCGTCCCTCACCCTCGAAGCGATCACGGTTGCCGTCACGGTTGTTGGAGTCACGGTTGCCGTCGCGCTGGCCGTTGCCGTTGCGATCGCCGTTGCGATCACGGTTGCGATCGCGGTTTCCGTCACGGTTTCCGTCGCGGGGTTGACGCTGCTCGCCCGACGGTGCGGACTCGCCGCCGGTGAGGTCGGCCACGGTGGACACGCCCTGGCGCACCAACTCGGCTTCCCATTCGGCCAACGGCTCGCCGTCGGGTCCGAGGATCACCGCTGGTGCGGCTGCAGGAGCCGGAGCCTTCTTGTCGGCGGAGGACTCGCCATCCGATGTCTCCACGGACGTCGCATCCTCGGCAGGGCGCGCCTTGGGCGGCCGCCCCGGGCCCCGCTTGGGCTTCTCGGCCGGAGCCTCGGCCTCACCGGGTCCACCGACAGTGTCGAGGATCTTGGTGATGATGTCTTCCTTCTTCGCCCGAGGACCGGCCTTGATGCCGAGCGCGGTCGCGATGGCGACCAACTGCTCCTTGTCCTTCGATTCGAGCACCGACTTTTCGAGTGCGTCTGCGGCCACGAGAACCTGCTTTCAGGCGGGGGTATGCGGCGATGTGCGGTGAGGGCACGACCACCGGCGATCCCAACGCCAGTGAGGGGAACACACACGGACCAACCCAGGTTCTGTCACCAGGCGGAGACTCGTGCGGTCTGGGATTCCAGACAGTCAGACCATAGCCACGGCGGGGGTGGTTGGCAACGTATCCCCGCCGAATCGACCGTTTCAGCGACGGGCGACCGAGCGCACGAACGCCTGCACCCGGGCCAGATCGTTCGGCAGCGGCGTGGTGCGTTCCGGGCGTTCCAGCAGGTCAGAGAGATGTTCGGGCAGTGCGGGATGCACACCGGTGGCCTTCTTCACCGCGTCGGGGAACTTGGCCGGATGGGCCGTGGCCATGGTCACCACCGGCACGCCGGCTTCGCGCTGACGGCGCGCCGCCGACACCCCGACCGCGGTGTGCGGGTCGATCAGCATCCCGGATTCGCGGTACACCGCGTCCATGGTGGCCAGCGTGTCGGCGTCGTCACTGCGCGCGGCGCGGAACACCGGCTCGATCCAGTTCGCGTATTGATCGGCTTCCACACTCATGCGACCGCTCGAACGGAACAAGGCCATCTGCTCGGCGGTCGCTCCCCCGTCACGATCGTTCATCTCGAACAACAGTCGCTCGAAGTTCGACGACACCTGGATGTCCATCGACGGGCTGAGAGTGGGCACCACACCGTCGGCCACCATCGCCTGCGATTCGAAGAACCGCGTGAGGATGTCGTTCGTGTTGCTGCCGACGATGAGCGAGTGCGCGGGAACGCCCATCTCGCGCGCGATCCAGCCGGCCAACACGTTGCCGAAGTTTCCGGTGGGAACGCTGAACGACAGTGGCTGGTCCCCCAACGCGTCCGACGCGGCCACGTAGTAGACGACCTGGGCCATCACTCGAGCCCAGTTGATGCTGTTCACCGCGGAGAGGTTCATGTCGCCCCGGAACGCGGCGTCGTTGAACATGGCCTTCACCAGGTCCTGGCAATCGTCGAACGTGCCGTCGATGGCCACGGTGTGCACGTTCGGTGCGTCGACGGTGGTCATCTGTCGACGCTGAACGTCACTGACCCGACCCTGCGGGTACAGGATCACGATGTCGACGTTGTCGCAACTCTTCACACCGTCGATGGCCGCCGAGCCCGTGTCGCCACTGGTGGCACCCACGATCATCACGCGCTCGCCGCGCGACGAGAGAACGTGATCGAAAAGTCGACCGACCAACTGCAAGGCCACGTCCTTGAACGCCAGCGTGGGCCCGTGGAAGAGCTCCATCACCCATTCGTCGGGGCCGATCTGCACCAAGGGAACGGTGGCCGGATGACGGAACGTGGAATAAGCGTCACGACACATCGCCGCGAAGGCGGCCTCGTCGATCTCGCCGTCGACGAATGGTGCCATCACAGCCGCCGCCAGATCGGCGTACGAGCCGGTGGGCAACGACGGCAGGGTCGGCCATTGCGACGGCACGTACAGACCACCATCGGTGGCGAGTCCGGCCAACAAAACGTCGGCGAATCCGAGTTCGGGCGCCTGCCCGCGTGTCGAGACGTAACGCACGGTCATCGCCTCGTCAGGAACCGACCACGCGCAACAACCCACCGACGCGACTGACCGCGTCGAGCTCGCGCAGTTCGCGCACCGTGGCTTGCACCGCGGACTCCTTGGCGTCGTGGGTGATGAACACGAGGCGGGCATCGGCGCCAATGCCCTCTTGTTCCGCGGCGCGAATGCTGACGCCGTGACGGGCGAACACACCGGTGACCGCGTGCAACACACCCGGCTTGTCGGAGACTTCCATCGACAGCAAATACTCCGCGCTGGTCTCGTCGATCGGTCGTACGACGGCCTTGGCGAAGGTGCCGATGGTTCCGTGCGTACCCTTGGCCAGGTTCACGGCCGCGTCGATCACGTCACCGAGCACCGCGCTGGCCGTGGGTCCCCCACCGGCGCCGCGGCCGTAGAACATCAGCGAACCCACCGCTCCGCCCTCGACGAAAACCGCGTTGTAGCTCTCGCGCACGCTGGCCAGCGGATGATTCAGCGGGACCATCGCGGGATGAACACGCACCGCGATCTCACCGGACGCCGCGTCGCGCTCGGCGATACCTAGCAACTTCACGACGTACCCGAGGCGCTTGGCCACGGCGATGTCGTCCGCGGTGATACGACTGATTCCCTCGTGATACACGTCGCCGGCCACCACCTTGGCCCCGAACGCGATGGACGCCAGGATCGCGGCCTTGGCTCCGGCGTCGAAACCCTCGACGTCGGCCGTTGGATCGCGCTCGGCGAAACCGAGATGTTGTGCCTCGGCGAGCGCGACTCCGTAGTCGGCGCCCTCCTCGGTCATCTTGGTGAGGATGTAGTTGGTCGTGCCGTTGATGATGCCCATGACGCGGCTCACCGGCTCGCCGCGCAGACTCTCGCGCAGAGCGCGGATGACCGGGATACCTCCGGCGACCGCGGCCTCGAAGAGCAAGTCGACGCCGGCGGCGTCGGCGGCACCGAACAGTTCGACGCCGACGTTGGCCAACAGCTCCTTGTTGGCGGTGACGACGGGCTTACCGAGCGACAGGGCCGTCGAGATGAGTTCGCGCGCGGGCTCGATGCCACCGATGACCTCGACCACCAGGTCCACGTTGGGGTCGCTGACGACCGCGTGGGCGTCACGGGTGAGAAGTCCGTCGGCGAGCGAGATCTCGCGGTCGCGCGAGAGGTTGCGCACGGCGACGCGCACCACTTCCAGGCGAACACCGGTTCGCGCTTCGATGCCCTTCGACTGCTGGGCGATGAGGCCGATCAGGGCCGCACCGACGTTGCCGCAGCCGAGCACGCCGATGCGCACGACCTTGCCTTGGGATTCAACCGTTGTCACGCTGGTCAAGGCTAAGGGGAATCCCCGCCCGAAACCTCGGGGATTACGGGCGGGTGCGGGTCCACGGCGCTCGATCAGGAGCGTGATTCACACCTGATCGAGTCGAACCAGGTCCTCGTACGTCTCGCGTCGCACCACCACGCGCGACTCGCCGTCGGCCACGAAGACCACGGCCGGTCGCGGGACCTTGTTGTAATTGCTCGCCATCGAATGTCCGTACGCACCGGTGACCGGAGTGGCCAGCAGGTCGCCCACCTTCAACGACGACGGGAAATCGGCGTCGAAGATGAGGACGTCGCCGCTCTCGCAATGCTTGCCCACCAGTCGACCGGGCATGTCGCGCGTCGCCGCCACGTCGGCCACCGCGAAGGCCTCGTAGCCACTGCCGTAGAGGACGGGCCGCGGGTTGTCGCTCATGCCACCGTCGACGCTGACGTACGTGCGGATGCCGGGAATCGGCTTGATGGTGCCCACCGTGTACACGGTGATGGCCGACGACGCCACGATGGAACGACCGGGCTCGACCGACACCTCGGCCTGAACGCCGAGGGCCCGACACGCGTCGAGCAACACCGATCCCCACGC
>Ga0315903_10005671_pt1 | contig 16196 bp, 15 predicted proteins | sample LakEriMetagenome_7_FD_203524 | JGI IMG/M metagenome (GOLD analysis project Ga0315903, IMG submission 203524) | Freshwater fungal communities from buoy surface, Lake Erie, Ohio, United States - Buoy 2 MA119 | ecosystem: Environmental > Aquatic > Freshwater > Lake | place: USA: Lake Erie, Ohio...
TACTTCCTCATCGTGTGGGACCTCATCCGCTACGCGCGTCAGTCGGGCATCAGGGTGGGCCCCGGTCGAGGTTCCGCGGCCGGATGCGCCGTGGCCTTCTGCCTGCGCATCACCGATCTCGACCCGCTCCGTTACGACCTCCTCTTCGAGAGGTTCCTCAACCCGTCGCGCGTGAGCATGCCCGACATCGACATGGACTTCGACTCCCGCTACCGCGACCAGATGATCCAGTACGCCGCCGACACCTACGGCCGCGACCGGGTCGCCCAGATCATCACCTTCGCCACGATCAAGGCACGCAACGCCGTGCGGGATGCGGCACGCGTTCTCGGACACGAGTACGCCGTCGGGGACCGCATCGCGAAACTCATGCCGCCCCTGCAGCAGGGTCGCGATACCCCTCTGAGGTACTGCCTCGAGAAGGACCCGGAACACATGGACGGTTGGCGCGAGGCCCAGGGCCTGCGCGACCTCGTGGCCGTCGACGAGGTGGCGGCCAAGGTCGTCGACGTCGCCCGGGGCCTCGAGGGTCTGAAGCGCAGCGACGGCATCCACGCCGCGGCGGTCGTCATCACCGGTCGGCCGATGACGGATTTTGTGCCCGTCCAACGCAAGTCGTCCGGTGACACGGCGGCGGAAGACGCGCCCATCGTGACCCAGTACGAGATGAAGGCCGTCGAGGCGCTCGGGTTGCTCAAGATGGATTTCCTCGGTCTGCGCAACCTCGACGTGATGGCCGACGCAGTGGAGATGATCCGCGATCAGGTCGATCCCGACTTCGACATCGACGCGATCCCGCTCGACGATGCCGCGACCTTCGAGCTGCTGGGACGAGGGGACACCATCGGTGTCTTCCAGCTGGAGTCGACGCCGATGCAGCAACTCCTGCGACTGATGAGGCCGACGTCCTTCGAGGACGTGTGCGCCGTCATCGCGCTCTACCGCCCCGGGCCCATGAGCGCCAAGATGCACACCCAGTACGCCCGTATCAAGAACCGTCTCGAGGAGCCCTCCTACTTCCACGACGATGCGCGCGAGGTGCTCCACGACACGTACGGGCTCATGGTGTACCAGGAGAGCATGATGCGCGTGGCGCAGAAGTTCGCCGGATACTCGCTCGCCCAGGCGGACAACCTGCGGAAGGCCTGCGGCAAGAAGGACCCCAAGGCCATGGCCGCCGAGGAGGGATCCTTCGTGGAGGGATGCGAGAAGACGGGTTACGGCGCGGAGCTGGGACGCCAACTTTTCGACGTCATCCGGGGTTTCGCCGACTACGCCTTCAACAAGAGCCACGCCTACGGCTACGGCCTCATCTCGTACCAGACGGCCTACCTCAAGGCCCACCATCCGGTCGAGTACCTGGCGTGTCTGCTCACCTCGGTGAAGGGCAACTACGACAAGGCGGCGGTGTTCCTCTCCGACGCAAGGGCCATGGGCATCACCGTCTCGGCCCCCGACATCAACGCCGGTGCCTCGGACTTCGCCGCCGTGCCAGGGGTCGACGGCGACGGGAAGCGCATCGTCTTCGCTCTCTCGGGTGTGCGCAACGTGGGGGAGGGACTCGTTCAACTCATCCTGGAGGAACGCCGGCGCGGCGGTCTCTTCGCGTCCTTCCAGGACTTCGCCATGCGCGTGCCGGAGCAGGCGCTCAACAAGCGGGCCGTCGAGTCGCTCATCAAGGCCGGTGCATTCGACTCCCTCGGACATCCTCGTCGCGGTCTGCTGGCGGTCTTCGAATCCATCATCGACACGTGCATCTCCACCCGACGCGAGAGGGAGAAGGGTGTCATGTCCCTCTTCGGTGAGATCGAGGAGGACCCGGACACGGGCTGGTCCACCGAGATCGCCGTGCCCGACCTGCGATTCGAGCGGACCGACGAGTTGCGCATGGAGAAAGAGATGATCGGTCTCTACATCTCCGACCACCCGCTCCGGGGAGTCGAGAGTTCGCTGCGCCGTTTGGTGGGAGGTTCGATCCGCGAACTGGGCGAGGAGGTGACCGGCCCGGTCACCGTCGGCGGAATCGTGTCCGGTCTGTCGCGCCGGTTCACGAAGAAGGGCGACCAGATGGCCACCTTCGTGCTCGAGGACATGGACGGCTCCATCGAGGTGACCGTTTTTGCCCGCACGCTCGCCGAGTTCGGCGCCCTGCTCGCCGACGATGCCATCGTGGTGGTCACCGGTCGGGTCAACCGGCGCGACGACGCACCCCCGAGTCTCATGGCCCAGCGCATCATCGCGCCCGGGAACCTCGAGCAACGCGCTCCGGAGATCGTCCTGGGACTCCCGGCGGCCTTCCCCGCCGAGATGTTGGAGAGCCTCAAATCGATTCTCGCCGACTTCCCCGGCGAGTCGCCCGTGCGCATCCGATTGGCGGGAGGGAAGATGTTCGATCTCGGCCAGGAAGGTCGTGTGGACGTGGAAAAGGCCCTGGGACCCCTGCGCATCGCGTTCGGAATGAACGCCGTGAGCATCATCTGACCGCGGAGTTTCCCTTCACCTGCCCGGGAATGGCACAATGGTGCGAGCCGGTGCGAGCCGGTTGACCGCGGACGACCCGGAGGAACGACCAGCCTCGATGGCTCTCGACATCACGACCCAGGATTCCAGCGCCGTCACCGACGAGCAACTGGACGAGATGGCCCTCATCGGCGGCGCCTTCGGGCGGGAGCATCTCGAGAAGGCCCGCGCCGACTGGGTCCTGTGCACGTCGGCTCGCGCCGATGGCAAGCTCCACGGGGTCATGTTCGCCACCCTCGAGCGGATCGGCGGGACCCCCTGCGTGCTCATCGGTCTCCTGACGGTGAAGCGCTCGGGAAAGCGTGACACCGTCCTTAAGGGTCTGATGACCGAGGCCTACCACCGTGCCCTCATGGCGTTCCCCGACGAGGACGTGGTCGTGGGAAGCCGTTTCGCCCGTGCCGACGGCATGGAGGCCTTCAAGTCTCTCGCCGACATCATTCCCCGCACCGGGCACCGGGCCGACGGCGAGCAGCGCGCCTGGGGCCGGCGCCTGGCCCGCCGATTCGGCGTCGACGCCCGTTACGACGAGAAGACCTTCATCGTCGCCTCCGACGGTCGCGGAGGCTTCCTCGACCATGAGTCCTCCAAGCCCGAGCGGACACCCGCAGCCATCACGGCCCTCTTCGAGGGCGTGAATGATGCCAAGGGAGGGTCTCTCGTCGTCCACGGGTGGACCACGGTGGAGAGTCTCCTGAAACTCGGCGCCAAGGCCTGACCCGGCTCGCAGGGTGGATCTCGAACTCCTCGTCTCTCGACGGCGTTCGGTCCGGGATTTCGATCCCTCCCCGCTCGAGGAGGGCCTCTTCCTGAACTGCGTGAATCTGGCGACCCGTTCACCGAACGCCGGAAACTCCCAGGGCTGGCACCTCGTCTCGTGGGAGGGCGAGGAGACCGCCCGCTACTGGGACGTCGCACTGCCCCGCGAACGTCGTGGCGGATTCGCGTGGCCCGGCCTGTTGCGCGCGCCCGTCCTCGCCCTGGTGGGGGCGGATCCAGAGGCCTATCTCTCGCGCTACTCGGAACCCGACAAGTCCGCCACCGGGTGGGGAGGATCGACGGCGGCGTGGCCGGCGCCCTACTGGACCGTGGACGCCGCCTTCGCCACGATGACCCTCATGCTCCTCCTGGAGGAACGGGGACTCGGGACCCTCTTCTTCGCCCACGCCCGTGAGGCGGAGCTGCGTCGCGAGTTCGAGATTCCCGCGCACATCGTCCTGCTCGGTGTGCTGGCCACCGGTAGGCCCGCGGACGCCCCGCGGAGATCGGGGCGCAGTGCCGGGCGGGCCCGCCGAAGCGCCGATGAGATCGTCCACCGCGAACGGTGGTGAGCTTCAGGCTCCCATCGCGTGGTAGCCGCCGTCGACGTGGATGATCTCCCCGGTGGTGGAGGGCATCCAGTCAGACAGAAGGGCGCACACGGTGCGGGCGACGGGTTCAGGGTCGGTCACGTCCCAACCGAGAGGAGCGCGCTCATCCCACACGTCCTCGAACAGCGCGAAACCGGGGATCGACCGGGCGGCCATCGTCTTGATCGGGCCGGCGGCCACGAGGTTGCAGCGGATGCCGCGAGGACCGAGCTCGCGTGCCAGATACCGGCTCGTGGATTCGAGGGCGGCCTTTGCCACTCCCATCCAGTTGTAGGCGGGCCACGCGACGGTGTTGTCGAAGTCCAGGCCCACGACCGATGATCCCGGCCCCATGAGGGGCAGGAAGGCATCCACGAGGGTCTTGAGCGAGTAGGCGGACACGTGCAGGGCGACCGAGACGTCGGACCACGGAGCAGCGAGGAGGTCGTCCCCGAGGCAGGACTCCGGCGCGAATCCGATCGAGTGGAGCACGCCATCCACCCGACCGAGTGCGGCGCCGACCCGGTCGCGGACTTCCGCCACGTGCTCGGGCACCGTGACGTCGAACTCGAAGACCTCGGTTTCGACGTCGAGCTTGCGGGCGGTTCGCTGGGTGAGCGACAGGGCGCGACCGGCCCCCGTGAGCACGATGTCGGCACCCTCGCGCTGGGCCATCCGCGCCACCGCGAAGGCCAACGATGCATCCGTGAGCACACCGGTGACGACGATCTTCTTTCCCTGCAGCAGAGCCATGCCGTCGACCGTAGTTCCGGGGCGGTCCGTGTGTAAGGCTCGCAGGGATGCGCATCGGAATTCTCGGAGGAACCGGGCCCGCGGGGAGCGCCCTCGGGGCCCGTCTCGCCTCGGTCGGATACACGGTCGTCATCGGCTCCCGGACCCGCGAACGGGCTCTTGATGTGTGCGACACCCTGCGGGCGAAGCACCCGGACCTCTCGCTCGCACTCGAGGGCGGGGACAACGCCGACGCTGCAGCATGCGACGTGGTGGTGCTCGCCACGCCCTGGGACGGCGCGGCCACGACGGCCAGGGACAACGTGTCCCTGTTGAAAGGAAAGGTCGTCATCTCCATGGCCAATGCACTGGTGAAGGTGGGGCACGAATTCCAACCCCTCCTCCCTCCACGAGGAAGCGTGGCGGCCCACGTGCAGGCGGCCGTGCCTGATTGCAGGGTGGTGGCGGCGTTCCATCACCTGCCGGCCAAGGAGCTGGGTCACCTCGGTGTTCCGATCGACAGCGATGTGCTCATCTGCTCCGACGACCCGGGGGCGACCCGGATCGCGATGGAGATCGCCGGGCGCATCCCGGGTTGCCGGCCCCTGGACGCGGGAGAACTCTCGAACGCGACCGCCATTGAGGCCTTCACCGCCGTGCTGTTGCAATTGAACGTGCGCTACCGGACGCGCGTGGCCCCGAAGCTCACGGGGATCACACGCGATCCGCGCGCGGAGGCGTGACCCCGTGACGATGCGACTGTGGGACACCGCGCGACGCGCGGTCGTGCCCTTCGAGCCCGGTCCGCTCGTGACGATGTACACGTGCGGCATCACGCCCTACGACGCGACGCACCTCGGACACGCCGCGACGTTCCTGTTCTACGACGTGCTTCAGCGCCGCCTCATCGACCTCGGGCACGAGGTGCGGTGTGTGCGCAACGTCACCGATGTCGATGATCCGCTCTTCGCAAAGGCCCGGGAAATGGGGGTCCACTATCTCGACCTCGCCGCCGGGGAAGAAGCCCGTTTTAACCGGGACATGGAGGCGCTCGACACCCTCCCCGTGCACAGCGCGCCGCGCGCGTCCTCGGCCATCCCGGACATCCGCGGATTCATCGGCATGGTCCTCGACCGCGGATACGCCTACGAGGCGGGTGGGGCCGTCTACTTCGACGTATCCCGCTTCCCGGACTTCGGGACGGTGTCGCACCTCGACGAGGAACGGATGATCGATCTTGCCCGTGAGCGCGGGGGTAATCCGTCCGACCCGAACAAGCGTCATCCCCTCGATTTCGTCCTCTGGCAGCCCTCCACCGGGGACGAACCCTCCTGGGACGCGGCATGGGGACCGGGTCGGCCCGGCTGGCACATCGAGTGCTCGGCACTCGCCCTGCGCGAACTGGGCACGACCATCGACCTGCACGGCGGCGGGGCCGACCTCATCTTCCCCCACCACGAGTGCGAGAGGGCCCAGTCCGAAGCGGCCACCGGGGAACCCTTCGTGCGGCACTGGATGCACGTGGCCATGGTGCGCAAGGACGGCGAGAAGATGTCCAAGAGCCTCGGGAACCTCGTGTTCGTGGATCGACTGCGCGAAACGTGGGACCCGCGGGCCATCCGCCTTGCGGTGCTGTCCCACGTCTACCGGGTCGAGTGGGACTGGAACGAGACCCTCATGCCCGAGGCCACCGCGCGTCTCGAGGCCTGGCGGGCCGCCGTCGGTGGGGTCGCCGGCGGGGTGCTGGATCGTGTGCGGGGCCGACTCGACGACGATCTCGACACTCCCGGTGCCCTGCTCGAGATCGATGCGGCGGCACGCACAGGGGAGGACGTCGCGGCTGCGGCGGCCCTCCTCGGCGTCCTGTTCTAGGGGTCAGGTTCTGCGCCCTTGACAGTGCCTCTATGGTGGCGAACATGGGGGAGAAGGCGCCCCCCGGGGGCCGTGCACAGACGAGAGCCAGGGCCGTTCTGCGCCCGTTGTCATTGCGGCTCTGGCGATTCACCATCGAGGGTCTCGAGAACCTGCCCACCGAGGGACCCGCCATCATCTGCCCGAACCACGTGAGCTTCCTCGATTCGGCCTTCACGATGATCCACGTTGGTCGGAGCATCAGCTTCGTCGGCAAGGCCGAGTACATGGACTCGTGGAAGACGCGCCGCCTCTTCCCGATGCTCGGCATGATCCCCATCGATCGATCGGGTGGATCGCGCAGCGAGTCGGCGCTCGCCGCGGCCGAGGAGGTTCTCGCGCGCGGTGAATTGTTCGGCATCTTCCCCGAGGGGACGCGCAGTCGGGACGGAATGCTCTACAAGGGGCACACGGGCGCGGCCCGCCTTGCCCTGCGCACGGGTGCGCCGCTCATCCCCGTGGGCATCGTCGGGACCCGGGAGATCCAACCCCCCGACACCCTGATGCCCAAGCTCCGTCGTCCCGTGACCCTGCGTTTCGGAGCCCCGATCGACACCTCCCGCCACGCGACGGGCGGCATCGACCGCCTCGCCCTGCGCACCCTCACCGACGAGCTGATGTTCGAGATCCGGGAACTCACGGGTCAGGAGTACCGAAACGTGTACGCCACGCGCCGCGCCGAGAATCTCCCCACCGAGACCGGCGCCATCGCCACCGGCCAAATGGACGGGCCCCAGGAACTCTTCGCTCCGTAGGATGGGGACCTCATGGAAGAGGTCTCGGTCATCCTGCCGGACGGGTCGCGGCGCGGTGTTCCCGTTGGAGCGACGGTCGCGGACGTGGCTGCATCCATCGGTTCACGGCTCGCTCGCGCGGCGGTCGCGGGAACCGTCAACGGACACGAAGTGGATCTCGTCTCCCCGGTGTCCGACGGCGACCACGTGTCGGTCCTGACGGCGGATTCCCCCGCCGGTCGGCATGTTCTGCGCCACTCGACGGCGCACGTTTTGGCCCAGGCCGTGCTCCAGATGTTCCCGGGCGCCAAATTCACCATCGGGCCGGCCATCGAGGACGGCTTCTATTACGACTTCGACCTCCCCGGGGGACGCACGTTCACCGAGGAGGATCTCACGGCGATCGCGATGCGCATGCGCGAGATCGTCGCGGCAGATCAGCCCTTCGAACGGTCGGACGTCCCGGTGGACGAGGCCCTGCGCATCTTCGAGGACCAGCCCTACAAGTGCGAGATCATCCGGCGCGTCACGAGCGGTGCCGCCGACGGCCACGATTCCGGCGAGGTGTCCGGGGGCGACACGATGAGCCTCTATCGCAATACGGGGGAGTTCGTCGACCTGTGCAAGGGGCCGCACGTCCCGTCCACCGGCCGACTCGGGCATTTCGCCCTCATGAAGGTGGCGGGTGCCTACTGGCGCGGGAACGAGAAGGGCCCGATGCTCCAGAGGATCTACGGAACCGCATGGGAGTCGGACGCCGCACTCAAGGAGCACCTGCACCGCCTCGAAGAGGCCGCGAAGCGCGACCACCGCCGACTCGCCACCGAGATGGACCTCCTGTCGTTCCCTGCCGAACTGGGCGGAGGACTCGCGGTTTGGCACCCGCGCGGTGCCGTGGTGCGCAAGATCATGGAGGACTACTCCCGTCGTCGCCATCAGGAGGGCGGTTACGAGTTCGTCTACACGCCCCATCTCGCCAACGCCAATCTCTTCGCCAAGTCGGGTCACCTCGGTTGGTACGCGGACGGGATGTACCCGCCGATGGAGATGGACAACGGCACGTACTACATGAAGCCGATGAACTGCCCGATGCACTCGCTCATCTTCGGAGGTCGTCAGCGCAGCTACCGCGAACTGCCGTTGCGCCTGTTCGAACTGGGCAACGTGTACCGATACGAGCGCGCGGGAACCCTCCACGGTCTCCTGCGCATACGAGGATTCACCCAGGATGACAGCCACATCTACTGCACCGAGGAGCAGATGGCCGACGAGATCACCTCGCTTCTCGACTTCATCCTGTCGGTGTTGAGACGGTTCGGATTCGACGACTTCGAGTTCAACCTCTCCACCCGCGACCCGGAGAAGTCCGTCGGAACCGACGAGATCTGGGTGAAGGCGACGGAGGCACTGCGGTCCGCGTTGGAGCGCCACGGTGTCGTCTACTCGGTCAAGGAGGGCGACGCGGCCTTCTACGGTCCCAAGATCGACATCGACGTGCGGGACGCAATCGGTCGGAAGTGGCAGCTGAGCACCATCCAGGCCGACTTCAACACCCCGGAACGGTTCGATCTCGAGTACGTGGGGCCCGACGGCGGCCGTCACCGTCCGATCATGCTGCATCGGGCATTGTTCGGGTCGATCGAACGCTTCTTCGGCGTCCTCCTCGAGCACTACGCGGGGGCCTTTCCGGCCTGGCTCGCCCCCGTTCAGGTGGCCGTGCTGCCCGTCGCCGAGGCGCATCTCGTCTACGCCGAGACGGTGGCAGAGGCGCTGCGCCGCAGGGGCTTCCGTGTCGAAGTGGTGCCGGCCGACGACCAGCTCGGAAAGCGCATTCGCACGGCCAAGATGGGGCGCATCCCCCATGTTCTCGTCGTCGGCGACGATGACGTCGCGGCCGGGACGGTCGGGGACAACCCGCGCGGGGGTGAGGTCGAACGGGGGGTGCCCCTCGACGAGTTCGTCGCTCGGCTCGCGGCCGAGGTCTCCGAGAACGACGAGGCATGAGCCGCCTCGACCATCTCTGGAACGGCTGGCGTGCGGACTATGTCCGTGGCGAGGACCGCAGAGAGGTCCCGGGTGCGGCCGGACGCGAGGGCTCGGTGTTCTCCGCCATTCTCGCCAGCGGACTGCCGGACACCGACACCCACATCGTGCACCGAGGGCGCGACGTGTTCGTCATCCTGAACGCGTTTCCCTACGCCTCGGGTCACCTGCTGGTGCTTCCCCTGCGGGAGGTGGCCGAACCGGAGGACCTGACGCCGGAGGAGTTCGTCGAACTGTGGGCAACGGTGACCGACGCGGTGCGTGCCCTGCGCGCATCCCATTCGCCCGATGCCCTCAACATCGGTGTCAACCTGGGCAAAGCCGCCGGTGGCAGTATCGCGCGCCACCTCCATGTCCACGTGGTTCCCCGCTGGGACGGCGATGCGAACTTCATGACCGCCACCGCCGACACTCGAACTCTGCCGGAGGCGTTGGGAGAGACGGCCGCGCGCATCCGCGCGGCCTGGCCACGACACGAGGAGCGAGGACGATGAACGAACGACACGAGGAGATCCGCGACGTTCTCCCCGACGACCTGAATGCGGTCGATGGCCGCGTCGAGTACCGGTTCCCGGACAACTCGCGACGGCGTATTCCGGCGGTCCTGTATGCGGTGGTCGCCGCATCGTGTCTGGTCGTGCGGTTCGCCACCGCCGATGGATCGGCACTGGTCAACGACGGCCTTGTCCTGGCGGCGGCTCTCCTGCTGGCGGCGGCCACGGTGTCGTTCACCAGTGGGTGGCGCATGACGGTGGACGAGTCCCGCGCCTTGGTGCTCGCCGCCGGGAGCGTGGGATTCGTCACGGGACACGCCTCGGCACAACAGGTATGGCGCGGCCTTCGTAGTCGGCCCACCTGGCGTATCTTCTGTTACTCCGACGAGGAACCCCCGCTGACGCGTGCCCTGGTGCTCGTCGACGCCGTCGACGGAAGGGTGGTGGAGTGTCTCGTGGAGCAGAACCCCGGGATGTCCACGCACTCCCCGGACGGCCGGGACGGCTAGCGTCTCGGCGATGTTCGACGGCAGGTTTCGCGCGCCCATTGAGCGCGCCGTGCGGCCGGTCGGGATGCTCCTTCGGCGCACCCGCATGTCGCCGGATCATCTGACCCTCGCCGGCGTGCTCGTCGCCGTGGGGGCCGCAGTGGCGATCGGCCGGGGCTCGCTTCGCGCCGGACTCGTGCTCGTCATCCTCGCGGCTCTGCCCGACATGCTGGACGGCGCCCTCGCCAAGGCCTCGGACTCTGCGAGCCAGCGCGGAGCCTTCTTCGATTCGGTGATGGACCGTGTCACCGACGGTGTCCTCTTCATCGGTGTGGCGTGGTGGTTGGCCGACACCGAGGGCCCCCGCACGTCCATTCTGCCGATGGCCATCCTCGGGGTGTCGGCGCTCATCTCCTACGAGCGGGCCAAGGCCGAGGCTCTGGGTCTCAGCGCGAAGGGCGGTCTGATGGAGAGGGCGGAGCGGATCATCGTGCTCTGTCTGGGTCTGCTCTTCGATTCGGTCCTCGTGCCCATCCTGTGGGTGATGCTGGTGCTCACGATCGTCACCGCCGTCCAGCGGTTCCTGCTCGTGTGGCGACAGGCCGAGGTCTCGCCCGCGGTGAGGGAGCGCCGGGAAGTGCGCCGTGTGCGTCGCGTGACCCGTCAGGGGGCCCGCGCGTCGCGCCGCCAGCTGTGGGTCAACGCCCGCCAGCGGCGCAGGAACAATGGCTGATCGTCGGGGCGACCTGTCCGGGTCCCTCGTGGTGGGTGGGTACCGCATCGGGTCCCTGCTGGCCCGTGCCACCCCGGCGGTTGTCGCCGGGGCGATCTTGTCGCTGGCCGCACCGGGTGTCGCGGTCTCCCAGCAGGACAAGCGCAGGATGATCGAGCGCCACCTGCGTCGCGTGGATCCGGCGCTGCACGGCCTCGCGCTGCGGCGTGCCTCCCAGCGTGCCTTCGATTCGTACCTGCGCTACTACGCCGAGAGTTTCCGACTTCCGGGAGTGTCGCGCCGTGCCGTGGAACGCGGCTTCACCGTCGAGGGATTCGAGCACATCGAGGACGGTCTTGCGCGGGGACGCGGCGTGATCGTCGCGCTGCCTCATCTCGGGGGATGGGAGTGGGCCGGGCGATGGATGACCGACCGCGGTCACCGCCTGACCGTCGTGGTCGAGCCGCTCGAGCCGCCCGAACTGTTCGAGTGGTTCGCGGACCTGCGCCGCGACCTCGGCATGAACGTCGTACCCCTCGGACCAGACGCCGCATCCGAGGTGCTGGGAGCACTGCGGCGCAACGAGGTCGTCTGTCTGTTGTGCGACCGGGACATCCAACGCAACGGCGTGGAGATCGAGTTCTTCGGCGAGCGCACGACCCTCCCCGCCGGTCCCGCGATGCTCGGTATCCGGGCCGACGCGACCGTGCTTCCCACGGCCGTCTACTTCACCGACCGCACCGACGGGCATCACGCCGTGGTTCGCCCGCCCCTCGACCTGGGGGGCGAGGGGCGATTGAGGGAACGAGTTATCGACGTCACGAACGCTCTTGCGCGCGAACTCGAACACCTCATCAGGAGGGCGCCCGAGCAGTGGCATCTGTTCCAGCCCAACTGGCCGAGCGATCCCGGCTGGGAGAGAGCGGCGGGGTAGGCCTCAGGCGAAGGCGTCGAACAACTCCCCGATGGCCTTGGCTTGACCGCCGGAGGTGGAGGACATGACGGCGACCGGCTCAACGCCGGTGGCGTACCACTGTTCGAGTCTGTCGCGCACGAGCGACGGTGGACCCGAGATCGTGCAATCGTCGAGCCACGCGTCGCTCATCAGACCGGGAAGTGCCTCACGGTCGTTCCTGTCGAGAGCACCCTCGATGGCGTCCATCTCCTCGACCCAGCCGGCCGTCCTCCAGTAGTTCCGGTAGTTCGGCAGGATGACGTATCCCGTCATGGTGCGACGATTGATGGCCCTCGCGGCGGCGATGTCCTCGTCGATCACCACCGGCACCATGTTGGCCAGCGAGAAGCCCTCGCGACGGGCCGACGGGACCTCATCCAGCTGACGGGAGATGCCCGTCAACGAGGCGTTGGCCCACACCGCACCGTCAGCGATTCCAGCGGCGAGGCCGAGCATCCGGTTGCGCAGCGTCGCCAGCCATAGCGGCGGAAGCTCGCCACCGAACCGCTCGTTCGCACGCATCCGCTCCACGTAGTCGGTGATGTCGGAGAGCGGTCGTCCCGTGGTGACGCCGAGACGGGACGTCACGGGTCCGTGGCTCACGCCTATCCCGAACCTGAATCGTCCACCGGAGATCTCGTGGATGTGCGCGGCGGTGTTCGCCGACTCGACGGGATGGCTGTAGTAGATCGGCTGGATGGAGGTCCAGAAGGGAATCGTCGACGTGGTGTGCGCCAACGACACCGCCAGCCCCATGGTGGCACCGAGGCTCGGCAGCGCGAGTCCGGCGAAGCCGCGTCGCTCGGCCTCGACGGCAAGTTCGATGATCGCGGCACGCTTGCGCGCAACGGCGACGATCGAGAGGGCGGGAAGGGAAGCGGGCGACACGACCATGGGGGTACCGTAGTGCCATGCTGCGTATCGGGATGGTGTGTCCCTACAGCCTCACCATCCCGGGCGGCGTGCAACAACAGGTGCTCGGACTCGCTCGTTCGTTGCGCACCATCGGTCACGAGGTGCGCGTGCTGGGCCCGTGCGACGGCCCGCCCCCCGACCCCTTCGTGACGCCACTCGGCAACAGCCTCCCGACGTCGACGAATGGCTCGGTCGCACCCCTCGCGCCGGACATCTCCGCGGCGTTGCGGACGATCCGCGCGCTCAACGACGAGGACTTCGATGTGCTGCACGTGCACGAGCCCCTCGTTCCCGGCCCCACCCTCACGGCGGTGCTGGTGAAGTTGGCGCCCGTCGTGGCGACCTTCCACACGGCGGGGGAGTCCGGTGCCTACCGGGCCTTCTGGCGGCCGTTGTCGCGCATTGCCGAGCGGATCGACATACGAGTCGCCGTTTCGAAGGACGCCGTCGAACTGGCACAACGTTGGGTGGGTGGCGAATACGAGGTCTTGTTCAACGGTATCGAACTCGACGCGTACGCGGGGGAGGCGCGGCCTGGTCGCGAGAAGGCCATCTTCTTCATCGGACGGCACGAGCCGCGCAAGGGTCTCGGGGTCCTGCTCGAGGCGATGGATCTCCTGCCCGGGGACACCCGTCTGTGGATCGCCTCAGAGGGGCCCGAGACGGCCGAACTGAAGGCCCGTCACGCGGGTGACGGCCGCATCGAGTGGCTCGGCCGGATCAGCGACGAGGAGAAGGTGGACCGCATGAAACGCGCCGCGGTCTTCTGTGCGCCGTCGTTGCGCGGCGAATCCTTCGGCGTGGTCCTGTTGGAGGCGATGGCGGCGGGCACTCCCGTGGTGGCCAGCGACATCGACGGGTACCGCAACGTGGCTACCGACGGTGTGACGGCATCGTTGGTACCCCCCGGCGACGCCCCGGCCCTGGCGGCCGCCCTCGCGAGAGCCGTCGCGGATCCGTGGTGGGCGGACCAGCTGCGGGCGGCAGGTAAAGCGCACGCGGTGGGATTCTCCATGGACCGTCTCGCACACCTCTATGTCGGCCTGTACGAGCGGGCACTGGCCATGGAGGCCGACGACATCGTCCATGCCGCATCGTTGCCACGTATGCTCAAGCCCCTGCAGGATCGGATCATTCGCGCGTCCCGCGCGGGCCGCGGAAGGAACGATGGCGACAGAGACTGAGACGACCCGGGCCGCAGCCCTGCTCCCGACTCCCGAGTCGGCCGTGTCGCCAGTGGCTTGGATACCGGTGGTCGCACTGCTGGCCGTCGTCGTTCTCGTGTCGGTCGTGCTGTCCCTGCCATTTCCGGTCCCGTTGGCGGCGGGACTGATCCTGGCAGCCGCATGGTGGTTGCGGGTCAGGTCCGTCGTCCGTAGGGCGTATCCGGCGGCCGTAGCTCGACTCGGTGTCGAGCACGGAGCAGCCACGACCGCCCGTTTCGACAACGTTCTCGATGGTCTCGTGCTGACCATGGGAGTGGCCCGACCCGAGGTGAGAATCGTGAAGGAGGAGACGCCGGTGGCCGCCGCCCTGGCTGGCACGGCAGGCGGTGCGGTCCTCGTGGTATCGACGGGCATGCTGGAGGGACTCGGGCGTCTCGAGCACGAGGCCCTCGTCGCTCTGCTCCTCGACAGGATCCGCTCCGGTCATGCGCGCAACGTGCTCGTCGCCGAGGCACTCTCGGGGTTGCCCCGTCTTCCGCTGCTGTCGGGACTCGTGAGACGGGCGCGGGAGGCCCTCGTGCCGGACGGCGCCGACGTGGCCATCGACCTCGACGCGGTGCGAGTGACGCGGTTCCCTCCCGCCCTTGCCGACGTGCTGGAACGCATCCGCGACCACGGGTCCCCGTGCGGCAACCGGGCTCTCGGCTCCCTCCGGTCCTCGTGGGTCGCCTCGCCGGCCGCCCATGACGCCGCTGTCGTCGGCTCACTGCCTAGTCTCGTGGGGCGCGAAACGGCACTCGTCGATCGCATCGACATGGTCAAGGAGTCCTGACATGACAGACCTCTCCCCGCGGATCCGACGTCAGCGAACCGTGCTCGGGGCCACCGGCCTCGCGCTCGTTCTCGCCGCCTGTGGCGCCATCCAAGGCACGGCCACGACCACGACGACGACCACGACGACCACCACCACTACCCTCCCGCCGGTCCTGTGGCCGCTGACCGGTCTTCCCGCTCCCGACGAGGCCGCCCTGCAGCGCCCGGCGATCGTGGCCAAGATCGACGGACACGAGGCCGCCCGTCCTCAAGTGGGGCTCGACACCGCAGACATCGTCTTCGAGGCTCGTGCCGAGGGGGAAATCGCCCGCTTCGGGGCCGTGTTCCACAGCAAGGGGAGCGACCCTGTCGGGCCGATCCGCAGCGCACGCACCCACGACATCGAGATATTTGATGCCTACAACACCCCGATCATCGTGTGGAGCGGCGGGAGACCCGAGATCACCAAGGCCTTCAACGAGGGAGACTTCGTCAACGCCGGTCACACGGCATCGAAGGGCAAGGGCGGGTACTACCGCGACAAGGACCGTAAGGGTCCCCACAATCTCTTCGCCAGCACGCAGAAGGTGTGGGACAACCTGGCCCCTGCCGACGCCGGGCCGCCGCCCGCCCAGTTCGGCTATGCCGCCCCTGGCGAGGCCGTCGACACCGATCGGGCGCTCACGGGCATCAAGTTGGTGGTGGCGACCAACAACGAGTCACGCTCGTTCTGGAAGTGGGACGCCGCGGCCGGGGTGTTCCAGAGGTTCCTCGCATCGGGCAAGATCAACGTCAAACCCCACAACACCGTGAACGGCCAGATCACCACGCACAACATCCTCGTGCTCGAAGTGAAGTACAAGGCCAGCTGGGCCCTGAAGAAGAGCCCGCACGCCGTGACGATCGGTTCGGGCAAGGGCTGGCTGGTCACGAACGGCGGCATCATCGACCTCACGTGGTCGCGCGCCGATGCCAAGGCCCTGTTCGACCTCCGTGACGCGGCAGGCCGGCCCGTGCGACTGACGGCCGGTCGCACGTGGGTGAGCCTCGTGCGCGCAGGCTCCGTCGCGGAGGTGCCGGCCGGCACCGACCAGGCGGCGGTGCCCTTCAAGGTCCCCCCGAAGTGACCGAGGGCCCCGGTCGCCTCCGTGGCGGCCGGGCGGGAGCATCGGTACCATGACCGCGATGAGCGGAACACAGGGAACCACAACGGTCAAGCGCGGCCTGGCCGAGATGCTCAAGGGTGGCGTCATCATGGACGTGGTCACCCCCGAGCAGGCCCGGGTCGCCGAGGACGCCGGGGCGTGCGCCGTCATGGCACTCGAGCGGGTGCCCGCGGACATCCGTCGCGACGGTGGCGTGGC